>Ga0208203_1001097_pt1 | contig 11000 bp, 7 predicted proteins | sample DeeseametaMP2914_FD_184167 | JGI IMG/M metagenome (GOLD analysis project Ga0208203, IMG submission 184167) | Marine microbial communities from the Deep Atlantic Ocean - MP2914 (SPAdes) | ecosystem: Environmental > Aquatic > Marine > Oceanic | place: West of Santa Cruz de la Palma, Atlantic Ocean...
ACCGGCAGACTGTAAGAGAAAGGATAAACTTTTCAAGTAATCTTCATCTCTTTCTTCGTAATAAAATTTAATGTTCTTAGCTAAGTTTCCGAAATGTAAGCATGAGGAAATTAAAACTGAAAAGAGATGTGGCAACACTTCTTTTTCTCTACTCTCATTTAAGTTGGGGCCAGGGCTTTAATTGTTTAAAAGCGCAGCCTTTTAGCGAAGCGGTAGCCTTTGAAAAGACAGACTGCTCTGAGGCCTATGAGATGAGCGAGTCACTTCTTGATGACTTTAAAGAGCAGCGCATGACAACGATTAAGGCTAATCTTGGTCTTGCTCTTAATAATTCTGTCGTCAAGGCCGTCGATAGTATGGCCCAGGTCGACTTTTTAAATTCCTATTTTAAAAAGGACTATGGAAAGGAGAGTAGCTGCTCCCTTTCAAAGGCCTATGAAACTTTTCCTTGTTTAAAAGAGGGGAATCAAAACCTTGCTGAGCTTACCAATGGCAGGCATAGTGACGTCAAAGACCTCTTCTCATCCATTGCTAAACGCTACAGCGAGAATGTCAGTGGAACGGTATCCAATGATCCTAAGAAGTGTCTCAATCCTTTCTTAAGAAAGAAAATGGCAATGGATCGCTTTCTTAAGGACAATAAAGACTTAGATCTTAAGAAGCTTATGGAGCAAGGGACTGATGGCCTTAATGAAGAGGGCTTAAAAGATTATAATAATATCCTTGGCCCACTCTTTATGAACACAGGTGATATTGATCTTTCCCACATTGAAGGGGATACACTGAGTGAACAAGTGGAATCAGTTCTTAGTCATAATAGTGAAAATCTAGAAAAGCACACGATAGCAACTTGTCAAAAAATGATTGAAAAGGTTGTTGGTGTGGTTTGCTCACCTGTTAATCACCATAGTGTTGATGATAGTGGATTTAATAGCGTGGTTTTTCAATATGAGCAGGACTCCCATATGGCGGGGTTTGATGAGTTTGAAGCGGAATTTTCTGATGTTCCCGTCGATCAAACCTACGGTCACTTCATCCTTAATTGCCAACCGGCCTGTGAGAAAGACTGTGAAAAGGTGACCACCCTTAAAGAGATCAAAGAGAAATACTTTGGTGAAAATATCGAAGATCATTTTGTTTATAACGATCTTCAAGAGCAGTATTATCACACAACAGTTGATGAGGAATTCTGTCCTTTAATCGCCTGTGGCAATGGTCTTGAAGTTCAAAAGGGTGCCCAGTGTGAGCCTTTAGAGGTTAAAAGAACACCTCAAGAGATGAGAGAATATCTCAACTGCGAAGAGGATCAATACTGTCAAACCCGCTCATTTCAAGGATTCACGAATCTTCTTGAGCTTCCAGGGCAAGACTCCGATCACTATTATTCTAGCTTTTCTCGCCAGTTCCTAGGAGAAACCTTTACCCCTGTGCCGGTCTCTACAGGAAAGAGTGAGGTTGCAAGTTCAACAGAAGCTGTCACACCATTAAGACCAGAGGAGCCCGCCCCTGAAATTGCGAGGCGAATAAAAAAATCAAAACCTCAAAAAATTGCGACTGCTTCTAAGCCTCAAAGCGCCTTAAGTGTGCAAGAGTCTCCACGGAATGCTCCTCAAGATGCTGTTGTTACAGAGGTGCCACTGAAAACCTCAGGTGCTGTCAGTGAAAATCAATTTGACCGCGATCTTTACAAAAGAATGGGAAGTATTATCAGAGACTCCCTTGAACACCAGGAAAAGAGTACTGATTACTATGAAAAGAATTTAGAAGAAATTGTTGCTGCCAACAAAGAATTAGAGCAACGAATAAATTCGCGCATGGGAGAGGGGCCAACAACTGTCGCCAAACAATTTTCGCCACCACCGCAAGTGAGAACACCCCTTCGTCCAGAGGTCAGAAGAGCTGAAGTTGATAACTCAGCATGGCAAAGTGCACTAGCAGAGAATAAGAAACTCAATGCTCAGTGGAATAATCTGAACCAATCTCGAAATGTTGACGGAGCGTCACCAGCACCAAGTGAAGCCTTTGAGACAAATCCTGGTCGACCTGGTGGTGGAGGGCGATCTCTTGCTTCTCAAGCCACTTCTGGTGGGACACTTGGTTCTACGGCTGGGGCCGCAGCAAGCTCAGAAACTGGTGAAGATAATGCAGGGGCTAAGCGTCTTGGTGCCCTGGCAGGCGGTGGCATTCTTCAAGAAAATTTAAAATCTATTGAGACACAGATTAACACTCTTCCTCAAATGGACCATAATGAACTGACAGCGCGAGGTGTAAGTCTTGAAGAGCCCTTCTTACTTAAAGTAAAGGTTGAAGGGCGCTTTGTGACAGTACCTGTGCGGCCCTTTCTCTATAAGGGCAAGAAAATGCTAGCCCCTGTGATTGACCAGGAGAATTGGATTCTAAGTAGCGTACTGCGAAAGTCTCCTCTTTTTACCAGCTACTATGATTATGAAAGGAAGCGTGAGGCCAAACTTTCAGCTCTTTAGAAGATAGCGAACATGGTTAAAAAGGTAGTCAAAATTTGATGATCTCATGATAGGGTAGGGGCCAATAAATGGAGAGGATAATGACAGAAACTAATGATAAGCCATTATTGGCTAAGACCCCGGTTATTCCCGTTGTTAAGGAAACAAGTCTCAAGGTCCGCGAGGATGATTGGACTCTTAAATACTATCCCGAGTTTGAAAATATCATCACTGATTATAAAGAAGATTTGATTCGTCAACTGGCGCCTTTTTGTCATGACGACTTTTCTTCCTTTAGGGTGCAGCTGATTGTTGGTGGAATTCCACTGCTCTTTGGTCTCTATATTAAAGAGAAGACGATTGGAGTGTATTCGCCACGTCTAGGGCGTGAGCTCTTTCTTATTGAGCAGATCCAACAAAATAAGAACGAAGAACCTTGTGCGACTCTTGTTCATACTGAGGAATATAAGACTTTTAAAGATTATGCTGAAATGGTGGCAGCCTTGCCTCTGCATGAGTTTCCGTCTCAATATGATCTTGTCACTAAGAAGTACGATCTTCCTGACCTGATCAATGATCGCTTTTATCAGGAACTCGAAACTGATATTGATGGGAAAATCCAAAAGCTTGTAAAGCATATCGATACCTATAAGCCGTCTTTCTTTGAAAAGGTTTCCGATTTTGGTCTCGATTTAACAGCACGATTTGCGCTGATGAGAATTCATCTTCTCAAGTTTCTCGCTATTTTACCCTCTCTTGATCATGATGATAGTGGTCAAGAGGTCAAAAGAATTCTCCTTGAAACCTTTAGAAGGCTTGTGAGTGATTCGACGAAAGCGAAACTCCTTAGAAAAAAAGGTCAGGAAGCCCCTTTACCTGGATATATTATTGCTGCCTTAAAGGTGGGCTCTTTTGTTGGTAATGCCCTCCCAGCAAAGACCCTTGCTGATATTGTCAGAAACTCTGTTCGTTTTATGGCAAAGAGATTTATAGCAGGGGAAAATATCGAATCTGTTCAGGCGTCTTTTAGCAACCTTTTTCAATCCAAAAGAGATGTGACTCTCGACCAGCTAGGTGAATTGGTTGTCTCTGAAAAAGAAGCTGATAATTACTGCAGAGAAGTTCTTAATCTTATCGAAGGGTTTGGTCTCCACGTTAAAAAAGGGGACAAGAACAAGGCGGGCATTAACAGGGCCCACGTCTCTATTAAGGTGAGTGCACTTTGTAGTGACTTCAAACCGGAGGCCCCTGAGTATACCTATAATCTCGTTGCTCCCAGGCTTAAGGAAATACTTATTAAGGCCAAAGAGAAAGACGTTTTTATTAATATCGATGCGGAACACTATGACTACCGGGACATTGTCTTTGATGTCTATAAACGAGTCCTCCTTGAGACCGAAGAACTCAAAGACTATGCCCAGACTGGTATTGTTCTCCAGGCCTATCTTCGTGATGCTTACGAACATTTAGTTGATATTAAGAATCTCGCCAGCGAGCGTGGGATTCGCATGCCCATTCGTATTGTTAAAGGTGCGTATTGGGATGCTGAAACGGTAGAAGCAGATGCTCATTCATTTGATGCTCCCGAGTTTCTTAACAAGGAAGAAACGGATCTTAATTTTAGGCAACTGATCGTTAAGATCTTTGACTTTGATCCTCATGTTCAGCTTTGTCTTGCCAGTCATAATTTTGCCGATCACTGCTTTGCTGAAGTTCTTAGAGAAAAGAAATATGCTCACACACCAGAGATTGAGCACCAATGTCTTCATATGACCTATGAGGCCCTCTCAACGGGGCTTGCAAAAATGGGGTGGCCGACAAGAAACTATGTTCCCGTGGGAAGTCTTCTGGTGGGGATGGCCTACCTTGTAAGACGGATTATGGAAAATAGTAGTCAGGTTGGTGTCCTTACTATTATGCGCTCTCATAAGAAGTCTGGACGCATGGATAACCCTATGACTGTTCACCTTCGTCAAAAAGAAGAGTGGACTCTGGTTCACGACAAGACAGTGGGGAATATGACGAGCGAGTATTTTAATATCACTCCTATTCGCCTCTATGTAAAAAGGCAGTGGGATGTTGTTAATAATGCCTATAAGAAATTTAAGAGTGAGCATCAGGTTAAAATTTTTGAAAATAATTTCCTTACTCAGGGAGAGGAAGTAGAAATTAAATCAAGTTCAGATCCTTCCATGGTGGTTGGTAAGATTCGAAATGCCTCTGTAGAGGATGTGGAGAAGGCGGTGCAAACGGTAGAGGCCAGCTACAATAAAGGAACGTGGTCTCGCTGCTTTTGGCTTACGCGCTCAAGTATTCTTCTCAAGGCCGCTGATATTATGCTCAGCCGCCGTAACGAACTTTCAGCACTCATCAGTTATGAAGCAGGAAAGGCCATTGCTGAAGCTTATGCCGATGTGGATGAGGCGGTCGACTTTCTCAATTACTACGCCCGTGAGGAGAGAAAGATCACTGTCCACTCAAGTCAGATGGTCAGTCGCGGGCCAATCGTTGCGATCACACCTTGGAACTTTCCGATTGCGATTCCTACTGGCATGGTATCGGGCCCCTTAGTTGCGGGTAATACCGTGATACTAAAATCTGCTGAACAAACGCCTCTTATCGCGCAAGAGATGGTTAATATTCTTCATGAAGCAGGTGTTCCTAAAGACGCCCTTATTCACCTTTCTGGAGAAGGTGAGACAGTTGGGGCCGCCCTTGTTAATCATGAGAAGGTTGCAGGCTACGTCTTCACTGGTTCTAAAACGGTTGGGCAACTCATCGCCCACAGTGCCGGTAAGCGCTTTTATAAGAATGAATTATGGGGCATAGAATTTCCTGTCAAAGTTATTACTGAACTTGGTGGTAAGAACGCCATTATTGTAACGGCAAATGCGGAGCTAGATGAAACCGTCGCTGGCATTCTCTATTCTTCATTTGCCCACGCAGGTCAAAAATGTAGTGCGGCCAGTAGAATTATTGTTGATCAATCAGTTAAAGAGCGCCTCATTGAAAGACTTAAAGAAGCGGTAGCCGATCTTGAGGTAAGCGAAGCGTTTAAGTTTAGTTGTAGTGTCAACCCGGTGATCACAAAAGAAGATCAAGAAAGGTTACGCCGCCAGGTTAAAGAGGCCAAAGAAGAGGCCATGCGAGTTGGGGGCAGAGTCGTGATTGACCGCTCTCAAGAAGAACTACCAGGTTATTGTGTGGGACCTGCTGTTATTGAAGTCCCCGCAAGCTTAGCCCGTGAGGAAAGTTATGCAAGAACCGAGCTCTTTGGGCCAGTTGTTCATATAATTGGTGTCAGTGGACTTGAAGAGTCTCTTGAGATTTTTAACAGTACTGACTATGCCTTAACAGGTGGGATCTTTTCTCAGTCTCAAGACGATATTGATTTTCTAAGTGCTCAAATGGAGTGTGGCAATCTCTACGTCAATCGAACGATCACTGGAGCCCGTGTTGGTATCGAGCCCTTTGGTGGCTTTAAGATGAGTGGGACTGGGCCTAAGGCCGGTGGGAAGGTTTACATACCTGCCTTTCACATTCACCGCCATGATGTTGATGACGTCAATACTCCGGAGGAGAGTGGCTTTCATGACAAAATTATTCTAGCCGGGCGAAGTGGCTTTGGAGCTCAAATGCGAGTTGAGCGCACGGAAGTGGCACTAGAACTTTTTATTCTTCATTTTCAAACCTTCTTTAAGGGGATCAGAGGCCATGACAAACGCCTCATTTCTAAGTTTAGAAAATGGATGAAATCAAACGCCCTACGCTACATAACAAAAGATCACGCCAATCAGGAAATTCCTGGGCAGGAGAGTTTTTCTAACTTTGAAATTCAAGGTGAGCACGCTCTTGCTGTGATGGCCCAAGAAGTTCCTCATATTTCAAGCTTTCTTCAAGTGGTCGCGGCCATCCTCATGGGAACCGGTGTAACAGTTCTTTGTCGTTCAAAGAAGAGTTATGAATGGTGGCAAGGAATTAGTAATTACTATTATCAAGCGGGTATTAGCCGCGAAAACTTTGTGGTTTATTTTCCAGGGGATGAAGCCTTTGAGAAAACCCTCAAGCATCCTCTCGTGAGTTACTGCATTGTCGATGGTGATAAGAAGTGGGTGAGTCGCATTCTAGAGTCCATCTATGATGGTGATTTTAATGAAAGGCGAATCAGAAATATTTATTCGCCCTTTGACACTTTTAATCCCACTGATTTTAAGAGACTCTGTGGCAATTATGTCTGGGTAAGGGCCTTTGCCGTTAATACCATGAGGCACGGAGCTCCACTTGATCTTGACCTTGATGTAGAAGTTTAAAGGATAATTCAATGGCAAAATTAATGACCTTAGGCGCTGGCAATATGGCCAGTGCCCTTCTCTTTCCTATGAGAAACTCTTTAGAAGGCTTTTACGCTTTTACCCCTTCTGTGACTAAAGCCGCCGAACTGGCCAAAACAATGGGGGGCAAGTGTATTGAAACTCTTGATCGCTATCCCAAGGACGTTGATTTTCTCTTTCTTGCTTTTAAGCCCCAACAATTTGATCAGGCGAGTAACGAACTCCTTGAAAAGGCTAAGATCAAAGAGAGCACTGTTATTGTCAGTATGCTTGCTGGGACGCCGCTTGAGGTTCTTAAAGAGAAGTTTAATAGTGATAGAGTGGTGAGAATTATGCCCAACACTCCCTGCACGACAGGCAAGGGTGTTATTTTAACTCTCTTCGGTGCCGGAGTTAATGATGAAGAGAAGAAAGAGCTTCTCTTTCTTCTGAATACCGCTGGTATGACCCATGACTGTGAAAGTGAAGATCAATTTGATGCGATCACGGCCGTAACAGGAAGTGGACCTGCCTATATCTTCGAGTATGCAAGGCAAATGGCGAGTTACTTAGAATCCGTTGGCGTTAAAGAGACTAAAGATCTTGTCGCTCAACTCTTTCTTGGCACCAGTAAATTAATGACTGATAGTCCCCTTGATTTTGAAACTCTACGTAATAATGTCACGAGTAAAAAGGGTGTCACCTATGAGGCCCTTGAAAGCTTTAAGGCCGATAAGTGGGAGGAGCTCACTCACCGAGGTCTACAAAAAAATCTTAAGAGAAGTCTTGAACTCAGAGAAAATGCCCTTAAACTAAGAAAGTAAATTTCACGGAGAAGACTATGCTTAATTTTGTTCCTGAGGGTATTAAACAAACGGCCTTCGTGCGCCTCTTTGGTCTCGCTAAGATTCCTCTTATTTGGTTTATTCGCCCCAGTGTGCTTGAACTTAATGAGCGCGAAACGCGAATTAAAATTCCCTTCGTTCGAAAGAATAAAAACCATTTAGGCAGTATGTACTTTGGTGTCCTCTGTGCAGCAGCCGATATTGCCGGTGGCCTGGCCGCAATGGAGCATATTAAAAATAGTGGTAAGAAAATTAGCCTCTCCTTTAAGGACTTCAATGCTGAATTTCATAAGAGAGCGGAGGGAGATACGATCTTTCTTAATACACAGGGACCCGAGATTAAGGCTTTTATTGAGAAGGTGATCGCTAGTGGCGAGAGGGAAAATATGACGGTCGATGTAGAGGCCAGGACTCCTGATCAATTCGGCGATGAGCCCGTGGCCACTTTCAAGTTAACACTTTCGTGTAAACTTAAGTCCTAGAACTCGGCTAGTTCGTCACAGACTACATCAACAATATCAAAACCGCCTTGATTACTCTGACCTTGAGTCAGGGTAAAGAGGCCTTCTGAACAATTAAAGCGCGCATCAATCGACTTCTTTGAAACTTCCACGCTTTCACCGAAAGTGTCATCTTCGAGGCTTGTGAAAACGGGGGCACCAAACTGCGCCGTCAGACTTCCATAAACCGCGACACCTTCTGATGCCTGGGCCTTTCTAAGACCGGATAGAGAGAACAAAGAAATAAGTGCTGTAAGAATAAGTAAGTTTTTCATGAGGCTATTTGTAATCTTTTCTCCTCATTTGTGCACATTATTTATTATCAAGTATAGTCATTAGAAATATTAATGGGGTGCTGAGTCAAGTGCCTAAAAGGATGAAAGTTTGAATCTTTCTCATGTCAATTTAAACCATTTAAGGGTCTTTGAGTGTGTCTGCCGTAATAAAAGTATGACAAGGGCAGCTCTAGAGCTTCACCTTACTCAAAGTGGGGTGTCTCAAAATATCAAGGCACTCGAGGATATTCTCGGAGGAAAGCTCTTTGACCGTTATAAGGGAAGGCTTCTTCCTACACCCCAAGGCTCAAGGCTCTTTCATTTAGTGCATGGACAATTACGAGACCTCGAGGCCGAGCTCGCTGCTATTGCAGGAGTTGAGTTAAGTCTTCAGGGACGAATACGCATTGGTGTTCCCATTGAATATGGCAACCGCTTTGTCTTGCCCTTTGCCGCTCGTTTTATGAAAGAGCATCCCGGCGTTTCTCTTGAATTTACTTATGGTCACGCCGCTCAAATGAATGAACTGCTTTTGCAAGGGGAGCTTGAGTTTGCCATTGTTGACTCCTATGGCTTTTCTCCAGAGCTTCAGGTCGAAGATTTAGATTATGAGATCCATACTCTCTGTGCTCACCATAGTTATCTTGAAGGTCATAAAATCCCCTCAATACAAAAGGGGAGTTTTTTTAAAAAGCTTAAGTATGTTGCTTACCTTCCCAGTCACCCCGTCCTTTCACGCTGGTTTCGCTTTCATTTAGGAAGGGAAATTAGTGACCTCAATATCGTGGCAACCTTAATGGATGTTCAGGGAGTGGCCCAACTCATCCTCAATGGTCTTGGTGTGGGGGTACTTCCTCTTCACGTTGTTCAGCGTTTAAGAAATGAAGGGCATGAGCTCATCGTCTTTGAGGGCTCTGGGCGTGAGTATCGAAACAGTTTAAGTCTGGTGAGTCTTAAAGGCAGAAGTTCTTCTTTTACGGTGACGACTTTTAAAGATGCCCTAAAAGAACATCTCTACCAAAGAATGAATTAAGCTGGGTTGTCACTTGGAAAGTACTTGGTCTCAAGGGAGAATTTTTCTTCTATGAGTTTTTGCAGGAGCTGGACTCCAAACTGTTCTGTCGCATTATGACCACCGGCAAACATATGAACGCCACTTTCTTTGGCCTCGTGCCAATCATGTTCACTCATCTCACCAGTGAGGTAAGAGTCTAGCCCTTGAAAACTTGCATCCATCCAACCGCTATTAGCACCTCCAGTGATGATGCCCATTGTTCTTAGGACTTGATCTTCATTAGGAGATGAGAGGTTGATGTCGTGATCAAGAATCTCACTTAATTGCGCCTTTACTTCACTCGCTCTTCTCGGTGGAGAAAGCTCGCCTTTTAAGCCTGTCGGTGAGCCCTTGTAGTCGCCAAAGGGCGCGAGGTTTACAAGTCCCAAATGCTGGGCAATTCCAGCGGCATTTCCATACTCGGGATGAGCATCAAGTGGAAGATGAAAGCCAAAGAGGTTTATGGAATTTTTAACGAGGGGGAGCACTCTTTTAGCAAAAGGTCCCTTAAGGGGGCGGGCCCCATGAAAGACCCAGAAAAGGCCATGATGAACAACGAGAGCATCAGCGCCCCAGTGGCAGGCCTTCTCCACACTTTCGCGTGTGGCACTCACTGCAAACGCGACTTTCTCAATACTTTCCTTACCCTCTATTTGCAGACCATTTGGCCCATAGTCTTTAAAGGTGTCACTCTCTAAAGTCGTGCAGAGAAATTTATCAAGTTCGTCGCGTCTAATGGCCATGCTCATCCTTTATGAGCTCTCCTTTAAAAAAGAGGAGGGGGCAGTTCGTCCTCTTTAAAGAGCTCGCTTTTATTAAGAGTGTCTTTAATTCTTTGTATAGTAGTGTGCAACTCTTCGTTAAAAGGGGCAAGGGTTACGGCCATAGAAAATTCTTCAAGGGCCTTTTTAAATTCCCTTTGGTTGAGATAGGCGCGACCGGCGTTGATATAAGGATACTCTCGGTTTTGGTAGTGACGGCTATTCTTAGCAAGCTCAAACCATTTGAGGGATTCATTAATTTCCCCTTCCGCCAAGAGATAAGTTCCAAGATCATTATAGGGAGCACCGTAACTGGGATCTATTTGGATGGCCTTAAGACAAAATTTCTTTGCCATCTCAAACTTATTTTCAAGAGAGTAGGTCCAGCCAATGAGATTATAGGCCTCACTCGTTTCCTTAAAATTAAGAGCACGCATAAAGCTCTCGCGTGCAAGATCGTATTCTTTATCCCCAACCCATTTGTGGCCTTTATGAATGAGCTGTTCGTATTTCTTCTCTCGCTGTCCTTCAAGGGAGCGTACGGGAGCGTCCTTATCTTGGTTGAGATCAAAGATAGTCTCTTCGCTAACACGATAAGCGGGAATACCATCTTCACTTGCGATGGTATCCATAAGGCTCACGCGAGGTAGGTCAACTTTAAGGGGGGTGAGTTCTTCAACCAAATGGTGCAGGCGTTTTGCGTGCAGAAAGTAGAAGTTGAGACTGAGGGCCATGAGCCGGGCAAAACTTTCGTCATCAAAGAGGCTGGCCTGGGTGAGTGATTGCATGGAAC
>Ga0208203_1001101_pt1 | contig 10947 bp, 10 predicted proteins | sample DeeseametaMP2914_FD_184167 | JGI IMG/M metagenome (GOLD analysis project Ga0208203, IMG submission 184167) | Marine microbial communities from the Deep Atlantic Ocean - MP2914 (SPAdes) | ecosystem: Environmental > Aquatic > Marine > Oceanic | place: West of Santa Cruz de la Palma, Atlantic Ocean...
ATTCTTTTATTTTCATATTGTCACCTCGCCGCCTTTAACCATGTCGATGAACTTGCCATACCCATGATCGCTAAACCAATACTTAATTGAAGAGCTTACTCCGTTTGCAGTAATTGTCGCTCCACTTAGGCCGTCCACTCTGTACTCTGCAACCGGACCTTCTTTAGGAGCAGTTCCTTTTGAAAGCTTAAGAGCAACAACTTCTTCTTCATTATAAACGTTCTTTCCAACCCATTGACCTTTCCACTTTGGATTGTCTACTTCACCACCAAGACCAGGAGTCTCTCCTTGAGCGTAGTAACCGAATCCTTTAACAGTGTTAAGATCAGCTCCAAGTGCCATAAATCCATACATTGTAGACCATAGCCCTTTTGAAGTTATGTGAAAGATATAGATTTGAGACTCACCTTGCTCATCCTTATAAACAAAAACTTTACCGAATTTAGCTCTGCGGCTAAGGCCGGCCAAGTCAGCTTCAGCAGGAATTGCAACACTAAGATCTGGCTTCTTTTGTGCCTCTCTTTGGTTGTAAGCTTGAGTATCCATATCATCAACAATTTCACCAGTTTCAAGATTAACTAGTACAGTTGTGAATTTTGAGAACACTTCGTTTACGTCCGTGTCGGCCTCTAATAGTCCAGCCGCACTTAGGACGTTCTTTTTCATATCTAAAGCCGCATTTTGAGCTTGCTTATCTTTAAGGCTGACAGCAGTGCTGGAAACCAAAACAGAACAAACCAAGCACAAAGCAAAAGCGACAAATAACGTTTTTCCTACATTATTACCCATTTCTGGCCACCCTTCTTTTGATATTGCTGTTAATTACAAAGTAGTCAATCAATGGACTCATAGAATTCATAAATAGAATTGCCAACATCCATCCCTCTGGGAATGCAGGGTTAATACATCTTACGACAATACCCATTACACCAATCCCAAATCCGTAGAACCACTTTCCTTTAGTTGTCATACTTGCCGATACTGGATCAGTTGCCATGAAAACGAAAGCGAATGCAAATCCACCCATAACAAAGTGATAGTACCAAGGTATATTGAACATAAAGTTTGTTTCACTTCCAATAAGGTTAAGACCCATAGAAGTAACAATCATACCAACGACAACTGAAAGCATTATCGTCCATGAACCGATCCCCGTTGCTATCAAGTAAACAGCTCCTAGAAGACATGCAAGTGTTGAAGTCTCACCCATTGATCCAGGAACAAGTCCAAAAAACAATTCACTCCAAGAATAAGTTACAGCATCAAGTCCGCCAGCAGCAGCCTGTCCAAGAGCAGTAGCTCCAGTGAAGCCATCAACAGCAGTCCATACAGCGTCACCACTAATTTGAGCGGGGTATGCAAAGAACAAGAATGCTCTTGCTGTAAGTGCAGGGTTAAAGATGTTTTTACCTGTACCACCGTATATCTCTTTTCCAACAAGAACACCAAAGATGATCCCTATAGCTACTTGCCACAAAGGAATTGTTGGAGGAAGAATCAACGGGTATAGAATTCCTGTTACTAGGAATCCCTCATTAATTTCGTGCTTTCTAACTACGGAGAAAATAAGCTCAACAGTACCACCAGCAATTTGGGTTACCAAAAATACTGGAAAGAACCATAGAAATCCGTAAATCATATTAGATGCGATATTTGCAGGGTCGTGAGCAAGGCCAAGCAATGCCATAACAGATGCTCTCCAACCTTCAGCTTCAGCTCCAGTGGAAGCTAGAACGCTATTGGCCTGATAACCTGTATTATAAAGAGTCCAAATGATTACTGGGAACAATGCCATTGCCACAGTAATCATGGTTCTTTTAAGGTCGATACCGTCTCTTACGTGTGTTTGACCGGCAGTAACGTCAGCCGGAGTATAAGCAAAAGTGTCGATCGCTTCATAAAGAGGATACATTTTTTCAAGTTTCCCGCCCTTATGAAAGAGATGCTCTTTGCTATCTAGAAAATCTCTTAAAAACTTCATTATCCTTCCTTCTCAATGGTCTCTAGGTTTTCTCTTAGAACCGGGCCAAAATCGTTCTTGCCTGGGTCAACAAAAGTACAAAGCGCCACATCTTCTTCATCCAATTCCAAAGCACCAAGCTTTACGGCCATGTCAGTATTTCTGGCCATGATCGTTCTAATGAAATACGTCGGAAGAATATCAAGTGGCATTACCTTCTCGTATGAACCAATTGGAACGATAGCTCTAAGGCTTCCGTTTTTGTTGGTATTCATAGCAAATTTCTTGCTGCTAAATGCTGATAGGTAAATAGGCTTAACAGAAAATTTATTTAGACCTGGACTGTGCCACCCAAGAAATTCTCTCTCTCTTCCTTCTTTAAGAAGTGAGATTTGATTATGGAATCTTCCAAGGTATGCGAATGGGCCGCGGGCCTCTCTACCAGCAAAAACAGATCCTGAAACAGGTCTAATTTCGTCAGCTTCAAAAGTCTCGCCTTTGATTAGTTCGTCTATAGATGCGCCTACTCTGGTTTTGATAAGTCTAGGGTTTCTTGCAACAGGTCCAGCAAGAGCAACAACTCTGTCAGTGAAAAGCTTTCCAGTTTCAAACAGCTTTCCAACAGCAATTACTTCTTGGTAGTTGATATACCAAACAAACTTGTTTTCACCGACTGGATCTAAGTGGTGAATGTGAGTTCCCGCCAATCCTGCCGGATGCGGTCCACTAAACTTAGTCTCAGAAACGTTTTCAACATCAGCTCCAACCACAGTTGAGCTTGCTTCTGTACACAAGTGAACTTTTGCAATTTTGCCTAGAACCTTCAAACCATTTTTAAATGCAGTTTCCTGCTCTTTAATAACTATTGCAGGATCAGCTGCCAAAGGATGAGTGTCGATAGCTGTAACAAAAATACTGCTTGGAGTCTCGTCTGGTCTTGCAGCTTTTGAGAAAGGACGTCTTCTCAAACTTGGCCACATACCTGACTCAAGAAGAAGTGCTCTAACATCAGCATCCTTATAACCTGAAAGCTCAGAACCCTTGTAAGATTCAAAATCTTGATGGTCATCGCCTTCAACTTTAATAACTACTGATTGAAAAGCTCGTCTAGCACCTCTATTTATCTCTACGACTTCACCGCTAGCTGGAGACGTGTATCTCACACCCTCGGTTTTCTTGTCAGTGTAAAGAAGCTGGCCGACTTTAACTTTATCCCCGATTTGAACTTCCATTGTTGGCTTCATGCCAACAACGTCATCCCCTATCAGAGCGACTTTAGATACTTTTGGCCCCTGGTGAACTTTTTGTTCAGGAGTGCCCTCAATAGGCAAATTAAGGCCCTTTTTGATTTTAATCATCTCTCGCGCACCTTTTAAGTAAAATTAATTGTCTTGATAAACATTCACTAAATATCATAATTCAAGCTATAATGACAATGAGGCAAAGCAAACTAGGCAAAAGAAAGTTTCACAACATTGACCGGGGTCAAACAATCTTATGAGTTTTCAAGAAAAGATCATTGAAGGTAAATACAACTACTACCAGGGAGATCAGGTTTACTGCGAAGAGACTTTTTCTGTCTTCAAAGAGGATGGCTCTCATGGACGAATCATATTCAATGCTGAACTTACATCAAGGGTCGAAACAGGCGAGTTTTTAAAAGTTCTTGTAGACTACAAACTCTCCAAAAAGTTTGAGCCATTGAACTTGAAGGTGAAAAGACTTCTAGGTGGCAGCAAAAGCGTGGAGCGCTATGTTGTAGACTTGAAAGATAAAAACGTACGCTATACTTTTAGGGGCACTGACGGAATTCATGAGACAGAAAAGATTATCACCGGAAAGTTCCATATTGCAGCTCCTGCCTTTTCAACAACAATGTTGGCCACCGCCGCCAAGAAACTTGATCCAGTCCATAGGACTTCTTACAATATAATTTCTTCTAGTAATGTCTGGGAGTATGAGGGCCCTTTCAAAGAATCTGAGATTTTCATTGAACTAAGCAGCCTTGAACCCGTACCAGTCTTTGTTGGCGATACGGAACTTCAGGCAACTCACTGCAAAGTCTTTGAGGATGATAAGGCCAGAAACCCCAATACAAAAGGCTACTCCATCTATTTAAGCAAACACTATCAGATCCCTTACAAGGCTGTCTTCGCCGATGACATTCAAATTGAAGTTCAGAATCTCAAGAACTTTGAAACAGAGTACAAAGATCTTTTTTAGGATTTTGCCTCAATAAATTCCTGTGCCTTCTCGCAGGCCTGCTCTAGATCTAGAAATTCCAGTTCATAGGGGTTCATCATTTCCCTAAATGTCTTCAGAGTCTGCCCCTTCCATCTCTTAATACGCGGGTCAGTAAGAATTATTGCACCAGAGTCATTCTCCCTTCTAATAAGCCTTCCAAGCTTTTGATGCAGTGAGCGACATCTGTGGGCCAAAAAGTAATCCACAAATTCATTTCCAAAGCTTCTCGCGTAAAAGTCTCTTCTGGAGTCAATCACCATATCACGTCTAAGATCTGGAATTTTATCAATATAGATTAGTTTTAAAGCATCGCCAGGCACATCGATCCCCTCCCCAAATGACTCCATACCTACGAGAACTCCACCCGAAGTATTTTTAAAGTCTTCAACGACCTGATTGCCCATTCCTTGAATAAATAGTGGCATTTCATTTTCTAGCTTGCTGAGTAGGATCTCTATAGCTCTTTCAAATCTTGTCTTTGCGGAGAAAAGAAGAAGGGTTTTTCCTCCAATATTCTTAATAACCGGTACAATTTTTTCCAGAACCTCGTCGACGTACGTTTGGTCATAAATTTGAGGTGAGTCACTGGAAACAAATACTTTGGCATTATTTTTATAATCAAATTTGTTATTCAAAAATAGGCCAGTTTTAAACCTTCTTTCAGGTTCAAGGTACTTATAACCAGTCATCCACTCCACACTTGCCATGCCTTTTGATCCCTCTTGATTTGCTAGTGTCGCAGAGGTGAAAACAACAGAGTTTGAATCCTTTAAAACACTATCATAAAGAAGTTCACCAGTGTCGATTGGAGCACAGCTAAAGATGTATCCAAACTCTTCGTGAAATTTTATTGAGTTTACCATCTTCTCATTAGGGCTGATCATCGCATTCAAGACAGCACTTGCCTCTTCCACTTGAGAGAAGGCACTTTCAAAGGCTGACCAAGCGGTAAGCTTGTTTTCATCTTCTCCAAAGGAGTTGATGTCCCACCTATCAGAGTATGGAAACAACAGGTCGTAAACAGACTTTAGTATGAATGCAAGACTTTCAATATGATTAAATATTGCACTTTGAAGAGCATTGTTTAATGCCTCTTTTTTAACCATGGGAGCTTCATTCCAATAAATATCTGTGAATCTAGGCAACTGCCTTGCCATTCTCTCAATACTCTCCTGCAAGGGTGCCACGTGATCTCCCAACATTTGAGAGAAATCTACTGATTGTGACCTAATTTCTTTGATCAGGTTCTCTTTTCCCTGCTCAACATTACCCAATAAGTAAAATAAAGGCCCCATCATTTGAGGAAGGTTTTTTGCAAGCTTTTCTAGATCTTTTTGAGCAAGCTCCATGGTAAAGGCGTTTGTCACCTCACCTTCCATTTTATGTGCCTCATCAACAACCACATACTTCGGCCTGTCAAAGCCTCTTGGCCAATTTAAAAGTAGGGAGTGATTTCCAATGATAAGGTTTGCTTCCTTAGCTCTCCTAAGGCCCTGAAGATAAGTGCAAGATGCTGAGAAAGGACACTTACTGCCAGTACACGCTCTAAAGTCCACGGCCAAATTTTCTTGCTGCTCTGAAAGGGACTTATTTAGCCTTTTTAAAACAAACGGAATACTTTCCCTAGTTAGAACGTGGTTATAGTCGGGGCTTCTTTGATTATAAAAAAGTATTGTTTCTATATAAGCGTTTGCAAATTTCTCCTCAAAGCCATCCATTTGTCCCAGAAGGTCATCATGCTCTTGGTTTCTAAACTTTAGCTCGCATAAGTGGTTCTTTGAGCCAAAGAGTCTGATGACACTGAGCTCGGATTTATTAAGCCCTAAAACCTTGTAGATTTGCGGGATGTCTTTTTGAACAGCTTGGTTCTGAAGGGTTTTGGTGCCTGTGGATATTAGAACTTGCTCGCCCTTGCCTTTAGTTAAAAGAGTACTTGGCAGCAGGTAACCCATTGTTTTCCCTGTACCGGTTGGAGCTTGGATAAGAGCATGAATATTATTGTTAAAAGCCTGGCCAACCTTTAAGGACATCTCTTCTTGTGCCTGCCTGTACTTATACCCTGGGAAGTGACTTGATAAACCTTCCTCATCCCTCAAGATGCCTTGGATGTTTTGGCCTGAAAAATTGAGGTCTCTTTTCTGGTCTGACTCCTCAAAAACTTGTTCTTGCTCGGAGTATTTCTTCTCCGCATAAGCATTTGCCGTAACTTCGACATCAAAGTCAATCTGCTCAGCAATTTCAACTAACTCACTTGGCTCTAGTTCCAAGAAGTCTCTAAACCAGAAATCCTGTCGATTAAAATCACCGCAGATTCCCCTTAGAAACTGGTAGAACTCTTGGTCTTGATGCACTAGCCAACAAGCTGTAAGCATGGCCTTTAGCAAGTCTTTTGAGTCTTCAAGTCCTCTGTGATCTTCTTTGTCCTTGATTCCCAGCTCAATCAAAAAACCTTCAAGGTTAAGAGAGTTTTTCTCTGGAAACAATAGGGCCAGAAACAACATAGAATCATGAAATCGATCTTCTTCGTCACTTTCTATCGCGTCTAGGTATTTTTTTAGGAACTTTTCCTCAAAAAGTGCATTGTGGGCTATCAGCTCATGTTCCTTCAAAGTCTGAAGCTCATGCTCCACAGTTTTCCATGGTGGAGCTGCTTTCAACTGTGATTCATTGATACCCGTCAATTTCTGGATAAATTTAGAAACGGGTTGCTCCGTTCTAACCAGTGAACTATAGCTTCTTACCAGCTTAGTCCCCTCAAACTGTAGAAAGCCCAGATCAATTATCTGATCATAAGCAGGATCAATCCCAGTAGTCTCAATATCAATTACGGCCCATTTCTTTAACTTGTTCATCTTGCCTATTCCAATCCTAAAGCGCAAAATATGTCTATTATTTAATAAAGGATATAAACATGTCTGCAGTGATATTCCAAACTCAATCGGTGCTAATTGTAGCGTTAATGCTATACGGCGTTTCAAAGGTTTTAGGCAAGCGTAAAAATAGATTTCAACACATTAGAACTATGAAACTTACCATGATTTGGGACATTGTCTTAATCCTTCAAATTGAGCTCACCCGTGGAGCTATAGCAAAAGCAAGCAAGGCGATGGAGAACACGGCCATACTCAATATCCATGTTACTCTGGCAGTTGTCACAGTGCTTCTGTACATTTTTATATATAACAGCGGAAAAAAGTTGGATTCTGGAGATGAAACCAAAAGAGGCAAGCATAAAATCCTTGGTCTTTGCGCGTTGACTACTAGGATAGCTACACTTATAACAAGCTTTTTAGTACTATAGGCTCCGAAGGGGACGACAAATGACACCAATGCAAGAAGTTGAACAACTTATCAAAAATAATATCGAAGATGCTCACGTAGAAGTTAGCGATCTTACTGGAACAATGGATCATCTAAACATTTTTGTTGCAAGCGACATCTTTAAAGGAAAAATGTTAATTGATCAGCACCAGATAATAATGGATATTCTTAAAGAAGATCTAAAGGACAAGATTCACGCGGTCAAAATTAAAACAATGACCAAAGAAAAATACCAAAACCTATAAGGAGAAAATCATGGATCAAAACAATCCTTTCAAAATATTAAATGAAGATGGCGCGACTAAAGAAATCAAGCCAGCTGATGTAACCGGCGAACTAAAAGAAAGAATAGAGTCTGTTATTAACAGTGACCAACTGGTTCTTTTTATGAAGGGCAATGAGCACTTTCCTCAGTGTGGATTTAGTGCAAATACCGTTGCTATTTTAAAGCATATTGGTGCGAAATTCTCGACTTTCGACATTCTTCAGGACATGGACATTCGCCAAGGACTTAAAGAGTATTCCAACTGGCCAACCTTTCCTCAGCTTTACTTTAAAGGAAAGCTTGTTGGTGGTAATGACATCATCACAGAGATGTACGAGTCTGGTGATCTTAAAGACCTGGTAAACTCTTAATGAAAGAAGAGTCCGGCCCAATAGGTCAGCTTGGGCTCTATAAAGAAACTCATATCATAGGGGCCGGAATCTCCGGCCTTTTGATGGCCTACTACCTCAAAAAGAATGGTCATTCAGTAAAAATTTTTGAAAAAGAATCACACATTGGTGGAAAGATTCGCACTCTTACAGGCAGTTTTGGTATAGCTGAAACTGCGGCAAATGCAGTCTTTACTAATGAAGATGCAATTGAATTATTTGAAGAACTGGGAATAACCCCTTTAAAGTCAGCACCTAAGCTAAAACGTCTTCTTCAAAGAACAAACGCTCTAAAAGCGTTCCCTCTTCACTTCTGGGAAATACCAATAATATTTTTTGGCCTTTTTAAAAAAATTCCCAAAAACTTAGACAAGCTGTCTGTTTATGAATTCTTTAGGCCGCTTCTTGGTAAAAGAGCTTCCTACGAAGTTTTAAGCTCGGTATTTGGAGGGATTTATGCCACAGACTCAAAAACTCTAAAGTTCCGAAGCGTTTTCAAACAACGCATTGAGAGCAGAACTTACTTTGGCTTTTTAAGAGAGCTTATTAAACAAAGGAAAGAGAGATCTCACAGGCCAGAGTCCGTTAGTTTCTCTCTAGGAATGAGTGAGCTTATACAGGCACTTCAAAACGAACTACAAAACGAAATAGTGAATGGCACCATGGCCTCAATTCAGTCAGATGCCAATACAATCATTTGCACTGATGCTCATGACGCATCCTCAATAATCGAGGAGATCTATCCTCAGATTGCAAACGAGCTCTCCAAGCTTAAATACTCCTCAGTTGTTAGCACTACAATGATTTTTAACAAAGCACTAGAGAAGTTAGAAGGTGCTTTTGGTGCCCTTTTCTCTCCAACTTCACCTATAAAGGCTGCCGGAATTTTGAATAACAGCGCAATCTTCAAGGGAAGAACAAATGATTTAGACAAAAGAAGCTACACTTTCATCCATCTTGGAGAGAGTTATACTGAGCAGGACGCATTTGAAGACCTAAAGAAGCTGGACCCGTCCACTGATTGGCAGAAGTGCTTAGAGGAGAAGTTTGTCACCAATTGGAAAAGAGGTATTCCTATTTACGATGAGCAGCGTTCGGCCTCAATAAAAAAAGTGAGAAGTCTTTTCCATGCACGCCCCAAGGGAGTTGTAATCTTTGGCAACTATGTAGATGGGATCTCTATAAGGGAGATGATTACAATGTCTAAAGAATTTGCTTCAGAAAGTTCTCAGATAATCTCTTCTTAGTCTCTGAGACAAAAGAGGTTTTCTAAGTCTGGCCTCGACTTCGAGATCTTTAAAGTAATCAATTGATCTCATTGCATCATCTTTTTTCCAAATCTTAGAGCAACTTAGAATTTGACGATCATACTTGGAAAGTTTCTTCTTCGAGTTTAAATAACTTGAATCACAAATTTTTCCCATATGTTTTTGCATGAACGCAAAGAATCTCTGTAGGGAGTCATCTCCGTGGGTCACACTCAATAGTTGCTTATAAAAAACTGTGAATTTTTTGGTGGCAAAAAGCTCTGCCAACATAAATTGATCCAACTTTTCTTTGGATAAAACCTCATCCAACTTGTCCACAGTGATAGATTCATTTTCAAAGTTAATTTTTAACTGCTCTAAGATATTTAGATAGTTTGAACAAGTGGCCTCTACGGATTCTTGTAATTTCTGTGCTGCGGAGTAATCTAAATAAACTCCTGTTTGAGCGGAGAAAAATTCAAGTAATTCTCTATTCTCCCAAAACATTGGAGCTTGGATATCAATTCCTATTACTTCGTCTTTTTTAACGAGTTCTTTGTAGAAATCGGTCTCGCGCTCAAAGGATAATATTACGTAACGATCGTCTAGAAGGAAGTCCTCACTTAGAAGCTTCTCCTGAACATCTTTAGGTATGTCCTGTGCAAAATGTACAAGATAAGACTCACTATTTCCGAACAGTCCTAGTGTTTGAAGGTTTTGTTCTATCCAATCATTAGTAAAGTCTTTTGCTGTTAAAATCCTTAACTTTCCGCCATCAAGATCTCCAGAGTGGATCTGGTCTTTGAAAAGTTTCATAACTATAGGGTCAAAGCAATGAACTGCGTATAAACCTTTTTTGTCAGGGTCAACACTTCTTGGATTTGCTTTAAAAAAGTCCCATAGTTTCCATTTAGAACGCATAAAGAATCATGTCCTTAAAATTTTGAGCTGCATTTTTGGCCATATCATCCACTGTGCTTCTAAGAGCACTTCGGTTTTGAGTGTCTATAACATCAATGGCCTCATCTGAATAAATTTCTCTAGTGAAGCTTCCACTTAGTGCAATCGTCTCATTTACAATTATCTTTGGGCCAACAGCAAACTTGCCTAAGCTGGACTTTAGAAGTTCGATTTCTTTCTCACTTGGATTTTTTAGAAGAATTAGCCTTAGGGAGGCCCTTACATTTGTGGTGGAAGGAATATAAAAGTCTTCCCTGTTTTCTCCAAGAGCTTCTTCTGCGGCATTTTTCGCAGACCTTAGGTTTGTGGCCTCTCTACTTTCTTTGGCCTGGGATGGGGCATCCACAATTCCAATGAGAACTGCATCAGCATCATTATTACCAGACTTAATATGCAAACCGCTAAAAGTCGAAAGCATATGGTACATCTCTTTGGTCATGGGAGCTGAAATGTTACTCAGGTTGCTTTTATTGTAAAACATTGGAATTGTTATGGACTTTACTCCGTATTGAGCAAAAGGATTCTCCTTTTCTTGGAACCGGTATCCGGCACAAGAGAAAA
>Ga0208203_1001104_pt1 | contig 10941 bp, 9 predicted proteins | sample DeeseametaMP2914_FD_184167 | JGI IMG/M metagenome (GOLD analysis project Ga0208203, IMG submission 184167) | Marine microbial communities from the Deep Atlantic Ocean - MP2914 (SPAdes) | ecosystem: Environmental > Aquatic > Marine > Oceanic | place: West of Santa Cruz de la Palma, Atlantic Ocean...
GCTTGGAAAGCCTTGCAGGTGTTTTACGCGGTGAAATCTTAATCCAAAATCACTGCTATCGTGCAGACGAGATGATGGTGATGATGGAAATTGCGAAGGAGTTTGACTTTAAAGTAACGACTTTCCATCACGCCGTAGAATCGTACAAGATTGCAGACAAACTTGCTGAGAACGGCGTTTGCTCAGCTATGTGGTCTGATTGGTGGGGCTTTAAACAAGAAGCTTATGACATGGTGCCATCGAATGTGGCGCTGGTCGACAAAGCGGGCGCATGTGCTGTGGTTCACTCAGACTCGGCAACTGTGATCCAGCACTTAAACAAAGAAGCGGCAAAAGCAATGGCTTCCGGCAATCGTTTAGGTATGGACATTACTCCTGCCCACGCGATTAAGTGGATCACCATTAACGCCGCGAAAGCCATTGGTGTTGATGAGCAAACTGGCTCATTAGAAGAAGGCAAGATGGCCGACGTCGTACTGTGGGATGGCAATCCGTTTAGTGTGTACACTAAAGCAGAGAAAGTCTTTATCGATGGCGCTTTAATGTACGATCGTAATAATCAATTTAAGCAGCCTGTGAGTGATTTTGGGCTGACTAATATGAATCAACAATAACCAAAGGAGAGCCGACAATGAAATTATTATTTAAGAGCTTCGCTGTTCTTTTGGTTGTTGCTGGAGTGTTTAGCGCAAATGCCGAAGTGATTTTAGTAAAAAACGCGAAAGTCTTCACGCAAACATCAGCAGGGATTTTGGAAAACGCTGACGTTTTGATTGAAGATGGTTTGATTCGAAATATTGGCGAAGATTTATCAGCAGATGATGCTCGTGTGATTAATGCCGAAGGGAAGGTTGTTACGCCCGGTATTTTTGCGCTGATGAATCAAATTGGTTTAGTTGAAGTTAGTGCTGTTGAAGGCACCAACGATACGGCTACGGAATCAGAAGACCTTGGCGCGTCTTTTAGTGTTGATGAGGTGTTCAACCCAGAATCAACGTTAGTTCCAATGAACCGCTCGGGCGGTGTCACTAGAACATTGATCAAACCTTATAATGGTAACTCTTTATTCGCTGGTTTAGGTTCTATTATGGATCTAGCGGGTGATTACAACTCATTGATCGTTAGCGATGTGGCAGTGTTTGCAGTATATGGCGAGCATGCGTCATCAATGTCTGGTGGTTCTCGAGCGGCGGCATTACAGCACTTTAACCGTGCTTTTAGCCAAGCTAAAGAGTTTTCAGAGAACTCAGCTGCGATTAAAAGCGGAGCTTATCGTGAACTCGATTATAGCTTGGGTGATTTAGAAACCTTAAGTCGAGTCCTCGATCAGGATATCCCGCTCGTTGTCAGCGTCAACCGTGCCAATGATATTTTGGCTATGGTAGAGCTTGCTAAAAAACATAACATTAAACTTGTACTTGAAGGTGCTGCAGAAGCGTGGAAAGTTGCTGAGAAATTGGCTAAAGCAGAAGTACCTGTGATTATTAATCCGATGGATAATATTCCTAGTTTCGAGTCATTAGGCAAGCGATACGACAATGCCGCTTTGTTAACTAAAGCAGGTGTTGACGTCATGTTTAGCAGCGAAACGCATAACGCACAAAACGTTCGATATGCAGCTGGTAATGCTGTGGCATATGGCATGCCGTATGATAAAGCTTTAGCTGCTATGACAAGCGCGCCAGCCAAGTTTTTTGGCGGTGCGAGTAATTACGGTAAGTTAATGCCTGGCTTTAAAGCTGAGTTGGTGATTTGGAGTGGTGACCCACTTGAAGTGACGACTTTCGCTGAAAGCATCATTATTGATGGCAAGCTCACTGAGTCAGATACTCGTGCTAAACGTCTTGAGCGACGCTATAAAGACATTAGCACCGATCAAAATACATTTTACCGTAAGTAAATAAGAGGTTTTCATGGCAGATACATCAGCTCGCCAACCAAGCATGTTACAAGCCCTATTACCGATAGGGCTTCTCGTCATTTTATTAGCGTTTTCCGTTTACTTATACGGTAGCGACTCATCTTATGGCGCCAATCAAATTGCCTTGGTAATCTGTGCCGCGGTTGCTTTATTAGTCGGTTTACGCAACGGCCAGACTTGGAAAGAGTTAGAGCAGGGCGTAGTTGATGGTATTAGCATAGCCTTGGGAGCCTTACTAATACTGTTGATGGTGGGGTCACTTATTGGTGCCTGGATTCTTGCTGGCACAGTTCCCACGATGATTTATTACGGTCTGCAGATACTGTCGCCTGAATACTTCTATGTAGCGACTTGTGCTATCTGTGCGCTGGTTGCACTCAGTATTGGTAGCTCTTGGACTACCGCTGGTACTGTTGGTATCGGCTTAATTGGTGTGTCTCAAGGTTTAGGCTTGTCGATGGAAGTCACCGCTGGAGCAATCATTTCGGGTGCATATTTTGGCGATAAAATGTCACCTTTATCGGACACGACTAACTTAGCTCCTGCAGTGACCGGAACTGATCTTTTTACTCACATCCGCCACATGGTCTGGACAACAACTCCCGCCTTAATTATTGCTCTGATTATCTTCACCTTTATGGGCTTTAATAGCGATACTGAGCAACAAGTGTTAGTTCTTGAGGATACCCTTAAGCTTCTTGATGACAATTTCAATATTTCACTGTGGACTTTAATTCCAATGGCTGTGGTTTTTGTCATGGCTTTTAGAAAAGTCCCTGCGGTTGCAACTATTCTCGTTGGTGCGTTACTTGGTTGTGTTATAGCTGTAACCTTTCAGGGTAATGTTATTGAGAAATTTATTGGTGGAGACAGGGTCAAATGTGAGCGCTCAGCAGTCTATAGTTGTGAAATCATTAGCTATGAAGCAGAAAGCGAAAATGCGAAGGTCACGTTAGGTATTTCATTTAACAATTCAGATGAAACGTTGACTGAAACGTTCGTGCTTGAAGAAGGCAGAGAAAAAAGCTTCGAAACCTCAGAAGGAACTGTGAACGTTTATAGTCATGGCGATTTTATGACATATTTATCAGCAACATGGAAATCGATGTTCAGTGGTTTTTCAGCATCTACTGGGAATGATGAGTTTGATGGTCTTTTGTCACGGGGTGGCATGATAAGTATGCTCAACACAATGTTTCTTATCATCACTGCCATGAGTTTTGGTGCAGCGATGGAAGTGACAGGGTTACTGCACAAGCTGATTAAAACCATTATCGGTATGGCCAAGTCGACAGGTTCTTTGATAGGTTCGGTATTAGCGACCTGTATTGGTATGAATGTGATTACAGCAGATCAATATATTTCTATTGTGTTGCCGGGGCGGATGTATAAGGCTGAGTTTAAGCGTCGTGGCCTGGATGCGAAAAACTTATCTCGGACCTTGGAAGACTCTGCAACCATAACCTCACCATTAATTCCTTGGAATACCTGCGGTGCTTATATGGCGGGGACTTTAGGTGTTGCCACAGGGGCTTATTGGATATATTGCTTCTTCAATTTATTAACGCCACTTGTTTCTTTCATCTACGCGTTATTCAATTTCAAGATTAGCCCGATAGAAGGCGATGAAGTCGACGGCTAAATTAACAGTTTATACGCTGCTGAAACTCAGCTTTTTGGCAGCGTGTTTATTAGTATTCTCTTCGTTTCAACCTTTCAAAAGATTGTGGCAAGTTAATGGTTTAGAGCCGTTCACTGAGTGGTTTCAAATTAACTGGCAAGGCCAAGTGGTCGGCTGGGCTCAAAAAGAACTACACATTAACAAAGACTTCTATCAAGTGTTTGAGAGTGAGCACTTTGAAGGGCGTGTTAGAGGTAAGCGTCTTAAGTTTATTTATCAAAAACACCTTAGCTTCTCCACAAAACCACCTTTTAAACTGGTTGAAGGCTCGGCAACACTGACCGAGCCTAACTTGGTGATGGAAACACGTTTTAGGAATGACGAGCAGCTATTAATTCAACAGAGCCGTAACGAAAGTGTTTCTAAGTTTACGGAGTCTCCACTCGATTACACTTTGAATAATTACTTGGCTGGGCGTCAGTTTATCGAGGGGAGCCCCGAGCTTGGAGATTCGATAGCTCTTAAATTGATCGATAGTCATTCGCTAGAAGTTCAAGAGGAAAAATATCAAGTCATCAAGCTCCCACAAGGACGCCATCAACGTTATCAATTGACTGATTCTTCGGGAACACTATACGACTTTAACCTCAAAGGTGATTTGCTTTCGGAGCGAAGAGGGCGAGGCATAAAGTTAGTGGCAAGTAGCCAAAAGCCAAGCTTTAACCCAGAGATGCAAACGGATCTGTATACTAATGTCGGGCTAGCTAGCCAAAAGCCTTTAGGCGAAATATCAAAGCTTGAGTCTTTAGAGGTCAGCGTTAGTAAGGATAACCTGAGTTGGCTAACTATTCACCCTAGCGTTAAGGTATCTGAGAATAAGCTGTTAATTCATAAGGCGGCTAAACATAAAGCGGAACCTCACGAAGTTACAAGCTGGCAGTTTGAACCTGTTAACCCGAGCGTTAAGGCACTCGACGTGAGAGTAACCTCTACTAACAGTCGAAGTGAGAAGGTGAGTAATTTGGTTCAATTTGTTCATGACTACCTTTATTACGAACCCACACCGACCAGCTTTACGACCGACGAAATTATTCGTAATGGCTATGGTGACTGCACCGAATACACGCAGTTGTTATTGGCTTTGCTTAACGCTGAAGAAATCCCTGCGCGAGAAGTGGGCGGTTATATTTATTTAGGTGATGATGAGCAACGTTTTGGGGGACATGCTTGGGTTGAGGTTTTGATTGATGAGCAGTGGGTTGGCGTTGATCCCACTTGGAATTTAACTCGAGTTACAGCAGCACATCTACCAATAATCATTCCACAAGAAAAATCAGTCTCAGACTTGGATTTTGTCGTCGAACAGATACACTATCAATAACTTTCTCAAAGACAGGTCGTTTATGTCTCATACACCAAGCCCTAAATTCTTTTACTCAATCAATGGTAACAGCCAGAAGCTTGATGGCGGCGCCATGTTCGGTAATGCACCCAAAGCATTGTGGCAGCGTTGGACGGAGGTGGATGAGTTAAACCGTATTCCTTTAGTGTGCAGGGCCATGCTGGTACAAGATGGCGATAAAACCATACTTTTTGAGACCGGTATTGGCGCTTTCTTTGAGCCTAAATACCGTGATCGCTACGGCGTTCAAGAGTCGCATCATGTGTTACTGGATTCACTCAAAGAAGTTGGCTTTAGCCATGAAGATATCGATATTGTCGTTTTATCACACATGCATTTTGATCATGCTGGTGGTTTGTTGTCGCAATGGTCTGAAGATAAAGATCCCGAACTTTTATTCCCAAATGCGGAGTTTGTTATCGGCAAAGAAGCGTGGGGCAGAGCTTCTGATCCTCACCCTCGAGATAGAGCTTCGTTTATTCCGGGCTTAACGGATATGCTTGAGGCGACAGGCAGACTTCATTTGGTAGAAGGAAAAACATCAGATTTACTCGGTGATGACTACCAGTTTCATGTTTCAAATGGACATACGCCCGGTATGTTGATTACGGAAGTTGCCACGCAAAGCGGGCCTGTTGTTTTTGCTGCAGATTTAATACCGGGAGCGCCTTGGATGCATCTTCCTATTACGATGGGCTATGATCGTTTTCCGGAGAATTTAATTGATGAAAAGCGTCGTTTGCTTAATGATTTGCTGGACAAAGAGGGTAAGGTTTTCTTTACGCATGATCCAGAAGTGGCATTAGGCATAGTCGCTAAAAATGAAAAGGGAAAATTCTTTGCTGATACACCGCTAAAGAAAATTATTAACTTTGAACTATAACTTATTGATTAATAAGTTCTTCGCAACTTCAAGGTTGTATTGAGATTGGTATCTATAAAAATATCTGTAATACGGGGAACTAATTCGTCAAAGAGTGCTCAAAGATTATACAAGTAGCAATTAGAGTGATTTTAGCTCAAATGCTATTTCGCTCAAAAGCTTACTTGGTTGTCATTGTCACTTCTCTTTGATGAGTTTTATATTCTCATACCGGGCCATGTAAATGGCCCGTTTTTTATGTGCTATCATATCTCCATAACGTTTCTGACATAATCAAGAGCAACCATTCTGATGCACTTTAAGTTTGACCGTGAATATCAAATACAAATCAACAACAATAAAATCAATGTTATCGAATGGGGGAACCCTGAAGGCGAGCCGGTACTTTGTCTGCATGGCTGGCTAGACAATGCAGCGACCTTCCACTACCTTGCGCCGTTACTGACTCAATCCGGCCATTACCGGCTGATTGCAATCGAGTTTCCAGGCCATGGCCAGTCCGAGCATCTACATCCCGCTGCTGATTATCAGTTTATATCGGGCATCTCTATCATTGATGGGCTGCTTGACGTATTGAAGTTACAAAAACCTAAATTTCTTGCTCACTCAATGGGTGCGGCATTGTCATCTATTTACGCTGGTGTATTCCCCGACAAAGTGGACAGCATTGTATCCATAGACGCGTTAGGTGCTCTTGTGTCATCTCCTGAAGGGACGGTTCGCCAATTGCGAAAAGCTTTGGAACAACGTAAAGCAAAACGCGGAAATAAACGTTATTTCAAAGATTTAGAGTCAGCCGCAACCGCTCGGGCACAAGTCAGTGAGTTGCCAGTGGACGTGTTACTGCCTTTGATCGAACGTGGCGTTACTTTATGCGAAGAAGGTTATCAATGGTCGAGTGATTCGAGATTGAAGCATTTGTCATGGTTACGTATGACCGAGCCACAAATGGAAGCGGTTATGCGAGAAATTGTTTGTCCTATGCTCGTCATCATGGCGGCTGACGGCTTGTATAAAGACTACCCAGAGATTGAGCAGCGATTTGAATACCTCAAGAATGCAGAGCGTGTTGAGCTTGAAGGTGGGCATCACTTACATATGCAGTTTGCCGACGCTGTTGCTGGAAAAATCAACGATTTTTGGTCCAAAATTGAACAGAAAAGCGTAAACTAGGCTTAAGTGGTCGGAATAGTTGCGCTATGTTGTCGAATAATGTAATTTTCTTGTCTCACATTTAATAACAGATTCGTATTTCTAATAGGTTTATTCATGGAAAAAGTTTGGCTAAAAAATTATCCAGAAAAAGTACAACAAACAATCGATATTGAGCAATACGCCAATCTTACAGAGATTTTAGCTGAAACTGTTGAGAACTACGGTGATAAACCTGCTGTAACGAATCTAGGCCTTACTTTAACTTACCAAGAGCTTGCGCAGAAAGTTGATGATTTCGCCGCTTATTTACAAAGTGATTTAGGCCTTGAGAAAGGGGATAAGTTGGCGCTGATGATGCCTAACTTATTGCAGTATCCGATTGCTTTGTTTGGTGCCCTGAAAGCTGGTTTGGCTGTGGTGAATGTTAACCCGCTTTATACACCGCGTGAACTTGCTCATCAGCTTAATGATAGTGGCGCTAAGTCGATCGTGATTTTGGCGAACTTTTCTAACACTCTAGCTGAAGCTTTGAACAAGGTTGAGCTTGATAATATTATCGTGACTCAAGTAGGTGATATTTGTCCTCAGCCGAAACGTTTTATTGTTAACTTTGTGGTTAAGTATATTAAGAAGATGGTGCCAAAAGCGGACTTGCCTGAAACCATCAGTTTTGTGGACGCGCTAGACAAAGGTGCCAAAAAGACTTTCAAACCTGTTGAGATAGGACATGATGATGTGGCTTTCCTCCAATATACAGGAGGGACTACAGGTGTTGCCAAAGGGGCTGTATTAAGTCATAAAAATATGGTGGCTAACGTTCTGCAAACTTACGCTTGGATGGGGCCGTTTTTAAGTGAAGGTGATGAAACCATTATTACGGCATTACCTCTGTATCATATTTTTTCGCTTTGCGTGAATTGTCTGCTATTTACCAAAGCCGCTGGGCATAACATTTACATCACTAACCCACGCGACATGAAAGATTTCTGTAAAACGCTGAAGTCTTATCCATTTACAACTTTAACCGGCGTTAATACTTTATTTAATGGCTTACTGAACCAAGAAAGCTTCCGCCAGTTAGACTTTTCTAAGTTAAAGCTTACGGTTGGCGGCGGCATGGCCGTTCAAAAGTCAGTTGCTGAAGAGTGGCAGAAATTAACCAACACACCGTTATTAGAAGGTTATGGCTTAACGGAAACATCACCAGTCGTTAGTATGAATCCCTTAGATTTAGAAGCTTACAACGGGACTATTGGGTTGCCAATTCCTTCGACTGATGTTCAGATTCGTGACGAAGAGGGCAACGAACTTGGCTTTGATGAGCCTGGGGAGCTTTGGGTTAAAGGTCCTCAAATAATGGTTCAGTATTTAGGGCGCCCAAAAGAAACCGATGAAGTGCTACAAGATGGTTGGTTAGCGACAGGCGACATGGCAACGATTGATGAGGATGGTTATCTACGAATTGTTGATCGTAAGAAAGACATGATTTTAGTATCTGGCTTTAATGTTTATCCTAATGAAATTGAAGATATTGTTGCTTTGCATCCTGGTGTGTTAGAAGTTGCCGCCATTGGTGAGCCTGATGATGTTAAAGGCGAGGTTGTAAAGATCGTCGTTGTTAAAAAGGATTCATCCGTCGATAAAGATACTTTGATTGCACATTGCCGCGAACATTTGACGGGTTACAAGATCCCGAAAGTGGTGGAGTTCAGAGAAGAGCTGCCGAAATCAAACGTCGGAAAAATTTTACGTAAGGAACTACGAAAGTAGGTCATATATTGAGTCGATTTGAATTAGATCACCACTCTGAGTCAGTGGCTGTTGAGAAGGTTACTTCTGAACAGCGACTGAATGAGTTATGCCAATCTTGGTTAAAGCAAGATGTATTAGCGATTGATACTGAGTTTGACCGTACCAATACTTTTTTTCACAAATTAGCCTTAATACAAGTTTATGATGGTGATGAAATCTATTTGATTGATCCACTTGTCATTGACGATTTGAGCGCTTTTGGTGAGGTTCTGAAGCAAGAGAGCACTCTTAAAGTCTTGCACAGCTGTAGTGAAGATTTAGAAGCGTTACACAACAGTTATGGCTTCCCGATGAACTCAGTGTTTGATACGCAAATTGCCGCAGCTTTAAGTGGTTTAGGTCAGATGCTGGGTTATGGCAGTATGGTGGAACTTTTGTTAGGCTTAACTCTCGATAAAGAACACACCAAAACAGATTGGTTAGTGCGCCCTTTAAGCGAAGAGCAAAAAATATACGCGGCACAAGACGTACAGTTTTTACTCCCATGCTTTTTTCGTTTGCGTGAAAAATTACTCGAAAAAGGCCATTATGGATTTGTATTAGAAGATACTCAGTCCATTTATCAAGCCATTGCTCATCTAGATGATTTTGACCATGCTTACTTAAAAGTGAAGGGTGCATACCGTTTACAGCCAAAGCATTTATTTCGCTTGCAGAAAACTGTGGCTTGGCGGGAACAACTGGCTCGTGACAAAGATATCCCTAAAACTTTTATTTTTCGCGACCACCATCTGCTAGAAATTTGTCAACATCCTAAACCTTCCACTGGGCTTTTACTCCAGCTAGGTTGTAATCGAGGCAGCATACGCAAGTATGGCTCGGAGCTATTGAGCATCATTGCTCAAGCTGACAAGAGCGACTCTTCAGAGTGGCCGCAGCCGGTACTAGCATTCCATAAGCTACCTTCGGCTAAACAAAAGCTAAAAGCTTTAAAACAAGAAGCTCAGCAAATTGCTGAGGCTAATGATATCCCCGAACAAGCATTAACCAGCAAACGTCTGTTAGAATATGTGATACAGACTGATTTAGGGGTAATGTCACGCCCAAACCAGTTCTGGAATGGTTGGCGTAAAGAATTGCTACAGAAGCAATTTAAACAACGCCTGACAGAATTTTCTTAATCTAATCGACAAGAGATATTTACCGCTATGATGTGCAGTGTATTTAAAAGCGCAAAGAAGCCTGATACCTATTTATATGTTCCTTACGAAGCTGACTTTGATGAATTACCAGAAGGTCTCACTAGCGTTTGGGGCGAACCTGAGCTGGTGATGCATATTGATTTAGATAAGCGTGATAAATTAGCGTTAGTTGATATCAATGAATTAAAATCCAAACTTGAAGACGATGGTTATTACTTACAGATGCCGCCAACGCAAGAAGAGTTAGCTGGCTTAGTTGAAAGTAACTCTAAAGCTCCTATCACTCGATAGCTCACTATTTTGCCTCGTTCAATTGATAAATTTTGGTTGACCACGCCATTGCATGAAATGTCCCACGAGCAGTGGGAGTCTTTATGCGATGGTTGTGGTAAATGTTGCCGCATACAGTTTTTGGATGATGACGATACGATGCTAATGCAAACAGACGTGGCATGCGGCTTGTTAGACACCAAAACTCTCCGTTGTACTGATTATGATAATAGACTCAGCAAAGTGCCTGACTGCGTCCAAATTACCCCTGAAACCTTAAAAGACTATTACTGGCTGCCGGCAAGTTGCTCATACAAAGTGGTAGAGCGAGGAGGGGATTTAGCAGAATGGCATCACTTGATCTCTGGTGAACGCAATACCATCCATCAACAAGGTCATAGTTTGCAAGGAAAGCTGGTCAGTGAGAGAGACGTTCCAGAAGAGGATGTAGAAGATCGAATTATAGAATGGATTGCTATAACTGATTGATATTTAGCCTTTTTGTATGCGTTTTAAACGTTTTTAAAAAAAATTAAATAAAATTGAAAAAAAGAGTTGACGAGATCCGAGAACGCCAGTAATATGCGCCTCGTTGACCGATGAGGTCACCCAGCAAAACACTCTAACAAAGCACTTTCGGTACTAAGTTAGACATCGCGGAGCGGTAGTTCAGCTGGTTAGAATACCGGCCTGTCACGCCGGGGGTCGCGGGTTCGAGTCCCGTCCGCTCCGCCA
>Ga0208203_1001106_pt1 | contig 10937 bp, 13 predicted proteins | sample DeeseametaMP2914_FD_184167 | JGI IMG/M metagenome (GOLD analysis project Ga0208203, IMG submission 184167) | Marine microbial communities from the Deep Atlantic Ocean - MP2914 (SPAdes) | ecosystem: Environmental > Aquatic > Marine > Oceanic | place: West of Santa Cruz de la Palma, Atlantic Ocean...
ATCGCTCTCAGGCTGAGCCCTTCATCTCTCATTCTCCTGACAGCATCGATTACCCTCTGCTCAACCTTATGATCGATAAGCTTCTTTTTTACGACTCTTTGCCCAAATTTTACCTGTGATGGGTTTCCATTGTGATGAGACTTGCCTCTCAATTTAATATTGGCCTTCAATAATTCCTTTCTAACCGTTTGCTTGGAGGACATTACCTCATTGGCTATTTGGCGTATTGAAAGCCCTTCTTGGACGTATTTTTGGTGGAGGAAACTTTGATTCTTCCAAGCTGGAAGTTCAAAAAGTTTAATGGTATCAATGACTTGGAGTGGAGGACGCTCTTCTAGGCTTTGTGAAGTAGATGGCCCGCCATTTTAGTTATAAAAAAGCTGATCTTTGGATCAGCTTTTTTTTTGCCCTAAATTTATCCGCTCCTCATTCCTTATTGCAAATCGAAAGCTATCGCTTTCGCTTTACACTAAGGCGCCTGTGGCATGTTTCAACTTCTTGAAGCGCACGAAAACACAAATCTCTGCAGAACCGAGGTCGGGCCTGCGTCGCTCTTTCTTGAAAAGCTAATATTCCTTAAAATAAAGATAACCACCTAATAGAAAACTTAACTCAACTACTTAATTCCGATAAAGATATTTACAGTATTTGGCCCCTCATAAAGCTCAAAGTCTGTTTTATAAAGACGCTTAAACTCTGAGGTTTCCTCAGAAAAGTAATTCCAAATATCGGTCCATCCTTGAATGACCGCTTGGGGCATTTCCCCCTCGGCAGAAAAGACAAGATACTTCCCCGCTTCTATCACCACACCTTCCGTGCCATCCACCTTCTTTTCAGATGCTGCTGTTACGTTAAATTCTCCAGAATGGTCAGACTCGTAGGATGAGTAAACCCCGTAGACCTCTTGTCCTTCATTGAGGAGGGAGCTTATTTTTGAAGTAAAACTATGCCAAAGGTTACCTATTTTTGCCGTTTCTTGACTCATCTCATTTTCATTCTTAGTCCTGATAGTGAGACCATAAACAGATATTGGTTCTTTAATTACTTCTATTTTCATTTAAACCAACCTTCTCAATTTGATTATCATAAGAATTCACCTGACTTTTAGCATTAAATTGCCTGTTGAATATCTTTAACCTTGTAATTCTTCAACTCATTAATAAATTGTTTGTTCGCTTTTTTTAAGATTGATTTCAACTTGCATGTTGGATCTAAACGACAAGAAGAAGAATCACTATTAAAGCATTCAACGAGATCAAAATCTTCAAACTCTAAAATGATTTCTGCTATGCTTTTTTCGAGCGTCTTTGCCTTTAGAGAAATCCCTCCCTTTGGGCCGGGAGAAGAATCAATATAGCCAAGTTCTGATAATTTATTTACGACAACACTCAAGTGGTTTTTTTTCACGTCATAGTACTCTGCAACTTCTCTAATAGTTGCCTTTTCCTTTCTTTGTAGGAAAATCAAAACCCTGAGTGCGTAATCGGTTTTTAGATTTAACTTCATTTGCCATCCAATTAAACTGTTCTTCTGACTAATAGCATAATTAAATTGCGAAATGAAGTGCTTAAGCTCTGGTTGTATTATTATTCTATCGAGGGATTTGAGAGATAAAAGGATCACTTAAGATTGATTTTGAAGGGACTCCCGATAAAAATACTGCTTGCTTGAGATTTTTAACCAAACTCGGATCACCGCAAATCATTACAACAGTATTCTTCTTATCAAAACTCAATTCTTTAATTAAATCCACAAGATTTCCTTTAATATATCCCTCTTTCTCTTTTCCATTTAAAAACACGGGATGATAGGAAAAGAAATCAAAGTCTCGCTCGATCGTTTTTAAAGTCTCCACCATGTACAAACTCTCTGCTGTTAGCCCTCCATGGAAAAGCTTAACAGCTCCCATTTTTTGCTTAACTAAAGAGTCTTTTAATACCCCGTAAAGAGGGGCTAATCCTGTCCCGACGCCGATGAGTAAGAGATCTTTTCCCGTCATCTCATCATTTAAGCAACACTCTCCAAGCGGCTCAGACAATTTTATTTTTTGATTGGTCAGGTCTTTTTCGTACAACCAATTCGACAACTCTCCTCCAGCAACTTTTCTGATGTGAAACTCTAATTCTCTCTCTCCCGTCTGACTTGCAATGGAATAGGATCTACAAACACCATCATGGCGAATGATGTTGGTGAATTGCCCGGCCTTAAAAGGGTAATCTCCTAACGTTCTCACTTTTAAAATAACTACCGTATCGGTGATTCTTACCTGTGAAGTAACTTCTCCTTCTACAAAAAGCAGAGACGAGTCTGGCATAAAGACTTCTAACCCAGAAAGGGCTTTCTGTTGACATGATAAAAAGAAGCCCCCCTCTTTTTTTGACTGACTTAATCCCTTCTGTGAAATTTCATCTGGAGACGAAGTAGATTTAAGTAAGCAAGAGTGACAGACTCCGCTTTTACATGAATTTGTTACCTTAACTCCATTACGAAGCAAGCAGTCTAATACCGTTTCGTTTTTGTGAGAAGAATACTCTTTTCCTTCAAAGAAAAACCGCTCCATCCTAAGCTCTTCCTAAGACTTGGTCCCTTACACTCTCAGCAATGGCCGCCACCTCATCGATTAAATTATCACCAACGCCTAGCTCCTTAAGAGTTTCACCGAGTAGCTCAACAACGGCATCAACATGAGAATCATTCAGTCCCCTAGCGACTAATCTCTCGTGAGCCTCTTTCATGTTTAATCCTGAGTAGTTACTTGGTCCCCCAAAAGCGAATGTTAGAAAAGCTTTTTGTTTTTGAACTTGTTCATCCATATCCACATCAGTAAAAAAATCGTTAATTCTCTCATCTAGCAAAACCTTTCTGTAAAAGATATCGACAGCTGCGTCTACTGACTTTTCCCCACCTAATTTCTCAAATAATGAATTCATAATTATCTCCTTGTGCTCTATTAATATATTTGATATATATTAATTAACAATAAAGTACAACAAAAGATTAAAAAGTGATGAAAGAAATTCCTCAAAACACAAAAGCCTACAAGAAAACAGATGTCTTTGATGAAAGAACTGTCCCAAAAGCCCTTTTAAAGGAGCACTCTACAAAAACTAATGTCTGGGGAAAGATTGTTATTTTAGAAGGAAGACTTATTTACTCTATTCCATCAACAAATGAACAATTTGAACTCACAGCATCCAATTTTGGAGTTGTTGAACCAGAGGTAAAGCATCTGGTTAAGCCTCTTGGTAAGGTTAAGTTTTATGTCGAATTCTATAAGTGAAAAAATAATCTTCGGAGTTGCTGATTCATCTTACAAGGCTGCTGGCGAAGAGCATGGATTGAGAAAGCTCTCCACAGACTTCTATTCTCTTATGGATACCCTGCCAGCGGCAAAACTAATACGAGATATGCATAAAGATGATTTAGAGCTTATGACCGATAAATTAACACTCTTTTTATCAATGTGGCTTGGTGGGCCACGGACTTACATTGAAAAATACGGAAAGGCTAGCATGCCTCAAGCGCATTCAAAATTTATAATCAATGAACCTGAAAGAGACGCATGGCTCCTATGTATGGATCGAGCAATAGATCGGCAATCATACACCAAGCAATTTAAAGACTACTTAAAAAAGCAATTTCGTTTTCCAGCAGAGATGATCAGAAAAACATCAAAATTTTCCTAACGATATCTACAAGTGCCAGTCACCATTTGCCTCAGGTTGATACCTCACTTTCAAAATCCTAAGTCTTTTAGTGTTACCTGTCGGAAATTTCCAGTTTATTTCTTGTCCTTCCCTTAGTCCCAACAGGGCGCTTCCAAGAGGTGCTAGGATCGATATATTCTTTCCAGAAGATATTTCATTTCCAGGGTAAATGATTGTAACAGTAGTTATTTTCCCATTAGATAAGTCCTCATATTCAACAGTGGAATTCATCGTAACCAATCCCGCAGGCACTTCATCATCAGATAAAATAGTCGCTCTTTCTATCTCGACCTCTAGATTCTCTAAAATATCTGGCTCAACGACTAGGTTATTTAATAAGTTAGTAATCCTTAAATAATCTTTCTCTGTAATAAAAATTTTATTATCCATAAACTCTCCATTTTAATTTTAATTTTAATTTTAGATGTTTGTGCGGCTGAATAAAGTTATTCAACCACCAAAAGAAGTGCAGGCGTTTTCCTGAATGTTGAAAAAAGAATATGAACAGTTTTCATGGCTAAATAATATCTTATTTTTGAGATTAAGGCTCTTTAAATCGAGTTAAGATTCATACTTGTCCAAGATTTACTTTATGCCTTTTTGAGCAAGTATACGATTTAGGGTATTGGCAAAATTAGCCTTATCTTTAACGTTGAAGGAATCAGGGCCTCCCGTTACTACACCACCATCCCTGAGTTCTTTCATAAAGTCGCGCATCGAAAGCCTTTCGCCAATATTTTCCTCATCATAGAGTTCCCCACGCGGATTAATGGCCATGGTTCCCTTTTTCACGACCTCAGCGGCCAAGGGAATGTCTGCGGTAATAACAAGGTCCTCAGGTGAAATATGCTCAGCAATGTACATATCGGCGACATCATCACCACTTTCTACTTTTATAAAAGTAATCAGCTCATGAAAGGGAATATTCATGTAAGAGTTGGCCACGAGGCACAAGGGAATATTTAAGCGCAGTGACGTTTTAAAGAGGAGTTCTTTAATGACCTTTGGACAGGCATCGGCATCAACCCATATTTTCATTTATCCTTACCTGTTTCTAAGAAAACGTAAAAGGGAGGTAGAAAGCGCATAGTTCCCGTCATCATAACCCGCAAGGTAAACAAGTTCATGCATCAAGAGAGTCTTTTGACTTCTTAAATTTTGACGACGCCATCTTTTACAATTTAGGACGATATAGGAATTCCCTTCAAACTGATAATTAAGTGCATCCAATCTTCTATTCATTGTATTCTTTCTGGCACAGGTTATGAAAAAGCCCGTAGTGATTAACTCTTTTAAAGATTGCACGACATCAACAAACTCGTGATCACCTTCCCGATTCAAAAGAATATTTATTCCATCAAGTCTCTTGGCCACTTGGCTGATATCTCCATTTCCTCCGTTACCTTCCCTATCCCCTCTAACGATAAGACGATAATCTTGTCCAGCCTGCAGAAAGTAAAAATCATCGAGGTGAGCATTGTGAAGTTCTTCGACAGGGATGGACTCCCCGGCATAGATAAGATTTGTCAAAGTGACTAAGAAAATAAGGACCTTCATCATTCTTCCTCCTCGCAACTCATCCCTGTCATCTCACTATCTAGAGGAAAGAGCTGGATATTTAATTTAAAAACTCTATCATTGAGGCCTTCTTCCATAAGAAGACAAAACTTATCTTGAAATTCTCTTATGAGCTCTCTTCCCTGCTCAAGTTTTTTAAGAGAACAGGGAAAAGTCATTGAAGTGTAATCCCTCTCATTCATGGATAAGGATTCTAGTTTCTCTTTGGCCAATTTCAAATTTTGTCTATGCCCCAATTTTATAAGATCCGATTTTAGACCATCAGTTGTGGATAGCTTCTCTTTTGATCTCTTTGCAACGCCATTTTCTATGATAACAAGTCCTTGACTGAGGATCTTATTGTAAACTTTAGTTACAAGTTCATTGTCTAAATTTAGTCTTTTACTTATTTCTTCAACAGAAAAGCTAAAGTTAGAACACTTTATAAGATTGAGAACAGCAAGGACAATCCAAACTTCATCCGCTTCAAATCCATCAGTATCAATTCGCTCATAAGTGGATATTTCTTTGTTTTTTAAACGGTTATTCAAGGTAAAGGAGGATAAGAAGTAGTTCTTCTTTTCCTTGGTAAGCTTCAACTTATCCGCAAACTCATTTGCTTGTTTTAAAGAAACGTTACGCTTTCCTTTTAATATTTGAGAAAGTCCTCCACTATGAACACCAAGCTTATTGGAAAAGCTTCTTAAAGAATAACGAGGATTTTTTGCCTTAAGCCTTTCAAACTCCTCAGAAAGAACTTCCCCTATTGGTCCTTGATCCAATTCAATACTAACTTGGCCCACTTAGTGCTCCACGAATTTTAAGATTCAGATTCAAACCTACCATTATCCCTTTTAATAAGGAATATTCATTTATTGAGGAGCACCCAAACGCGTTGCATGCACCAGAGAAAAAGTGCTTCACTATAAATGATGCACTAAATAAAAAAATGATGGAATAAAATACCACTTCCTCCGAATATAGAAGTCATTACCAATAAAGAATTTTAAAGGAGGGAATTTTGAATTTATCAAAGAAAATTCCAATGATTCTAAGCACAACATCCCTTATCTTCTCTTCTCATACTTTTGGAGTGAGTAGTAGAGCTGACCTCATTAGTGGTAGATCAGCTATGATTATCTCTAAGAAGATTGTCGAGGAAGATGATTACATAAGGTATCACTTTAACATGGGCTACCTATTAGGAAAGATTGCGAAGCACGAGCTCTTAGGTAGAGACGGCACTCGAGATGGCAAAACTCCTAATGTTCCAAACTACACCTCATTCTGTAACAATAGCGATTGTCCCTCTGGCTACAGTATTGGCTATTGGGTTTCAAAAATATTTACAATGGCCAATACGGAACAAGATGAGTTCCTCAATGATCCCCATAAATCAACTCGTACAGAGATAACAACAGGGGCAGGTAACTACGACACGAATAGAAGAATTAAAGATCTCGTTAGAGACTGGAAACGAATTACTTATGATGGGTCCAAACCAGAAGGGAGTCGTATTACGACAGCTGCGAATTCTATCGCTGTCACCCAAAGCACTGATCCCAATGTTAGTGGAGAAGCTGAAGTTCAAGCGGCCCTAACTTGGATCAAGAAAAAGAATGCACCAGAATGGATGGCGACGAATCGTTTTAAACTTCTCGCTATTGCCAACAGAATTGATCTCGCTGACAAGTATGACTCTAGACCAACAGGAAAGGCCACAAACCGACCAAGCTATTATGGAGAAGTTCATCTTATCTACGGTGTCTATGATCCAGACTCCGAAGCCCAAAATACCCCTTACCCAATGACATTCTCCCTGTCGTTTAAGAATCCTCTCATTAGTAACGTCTCTTTCAATATTAGCGCCGCAAATGAAGGCGAATACAGCCTCAATGAAAGCACTAATTCTAATCGTTACGATGACCCTGGTGCAAATTGGGCTACTAAAATCTCGAGATGGTCACAAGTTTGGTCACGATTGTCAGACTTCACCCATAGTTCAGATGCCTATCAAAAGAGGCTCAAAGCAATTCTTAACACCGTCATTAAACCCGAAAATTTTATTGGTATAAGAAGTAATACCAAGATCAGTAATAACGAGTATGAACTGCGGGCTTGGTATATATTTAAAAGTCCTCATGGGCGAAATATCGCTGATGGTGCCGGAAATACCGATGAATTCAGAGGACAGCTCATTCCAAGAAAACCCCGCAATCAACCATATGAATGTATGGAGAAATCCAATGCTTTAAAAAACCTTATCGTCGATAACTGGAAAACCGATTTAGTTCCAACAGGGGATCTAAAAGTTCAGCACAATGTTGTTTTTGATGGCACACTTGTTGATCGAGGTGCGACATATGAGCACTCTAGAGCAGGTTTTAGTATTTTAAGAGAGAAAGACGATCGCCCCTACCTCCTCCAGGAAAATGCTGGTAATACAATCGATGATACTTTCACCGAAAATAATAAGAAAGCTTATAATACCAGCTACCTTGCCTACAATGACAACGGCTCTAGCAATAAGGCAACCTTTTATTGGAAATTCTCTGGTACTAATAATTTTAACTGTGGAAATACTTTTGAGACGATGCCTTTTTATATGCTGACAGGAGAAGGAAGAAACCGCGGCCCTTGGGACCGCCCTTTTTCTAATTATGAAGATGAGCGAGATAGAGCTGAAAAAAATCAACTTATGATGCTTGCTCCTTTTGCTCGAGTAAAAAAACAGAGCAATAATAAGTGGGGCCGTATTTGGGATAAGAAAAATAATGTCACTGAAAGGCAACGCCACGCTTTTGCCATTAGAACTTGTAATGGCTGTCACTCACAGGAGGGTTCAGCTTTTGAAGGCTTTCACGTAAGGCCACGCCTCAATAATGTAAAGTCAACATTAAGCCCATTTCTCACTGGAGACAGTGGCAATAGTTTTACTCATAACTCTGAAACCTACGTCTATCGAGAGCTAGACTGGAGACTAGATTTTTTATGGGAAATCCATCCTTCTAACTCCGTAACACCAGTTCGCTACAAGAATCTTACGAGAAGAGAACTGCACTAGTAAAAAAAGGGGGGGATTCCCCCCTTTATTTAGTTTTCGAGTACGTAGCTAAAGATCAAAGGAGCGACAATCGTGGCGTCACTTTCAATGAGGTATCGCGGAGTTTTTGGTCCAAGTTTTCCCCATGTGATTTTTTCATTGGGAACAGCTCCTGAGTATGACCCGTAACTTGTGGTGGAATCTGAGATTTGGCAAAAATAGGACCATAGAGGGACTTCTTTTTCAAGGTCTTGGTTGATCATGGGGACAACACAGATGGGAAAATCTCCCGCGATTCCGCCGCCAATTTGAAAGAATCCAACCCCCTGATCTTTCGCAGCTTGGGGGTACCAATCTGCAAGGAACATCATATACTCAATCCCACCTTTAACGGTACTTGGAGTCAGTTCCCCCGTCAGACAATAAGAGGTGAAAATATTGGCCGTTGTAGAATCTTCCCACCCAGGAACAACAATGGGGAGATTCTTTTTCGCAGCAGCAAAGACCCACGAGTCTTTGGGGTCGATTTCAAACTCTTTTTCGAATCCGGGCTCAGCAAGGACTTGATAAAGAAATTCATGAGGAAAGTAGCGTTTTCCCTCCTTCTCTGCACGAGTCCAAACGTTAAAGAGGTATTTTTGTAACTTTCTAAAAGCCGTCTCCTCGGGAATACATGTATCCGTCACCCGGTTAAACCCCTCTTCTAAAAGCTTCTGCTCATCCTCTGGCGAAAGATCACGGTAGTTTGGAATTCTCTTATAGTGACTATGGGCAATCAAGTTCATGATATCTTCTTCAAGGTTCGCCCCCGTACAAGAAATCATATCAACTTTATTTTGGCGGATCATCTCCGCTAGACTCACTCCAAGCTCTGCTGTGGACATAGCACCCGCCAGCGAAATAAGCATCTTATTTCCATTATCAATTTGTCGGCAGTAGCCCTTTGCCGCATCGACGAGAGAAGCCGCATTAAAATGGCGATAGTGTGTTTTAAAAAAGGACTTTAAATCGTTCATAGTTTTCCTACCTTTGGAAAAAAAATTCTAAAGGCTATTATCCCATTGCTTCTTCTAAAGCCATAGAAAAATGAGACCTAAAATCAGAAATCTCACGTTCTAATTTCTGCCTATCGTCTGAAGAAAAAATAAAGTGGGCCCGCTCCTTGCCAACCCCATCACGCTCCCCTACCAGATCACCTACTTTGGCGCGAATCTTATGCTGCTTAAGGGTTTTTAGCTTCGCAAGCTGATCTTCCCCTAAGATAGCTTCTATTTTCCCCTTTCCAGGATGATAGACGATCACCCCTGCGTGACTCCCTTTACTTGAAAGAGGAGGAAGAGCTTCTCCTAAATGAATTTTTACATAAAGCTCCCATGCTTTAAGGCCATGGGCTTCCCCAAGAAGAGTCATAATATGCCCCCCAGGTGGCCTGAGGGCGACCTCTCCAAAGAGAACCCCCTCTTCAGTCAAATAGACCTCAAGATGAGTGAGGCCATCCTTAATCTCAAAAGCTTCAATCACCTTTTGATTGACCTTTAAAACCTCCTCTAAAAGGGAACTTTCAAGGCAACTAGGAACGATATTGATAACACCTAGCTCTTCATACTTCGTGGTGGAGACAAACTTAATCTCCCCATCCTGAATAAAACTCTCCACACTCATCTCATGACCAGCAATGAAAGCTTCAATAAGCTGGTCGTCAGAGGAGGCAATAACCTCGGGAGAGGCGTAAACTCTTTGCCCCTTACCTCCTGAGTTATTTCTATCCTTTACGACAAGCTTCTCACCAAGATAGTCATAGACTTCCTGTGAAGAAAGGTCGGTACCTCCAGGCAGAAAAGGAGTGACCTTTATCCCCTCTCGCTGAGCCTTCTCTTTCATGGAGAGCTTATCCGAGCATAGTTCGACCACAAGAGGGTCGATTTGAGTTAACCCAAGGTCTTTTCTCACTCTATTAGAGAGAACAACGGAGCCTTCACCAGAGGCCAAAACGTGACTTATGTGGGCAAGGTTTTCTTTTTCCTTAAGGTTTTCCTCTAAAGAGGCTTCATCCAAATGTCTCCAGATGGTATGAGGGATCGCGAGTTCTTCTAGGGCCTTCGTAAGACCTTTACGTTGACCGAGAACAAGAACGTGCTTTTCCTTCATACCGCCTTCCTTAGTCTGACGGATAGACCGCCACGATACTCTTGAGTTGGCGTGAGCCAAACTTTGCCATCATTTCAAACTCGTCTCTTCTGACGGGAATATTGATATTATCAATCGGGGTTTGATCTTCGTAAACCTCTGGATCATGAAAATAAATATACTCCTCTTCCATGGCGGTCAGAGCAATCCAGTGAGGGGCTTTGGACTCGGTAAGGCGATAAGCACTAATAAGAAGAACTGGGATTCCCCCCTCAGCAAAGATATCCTGAATAGTCTCCCAATCGTACTCGTCTTTATAGACTGGGATTCTTGCTCTTTTGATTTTCTTTTCAAAATCTCTTTGGACGAGCTCAATGATATCTTTCTTATGTTGAGAGCGGACTCCCTCTACAAAGAGAGGAGCTGAAGAATTGATATAGAGTTCGACCCTAAAACCTCTGCGATGGGCCGCAAGGGCTAGGCCATGAGGACCACAGCCACCA
>Ga0208203_1001107_pt1 | contig 10934 bp, 9 predicted proteins | sample DeeseametaMP2914_FD_184167 | JGI IMG/M metagenome (GOLD analysis project Ga0208203, IMG submission 184167) | Marine microbial communities from the Deep Atlantic Ocean - MP2914 (SPAdes) | ecosystem: Environmental > Aquatic > Marine > Oceanic | place: West of Santa Cruz de la Palma, Atlantic Ocean...
GAGAACAGAGGTCGGTCGTGTTTTGTCGCCCTTAGGAACGAAAAGGGACCGGCTTTTCACCAGTCCCCCAAGTACTTTTATAGTCATTTTGTGACTTTATCTATTTTCAAACGATTTATTAAGCTGCTTTTTTACCAGCATCTTTGCTTTGAACAGGCACAGAGAATTTGACTCCACCGGCCATGCTTACTTCGCAACCCTCTTCTCTAAGGCTGAGATGAACACCGGCCATTTCCACGACGAGAGAACCATCCACAACATTGACAGTTGCTGTCTCGCTTCCAATAGAGAAATTTAGCTCCATATTCATCTGACCACCGCCAGAAAAAGACATATGACCCGCTTCGCCACTCGTTGTAGCGACAGGCTTTAAGGCCACGACATTATCTTCATTGCTTTCAGTTGCTTCTGGCTCTGTTGGTGTTGCTTCTGACTCATAGGCTTCCGCTTCAGCACTAAAGTCTTCAACTTCCTCTTCAGCGACCTCTTGAGGAGCTTCCTGAGACGCATGAACTTCTTCAGTCTCTGCCGGAGCCTCTGAAACACTTTCAGTTGCTGCATCTTGCGGCGTATCAGACTCTTCTACGAACTCTTTTTCGAGATTTTCGATCTCATTCATAATGTCCTGAAGCTCTGCATCGTTAAAACTTTGTTCCGTGTTATTGTCCTGATCTGACATCTTGGCCTCCAAATATACAACCAGAAGTTTAGCTCTCTATCGGTCTATTTCGTGGGAGGCTTTAACTTTTTAATTCTCTGACACCCCACTCCGGTATAATCATCCCTAAAGTGTCATTTTTTTGTCGAAAAAGTATCATCTTACACTTCGGATGTTATTGTTTTTCCTCCTTTCTTTCATGACAATCTGACTTCATTTACGTTAAATTTCTTACCCACAACAAATGACAGTGAACAAAAGATCAAAATGAAAGATCAGCAATATTGGGAGCTTAGACTTGTCTAAACGCGGCTTTCGCGCCAATTCTTGGCTCCAAAACATGAACGGGAATCTTCCCCTAGAAGGCGACTTACACCCTTCTGAGAATGATTCTTACAGCTTTGAAAGAAGTGCTCTTCCTCCTCTGCCACAGGAGAAGGCAGGCTTCTCTCCAAGCCGCTATCTCATACCAGGTTGGTCTGGATCTTCACTATTCACGAAATCAGCTATCGCCGTCAAAAAACTTCAAGAAAGCCTTTGGGAAGATGCCAGCAGCTGTTTTAAAACAATGGGTGGTTTTCCAAGAAGCCTCTCCCTTGCCATTCATAATGAATTTATTTCTTTTATTGAAAGACAAGGAATAGCGATAACAAGTGAGCTTAGTGAATTAAAGAAGCTTGAAAATTTTTGGGCCCACCTCATTAAGGTCAGTAACGCGAAAGATGATTCCCCTCACAAAGAAATTCTTGAAAGCTTTATCGAACTCTATAGCTTTCGTGTGGCCACAAACTTTCTCTTTCGCCTTAAGTTTCTTGTCACTTATGCCAATGCTACGGGCTTTGAATATAGCCGCAGTCATATCCTCAACCCGAGTAGCTTTGCTCAACAGCTCTTTAGACGAGGCTCCACCCATGAGATAACCTGTGAAGCCTTCAAAATAAATCAGTACTCTTGGTATCGACCTTGTGAAAGGCTTGCTCTGGAGATTGAAAAGCTCATTCCAAGCTTTCAAGAACTCTCCGTTACCCAACTGATGAAAATCAATTGCTATCGTGGTTTTAACGACTGCCAAAAATCAATTCGCTTTGAGGATGATTCTTATAGCCATGCCCTTTCTCACAAGAGCTTTGGCCGCTTCATTAGTCAGCTTCTGATCTTTTTTCCAATTTGGAATTCCCAAGAGAAGTTTCAATACCCTCGTGAGAAGTTTACTCTACGCCCAGAAGTCCTCAACACTCTTTTCACTGGGGACAATGTCGAAAGCCTCGGTCAAAGCCATTGGCTCTCTCAAGAGTCGAACCTCAACAAGTCATGGAGTGAAATTCTCTGCCCCGAGTTTGCGGCAAATGAGAAAAATGGCAACACCTTTGTTAAACTCACCCAAGAACTTCAGTTTCTTACCTTCTTAGTCGATTTTTCAAATGGCAAGAAGATGAATACGAGAGAACTTCTTTCAAGAGTGACAAGAGAGAAGTTTAAAAAGACCAAAGAGCAACTCGGTCAGTTCAGTCTTTTTTCTAATAAAGAATTAGCCTACGATCGTATTGTTCTCAATGTCTCAAAGCTACCAAAGAAAAATCCTCATCATTTCCTTACTCAAAAGATCCTCTCTCAAAAGGACTCTCTTCTTGACCAAGGCTACATGGTTGTTATGTCCAACCAAAAGCTCTTTGTCCCCAGTCAATCAAAGAAGGTTTCACTGCTTCTTAAAGACTTTAAAATTGAAGGAGTTTTTAATTTAGAGAAACTTAAAGGCAAGGGAGAGGTCACAAACTTCATCTATATTCTCAAGAAGCGTATCGGGACTCAGTTTAATAAAGATCTTCTTAAGCTTGATCCCTCCTCACTTGTTTCTAAAGATGAGAATCCCCAAGAGTCATGCTTTACTCTTCGCTTTTCAGGTGAGCTCAAACAGTTCCTTCACTTTGAGGCAGTGGTATCAGAGATCCAGCAGTTCTTTATGAAGAAGTCGAGTTTTTCGACCTCTATGTATCATCAAAATCTAGACTATGACCTCGCTTTTGAATTCCACCAAGATGCTATTATCGATGGCAAGCTTTTAAGCTCTTTGTCTGGGGATAATGATCACATTACTCACCCTCACTTTTTTAAGAATCTCACGAAAAGCTCTATCCCCTTTGAAAGTCTTTTCACTGTGGATGACCTCGATGCTCCTAACCGCAATAATCTAAAGCAAAGTCTACTCGGTAGCGCTAATCGCTCCCGCCACTCGGGTAGCCACCAGATTCTTATTGTCGATCTTAAGGACCCGCTTTATCCAAGAATTGAGTTGTGCCCTAGCTCGACTTACTCGGCTAAGAGACAAGAGTATGGCGAGGCCTTTTACAATTATTACAGCATTACTCAAAAGCACCCTCAATTTAACTATAATCTCCTACGCTCTTTCTTTGAGTCACCCATTGGTGAGCAAATTGTCCAAATCTGTCTTAGAGGAGGAGTGAGTAAAATTAAGGGGCGTCTGCGCTCTTTGCTTATCCCTAAGTTCTTAGCAGAAGGCATTAATCTTGAGCAAAGTGACTTTGCCTCTTCTTTTCTTCTCAAGCTGACAGAAAAAGAAATTCTCGAATCTGATCCAAAGCACTTTTCTATAAAAGTAACCAATGAGATTACAGAGCTTCAGGCTAAGAAAGGCAACAGCCTCTGGGCCTATATGAGCCTCCTCATTCATACACGTAAGTCGCTAGCCCTTACTCTAGAAAATAGCCAAGAAACCAAGAAAAGCGGTCTTGGCCTTAATAGCCCTATGGCCCTTGAGTCCCTCATGGAGCTTGAAACCTTTTGTGTCTACCCCAACGAAGAGGTTTTCACTGAGCTTCTTATTGATAGAAAAGAAGATCTAGATCGCCCTTTTTCTTCAACTAGTCTAACCCATGGCGACTCACCTCTTCTTGAAGTCTTTTCAGGAAATGAAGTTCTCATTAAGTTTCACGCTGAAATTGAGCTCCTTCAATTTATAGACTTTGTCCTCTCTCAAGCCTCTGGCCATAGTCTCCTAAGCCTCCTTCAAAATCTCTATATTCCGAGACTCTCTGAACTAAAGGAGCTCAGCCTTAAGGTCAAAAACTCAAGAGACTCTCTTAAAGAGCTTCTCAATAATTTAGATGGGCTCATCCACCGCGAATTCACTGACGTTCTTACTCGAGTATAATTCCCCCCCATCTCTTTAATATTCCTTTAAAATAAGACTATGTCAGAGAGCGAGAAAGTCTGGGAACTTCATCATACTATTTATAAGCAACTACGAAAAAGAGCACAAAGCCTAGAGGGTGAAGTGTCTAAAGAGCTCAAAAGTTATGAGCGCAATCAAAGAAAGTTTGCAAGCCGAGAATTTACAGGGGCAACCCATGAAGAGCTCTTCTCCTCCATTCGGGATAGTCATGTCGTCTTTCTTGGTGACTTTCATAGTTTTGATCAAAATAGTAGAAATCTAGAGCGCCTCACAAGAGAGCTGATCAAACAAAAGAAGAAGTTCTGCTTAGGCGTTGAACTTGTCCACGAAGAACATCAATCAGTCATCGAGCAATACTTAAATCGACAAATCACAGAGCTTGAATTTCTTGAAAGTATTGACTATCACGAGACCTGGCGTTTTCCTTGGACCTATTATCGCCCTTTCTTTGAGATGGCCCGCCACCATAACCTCCCTATTGTCGCCATCAACTCCTCAGGAAATCTTGATCAAAGAGACGAGCGCGCTTCAGAGATTCTAAAAAACTTTATTCTAAGAAATCCAAATGAAAGGCTTCTTGTTCTCATCGGAGAACTTCATATTGTTCCCAATAAACTCCCTCTCAAGCTCAAAAAGGCCGTTGCTAATTTAGTGCCTCATTATCGAGACACCATTATTCATCAAAACTTAGATGAGGTTTATTGGAAAATACATGAACTTGAAATTGAAAAACACAATCGTATTATAAAGTTTAGTGATCAAGAGTTTTCCCTGCAGACATCACCTCCTTGGATAAAGTACGAAAGTATCATCTATTGGCATGAGAACCTCTCTGATGACCCCGAATTTGAACTTCATGACTATTTGATGGATACGGGGATTCTCAATCTTCACTCCAATGTTCCTGAAAACTTCCTCTTTCTCTGTGAAAAGATTATGACTGCCTTAAACTTGCAAGTTTATGCAGAGGAGATGGAGGACTTTAATCTCTATGAGCACCAAAACTTAAGCCTTATCCTCGATAAGGTTGGACGCCTTCCCAAAGCGACTTTAAGTAATTTCCTCAAGAAACTCGTTGCTACCGGACGCGTTTTTCGCATCCCGTTTTCAAATAACTATTACTGCTCATCCTACTCCATCAATCGCATGAGTTTTCTCTGTGGTCTTCATTTACAAGATATTTGTATCCGCAAACAAGATATCAATTACGAGTCAGTTCTTATGAAAGAAGGGCTTGATCATAAGTTTGTTTTGATGGTGAAACAAAACACCATGGGCTATCTTGCAAGTAAAGTAATCAACCCCTTTAGAAAATGTGATCGTTATCTCGACTTCAAGGAAAAAGGCAGCTCTGATCTTCCTCCTGAGCAACTTAAAGTCTATCAGTCCCTCTTAAAAATTATTGATAGTGATGGAACTCTCCCCTTTAAAGAACAACTCGAAACCCGCTCTCTCTATTTCGCCTATGAATGTGCGAGAAGACTCGGCTTTTATCTAGGGGATATTCTGTACGAAGACTTTTTAATTAAGAACTCCCCTCTCTACAGGGAACTCTTTAAATTTCTTCTCAACAATACTGTTGAGTACTGTCAGTTCTATGATTTTTTAAGAATCCTCCTTCCCGAGGGAAGGTACGGCGATCATAAGAAGAGAATGTTTTAGTTCGCTTGGGCAAGACGTTTTAAGAGTTCTCTCTTTGTCGTCTTCTCAACACGAGCAAGCTTTCTCTTGCCAGGCTTTTTTGCCTTTTCACTTACGGCCTCAAGAATGAGCTGAACCTTACGCCCAACCTGTGCCCCATCTTCATTGGCAACATTTTCAAATGAAATCTTCGCCTCATTCTCCTCAATAAGAGATTGAGCGATGGCAAGATCAGTGAAGTCCTCATCAGCTTCAAGAAGACCTTTTGATTGCTTGAGAAAGTCACGATCGTACTCATTTCCAGAGTCAAAGAGATCTACAAGAACTGTACTTCCAAGCTTACGCGTCGAAACTCTCAAAAACTTTTGTGGATCATCAAAGTTGTAATTATCAATGGCATTGATAAAGAGATTATAGAGAGCTTGCTCCATTGATTCTTTATTACCATAAACTTTCACAGGCTCAGTTTGGGTATCGAGTTTAATTCCGAGAGTAAAGATCTTTGAGGAAATATGATCAATGACATTACTTATTGAATCTTCGAGTTCAAAGCTCTCTCTATTAGCATTTCGCTTTTCAATAAGCTCTGCTTGAGACCACGCCTTTTCCGCTTGGTCCTGGCCTGACTTCTTTGAATAGCCTGTAAGCATAATCGGCTTTCCAACTGTGTCCTTTTCCTTCTCAACTTCTGGCTGTAATGAGATATTCTTTGCGCGATTGAGCTCAAAAACTTTCGCCACATTGGGAAGACCAATGCCGTTGAGAGTATCAATCACAAGATGTTGGATCACTTGGCTATCTTCAGCCCCTTCTTTAATGAGCTTACGGGCAGTGGACTCACTTTCCTCCATGACCTCTTCTTGCTTTCGTCTTTGAAAGTAATCAAAGACAAGAAGAAGAGGAACCAATGCAGCCACTCCATAAAAGAGCAGTCCTACATTGGCCTTGATTCCGTTTATATTATTTTTTGCATTAACTAGGCCTTGATTGACCTCTTCTTTTTTAATTTCTAGTTTTTCAAATCGAGACCCAACATTGGAGAGAAGAACACTTTCAGGATTACCTTCAAAGAGCCCCTCTGTTTCCGTTGCTGTGATTTTTTGATGAAACCAAGAGAGATCTGTCGCCATCGTATTAAGGTCATCGAGAAGAACAGTGTTAGAAAGATTGAGGTCTTCATAAACTCGAATGACCTCTCCCATACACTCTTCACTTGTTCTTACAAAACTTTCGCTGAGATATTCTGAACCACTTCCAAGAAGTCTCGCCGTATAAGAATTGTGAACGCGAGTGAAGCAAGTCTGCAAACCATCTTGAAGGGCCAATACTTTCGTTGTTTGATTTGAGTAGTATTGAAGAGCGCTACTTAGTCCAATAAGTGCAAAGAGACTTAAAGTTGAAAGAGCTTTTGTTCTTCCTTGAAAAAGCGATTTTAGGTTAACCTTCATGGTTCCCACCTCAAGTTTGCTGATTTTGGGCGCAATTTGCCCCTAAATAATGTTTACAAGGAGCGCCATATTAGTCAAGAGAGGCAATGTTTGTCCCTTTTGCCCAAGTATTAACCTAGTGATTTTTCACCCCTTCTCAGGTAGGCTTTCTAAGTGAGCGAAACTAAAAGGCTGGCCACAGCATCCATTCAAAGTCTTCTCTTTCACCTCTTTTTCGTGTTCCTCTTCGCCATTGCCGGATACTTACCAAAACTGCCCAATTTTCAAGAACTTAGAAGACGCCAGCAACTTGCAGAACAAAGTTTTGAAGTTGATCGCATTAGTCAGGAGCAACTCAGAAGATACCGCACCGTTGGAGTACGCGGAGGCTCAAAGAATTTTAATCTTCAGGTTCCAAACGGAAATCAGGCTAAAAAGAATCAGGGCAAGGCCCCTCCTCCCCCACCAAAGGGTGACCCCAAGGGAAGTGCCAAGGGAAGCGAAAAAGGAACCCTCAGCTTAAGTGAGCTTAGGGCCCGCGTAAAACAAGAGGACCTTGAAAAAATAAAGTCACAAAAGGAAATTGAAAAAGAAAAGCTTGCTGAAGATCCCGCACACAAGAAACTTGATAAACAGACCCAAACGAGCCTCCTTTTAAAAAAAGAGATCCAGGCTGCTGAAGCGGGAATTCCCCTGACATCACTTCGCTCGAATCAAGCCGTTCAAAACTTCAGGCGCCAGCGCAATCTTCAAGAGGACATGCTCCGCCAATTAGGAACGGAATCAACGCGCTCAGAGGTCCTCAAGCGCACTGGTTTTAACCTCCACTTTGAGCCCCCAGAAGGAATATCTGAAGATGAACTCAATACTGTTGAGAAGATCTTCTATAGCTTTCAAAAGAGAACTTTCATTAGTTATGTGAATGCCTTTGTGGCCACTTATCAGGATAAACTCCTCAATGCTCCTCAAATTAGAAGGGCCCTTCAAAGTGAGAGGCATCTTCTCACAGGTAAGATTGACTTTGATAAAGAGGGGAATATTCTTAGGATTAAAATTTTAAGAAGCTCTCACAATGATGAGGTTCACGACCTCTTTGAAAAGACTTTGCGTGAAATACGCACCCTCCCTAACCCACCTAAGGCCCTGATAGAGAAAAAGGATCAGTTTACGATTTATTACCAGTTAAGAATTAATAACTAGAGAAAGAACTTTAGGGCGACAAAGGAAAAGAAGGCCAATACCAGGCCATTGAGGAATGTTCGGCTCTTTGGGACTGTCGTCACAAATTCCTTTAAACTCTTAAGAACAAGCCTTTTAGTTACAGCAGGCTTATTTCTTTCCTCTGATTTCACCTGTAAATAAGCAAGACTTTGTCTTAACTCCGGTCTTAAGGTTTCGACTAAGTAATCTGGAGCACTCACCACAGGGATTTTAGCCTTTAACTCTTTTTCCTTAGAGGAGTAGTCTTCAAGGATACCTTGGCAAACCTTGCACTCTTTTATGTGCTTTTGAAAGAAGGGGCCTTGCTTCAATTGAGAGGACTCAAGTTGGGCAATGAGAGTTCGTGAAAAGACACAACTCTTTTTATTAAACTCATCAAGAGTTTCTTCATAGAGATTCTTATTCTCTTGTGAGTAAAGGTAACGGCTCATACTAAGGCTTCCTTAGCTGTAGAGAGAACACGATAAACCTCATCTGTTCGTTGGTCACAAATTTTAGCAACATCACTAAGAGAAAAGCCTCTCTTCTCTTTAAGAAAGAGAACCATTCTCTCTCTTAGGGAGAGCTTATAGAAGTCTTCATTATTGTGATGGCTGAAGTGTTGATCTCTTAGTAAAGCAATTGCGGCCATATGCTTAAGAAAGAGAATATCGCTTGATGAGGAGTGAATCTCTTCCACACTTTCAATTGATCGCACCATCCTTCCTACAGCATCCACCAAGAGCTGACCTGCCATCAGTTCATCGGGAAAGAGCGCAAATGCGAAGGGATAATTTTTTAATGATAGACCTTCCAGGGTCTCTAGATCTTGTTCCACATAGATATTGTAAATGCCTGATACGGTCAGTGACAAGATTAATATCTTTGAAGTCTTCCTCATTTATGTTCTATATGAATGAAAAAACAATACCTTAGCAAATGCTCAAGAAATCTTAAAATACTCCGATAAATTGACAGTAAAGCCTGACTAAAAGGATAGGAACCATGAAAGGAAATAAACCATTAACTTCTCTCTTGCTCATGTTTGCATTTGGCAGCCTTGTTACAAGTTGCCAACAACAAACATCATCCAAATCTAATTCAGGCTCCTCTGGAAACTCTGTAACGACAACATCCACAACCGGTTGGACCACAGGAACTTCCACGACAACAGGATCGACGACAGGAACCTCCACTGGTAATTGTGCTTATGGAACCGGCAATGAAAGTGGAATTTCTGATTCTGGTCAAACCATCGAATACTATAAAATTAATAGCCCGGCCGTTGTCGCTCATGGTGCAAACTACGGCACGATTGTTTTTAACTCTGCTACCGACCTTCCGGCTTCTTACAATCAAAATATTTTCTTCACGGACTCACGCTTTAATTTAAGAGTCATTCCGAAGTATCAAAGAGGGGGCACAGACAGTAAGGGTCGCAGTTGTGACTACTACTCACCTCGCCCCTTTACAAAAATGAATATTGGCGTCGTTGTACGCTCTCGTCAAAGTAGTCCTGGTGTTGGTGACTACTATACCTTCACCGACGTTGATGTGAATTGCCCTTCAAAAGTGAGAGAGTTTCAAGTTCCCTCGACTCCAGATCCTCTTGTTGTTGAAATCATGAATGTGGAGTGGGACTACAGCTGTATTGATTACGCTGAACAAGGTTTTGATGATGTCTCGGGAGTTTGTCCCTATGATCGTGTTTGGCTCACTGAGTGTTATCAGCTAGAGGTCCAATTCGCGACGGATACCACTAAGAATATTCCTGGAACGCGCGCCTATTAGAGTTTTTTTAAATACTCTTCAAGTTCCACAACGATAGTCTCAGCCAAATTTCTTTTATGGGCCTTTGAAACTTCAACAAGAAGACCGGGGCAAGTCAGATTCGCCTCTTGAATCGAAGACCCTAGAATATCATAGGCAATCCAAGGCACACCTTTTTGGGCAAACTCTAAACTCATTTCACGACACTTCTTCGCCACTTCTTCTTCAAGGGTGACGGCCTCAAACTTTGCGCCTTGAGCAATATTCGCGAGGAACTGACCCTCTGGTGGTGTTTTAATAATGCTTCCTATTTCTTTCCCATTAAAATAGAGAGCACGTATTTCTCCGGAATAGACCGCCTTTAAGAAAGGCTGTGCGACAACAGGGCCTTCGTATGTTTGCAACTTCTTCTTAAAGAGACCAAGAACCTCTTCCTCTTCTATGGTTGAGTCAATCTTTTCAACCCCTATCCCTTGAAAGAGATCAAGCGGTTTAAGAATAAGGCCAGAGTAATCACTCTGCTCTTTAAGTTCTCGATAAAAGCTTAGGAATGACTCTTGAGAACTTCCCACATAAGTTGCAACAGAATCCTCCCCCTCATAGCAAACCATTTTTTCGTTATGAGCTGCGATGGCTGCCGGGTCGTTAATCACGCGAACACCAAACTTCTCTTTTAAGGCCCTGAGCATCCACAAATAGCGCAAGTAGCGACTGTCTAGAGGTGGGTCGATTCTCATGTGAAGAATCATTTCAGGTGTTATTTTTAGAGTGTGAGACTCTTTTTGAAGAAAGGACTTTAAATAACAGCCGTCTTCCTCAAATTGCCCCTCGAAATCATAGACCTTGAGCCTTCCCTGTCCTTTATTTTGAAAGAAGAAGTCCTCTTCAAAGAGGAGATAGACCTGACTTCCCCTCTCTTTCAGAGTCAGGGCCAGTTGTAGGGTGCTATCTTTTTTAAGAGATAATTTTTCGAGGGGATCAAGGAAGAGAATATGGATGTCAGTTGTCATGGCGAGATTATGACAAGATTTTAAATATTGTTAAAGAG
>Ga0208203_1001108_pt1 | contig 10931 bp, 8 predicted proteins | sample DeeseametaMP2914_FD_184167 | JGI IMG/M metagenome (GOLD analysis project Ga0208203, IMG submission 184167) | Marine microbial communities from the Deep Atlantic Ocean - MP2914 (SPAdes) | ecosystem: Environmental > Aquatic > Marine > Oceanic | place: West of Santa Cruz de la Palma, Atlantic Ocean...
AATAAGCCCAACACTAAAGTGCCTGAAAGTTTTACTTTAACTAACTTTAAGGCCAAGGCAGCTCCTCAAGAGCTTGCCCCCTTTCCACGCTGGCTCCTCACTGCTCTTAGAACAGATACCCTCGCCATCATCCAAGATCCTCAGTACAGCAGTTATCAACGCCTTATTTCTCAAAAGAACAAATCCTATCAGAACCTAAAAATCCATCGCCGAATTAGGTTGATTAAACCATGGCTCTATTTGTTTCACTCAGAGGGAGCAACCCAGGTTGACCTGCGTATGATGAAGTTTCACTTCAGTATTCTTGATCACGTTATTGCCCAACTCAAAGTTTTCTATCAATTCAATCACGAAAATCTTCCGTCACCGAGCCAAAAACTTACCTACTTTTCGTTATCCAATCAGAAACCAAAAGAAGCGCCTAATGAAAAGGAAGCACTTTCAATTCTCGATCAAGTTATCGAAAAACACAGAAAGGCGAACCTTCCCCTTCCCACAGACGATTGGTCTCTTAGCGATGAGGATAGCTGGACTCCAGCGGACAACGATGGAGAACTCACTCAGCTTCAAAAAATCAATATCGACAATCCTAAGCCAGATGGCTCTTATGAGGCCCCCAAAAGCCTACCAGAGCCCATTGATGACTGGGTTTGGGACTAAGAATCACTCGGTGGGATATAGAATTCACCATAAGCAAGTTTTAAACCAGTTAAAACGCGATTAACCATATCAGGGTCGAACTGCTTACCTTTGTCATATTCTAAAACTTTAATACCCATGCGATAACGGTCTTTCTTTGATTTATGCTGATTTTCCATCACCGTATTATCAAAAATATTCGCCATATTAACGATCATTGCGAGACCAAAGATTTCATCTCCCTTTAATTTTCGTGGGTACCCATTGCCATTAAAGTTTTCGTGATGCTGCTCGATTATTTTAATAACCTCACCACGAATATTTTCAAGTCTTTTTACTGCAGATGCTCCCTTCTTAGGATGATCCTGCATCATTTGATTATATTTAGAACTATTCTTATTAAGAAGGACTTCACTTGGTATTTTGGTCTTAGCATAATCATGAAAGAGGGCACCAAAATAGATATCTTCTAGAACTTGTTTATTTCCATGTCCTAAAATCATTCCCATAAATAGGGCAACGTTGGCAGTATTAAGAGCATGGTCGGCCATCGTATCATTGTGCTTGATTAGTTTTGCAAGGACCGCCTTAGAAATATCGAGATCTTTAACCTCCTCGATAAATTCATTCACCTGCTCCTTTAAAGTCTCAGCAACCCCACTATCCATTTCAACATCACTAAATGTGTCATAGACCTTCTCTTTTATAGCTTCTCTTTTCTCTGCAAGGTGGCGATTTTCTTCTCCAATCTCTTCAACAACTTCGTCTATAACCCCAGTCCTTAAATCCCTTAACCAATTCATAAAGGCTTGCAGCTCAGGAAGTGCGATATAAATATTTCTAAGATCCTTAAAAAGAAAGAAGTCCAGCTTCTCAGCCTCTAAGAAGTCACCCTTTGCTTTATATTTTAAGAACTTTCCATCTACCCTAAGGTAGATATCGCTAAGAAGCTTAACGCCAGGCTCCATTTTACCAACCGGAACCGGAACAAACTCACGTCCATCATCACTTTTTATAGTTTCTATTCCCATAGGATGATTTTAACCAAAATTAGAGCTAAGAGGGGAAAAAAGATGAAGTTTCGGCCTTTCCGATTTTTACCAAGGCCCTCTTTTTTGTTAAGATAACGCGGTTATTCAGACCACTTTCAATCCTCTAGGATAGGTTAAATATGGCACTAAGCAAAAAGCCCTATAAAGGCACGCGTGACTTTCTTCCCGACGACAAGAGAATTCAAGATTACCTTTTTGACAAAATGCACAAGGCAGCTCAACTTTTTGGCTATGAACATTATGATGGCCCCCTTCTCGAAGAGGTCGAACTCTATAAGGCAAAATCTGGTGAAGAGCTTATCAATGATCAAATCTATTCTTTTAAGGATCGCGGTGATCGCTTTGTTGCCATTCGCCCTGAGATGACGCCAACAGTGGCTAGAATGGTCGCTAAAATCCACAAGGAAGTTGCAAAGCCTATTCGCTGGTATTCCATCCCCAACCTCCTTCGCTATGAGAGACCACAAAGAGGTCGCCTAAGAGAACACTGGCAATTTAACTGTGATGTATTCGGAGGTCCAGGCCGCTTAGGTGAAGCGGAAATCATTCAGCTTATTATATTCTTTCTCGAAAGCTTTGGTGCCAATGAAGATCACTTTGAAGTTCTTGTGAATGACAGAACAATAGTTGATACGATTTTCGCTGAAATAAGCCCTGATGAGAAGACGACTTACAAACTCTATAAGCTCGTCGATAAATCAAAGAAAATACCAAAGGAAGCACTTGAGAGAGAGCTTAATGAGCTTACCCTTAAAGACAATGGTTCTGAACTATTTCAAGAATACTTAAACCTTACAAGCTTTGATGATCTCAAAAACCTTCTCACTAAAATCGGAAAGTCGGAAGTTGCAGAAGATTTTCACCAATTTGTGACTGAAACGATCCCTCAAGATAAGTTGATCTACCTCCAATATGATCCAACGATTGTGCGAGGCTTAGACTATTATACAGGGATTGTTTTTGAAGTTTTCGATAAACACCCTGATAACCGAAGAGCTATTTGTGGTGGTGGAGCCTATGCTAACCTTCTTCAAATATTTAACGAAAGTCCGCTTGGTGGTGTTGGCTTTGGCCTAGGAGATGTTACTCTTCAGGACTTTCTTACGAGTCACAATCTCCTTCCCGATCTCTCAAAACCAAATAATGATCTTCTGATCACCTTTCAAACAGAGCAAGGTCTTAAGGACCTAAGCCAATTGGCAAATGAACTCAGAAAGAAAGGAATTAAAACAGTTACGAATTTAGAAGAGCTAAAATTTAAAAAGGTTTTTGCCCTCGCAGACAAGAAAGGTGCATCCTTTGTTACCCTCTATGGTGATGATGAGAAAGCTAAAGGCGAAGTCAGTCTCAAAAACCTCAAAACTAAAGAACAAGAAAATTTTAAAATTTCTGATAGCGAAGCAATTTTCACTTTCCTCAACCAATAAGGAAGAAGTATGAGTAAACTTCAAGATATCCCAAAGACATATTCATCTCAAGACGTAGAAGCAAAGTGGTACCCTAAATGGAATGACGGAGGGTACTTTAAACCAAGGCCAGGCAAAACGGGTGAGGCCTTCACAATCATTATGCCACCTCCTAACGTCACAGGTCGCCTCCACGCCGGCCACGCTCTCGATGTCACAACACAGGATGCCCTTATTCGCTTTAAGAGAATGAAAGGCTATGAAGCCTTGTGGTTACCTGGAATGGACCATGCCGGTATTGCAACTCAAAATGTTGTTGAGAAGATGATCTGGGCCGAGGAAAAGAAGACGCGACAAGATTATAATAGAGAAGAATTTGTTAAAAAGATTTGGGACTGGAAAGAAGAATATGGTGGGATTATCGCTAATCAGCAGCGCTCTCTAGGAGCAAGTCCTGATTGGGATTACTTAACTTTCACTATGGATAAGGTGCCCCATCAGGCTGTTAACAAAGTTTTCGTTGACCTCTTCAATGAAGGTCTCATCTACCAATCTGATTATATTGTTAACTGGGACCCTGTTCTTCAATCCGCTATCTCAGATGCTGAAGTTGAGCACAAAGAGATCAATGGAAACTTCTATCACCTTCTTTACAAAGTTAAAGACTCAGATGAGCTATTAGAAATCGCCACGACAAGACCAGAAACCCTCCTTGGTGATACAGCCGTTTGTGTACACCCTGAGGATGAGCGCTTCAAGCACCTTATCGGCAAAACAGCTATTGTTCCCCTTTGTAATCGTGAAGTTCCTATTCTTGCTGATGACTACGTTGACATCGAAAAAGGAACTGGCTGCCTCAAAGTTACTCCGGGACATGACTTCAATGACTTTGAAATCGGCAAACGACATAATCTTCCCATTATTACCATCCTCAACAAAGATGGAACTTTTAATGATCACGGCCTAGAGTGGAAAGGCCAAGAAGCGATGAAAGCGCGCAAAAGCTTCGTAAAAAAACTTGAAGAGCTTGAAGTCTTAAAAGAGATTAAACCCCATCGCCATCAAGTTGGTCACGGTGACCGCTCAGGTGCGGTAATTGAGCCTCTCGTTTCAAAACAATGGTTCCTCGATGTTCAATCTATGGCGAAACGCTCATGCGATGCCATCGACAACGAGGAAACTGTTTTCTACCCACGCCAATGGGAAAATACTTACTTTTCATGGATGAGAGAGCCACGCAACTGGTGTATTTCCCGACAGCTTTGGTGGGGACACCAAATTCCCGTTTATTACTGTGGAAGCTGTGAAAATCAGTGGGCCAATGAAAGTGATGACGTTAAAGACTGTCCAAAATGTGGATCAACTGAATTCAAGCAAGATCCTGATGTTCTCGACACTTGGTTTTCTTCGGCTCTATGGCCCATGAGTACACTTGGTTGGCCAAATGAGGAGGCGATGAAAGAAAAGAAGTTTGATACCTTCTTCCCCACATCAGTTCTCGTCACTGGCTATGACATTATCTTCTTCTGGGTCGCTAGAATGATGATGATGTCACTCAAGTTCACAGGCAAGGCACCCTTCGACAAGATTTACATTCACGCTATCGTTCGCGATAAACTCGGAAGAAAAATGAGTAAATCCCTCGGTAACGGTATTGACCCCTTAGAAATGGTTGGCCTCTATGGAGCTGATGCTTTTCGCTTTACCCTAGCCTCCGGTTCCGGTTACAACCGTGGTATTAACCTTGATCCAGAGAGGATTGGTGGTTTTAGAAACTTTGTTAACAAAGTTTGGAATGCCTTTCGTTTTATTTCACCCTACCTCGAGGAAGCTCAAATAGAGTTGCCAAAGACTGAAGCTCTTGACCCTCAGGAGAAATGGATTCTCGGCGAGCTGAATGCAGTTACAAAAGTCATGAATGAGTCGATGGAGGAGTTCCGCTATGATGATTCTTGTAGCGCCATCTATAGTTTTGTTTATGATAAATTTTGCTCATGGTTTATCGAGCTCTCTAAAACGACATTTAACGGCGAAGACAAGGAAGCCATTAAACAGAGGGCAACTGTTCTCAAATATACCTTTAGAAAGGTCGTTGCCCTTCTTCACCCTATCACTCCCTATATCACAGAAGAGTTATGGGACTATCTCAAAGAAGAGGATGAAGACCTCCTCATCATTCAAGATTACCCTGAGTTTTCAGAATCACTTGTCTTTGAAAAAGAGCAAAATGAGATGAATCGTTTCATTGATGTCATCACCACGATTAGAAACCTAAGAGCGAGTGTTAACATTAAGCCCAAGGAAGAGATCAAGGCTATCCTTAGGACAGATCTGACCGAAGCAGCAGAATACTTCAAAGCCAATGAAGCTAACTTTTTAAAGCTAGCTCGTGTTAACGATCTAACAGTTGAAGACAAGTCAGGAGACGCCCCAGCAAAAGCTCTCATGGGTGCAACCACTCATACTGAGGTCTATATTCCATTAGAAGGCGTCATTGATCTCGATGAACAAATCTCCCGCCTTGAAAAGGACTTAAAGAAGTCAGAAAAAGAACTTGAGAAATACTCAAAGAAACTCAACAATAAAAAATTTCTCGCCAACGCGAAAGATGACGTTATTGCTGAGGTTAAAACGAACTTTGAGCAATTCAATGAAAAGGTGAAATCCCTAAAAGAAAGCCTTAAAAACTTTAAAGGTTCCTAGTTTATTTGAGGCGTAGCTCTAGGCTGCGCCTCTCTTATTTTTACAGGCTAAAAGCCTCATGAATGTGATCGGCGAGTTTGTCGATATTCACTTCCTTAATGAGCTCTTCTCCATCAATAATCAAAAGATCGTAAATACCAGCCCCTCGTGTTTGGACAAGCGTTACATTTGGATGAGGAAAATCCCTCTTAACGAAAGAGTCACACTCAAAAAGAAGGGAGTCGACACCAAAATAAGAGGCCATTTCACTTACCCATTCCTCATTAGTAATAACGCCCAAGCACTTTTCGAGATAAGCATCAAAGCCACGTGGATCAACCTCAGAGATATCGAGGACCTTAGAATTGTCCGTTAAAATATGATGAGCCGTTTCCGTCATCTCCTCTACCCAAAGATAAATATTCTGGTCAAAATTATTCACCATATTTTGAAGGAGAAGATGGGCTTCACTTTCAGCCTCAATCTTATCAAAAGCTAAGAAAATAAAGGAAGGGATTTCTTGGGCCTTAAAGAAGTTCTCACGAACCTCACTGTAGTTTTTAAGGTCTCCCTTCAAAGTCTCTACCGTAGTTTCGTTCGGAACTTTTAGGAAATGCTCCACTAACTTGTAATAATAGTCCTTATCACTCATTCCCTCCTGCGAAGAGAGAGTGTGAGTGTTTACAAGCTTCCCTTGGAGTGAATCATAACCATAGCGATTCTTTGCCTTAAGATACTTATTGAGAGTGACTGCCCCAACATCATCCCTAAAGCAAAAGGAGTGAGATAAATTAAAGAGATCATTTTGCTTTTGAGCGACCTTTAAACTACCAAGAGGCCCAAGCTTTTTCTCTTCAAAGACATGAAAATTGAGACGGCCTTTTAGCAATGCAGTTTGCTTGGAAAGATCGCTATTATGAAGAAAGTGAATCTTAAAATCTTCCTCTAATCCATTAAAGTAAATCTCTATCCCCTTAATAAGTGGCAATAAATTATAGAGATTCCTTTCTTCTTTTCTCGGAATAATCAGTATCTTATGCATTCACGATTTCCGTTGAATATTTCTTAACATGAAGAATGGTAAAATAAACGACACCAAAAGGAAGGATAAATAAGTTAACACCAGGGATAGTGATAAGGACTAAGAAAACTCCGCCCATAATCCCATAGGAAAAGAAAGAAGTACGAATATCATTCAAACATTCTGAGAACGTAAAACTCTTTCTAGACCATGAGTAGTCAAGAAAACCGACAGCAAGAAGAAGAGCTGAAATCAACATACTAATTGGGGCTAAAACTCCAACAAAGCTCAACGCGAAGGCAAGAATATTCAAAAGAACAATAAAGCCAATCTTCTTGGCCTCATTGAGAAGTGTTTTTCCAAGCCTTTTAAAAAGTCTGTCAAAAGACTTATTCACCTCTTCCGCTTCCTTTCCTTGAATGACTCTTTCGACGCGATTGGAGACAATATCATTGAATGGACTTGCTATTCCAGAGACTACAAGAACAAAGGTCCAACTCAAAAGAAAGTAAAATCCAATTACGAGAATTCCCACAAGAAGCCAGTAAAAGAATGAACTCCATCCCCCAGAACTAACAGACTGCTCAATAAAAGCCCTTCCCTGATCAAGAAGATCTCCATAGAGATAAGAGCCAAACCAGAAATACAATAAAGCACCGATAAGGACTGGTGCCATTGAAAAAATCGCGATCCACTTGTCTTTCTTAAAAACTCCTAGGGACTCTCCAAGGGTTGCAACGATATTCATTTTTCACTCTCCCATTTACTTAGGTGCTGTTCCCACTTCTCAGGTTGAGAAAATTTAAAAGCGAGTAGCGCCTTAAAGTCATCTAGCTCGGGCTCCTTTGGAACCTCCTTTACTAGTTTCTTAAATCGCTTCCAGCTTAAAAACTTCATCATTATATCAGACTCCAGTCGCTGTTTCTCGCACTGCAAAACCTTTTCTTTCGCTTTCTCAATCATTCCCTTTGCACCAGCTAAATTTCCATCACTTGCATGCAAAAGTGAGGTCGCAACCTGAATGACTACCCAGTACACATAGCGATTTGGGTCATGGGTATCCTCTAGCCAATGATCCTCTAACTCCTCGTGGCAAAGCCAGTATTGACCGGCGTTAAAGAGTTTGACGCCCTCTTTCATTTTTCGAAGATGTTCTAGGGAAAACTGACCAGTGTCACCAGACATGTCGCTCCTTTTTACGTTAGAATGCCAAGGCAATTAGGGAATATTTACCATAAAGGAATTCGCATGAATAAAAAACTCTTTGGCGACCCAAAGTCTATTACACAAAGCTTGGTCCCTCCATATATTCGTGAACTCAAAGTCTACCAAGCCGGAAAGCCTATCGACGAGCTAGCAAGAGAGAAAGGCCTCACTCGAATTTCTAAACTTGCTTCCAATGAGAATCCACTCGGTCCCAGTCCTTACGCCATTCGTGAAATGACAAACGCTCTATGGGATATTCACCGCTACCCAGATATGCATGCCTACGCTCTCAAGACTGCACTTTCAGAGCTCTATGACCTTAAAAGAGAGAATATTACTCTTGGCAATGGCTCCGAAGGGATAATGGGTTATATTGCCCGTGCCTTTCTAAGCCCAGGAGCGGAAGTACTCACCAGTGAAAATACATTTATCGGTTTCTATATTCTTGCAAGAAGTGTTGGTGCCCACCTCAATTGTGTCCCTCTTACAAAAGACTATCGCTACGATGTTGAGGCCATGGCCAATTCAATTCATGAAAATACAAAAATCATCTACATCGCCAACCCCAATAATCCAACAGGCACTTATATTAACAGACAAGAGTTTGATCAATTAATGGAACATGTACCAGATCATGTTCTTGTTATTCTTGATGAAGCCTATTTTGAATATGCTAATGAGTATGATGATTATCCTGACTCCATGGACTATCGTTACGATAATGTCATAACTCTAAGAACATTCTCTAAGGCCTATGGCCTCTCTGGAATTAGAGTTGGATATGGCTTTGCCCACGAAGACCTCATCTCAAACCTTAATAAGGTGAAGCTTCCTTTTGAGCCTAATCTCATCGCACAGAAAGGTGCTGTTGGTGCTCTCAACGACAGACCTCACTTAGAGAGAACACTTAAAACAAATAGTAAACTTCTCAAAGAATGTGTGACTTTTCTCAAGGAAAAAGACTTCGATCCTATTTCTTCCATTACCAATTTTGTCACGATAAAAACGGGTACACCTCAAGCAAGTGATGACCTCTTTAACATGCTGCTCGATAAGGGTGTTATCATTCGTCCTCTTAAAGCGAATGAAATGCCTGAATTTATCCGTATCTCAATTGGCACAGAAGAAGAGATGGCACACTTTTATCAAGCAATGGAAGAGATTTTACCAAAGTATAATGATCTTCATGGGAGGGCTTAGTCGTGAAAATTTGTAACTTTAGTTATAAGAATCCATTTATTGAACAAAGAAGAATTGGCATCATTACAGATGATAATCAGCTTATTGATCCCAATCTCTGCTGGCAGCTCGATTATCAGCGTGAAGGCTTTAGCAATTACGAAGAGCGGGCCAACCACAAAATCCCCACGTCTCTTAGCAAACTACTTAAAACGAGTGATGATCCTATTGAAGACCTGACTGAAGCCTATGCCCTTTTTCTCTTCTTTCAAAAAGTCGGAATTAATGAACTCGCAAACGGAACGCCAATTTCATTTGATCTCTCAACGGAGAAGAATATTCAATTTCACTGTCCCATTGACAAGATTTCCACTTATCGTGACTTCTATGCACATGAAAAGCATGTCAAAAAAGGATTTGAAAAGAGAAAGGAGCCAATCCCTGAAGCCTGGTATGAAATCCCTGCTTACTATAAGGGAGCAACTGAAGGCTTTATTGGTCCAGAAGAAACTATTCCTTGGCCATCTTATACAAATGTTCTCGACTATGAACTAGAGTTTGCGGTTGTCATGGGCAGAGACGGAAAAAATATAAAAGCTGAAGAAGCCCTTGATCATATCTTTGGCTATACGATCCTCAATGATATCAGTGCAAGAGATATCCAAAAGAAAGAGATGTCTATTCGCCTTGGCCCTGCCAAAGGTAAAGACTTCTGCTCTGTACTAGGTCCTGTTATTGTCACTGCAGATGAATTTGAAGGCAAAGAGCCCAATCTTCTTATGACAGCAAAAATTAATGGTGAAGAATGGTCTCGTGGCTACACAGGCGACTCTCACTACACATGGGCACAGATGATCGAACATGCCTCTAAAGAGGAGTTTATCGTCGCTGGTGATGTGCTCGGCTCTGGAACAGTTGGAACAGGCTGTGGTCTTGAACTTGATCGTTGGATTCAAGAAGGAGATGAGATCGAGCTTCATGTTGAAAAAATTGGATCTTTGAAAAATAAAATTGGCAATAAAAGAGGTAAATAATGGAAAGCTTTAAAGCAAGTGGTGTTTATACCAAACAGGCCCACGTCAAAATTCCAGAAGGGCTCTATGAAGAAGAGCATGGTCGAAAAGGTTTCTTTGGTAGAGTCTCTCAAATCTACCACGAGAACCCTCCTGTCAATTGGAGCAATATTGAAGGAGACCTCAAGCCTCGCTGCCTCCCTCCTTCCTTTAGCCGTGGACTAGAGGACGACACCTTTGTAACCGTTCTTAAGAACAAAGACTGCCAAATCAGTATCGCTCGATATAAAAGTAACTTTAAACACTTTTACAGAAATGCTGACTTTGATGAGCTTTACTTTATTCACGAGGGAACGGGTCGCTTAGAGACTATTTATGGTCATCTTAATTACAAGAAAGGTGATTATATCAATATCCCTCGAGGGACGACTTATAAGTTCTACATTAGTGAAGAAACTAAATTTCTCCTTATCGAGTCTTCAAGTGAATATGAAGAGCCAAGCCGTGGAATACTTGGACCAAATGCCCTCTACGATCAAACAACTCTTCAAACTCCAGAGGCTGCCTTAGGCACTGAACAGGATAAAGAAAGTTACTCGCTCTTAATCAAGAGACTAGGAAAGATGACTAAGGTTGATTACCCCTTTAACCCTCTCGATGCAAAAGGATGGAAGGGCTCAGTATACCCCAAGCTGCTAAGTATTTACGATATCTGCCCTATTATGAGTCACCG
>Ga0208203_1001114_pt1 | contig 10904 bp, 8 predicted proteins | sample DeeseametaMP2914_FD_184167 | JGI IMG/M metagenome (GOLD analysis project Ga0208203, IMG submission 184167) | Marine microbial communities from the Deep Atlantic Ocean - MP2914 (SPAdes) | ecosystem: Environmental > Aquatic > Marine > Oceanic | place: West of Santa Cruz de la Palma, Atlantic Ocean...
ATTAGTGTATTATTTATTTAGCAAATTTTATTTAGGGAGTTGCCCATGCTAAAAAACTACGTATTTACTTCTGAGTCTGTAACTGAAGGACATCCTGATAAGATGGCCGATGGTATCTCTGATGCTATTCTTGATGCAATGCTTGAGCAGGATCCTGCTTCACGTGTTGCTTGTGAAACAATGATCACAACGGGGATGGCCGTTATTGCAGGTGAGATCACGACAAAGGCTCAAGTCGATTTTCAAGAAATTGTGAGAAATAAGATCCGTGACATCGGTTACGATCACTCTGATAAAGGCTTTGACTGCAACACTTGTAGTGTACTTGTTGCTCTTGATAAGCAAAGTCCTGACATTGCCCAGGGTGTGAACGAAGGTGAAGGCGATCATAAAGATCAAGGCGCTGGCGATCAGGGTCTGATGTTTGGTTACGCTGTTAATGAAGCTGATAACTTCATGCCTTACACAATTGACCTCTCTCATAAGCTTGCGATGAGACTTACTGAAATTAGAAAGAAGGGACCAGCTCCACTTCTTCGTGCTGACGGTAAAACTCAAGTTTCTGCTGAGTATGTTGATGGTAAAATTTCTCGTATTAAGAATATTGTTATTTCTACTCAGCATGCTGAAGAGATGACCCAAGCTCAGATCAAGGAATTGCTCAGAGAAGAAGTCATTAATAAAGTTATTCCTACTGACCTTATCGATAACAACACTGAAATGTGGCTTAACCCCACAGGAAAGTTCGTTATTGGTGGTCCAATGGGTGACTGTGGTCTTACGGGACGTAAGATTATCGTTGATACCTACGGTGGCCATGGTGCTCACGGTGGTGGTGCTTTCTCTGGTAAAGATCCAACGAAAGTTGACCGTTCTGCAGCCTATGCTGCTCGTCACGTAGCCAAGCATATCGTGGCCGCTGGTCTTGCAGACAGAGCTCTTGTTCAGGTTGCTTACGCTATTGGCGTTGCTCAGCCTATGAGTTTTCTTGTAGATACTTACGGAACTGAAAAGGTTGATCATGCTAAGCTTACTCAAGCTGTGAATGAGATCTTTGATATGAGACCTAAGGCGATTATTGAAAGGCTTGATCTTCTTAAGCCAATCTATAGTGCAAGTTCTGCTTATGGACACTTTGGTCGTGATATCTTTCCTTGGGAAAAGCTTGATAAGCTTGAAGAGCTTAAAGCTCGCTTTTAGAGAGTGACCCTGAGAAATTGAATTAGTTATGGCCCCATCCTTGTGATGGGGCTTATAATTTTAGAATGACCGCTATCTTTGATACCCTCTACTTCCTCTTTCGCTATATTCCTTTTTGGTCTATTCCCTGCATTATCATTTGCATGCAATTTGGATACATCTATTGGATTAAAGAAGTGCGCTGGGTGTCCTATGTTTTCTTTTCAAGTGCCTTTGTAAACTTCCTCTTTCTTGTCTATTACATCATCGCAGGCAGTCCTGAGCGCTCGGCACAGTGGCTGGATGATGCTGTGCGCGCGATTTAGGAATTTTGAATAACCCCTTAGAATAACTGTATTTTCTCCTCGGACTCTTTTTCCGGGTGTCGATAAATTGACACTGTCTGAGTGTTTCGCTACGATTTTCCTACGCCCACCGGAGACAGGGCATCAACAAGGGAACATAGTGAAAGAATTCGACTTTTTGCACGCCACTTTTGAAAGTGAAGATGGGCAGATTCAAGAAAAACCGCTTCCAACGATTTACCTTGTAGAGGATGACCAGATCCTTGGTCGGGCCGTGCAACGTTACCTTAAGAAGTCTCTTGGACTTGAAGTTGTCTTCTTTGATAACCCCAATAGTTGTATTGAGTACCTTCAAAAAGAAAAGCTCTCAAATCCTGATATGCAGCCCTTTTGCTTAGTTTCAGATATTAGCTTTAATGAGGGAGGCACTGATGGTCTTCTTCTTATTGACCTTCTTAAAGAGAAGGGTTTGGAGTTTGTTTCCATCGTCATGACAGGTTTTGCTTCGATTGAAACTGCTATTATGGCGACTAAGAAAGGTGTATTTCACTACCTCACCAAACCTTTTGAGCTTGAGGTTCTAAGTGACTTGGTTGTAAAAGCCCTAACTCTTAAGCTTGGCATTCCTAAAGAGAAGTTGACTCAAGCTAAAAAGCAGCAAGAGAGTGACGCCGTTAAAAAGGCGCCTCTTGGGCCTTATTCAACTAAAGTCACACTTGAGTCTCCTAAAGAAGACGATGTCTTCTGTGGCATGATTGGACGCTCTCATCACATGAAGCAAGTCTTTGAGCGTATTTCTAAAGTCGCCGCCAGTGATTCGACTATTCTTATCAATGGTCCCTCTGGGACAGGCAAGGAGCTTGTCGCTCGTGCCATTCACCTTTTAAGTCCACGTTCAAAGAACGATCTTGTAAGTGTTAACTGTGGAGCTATCCCTGGAGAACTTCTTGAGTCAGAACTCTTTGGTCACGTTAAAGGGGCTTTTACAGGGGCTATAAGTGACCGCAAGGGGCGCTTTGAAATGGCCAATCAAGGAACGATCTTTCTTGATGAAATTGGTGATATGCCTCTTCTCCTTCAAGTAAAGCTACTTCGTGTTTTACAAAATCGTGAAATTGAAAGAGTTGGTGCCAATAGCACGACTCCTATTGATGTTCGCATCATTACGGCGACTCACAGGGATCTTGAAAAGGCCGTAGCTGACAATAACTTTAGAGAAGACCTCTTTTATCGTCTTAATGTCATCCCCGTTCAACTTCCTGCCCTCGCAGATAGAAGAGAAGATATACCGCTACTGATTAGCTTCTTCCTTTCTCGCTTCGTTTCTGCTGATGGAAGAAATAATATCGACTTTGCAGATGATGTTCTTGAAATCCTCCTCACTTATGATTGGCCAGGAAATGTTCGTGAGCTTGAAAACCTTATTGAACGTCTCGTTATTCTCCGTGGTGGAAACACTGTAAAAGTTTCTGACCTTCCAGCGAAGTTCCTCCATCATCGCCCTGATAAGCAACAACAAGCTTATAACGGCCTTATCTCTCTATCAGACGCAGGCCTTGATCTTAAGAAAACACTTTCAGAAATTGAAGATTCTCTTATCGTTCAAGCTCTAGAACTGACGGGAGGGAATAAGAATCAGGCCTCAAAGCTTCTTCATATGAATAGAACTACTCTTATTGAAAAAATGAAGAAGAAGGGCCTGATGGATAATACCTTTAGCTAAAACGAGGAGTTTTTTTAGGAGTCAAAAAATTACGTTTTAGCACAAATCACTTTCTCGTAGTTATTATTTATTAAATGAGCAGTCGTCCTTATCATTAGTTTTTAAGCTACCAAGTTTTCTACAGTACTCATGACCAGTCCAGTCTTCTCTGGTATCAATACATTCTCTATACATATCTTTATAATTTACATTTACATTTTCAGAATTAACTTTGATTGATAACTCTATTTCATAACTACTTTCTTTATTTAAAAGAACAACGGCTTTATTGCTTAGGTTAATCTGTGTTCTAGGATGAAACTTTCCTTTCTTTTGATTAATTGATAAGTGCTTAAAGTTTGGGAATTCGTTCCTATAGTATAGAAATGTTACCGGATTAAAAAGTCCCCAGCGAGAGCTCATAATTTTTGGTTTCCCTTTTTTTTCAATATTATAAACTTCCTCTGTCTTTAAGAGACAAGAGTACCCATTTGAGTTCTTCCCTCCGGTCAAATAGAAGGTCAAAGACTTACACTTGTAATCACTTACGTAATATCCATCTTTATATTGTTGGCAAACTGATTCCTTTCTTTCAAAAATAATCTTCTTATGATTCCTCATTTCAGATGCAAGAAGATCACAATTATCAAAACATTCCTCATAACTGTAGTTCAATGATCTATTTATCTTATTCATGGTATTGGAGGATAAGTTTGTACTACCATGCACTGATAATGATGTGAATAAGGCTAGGGTTAATAGATACGGACTTAGTAATCTCATTTAATTTCTCCTCAAAATTAATCAAACACAATTTATTATCTTTTAGTTGCCGGTTAAAAGTAATAACCCTTGTAATTTTAGTTTTGACTGTCAAAACTTTAGACATGCTTTTATTCAAAGAGATTTACTGCTTAATGGAGTAAAGAGCTCGTAAATAGCTATTATTTGAGTAAAACTCTTTCGTAATGACTAGGTTTTGACAAGTTAGCCTGATGTCAAAGTGCCGACGGGGAATTTTGTTCCTGTGAGCAAATAATTCCTTTTTTTTTATCCCAGAATTGGTAGAATAGAGAAGACGGAAGACTTAGGAAGAGTTTTACCGCGAGCAATAATCGGGTTTCCAAGAGACCCAATGAGACAGGAAGTTTCATCTCTATGACAAAGTCGTTCATCAAAGTTTTGACACTTGCAGTAATTTTCGGGAGTACATTTTATCCCGTGGAAAGTTATGCAGCTGTTTTAAAGCAAGAGGTCGCAAAGACTCATTTGCGCTGGAATGTCTTTACCTCTAAAAACAATCTTATTATCGATAAAAGGGGAAATAGAGTACTTTTAAGAACTTTAAACTCTAAGCTCTATGAAACACTTAAGAGTGAATTTTCTCGCGTCTCAAGCATGCCAAGATATATTTCCAAGGTTACGTTCTTAGGTCCTAATAAGAAGACCAATGTCTCCACAATTGAAGTTCAATTAGCCGATCAAAATGTCGAGATGTTCAATTTCTATCGTGACCGTGATCAAAAACATGTCTTCGACTTTTGGAAAGAAGGTGAGGATGAAAAAGCCCTAAAAGAGCAAAAAGCTGCTTTGAAAGTGGTTAAGAAGTCTGAAAAGAAGAAAGAAATTCCCCCTGTCCTAAAAAGACCGGTTATTAAGAAAAAGAAAGTCGTTAAGAAAGCTCCAGTTCTTAAAAAAACAATTGTGAGAAATCCCAATTATCGTGATTATCGTTATGGAGCTTCTTTTGTTTGGGATTACAGCTCTTTAGGTCCAGATCTTCCAAGTACTTTTGATATTCGAACGAAGACTCCTGAGCACTTTTACCCTATCACGAATCGTAACTACTCTAAAGATGATAAAGAAGCCCATCTTCAGTTAGCGATTAATCTTTATCGTAAAAAGAAGTATGGCCTCATGTACAAGTCGCTAAAGCTCTTTAGAGAGAAATATGGGGCGGATACAGAAGTTAATTTTATTGAGTACTTAAAGGCTAATGCTATTTTAAGGGACAATATCGCAGGTGGAAACTTAGAGCCCTTAAAGATGGCGATCAATATGCTTTCAAGTATTGGAAGCCGTACTAAGAACTATGATCTGCAAAAGGCAATTTACAAGTACCTCCTTGTTTATTATCAGCAAAATGGAGACTTCGTAGAAGGACTAACTGTCGCGAAAAGACTCTATGTTTCTAGTAAGGAAAACTTTGATTATGAAGAGAGCTCTTATGCAGCTGAGAGCATTCTCTATAACTTAGCGGGTCTCAACCAAGTCGAGAAGATCGGCGAGGTAATGAAAGAGAAAACGATTCGCAAGATTATCCAAAGAAGTAAGCTTATTGCTTATGAAATGTTTGTTCATCATAAGATGGGTAATATGAAGAAGGTTCTCGCTATATATGAGGCCAATAAAGCGGGTCTTGCTAAGCCTATTGCACCGTCAATCCTCTTCAATATAGCAGAGACTTATTTTCGCCAAGCTCAGTATGAGAAGGCTATCAAACTATTTGACGATTTTATCACTCAACACTCTTATCATTCGCGTTCTAGTCACGCACGCTTGAGAATTGCACTGGCTTTTGAGATTTTAAATAAAGATATTAAAGAGACGATTGTTCTCTATAAGAATGCGATCAACCGCTCACAGGATAAGCTTATTAGTGCAGAGGCACGAATTCGCTACGCTGCCCTGAGAAGTGTCAGAGCAAAGCGTTTGGATGAGAGTGCTCTTGAAAATCGTGTCTTTCTTGATATCGATGAGAATATTAAGCTTTCTCAAGATGTTAAGAAGCTTCTCTGGCTAGTGCGTCTAAGGGCCTTTATTGTTGATAAAGAATACGAGAAGGGTATGGCCTATCTAGCAGCCCTCCCACTTAGTTCTCTTAAAAAAGTAGAGAGACGTGTTTTTGAGGCTGATGGAGCAGAAATCGTTTATGGCATCCTTCTTCGTGACTTTCAGCAAAGTGAGTATTCAAAGGTTGTGAAAACATGGAATCGTTTTAAAGACCGTTATGTGAAAAAGGTTGCAAACGATGCCTTCATGAACTTTATTGTTGGTCAGAGTTACTTAAAACTCGGGTTATATGAAGGATTTGATGATGTTTATGCTAGCTTTAAAAAGTTAGCAAAGACACCTAATCGCACTTTCCCTCTCTGGGTAAAGCGCCAATCTACAGAAGATCCGGAAACCATGCTACTTGAGCTTGATGTGGTTAAGAATATCCATCTTAAAAACTGGAATCTTGTTAGAAGAGGGGCTAACGCCATTGCTAAGCGTGCTCCAAAGAGCAACCAGCCTCATTATTACCGTGCCCTCGCTCACTATGCTAAAAAGGATTATAAAGAGGCCTCTAAAGATTTTGAGCGCTATCTTTCTTCTCAAAAGAGGCAGACCATCTTTGATCCCATGGAACTTGCTGGGATGATTAATAAATACACAGATTCTCTCTATCAACAGGGCGAATTTGAGAAGTTCCAAAATGTCACTGATGCCATTTTGGCCGACACCAGAAATTATGCTCCAGAAAATCCATTTATGAAGTCTATGCGTGAGAGGCTAGAATACCTCTCTATTGAGATTTTGGCAGGGAAAGCAACTCCTAAGTCATGGCTTTTATTAGAGCCGAAAGCAAAGAAGTTTTTAGAGAATTATAAGACGACTGATTATAGAGGACGCTTGAATTACCTTTTAGGCATGTCTCTTGCAAAGAATAATAAGCCTCAGGAAGCGAAAGGGCTTTTTGAGAAAATCCTTCAGGATCAAGATGTTCCTGGATCGATTAAAGAATTGGTGAGATCAGAGCTATCATTGATGGCGATTAAAGAGCGAACAATATAGAAGAACCGGCCCAGGAGGGCAGAATTGACAGGAGGTCAAATGGAAACGGTAAATGTTGAGCTATTTGGAAGAGATCCAAAGGTACAAAAGGCAGTGAGTGTTGCATCTAATGTTTCAGTCACTAAAGCACCAGTACTCATTGCGGGCGAAGCAGGTGTTGGAAAAAGAACTTTAGCTCGTTTTATCCACGAAAATTCAAATAGAACAGGACAGCCATTTGAAATGGTCGATTGTTCAGCTGAAGGGAAAGCAGTTGAAAACGCTATCCTTGGCTGGAGAGATCAGGATGGCCGTTTTAATAAGGGAGCTCTTGAGAAAGCTAACCAGGGTACAGTTGTCTTCGCAAATGTTGATGGTCTAGAAGATGAGTTCCAAAAGAAACTTCATAAAATTATTACTGAATTAGAAGATTACGATATTGATGTTCGTATTATCGCGACAACAACTAAGAATCTTTCAAAGCTTGTTGGATCAGGTCGCTTTTATCGTGGGCTTTACACTCTTGTAAGTAACAACACTTTAAGTCTAAGTCCACTTAGAGAGAGAACACATGATCTTGAAATGATGGCCCAGCACTTTGTTAATGAATTTAGCGGTGGCCGTTCAATTTCTATTGATCAGTCGGCAATGGAAAAAATTCTTGGTCACTACTGGACTCATAATGTTCATGAGCTTCGCACTGTTCTTGAAAACTCTGTTGCAAATTGTAACGGTTCTTCGTTAACAGAAACTGATCTTGAAATCGGTGAAAAGAAGGCTGTGAACATGATTAGTGAAGATGACAACGAAGGGATTCGTTTAATGTCTTTAAAAGAAGCGGAAAAACTTCTTATTAAAAAGGCACTTATCCACACAAGTGAAAATAGAACACAAGCAGCTAAAATTCTTGGTGTTTCTATTAGAACACTTAGAAATAAAATTAACGAGTATCGTTCTGATGGGAACGCATATTTCGTAAACCTTAGATAAGACTAAGGAAAAGATTGACCTCCACTTTTAATCGGGTGGTGAGCAAAGGAGTTATTATGAACATTAACGATAAAACGATGAAAGCTTTGGCGGCTTCGCTCAACTTCCGCCAGATGCGTCAAGAAGTTATATCCAGTAATATCGCCAATGCTGATACACCCGGTTACAAAGCAAAGCGCGTTGATTTTGAAGCCGCGCTTGCTCGTGCTCTTGATGTGGATGGAGAAATGCAAATGAATACCGCAGATCCTGAGCACTTTGATGTCGGCAATGGGGGATTTAATAACCTCGAGCCGGAAATTTATGAAGATAGTAATGGCGTGGTTTCTGAAGATGGAAACACCGTTGATCGTGAACAAGAGATGGCAAAAATGGTTGAAAATAAAATTCTCTATGATGCCGCTGTTCAACTCTTAAACAAGAAACTGGGTATGTTGAAATACGCTGTTCAATCTGACCGCTAGGAGTAACAAATGGATTTTTTAACAAGTCTAAAAATTAGTTCATCAGGTCTTGCAGCCAACAGAAAACGTATGGGAGCGATCTCTTCTAATATCGCTAATGCTCAGACAACACGTACACCTGAGGGTGGTCCTTATCGCAAGAAGGAAGTTGTCTTTGGAAGTGAGCCAGCTCGTGAAAGCTTTAGTGACATCCTGGAAGGAGAGCTCGATGAGAAGGCCCAATCAGTTCATGCAACTGAAGTAATCTCATCAGATAAGCCACCAGTTTTAAAATATGAACCCGATCACCCAGATGCCAATGATCAGGGTTATGTTGCTTATCCCGATATTAATGTAATGGAAGAAATGGCGGATATGATTTCCGCTTCTCGTGCTTATGAAGCCAATATTAGTGCAATGAATACAACAAAGTCGATGGCCATGAAGGCCTTGGAGCTTGGAAGAAATTAAGTAGGCCTTAATTAAGTCAGGAGGACGAAATGGCCATTCAATCAGTAGGAAATATACACGACATCCTTAATCGCTATGATGCAAAGAGCTGGACTCGCTCCGCTAAGATGGATGCTGTGGAAGACTTCAAGTGGGTCAATGAGCTTGATGGTATTAGTCCAACTCCACAGAGTAAGGGTCACGAAACATTTGGTGACTTTCTCGCCAATTCAATATCAGAAGTAAATCAACTCCAAAATAAAGCTAACGACTCTATTCAAAAGTTAGTGACGGGAGAAAATAAGAATATTCACGAAACCATGCTTCAAGTAGAGCAAGCGGAAATTGCGTTTAAGAGCATGAATCAAATTCGCCAGAAAGTTTTAGAGGCGTATCGTGAAGTAATGAAGATTCAGGTGTAATAGGAGCTGATGGTGCAAGAACTAATCGAAAAGGTCTTTCGCAATTTTAAAGAGTTCTTCATGGGATTGGACTTCAACAAGAAAGTAGGACTTGTTGGAACGTCGCTTCTCATTGTGACTGCGATGATCAGTATGATCATCTGGGTGACAGATACTCGTTATGAAGTCCTCTATACGGACCTTAACAAAGAAGATTCGCAAAAAATCCAAGTGCTTCTTGAAGAGAAGAATATCCCTAAATTGGTCGTTAATGACGGTAAAACCATTAAAATTCCAGAAGACATGGTTAATAAGTGGCGTTTACAGATTGCAACTTTAGGAGTGAACTTCAGCGGAACAGTTGGTTATGAAGTCTTTGATAAGCAATCTTTCGGAACGACTTCATTTGTTCAAAAGGTCAATAAGCAGCGGGCCCTAGAAGGTGAGCTCGTTAAAACGATTAAGTATATTCGTGGAGTCAAGAGAGCTCGTGTTCACCTCTCCATCCCTGAGAGTAGTCCTTTCGTTACTGAGAAGAAAGCGCCAACGGCTTCTGTTGTTATTGAACTTGATCGTGGAGTTAGCCTTACTGAGGCTGAGATTAAAGGCGTTGGACAGCTTGTTTCAAGTTCTGTTGATGGTATGCGCCCAGAGAATGTCGTCATTCTTAATGCACGAGGAAAGAAGCTTTCCGATAATATTGGCGATGCGATGACTGCTTACACTGCTAATCGAGTGGCCCTTGAGCAGAAAATGAACACTCAATATGAGAATCAAATTGAAGAGATTCTTTCAAAAGTAGTAGGGCAGGGAAAAGTTATCGCTAAGGTAAGCGTTAATATGGACTTCACTGAGTCAGTTTCTACTGAGACGACCTATGATCAAGAGAATAAGGCCGTCCTCTCTGAAGTAGAGAATTCTCAAAAGTTAAACGGCTCTCGTCCAAGTCCTCAGGGAATCCCTGGAGCGCGCTCTAATCTTCCAGGAGAAACACCTCAGCCTGGAATTCCAGAGACACGTAATGATGTTGATAAGAAATTAACGACTCGTAACTACAATGTTCCCTCAAAAGTAACTAAGTCAAAGAAGCCAACTGCTGGTGTTAAAAAGGTGACAGCCGCTGTGATGATTGATGGGCGTCGCGTGCCCGTTGTTGATGCTGAAGGAAATCCGGTTCTTACTGAAGATGGGAAGACCAAAATGCGCTACGAGCCTTGGAGTGAAGCTGATCTTGCAAACTTTTCAGCGATTGTTTCAAGCACGATTGGTCTAAGTGATAGAAGAGGCGATAATCTTGTCATTAAGAATATGGAGTTCGCAAAAGAAGATACTGAAGCGATTGAAGCTCTCCTTCGTGAAAAAGCGAACCGTGAACTGATTAAGAATATTATTAAGTATCTTACTATCGGATTGGCGATTTCACTCTTCTTCTTTCTTGTTGTCCGCCCCTTTATCCAATGGATTACAGACAATACTGTTGAGTCGGTAGAGGACTTCCTCCCTAAAACTCTTGAAGAGCTTGAAAGAGTACAGGCCAACCAAAAGTTACCTGGTCTTGAAGATGCTCTCCCTCAAATGGAAGAGAAGATTAATCCAGAGAAAATTGAAGGAAATATGC
>Ga0208203_1001116_pt1 | contig 10891 bp, 6 predicted proteins | sample DeeseametaMP2914_FD_184167 | JGI IMG/M metagenome (GOLD analysis project Ga0208203, IMG submission 184167) | Marine microbial communities from the Deep Atlantic Ocean - MP2914 (SPAdes) | ecosystem: Environmental > Aquatic > Marine > Oceanic | place: West of Santa Cruz de la Palma, Atlantic Ocean...
GGTAATAGATTCTTTAAGCGTCCCTCTTTATGAAGAGACCTTTGTGCAAGTAAAGTCATTCTCACTAAACGAAAAACGGAATCCTTTAATACTTCTTCTTTTTGAGTTTTCTTCGTTAGTTTCTCTTTCTCCTTAAAGATAATGAGCGCACCTGTAGCAGTGGCTAAAATAGATCCCGTTTGTCCTAAAGGAGAATGTTGCTGAATAGACTCCAAAGTCTTTTCAAAACACTGATAGCGGTTAAGAAAACCACAAAGAGATGACTCCTCTTGCGTAATAAGACGTTTAAGCCAAAAGATCTTCGCACTCTCCTCGGCAATATGAAGACTAAGTTCTCCACTTAAATTAGGAAAGAGACGATACGCCAATTGGAAACTCTTTTGACCAATGGGATTTTTAACGAGAAGAGACAGATGGGGTGCCAAGTTACCATACTTGTAGTGAAACTGCTTCGCCCCAAGATAGCTATTATAGAAATGAGAGCCACAATAAAGAAGAGTAACAACTCCTAGGGCTATTTTTGAAAAGGAGAAATAGCGCTGCCAAAAATCTCTTTCTTTAAACCATTTTGCTACTATCCAATAGAGAAGAGGACCTATGGCCACAGTCGAAACGACTGCACAGAGAATACTCTTCCAAAGAGTAGTCGCTCCCATTAAGGCGGGTAAAAGAGCTAGGATGATCAAACAAAGAAAGAGCGAAAAAACTCTTCTTTGAAAGAGAAAGATTCTTTGGAGGAAGGGTTTCATTTAATCATTATCAGTAAGGACCTCCCTGGACTCAAGCCGAAAAAGGCGGTTCTCGAAAGAAAGTTCAATCCTTTCAACCACTTACAATGTGAATACTATTTGATCACCACCTGTAAATCCTGCTCTTGCCTCCTCTAATTTGAGTCATGGCCCTAAACTATGGTTATGAAAATATTAGTTTTCTTTCTCTTCTCCTTCGCTTTGCAAGCAACACCTTATGAGCTCGCCGAAGAGTATCAACGCTTAAGTGATAAACTCTTTGAGCGCTATATCCATGAAGAGGACTCGCTTCTTTTGGGCCATCATTATGTTCTTAAAAGCTGTCAAAGCTTTCCCTACTACAGATCAATTGATCCACCAACAGAGGGCCATCCCCTTATGGCCAAAAACTTAAAGGATTCATTGGCAACGGTTTCACGCTGCCTTGAAAAACGTGACTTTAAAAAGCCCGTTCTTAAGACCCTATCTCGTCTCGCCAAAATCATAGGATCACAACAAACCAAGACACTCACTTGTAATTATGGTGTCACCAATAGCTTCTTTGCTGTGGCAAGTGATGAAGAACAGGGAGCACATCAAGACCATGGTCTTCCTCCCCATCCCTCAGTTATTTTTGACACCAATAGAATTGCCGGGAATTGGCACCTTGGAATGGATGAAGAGGGACGACAAAATGCCTATAACTTTTATGGTGGCAGGATTCCCCTTGAGGACATTATCTCTGGCATGCCTCATCCTTTAAGAAAACCCAATCAAAATCCATCATCGCTGATCTTTCATGAAATGACCCATTGGACAGGGGAAAAGCACTTTCCTAAAGACCATCTCGACTCGGTCTATCTTATTCAATTTTGTTGTTTTTCTCACTCTCAAATTCCAGAAGAGGCAAGAGAGTTCAGTTGTAGACTTCTAGAGGACGAGCAGGCTTGGGCCCCTCAAGAGAAAGAAAGAGTGGAGTACCTTAAAAAGAGAGAGTTTTTTAAAAAGGTAAAGGCCCTTAAGGACCTTTACCATCATCAATAACTTCGTTACTTAGAGAGCTGGGATATCACGACAAGCGATAGGAAAGACAACAAGCTCGTCTAAGGCGACAATCTCACAGCTCTGAGCACTTTCATTCCAACTCAAGACATCACATTTTTCAATTTGCTGGCAGTTACCAAAAAAGTCTCTTTGAAAGCCATAGGAATAAACCTCACATTGACGAACACATTCAGCTTGAGAAAGCTCGACGGTTTCAGCTGCAAAACTAGAAAATGAGAGTGTGAGTAAAAGAGCGCTTAAGAATTTCATCCTATCCCCTAATGAAAATGAATATTTGACGGGAAACTACTAAAAAAAATGAGCATTGGCACTTAATAAAGAAGTCTTTTCTTATAATGTGTAATTTTTTTAACAAAGTGTTCTCAAAGACTTAAGTATTTAAGTTCTCTTTCTTGCTACTCTAGAGGTGTAATTTAAAGAAGGAGTTCCTGTGCTTGATAAAGCTCTCAATTTTGACAAAATTATCCCCTTACTCACTGAGAAGATTGTCTCGTGGTATGAAATCGCCGTAAAATCAATTCCCAACCTTATTGCCGCGATTGTTGTTTTTATCATTTTCTTAATCCTCGCCAAAGTCACAAGAAAGGCCTCAACCAGGCTTCTTCCTCGTGTCACAAAGAACAAGGCGGTTATTGATCTCCTCAGAACCATCAACTACGTTCTTGTCCTTACCTTAGGTGTCTTTGTTTCTCTGGAAATTCTCAACCTTGATAAGACCGTCACTTCCATCCTCGCAGGTGCTGGTGTTCTTGGTCTGGCGCTAGGTTTTGCCTTTCAAGAAATTGCTTCAAATTTTGTTTCTGGTATTTTTATTGCTTTTAAGGAACCCTATAAAATTGGAGACATCGTCAAAGTGGATGACTTCTTTGGAGAAATCACAAGAATCACATTAAGAACGACAAGCATTACAACTTTTCAAGGACTTGAAGTTCTCATCCCCAATAAGTACATGTTCACCAAACCTTTTACGAATCTCACGACGACTCCAACAAGGCGAGTCGATATTCAAGTTGGTGTTTCTTACGGTGATGACCTTGAAAAGGTTGAAAAGGTAACTTTAGAGGCACTTGATGATATTGAAAATAGAGTGAAAGATAAGGAAGCTGAAATCTACTTTGAAAGTTTTGGTTCAAGCTCTGTTGATCTCACCGCTCGCTTTTGGGTGTACTATCCTGAAAATGGTGCTTATCTCAAAGCGCGCCACAGAGCGATTATAAATATCAAAAAGGCATTTGATGCCAATGACATTGTTATTCCCTTTCCTATACGAACCCTTGATTTTGGAATCAAAGGCGGTAAGGAGCTTAGTGGAGAGATGTTCGAAAAACCTACTGAAACTTCTTAATGTCAAAAGCATTTTTGAGGAGGTCCTTTTGGACCTCTTCTACTTTCTTTCTTTCGATTTCCACTTCTTCAGGATTTTGATTAAAATTATTCCCCATAAAAGGACTTGTCGGTAAACTTGCGGGCTTTCTCTGAGTTGCTTCATTTTGCGGAAGATCAACGTTTATTGGTTTCGCGCCATGAAGATTGCTAAGAGCTTCCATCGTAAGTCCTTTCACTTCACTTTCGTTCATTTCTGCCAAGCGGTCTTTAGCTGCATTCGCTTGCTCCGGTGTAATCTGTCCCGATGCCGCTAGCATATTAATCATGCTTTCAATATCGCTCTTTTTAAGTTGCATATTCTGGATGAGTCCTTGAACACTTGCAGAAGCATTCTGGGCCATCACCATAGGATTAATATTAAAACCAAGAGCAATTGAAAGGCAGATAAAAAAGGGGCGCATAATAATTTTTCTCCAAAATTTGAGTCACCAATTCTATCGGGAATTTCCCAGAGGAAACTCAAGCAAAAAAATGAAAACAATAGATTTTGGTCATTATTGCCCTATCACAGAGGCACTTAGGTCCTTTTTATTGATCTCAAAGCCTGCATATTTCAACGTCATATCAGTGACTTAACTTAGTTTTAAGGGGAAACCGGCAAGAATGAATTACTCTAAAGAGAGGAGGATGAGGATTCTCAAAGTGGCGCTCAATTTTCCGATAAGTTAGAGGACGTTGTGAAGGATGGAAAGAAAAAATGACCAAGTGGTTTGATGGATTGAACCAAATTTTAAAGAACTCATTATTGGGCCTCTTAGTTGTAGGTCTCCTAACCGGTTGTGTCGCCAATGAAAGTGGTACAGGTCGCTCATCTCGAACAAGTATCTCTGGTGGGACAACTGATGATACCACTACTCCTGATGCTCCAGACTTTTCCGATAGTACTAATTACCTTCAACTGGGAACAAATACCTTTACCACAACGATGCCTATCAGTGCGACGAATACGAGTTCTGGAGAGGCTTCATTCTTTCTAAGAGGTGAAGGGGTCGACGCTTATATTCGAAATGCAAATCAGAATAATGTTCAGTGTCTCGTGATCCCTTTTAGCACATCCGCTGTTGTCAAGGCCCTTGTCATAGCTGCTTATCCAAGAAGTGTCTTTAATTTTTCAACAAACTCCCAAGAGTTCTATTACTACATGGAACCTCAGGCCACTAATAACAACACGGCCTTTTGCCAACAACCTGGTGTCATCAATCAGGTAAGCGTTCTCTATGGCATGAGTAGCGTTTATGATTTGGCTTCACTGTGCCCAAGTTGTAGCTTAAGCACCCTCACAAGTAATTCCATCTCTACCCTTACCCAATCAGGAGCACTGATAAGTGACTTCTCAACGCGAAACCTTAAGATTGCGATAGCGACCAACTCCTCAGGGAGTGGCTCTTCGGGAAGCTCCTGCTCGTCAAGTGGTGAATGTATAAGCAAAGGCTTTGACTGCTGTAGTAATGGTCAGTGTGTAAATGATCGTGAAGTTAAGTCAAGTGTCGATCAAACTTCAACTGCTTTCCTTCAAGCTCTTCTTGATATTCAAAACAACCCAAGCGCCATCTATACTTACAGTGAATTCTTTCATCTCTGTGGATCTAATGTCGGGATTACGCCAACACCGACCCCAACGATAGATCCAGAGGAAGAAGCCGCCAGACGTTTCCAGCGCCTTAACCGTCTCTACGCTTGCACGACTCCAATTGAAGGAGAGATGGCCGTATGCTCGCAAACATATGAAGATGTCCAAAATACGATTACGAGCCAGGGAAATAATCAGTTTTCTACAGGTGCAGATGATAGGAACTTCAACACGAACTACACAGGCCTTAGTCCTTTACCGACACATTCAATTTTCGAGGTCACCTATGCCGGTGAAACCCTTTTTGAAAATGGTACAATTATTAAGGGAATGACCATAGGTCCAAGTGGCAACGGCTCTGGTAATGACAACCTTGACGATATTCAAATCATCAACTTAAGTGCAACCCCTGATGCCTCGGCTTCAGATGACACCCTTAATATTAAGTATAAGATTGACGGCAGTTGTGAGCGTGTTTCAACCTTTTTGGCGACCTGTTATAAAGAGTACGTCCAAGGACAGAACGAAAGTAAAGTGACAGATCACTTCCCTGCTTCAAATGAATTCCTCCTTCCTTATTATGCTGATACAAATAAAACCATTAGTGTAACAGTGGACGATGCTCAGCGCCTACGTTTTACGGATTGGGACCTGGTACAGACGACACCTGCACGCATTCAGTTTTCAGGAACAGATCTTGCTGTATTTGACACCCAAGTCGTTCGCATTACTTATTTTGTAAACCTCCAAAGTTATCCTAATGTGCTTCTCAAAAAAGAAGAGGCCCTAGATGAAATCAAAACGATTTGTGACTGTGGAACAACTGATTGCTTCTTAAAAGAAGTCTTTGATGGGAATGACAACGTTATCGATTATAGTTGTTATTATCCGCCAACAAACGATACCCCTGTCCCCCTTCAACAAACGGTTCTTCTCTCTTCAAGAAGCACACCTCATCGCTTCTTTGATAAAGATGGCGTCTATCACGCTACAATCAATGAAGCGGACAAAGAGCAAGAAGGCGAAAAGTTTACTTACACCAATAATGATTATCTTAGACCAAACAATGTGGACACTTACATTGGCTTTAATGAAATCTATGGTTCCTATTCGAATGATTCGGTTACGGCCCTTCCTGCTCTTGAAGTTAAAATCACCTCAGGAAAAACTTATGATATTTATACAGACTCTGGCTCATTTAGCTCCTGCCTCTTATGCGGAACCGACTATTACACGAGCCTCGTTAAGCTCTTTCCCGCGAGTTTTCTTTCAAATGGTGGAGGTTACACTCCCGACTTTTCAACAACAGATCCTCTGAGCAGTGAAACCTATAGAAAGGATGACCTCCTCTTTGGACGCGCCTGTCATGTCCCAGCGACAATGATTCCTTGGAGTCATGTGGCCACAGGAACAAGAGAGCAGCAACGCCGCCGCCGCTTAGCAGCTCAGCACTTCCTCTTTGCTAATGGATACCAAAGAGACTGGTATGGATTTGACTATGGCAGCGTTATCGGCTCCTTTGATGGTGTCCTTTGGTTCTCCATTGGTAATCAAAGAAGAATACAGGCCCGCTCAAATAAACTCTTTCTTGCGGTCAACGGATACTTTGCTGACCTCACTCAAGACACGACCTTCAGGGTAACAGTTCAAGACAGCTCAACCGTAAGTGGTTTAGGGTCACTCGTCACCAGTGACCTTAATTCTGATGGTGCTGAATGCCAGCAAGCTCATATTTGTGAAACTGACCTTGATTGTGCCGGTCAACTCGGGTGGGAATACAAGTGTGAATCTATTACCAATATGACCAGCCCCTGGCCTCGCTTTGATGTGAATGGCCTTGAGACTCCTGGAGTTTCAGATACTCTCAATTTAAGAAATCTCTTTGGCCAAACAACAGGTCCAACAAGACGCTGCGTTTATCGCGGTCGTGGAGCAGCCTGCTTTCCCGACTATGCAACGGCAGACAGCTCACAAACCTTCTCAGGAACAACTCAACCTGGTCTTCATACTTGTAGCGCCAATAGCTACTGCCAACCCTTTGTTGAAGGTGTCGCTGTCTCTTTATTTAATGATAAAATCTCTCGCTACGGAAAGAGTGTCAAAAGTCAAAATGCTAGTGACTTCGTCGATGAAGACGATCTTGATGTCATTGGCCTTGGCGCGAGAACCATTGGACGCCCCTACGCCTGGAGAGGTACGGACACAATTCCTAATGACGCTCAAACTAATCTCAGCCAAAATAATGTCACCAGTATGTGTATTCCTGGAAGAGATAATAATGATGACTCTTTCTTAAGTAACCATGCAACTGAGCCGAGCTCTGAAGCACTTGGTGACCAAATTAATGCAATGGGTGTTACTCCCACTCTTCTCGATGGTATTAGTACGAGACCTGACTATCTATCACGCTGTAGTATCACTGACCCCAATGGAAATTACTATCATGCTCAAACAGGAAGCAATATTCAAAACCGCCTTCTTTCTGATAGTGAGGTTGTCGTTCAAGCGGGACGACAGGCCCTCTCGACAAACCTCCTCTCTATTTTTGAAGGCAATAGTATGACGGCCAACGAGCTGATCAAGGACTTTGAAACTGAGTTTGTCGATGAGTTCTTCTACCAAGAAAACCGCTGTTTAAGAGCGCCAGGTTCAACATGTTTTTCTAATCTCGATTGTTCCGCTAATCCATGGATTGCCTCACAAGTCTCTAGCCTCAATATAGATGATACTTCCGTAACAAGCGTAATCAATCGCTATGAGATCAAATTTTGGCAAGAAGACCTTGTCTGCTCTCAAGAATTAGCCCCCACTGATGAAGACTACTCAGCGGCCAATAATCGCTGTTGTCGGGAGACAGGAAAAGAAGTCACTATCGGAACCAGTGTCGTCGATGGAGACGGTACATCAAATAGAACTCTTGATTTTAATACCCTTCCAGGCATTAGCACGAGTATTAACTCTCAAACGAGAAACTCTCGCCTTTCAACAATCTGGGATCTTTTAGAACAACCTGGGAATAACTACCCTGACCTTAAAACCGTTAGAAATGACAGCTGTCTCTTGGGTTGTGGTGACTCAAGTATGCTCAATAAACAATTCAACACCTTTTCTGAAATGGCAGGAAGAACTTGTTGTTCACGAAATTGGGTGCGCCTCTTTGACGCTGATGAAAATGGTGGCGGTCATACTTGGGGACCCGATAAAATGCAAAATATCCCCAAGGATACCTATCGCTGCTACAACTATAGCCAGTGTACCAATAATGACGCGAATCCTTCACTAGATCAGTGTGGTGATGATGCTGGGGATACTATCTTTGGCTTTTCTTGTAACCATACTGATGAGCCGGACTTTCCTAACTGCCTCGCCCGCCAAATTACGGAATCTCAGGCAACAGATATTTTTGGCTGGTTAGAGCGATTTGAGCTCACAGGAATAAATCAGGTCCCAATAGCAGATATCGATGAGCTCGATATTCGTTGTAATGTAAATCCCGAGGACCAAAGATTTCTGGGCACAAGTGCTCCTCCAGGACTTATTAATCCCCTTTCTGAAGAGGAATACACAAATGGTCTTAATGAGCGCTATAGTGCAGGAGACATGACAAACTTTAATGGAGACAATATTAAGAAGGTCTTCAGTAGTGATGAAGTTGTCTGTTGTATCCCAACAGGACAAGAACTTCCCCAAGACACTGAGCCTGCGGCCTGTTGTACCGGATATATTGGCGCCAATAACACTTGCCAACTTCCTGGATACACCGACGTAAGTCTTTACCTTAATCGTTACGTGAGTAGTGAAGCTCAAGATGAAGTCCTAGGTAGCTTTAATGAAGAAACGGGCTACCTTACTAATCCTTTAGAGGTCGTAAGAATTGCCTGTAGAAAGAAAATCTGTGAATCCAATAGTCTTGTTGAAGGTGTTGCCCTTAACAACTTTAGAACAAGAGGTCATGAGAATAACACCAAGCAAATTCAACGTTTTCTTGATGGGGATGATGAAGCGAACTCACTTAATGGCATTAATGAGCTCTACGACCGTGGTCTCAAATTCAACACCCATTACTACTGTGCTGACCCAGAGTTAGAAAATCCCCTGCCTGGAACCATCAATTGTGATGACCTCTAAGCCAGGCTTTTCCAGACAACAAAGGCCATAACGACTCTATAGAGAGCGAAGGGCAAAAGACCTGCTTTCTTGATAAATTTTAAGAAATAGTGAATGGTGACAAGCCCGGTAATAAAAGAGATTCCCATACCAATAAGACATAGGCCTATATCAAAGGACTCTCCTCCTTTTAGAAACTCTGGAAACTTATAGATAAAACCCGCTACAATGAGCGGCAAACTCAAAAGAAAACTAAAGCGTGAAGCCTCATCTCTACCGAGGTTAAGAAAGCGTGAGATGGTCAATGTAGCGCCAGAGCGGCTGACTCCAGGAAAGATCGCGAGTGCCTGAAAAAGACCAATCGCTCCAGCTTTGATCCATTGTGTTCTTTCCATTTGTCCCGTTTCTTCATCCTTCATCACTTTATCACTCACAAGCATAAAGAGGCCAAAGACAATTAGGTTAAAGGCTATACTTGTAGGACTTCTTCCAAAGTCTTTGGCGAGGTCCTTTAAAAGAAGGACGCCAATAACGGTTATAAGGGTAGCAAAGGTCATATTGAAGGCGCGAGCACCCTCTTGACGATTAAAGCTCCTCTCCTTCACGCAAGAGAACAACTCTTTTGAAAGGCCTACTATATCCTTTCGAAAATAGAGCGCAATACTAAGGGCCGTTCCCACGTGCATGGAAAGATCAAAGACAACGCCAGGATCCTCTATCCCTAACCAGTGTGGTAAGAGAGCGAGGTGGCCACTGGAGCTTACGGGTAAAAACTCGGTCAATCCTTGAATGAGACCATAAAAGGTCGCAGCTATTAAATCCATAGATTACTCAATATTAAAGTAGAGTTGATTAAGGCCAACAAAAGCAGAAAAGAGCTCGGACCAACGTTCCATAAATAGTTTAGAAAACGCTTTATTCCCCTCGCCATTTTTAACTTCAAAGAGGCTTGTAATGCGAATCATATTATTTTTAAGAATTTCTTGGGCTGCTTCATCACCAGATTTGAGAAAGCTTCGGCACTGACTATAGTAGTACTGAAAGAGATACTCTTCCCTTAACTCACGCTGCTCCTGCCTCTTAAGATCTTTACTAAGAAAATCAAGAAGCACCATGGGGTTCATCTCCCTCTCGCGCTCAGGAAAAGGAAAGACCGCCTGATAGTCAAAGAACCACTTAGCGTCACCCAAGAAACTTCTTCTAAAAATATTGGCAGAGAGGGCGCCGGGCAGACTATGGTCCCATCCCATAATAATAGTGACACTAAAGGGTGTCTCTATGGGGATATAAGTTTCAATCACTCCTTTATTAAAGGGAAGATCACGGGGAAAGACTTGGCGAAAGCGCAGAAAGTGAGTACTTCCCATTTTAATAAAATCAACTTCGGGTTTAATTCCAGGTCTAACGAGATAGAGAAAGGTTTCTCGCAATCTCAAAAAGCCTCTTAAAAAGGGTCCATAGGTGAAGAGATGGGGTACCAAAGTTTTAGGGCTTAACTCAAAGCTCGCTTGAATAAGCCTTTTAATATCTTTCTTAACGAGATCATCAAAAAGAGGCTTCTGGGTTTGTCCGGGAATCCACTCTTGCTTTTTTGCAGAAATGAGAGAGTTTTGAATCGCCTTAAAAAGGTGAGGAAATTTACTCTTAAAGAGCGGATTACCTATCGCTCCCCTCTTAAGGAGTTCAAGAAGGTTGAGGCTATGTCCTATTTTAAGTTCTCCACTATTTTTCTGCTTATGATCGTAGATCAGAAGAAAGGGATTAATTTTCTTCTGATTTTTTACTTTTATATACTCAAAGTCGGGATAGAGGGAGTAGCGGTTATTGGCGAGACTTGAAAAGCTTTCAAAGTGAAACTTCTCACTCTGATAGGTCTTGAAGGCCTTAAAGTCCCCTCCTTTAATAAGGTCTTCCTTCTTTATCTTGTCGAAACTTACAATTAAAGGGTCAATGATCCGAAAGTCCTTAAATAAAGGTCCTACGAGCGCCATCACCAAAGCGATCATAAGAGGTGTGACTAATCTTGAGGCACTAA
>Ga0208203_1001119_pt1 | contig 10880 bp, 8 predicted proteins | sample DeeseametaMP2914_FD_184167 | JGI IMG/M metagenome (GOLD analysis project Ga0208203, IMG submission 184167) | Marine microbial communities from the Deep Atlantic Ocean - MP2914 (SPAdes) | ecosystem: Environmental > Aquatic > Marine > Oceanic | place: West of Santa Cruz de la Palma, Atlantic Ocean...
AGTTGGCAAGTTGAATGTCGATGAAAATAACGAAACTCCACCTAAATATGGTATTCGTGGTATTCCTACATTGCTACTTTTCAAAAACGGTAACGTTGCTGCAACGAAAGTTGGCGCGCTATCAAAAGCACAATTAACAGAGTTTCTTAACGAAAACCTTTAATTGATAGCAAATTGAAAGCCGGTGCTAATTATGCGCCGGTTTTTATTAACGCCACAGGTACTTACGTTTCATTCAAGAAGAGTAAGCAACAAATTATTTAACATTTCGGTGGTAAAACGCTGGACGTTGGTTAAATATAGTGCTAACTTTTCCTCAGCGCTCATCCGAGCAGCATTCTGCTTACACCCATATCCGGGTGATATCAAATCTAAACTAGAACAGAGTGACAATAAGTCCTGTAAGCGAAGTTCAAGCACAAAGACCCACCAGTATGAATTTAACTGAATTAAAGAACAAACCAATTAGCGAGTTGGTTAACCTGGCCGAGGAAATGGGCCTGGAAAACATGGCACGCGCCAGAAAACAAGACATCATTTTCTCGATCCTTAAGACGCACGCAAAAAGCGGTGAAGATATCTTTGGGGATGGGGTATTAGAAATTTTACAGGACGGTTTCGGCTTTTTACGCTCAGCTGATTCATCGTATCTAGCAGGCCCTGACGATATTTACGTATCGCCAAGCCAAATCCGACGCTTTAACCTGCGCACCGGTGATACGATTGCTGGAAAGATTCGTCCACCAAAAGACAGCGAACGTTATTTTGCGCTTCTAAAAATCCGCGAAGTTAACTTCGACAAGCCTGAAAACTCACGTAACAAAATCCTCTTTGAAAACCTTACACCGCTACACGCAGCAGATCGCTTGCGCATGGAGCGTGGTAACGGTTCGACCGAAGACATTACAGCACGTGTACTAGATTTGGCGTCACCTATCGGTAAAGGCCAACGTGGTCTTATCGTAGCGCCACCTAAAGCCGGTAAAACACTGCTTCTTCAAAATATTGCTCAGTCAATTGCTGCTAACCACCCCGATTGTGAGTTAATGGTATTGCTTATCGACGAGCGCCCGGAAGAAGTAACGGAGATGCACCGCCTTGTTCAAGGTGAAGTGGTTGCATCAACCTTCGATGAGCCAGCTAGCCGTCACGTACAAGTGGCAGAAATGGTTATCGAAAAAGCCAAACGTCTTGTTGAACACAAAAAAGACGTGGTTATTTTGCTCGACTCAATCACCCGTCTTGCGCGCGCATACAACACGGTTATTCCTTCATCGGGTAAAGTACTTACTGGTGGTGTTGACGCTAACGCGCTTCATAAACCAAAGCGCTTCTTCGGTGCTGCCCGTAACGTAGAAGAGGGCGGAAGTTTAACGATTATCGCCACTGCGCTTATCGATACCGGCTCTAAAATGGATGAAGTTATCTACGAAGAGTTTAAAGGTACAGGTAACATGGAACTACACCTTAACCGTAAGATTGCGGAAAAACGTGTATTCCCAGCTATCGACTTTAACCGCTCAGGTACCCGTCGTGAAGAGTTACTCACCGCGCAAGATGAACTACAAAAAATGTGGATCCTTCGCAAGATTGTTCACGAAATGTCTGAGATTGACGCGATGGACTTCCTTATTAGTAAGTTGTCGATGACCAAGACGAACAACGAGTTCTTCGACGCAATGCGCCGACAAAAGAGCTAGCTAATAAATTGATATACATTGAAAAGGCGCCTGTTGGCGCCTTTTTCGTTTCTTCTGTTTGTTATATGAGGCTCTTATACTTCCGTCTAATATCCACAGGCTGATTAATGGGGTACTTTCTGAGCGTATTAACCCATTAATTTATTCTCGCATTCGCTAGTACGGTGGTGTGTTCTTCCTCGAGATGATTTACTCTAACTAAAAAACATCAAAGGAAATATTTGTTATGTACCGGAAGTTACTATCGTTTGCATTTTCAGGCCTTGTCTCTGTATCTGCTGCATGTGCTGCTCAAATCAATGTCGATAAGCTCGCGAATGACGTCGAACCCGACGTAATTAAATGGCGTCATCATTTCCATGAGTTTCCTGAACTGTCTAACCGAGAGTTCAAAACTGCTGAGTATGTTGCGGACTATCTCACTAGCTTGGGGTTAGACGTGCAAACTGGTGTTGCCAAAACCGGTGTAGTGGCTATCTTGGATTCTGGTAATCCTGGGCCCGTGGTAGCGTTACGTGCTGATATGGATGGGCTTCCCGTTAAAGAGCAAAATGATTTAGCCTACCGCTCACAGCAAATGGGTGAGTATAACGGCAAAGAAGTACCTGTAATGCATGCCTGTGGTCACGATACGCATATGGCTATGCTAATGGGGGCGGCGAAAATCCTTACCGGTATTAAAAGTGAGCTAAAAGGCAAAGTGAAATTCATTTTCCAGCCTGCTGAAGAAGGTGCGCCAGCTGGTGAAAAAGGCGGTGCTGAAGTGATGGTAGCGGAAGGAGTATTAAAGAACCCTGATGTTGATGCCATTTTCGGCCTTCACATTAACGCCAATACCGATGTGGGTAAAGTACGCTATAACGCGGGTGGTACTATGGCTGCTGTAGACCCGTTTAAAATTGTTATTCATGGTAAACAGGCGCATGGTGCTTATCCATGGAAAAGCGTAGATCCTGTCGTAACCGCTGCGCAAATGATCATGTCTGTTCAAACCATAGTTAGTCGCGAATTAAAACTAATTGATGACGCCGCGGTGGTATCTATTGGTTCTATTCACGGTGGTAACCGCTCTAATATCATTCCAAATGAAGTGGAAATGGTAGGGACTATCCGCACGCTCAATAAAGCGGCCCGCGAGCATATATATGAGTCGCTGCCCCGCAAAGTAAACGCTATCGCTGAAAGCATGGGAGCGGAAGCTGAGCTTACGTTACCTTTAGATTACTCTTACCCAATTACCTATAACGACCCGGCGCTTACAAAGGCCATGCTGCCCACCATGCAGCGTACAGCAGGGGTGGAAAATACGCTGCTTTCTAAGCCTGTGACAGGCGCTGAAGACTTTTCATTCTTCCAAGAGCAAGTACCGGGTTTATATGTGTGGGTAGGAGGTAAACCATTAGATGTGTCTGAAGAAGCGAGTCCAGCACATCACACCCCTGAATTTTATGTTGATGATGAAGGTATGAAGTTAGGCGTAAAACTACTGACAAACTTCACGCTTGACTATATGGCTCAACACTAAGTGAAGCCGCCGGAGACATGCGTTGAAATTAGATAGTCTTTCGTTTTCCTTCTCATGGTCTCTGGCATTTCAAGTCGTTATAGCGTGCTTGCTGGGTGTTGGCCTCAACGCGCTTCAAGCACCTTTTGACAGTACAGGTATAGCGATTTTCGGGGTAGGTGTTGCGGTTTATTCTTCACTCCGTTTTTCTCCATTTATCTCGGTACCTTTGGCACTGATTATTAGTGTTCCTCTGTGGCTTAATCACGGCAGCATTGTAGGTAAGGAAAGCCTAACGCTGTTGCCAATAGTGCTTAGCTTATTCGGTTACAATAAGTCCTTAAAGCAAGTGATAAGGGTAGGGGCCGGGTTCTGGTCGGTCGTTTTTTTACCTATTTTGCTTTTAGAGCATTCGCTCTACAACGGCGACAACATCAATATGTTGTTCTCTGGTGTCTTAGTGACTTGGGTGAGTGGAGTATTTGGTTTAATCACGGGCCACTTTGCATACTTGGCGATACATGGTCTCAGACGCCAAACTTCAAATAAATCAGAACGGGTTACTCTTCACTTTCTTTTTGGCTACTTTTTTTCTGGGTGTTTCTTTGTAGCATCTATGGCAGTGATCTATCTGTCAGTAACCTTATTTCAGCACCAGCAAGAACGACAAATTCACAGTTACATGGCACAGCGTGTTGATGTGTTGGAGTTCCAACTTTCGAATTTTATTCGTCAGCATCAAAACGCGGTAACCAGCGCTGCGCAATTACTCTCTGGTGATGGTGGCGCGGTAAGTTTTGATAATGCGGCCACGACTAACCTAGCGGTATTAGCCTCACATAATCCCGAGTTTCTCACTTTTCTAATTGCCGATGAGAAGGGTGATATTACCCATGCTTATCCACCAAGTATGCTGGAAAAGGCCCGTGAAAGTGGCGTTCCGAATGTCGCTTATAGGCCATACTTTTATGAAGCCATGCAGTCAGGCAGCCCCTTTATCTCTAATGTGTTTCAAGGTAGAGGGTTTGGCAACGACCCAATTATTGCCTTATCTGCCCCCATATTAGATAGCAAGGGAGTGCCTAAAGGAATCATTGAAGGGTCATTATCTTTAAAGAGTTTTTCTGCCATTGACAGTTTGAGCATAAATGGTTTTTTGATGCTAATAGAGGATCAAAAAGGTGAAGTTATTTATGCCTCTGAAGCGCTTGAAATAAAGCCATTAACAAAGGCGCCATTTTACCATTGTGAGCCCAATTGCGCCGTCGAAGTGGAAAATGGCCCTCAGAATAAGAATTGGCTAAGGTTCGCTGAAAACGTGTCCTTTGCCAATTGGAAGGTTAGCTATTACTTCGATAAGCGCCTGTTGCTGATGTCTATGAGCGGCTACTTGCTGAAAGACTTATTGCTGCTGTTAGCACTATCTGCATTTGGTACGTTTACTGGCTATGTGGTGGCAAAAATGGTGGGCGCCCCCATTCGTCGGCTTATTCGCTATATTGCTGCCTTTAACCCAGAGAAAAGAGGGGGTGAAAAAGCACCGCAACGTGCCCTGCATATACAAGAGTTATCTTCATTAAGCGATGAGTTTATGCATTTAGAATCTCGCTTACTCAATGCTTTTGAAGAGCTAAAAAGTGCCAAGGAAGTAGAGCAAGCACTCAATGTTGAGCTTGGCGAATTGAACCAGTCTTTAGAAGCCCGTATTGCCGAAAAAACCGATCATTTGGCAAAGGCGCTTAAAGAAGCCGAAGCAGCAAATGTGGCGAAAACACAGTTTTTAGCGAATATGAGCCACGAAATTAGAACGCCCATGAACGGCATTATCGGTTCTTGCGAATTAATGTTAGACAGCGAGTTGCCAGAGCATGTCGCAGCAAGAGCTAAAGTCATCTCCCGTTCGGCCGCCAACCTATTGATGATCCTCGATAGCATTTTAGATTATTCCAAAATCGAGTCGGGGAAAATGCGCATTGATATACAAAGCTGCGCCATTCGCGAGTTGCTTGAATCATCATGTGAACTTTATCGGCATTCTGCAAAGGCTAAAGAATATGACATTCATTTGAATGTGGATAGCGGTGTGCCAAAAGTCTTAGATATCGACGCAGGAAAGATTAGCCAGATAATTAATAACCTATTGAGCAACGCGGTGAAATTCACGAGCGAAGGAAGCGTTTCGGTTAACGTAAGCTATGCGCATCACGCCCTTAAGGTAGTGGTTTTTGATACGGGGGTAGGTATTGCGCCAGAAAAATTAGATCTAATCTTTGAACAGTTTGAGCAAGCCGACTCGACCACAACGCGACACTTTGGTGGTACCGGATTGGGCTTACCCATTTCAAAGGGCTTAATCGAATTGCTCGACGGCCAACTTTTTGTGGAAAGCGAATTGGGTAAAGGTACGCGCTTTACGTTTCACATTCCTGCCGCTGTGGGCAAAGAAGAAGAGCATGAGCCGGACGTTGACATCGTTGACGTAAAGCCTAGTCTGCCAACTAACCTAAAAGTGCTGTTAGCTGAAGACAATGATATTAATGCAGAGATTGCCATGGATATGTTAAAGACGGCCAATATCAAGTGCATTAGAACGAAGAATGGGCTTGATACGATTAACGCGGAAAAGAAGTATGACTTTGATGTTATTTTAATGGATTGTCAGATGCCGGTAATGGACGGTTATGCAGCAACAACGCTTATTCGTAAAGAAGGGAAAAATAAAGATGCGATTATCATCGCACTTACTGCCAACGTGTTTGCAGAAGACAAAAATGCCTGCTTAGCAGCAGGCATGAATGCACATTTAAGTAAGCCTCTTAGTAAGCAGGCTTTATTTGACTGTATTGCCGGTGAGCTTGCTCGCGTTTGATGCTACATCGGTATCGTCAACAGGCGCGTCACTTACAAGTCGAAGCACTATGTAGCCGAGCAGTGCCGATACTAACGAACCTGATAATATACCCACTCGCTCATCGAATATCTGATTGATGCCTGTTTGCGCAAATGCGAGGCCGCCAATAAATAAACTCATCGTAAAGCCCACGCCGCACAGAAGTGCACAGCCATAGATGTGTTTAAAGTTGAGGTCTTTTGGTAATTTTGCCAGCTTGAGCTTAACCATGAGGTAGCAAAACCCAAAGACACCGATTTGTTTACCCACTACTAGGCCTAAAAATATGCCGAAAGTCACGGGGTGAAAAATACCTTCCGGGCTAATATTCCCAAAGCTAATACCTGCATTTGCAAACGCAAACAAGGGAAGGATTGCAAAGCTTACTAAGCCATTAAGCCCGTGCTCTAAGCGCGTAACCGGCGAATAAGATTCATCTTTTTCATCGCGCATGGGGATAAAGCCCGCAAGCACTACACCGGCTAGTGTCGCGTGCACGCCAGACTTAAGCATGGCGACCCACAATATCACGCCCACAAAGACGTAAGCAGGTATATCTACCACATTGCGTTTATTCATTTGCCACAGTAATAACAAACAACCAGCGGCAATGGCCAGCGCGCCTGTGGTAATGTTTTCGGTGTAAAACAGGGCAATTATCACAATGGCGCCAATGTCATCGATAATGGCAAGCGTGACCAAAAATACTTTAAGGCTTGTGGGTACGCGACTGCCTAACAGCGCTAAAATCCCCAAAGCAAACGCAATATCTGTGGCTGCAGGAATCGCCCACCCAGCAATAGCAACTGGGTTCTCCCAGTTAATGCCCACATAGATTAAAGCGGGTAATGCCATACCACCTATTGCGCCAGCGGCAGGCAGTATAATATCTTTGGGGTTGGCGAGCTCACCCTCGCACACTTCCCGTTTCAGCTCTAAGCCAACGTGAAAAAAGAACACAGCCATAAGGCCGTCATTAATCCACAGCAACAAGGGCTTATCGATTGCCCACGTACCCGCTGATATTTGAACGGGCATGCTTATCAGCTGGTCATAAATCACATCTAAGGGCGAGTTGGCAATGATAAGTGCCAACAGAGTGGCCCCCATAAGCAGTATGCCGGGAGCTGCCTCACGATTTAGGAAGTCAGATACCACATCTTGTACCTCTTCTATTACCTCGTCGAGTACGTCAGGTTCATGTTTATCTGCCATCAATAACCTCTTACGCCTTGCTATTTAATTGCAAAATTTTAAACGCGCCTCGTGCAACGCAAAACATGCAATTTAGGCCAACTTTTTATGTAAATTAATTATCGTTAATACGGGCATTATTAACGGGATAGATCACCTCAAAGTGGTGTGGCGAAAATCAAAAGCTTAGCGATGGGTACTGTATTTGGCGGCATTTACGGTGGGATTTTGAACGGTTTTACGCTACAATCGCGGCCTTTCCAAAGTTGACCATTTTACCTACCCCGAGGATCTCTAGATGGCAAAAGTCGCGATTGTTATGGGTTCAACTTCAGACTGGCCTACTATGCAGCAGGCCGCAAAAATGCTGAAGTCGTTTGGTGTTGAATTTGAAGCGAAGGTGGTGTCGGCACATCGTACACCCAACTTGCTAGTAGAGTTTGCAGAGCATGCCGCTGATGAAGGTTTCAGCGCTATTATTGCTGGCGCAGGTGGTGCAGCGCACTTACCCGGTATGATTGCCGCGCATACACACTTACCTGTGTTCGGCTGCCCGGTTAAATCAAAAGCGTTAAACGGTTTAGATTCATTGCTTTCTATCGTTCAAATGCCTAAGGGCGTGGCGGTTGGAACATTGGCCATTGGTGAGGCCGGCGCGGCAAATGCGGGTCTTCTAGCTGCGCAGGTTGTTGCATTGCAAGATGAAAATGTTCGAGATGCAGTTATCGCCTTTAGAAAATCTCAAACCGATACAGTGCTGGCATCAAGTAACACATTGGAGCTAGATGAATGAGAGTAGTCGTTTACGGCGCAGGCCAACTTGCTCAAATGATGTACCTGGCGGGAAGCCCCTTAGGTATTGAGGTTCAAGCTGTGGACGTAAACAGCGATTCCGTTGTACATCCAGTCAGCAAATCAACGTTAGACACTACGCTTGCACAAGCGATCGAAGACGCAGACGCGTTGACAGTAGAATTTGAACACGTTCCTGAAAGGTTACTTGAAGAGGCGGCGAAGACGAATAAGTTGATGCCTAATATCGACAGTATCTTAGTAGGCGCTGACCGGGTTCGTGAGAAAAAACTGCTTGAAAGTATGCAGGTGGCTAACTGCGAGCACAAGATAGTGACGGATCTTTCACAGCTTGACGATTGCGTAAAGCAACTTGGCAGCAAGTTGATCTTAAAAGCAAGCCGCGATGGATACGATGGATACGGTCAGTGGCGTTTAACCGATGAGGCTGAATTACCGGCGCTTAAGCGTTCACTTCAGGGTCTAGACCTTGTAACCGTGCCTTTAGTGGTCGAAAAAATGGTAGCTTTTGACAGAGAGCTTTCTCTTATCGGTGTGCGCAATGCCGATGGCGACGTACGAACCTATCCGCTAGCAGAAAATTTACACCATCAAGGTCAACTGCATGTATCCGTTGCGCCAGCTACAAATGTCGACGACGCGTTGCAAGCTCAGGCTCACGATATTTTTGTGAAACTTGCCGACGGCATGGATTATGTTGGCGTATTAGCGGTAGAGCTGTTTCAAGTGGGAAACAAGCTATTAGTGAATGAACTTGCACCTCGGGTGCACAACTCTGGGCACTGGAGCCAGTCAGGCGCCGTAACCAGTCAGTTTGAAAATCACTTACGTGCCGTGTGTGGTTTACCCCTTGGCGATACATCAGCCATTGGCCCAAGCGCTATGGTTAACATCATAGGTTGCAGTAGCTTCTCACGCGACTTACTCAGCATTGATGGTAGTCATCTTCACTGGTACGGGAAATCTGTACGAGAGAAGCGCAAAATGGGACACATTAACGTCACCACAAATAGTTATGAAAGTTTAGGTGAAAAGCTCATGGCATTGAGTAATTATTTGCCGCTTGAGTACTTCCCGAAATTAGTTGGCGAGGCAACGCGATTAAAAGGTTGACACCCACGCGTTTATCGCTAGAATACGCATCCGCTGCTTAAGGCAGCGGGTTTATAGTGTGCCGACTTAGCTCAGTTGGTAGAGCAACTGACTTGTAATCAGTAGGTCGCCAGTTCGATTCCGGCAGTCGGCACCATTTCCCTTTTTTCCCATGCCATTCCCACGTACACTAGTTCTGAACATTCATTCGGAGCGCACTGTATGTCATTTTTTTTCAAATCGCTAAAACCGTTATTTATCGTCACAGGCTTATTTTCTTTAAGCTTATCTGCGCTTTTTAGTGCTCATGCTAATGAACACGAAAACAAACATCAACATGACAAGCAGCATGTACACAATGAGCGCGCTGACGTAATGGTGATGAACGGTTACGCCAGAGCAACATTTGCCTTAGCAAAAACCGGTGCGGTGTACTTTACTTTGCATAACCAAAGCGACAGCGACAAAACCCTTGTTTCAGTGTCGGTGGCTAAAGAGGTCGCAGACGAAGCGCAAATTCACACGACCGTTATGGAAGGCGACATGATGAAAATGCGCGAGCTAACGGAAGGTGTAAAAATCAAGCCCGGTGAAATGGTGGCGTTTAAATCAGGCGGAAACCACATAATGCTACTAGGGTTAACAAAGGGATTGGCAGAAGGAAGTAATATTCCCATCACGTTATCGTTTGATAATGGGAGTGAACTCAAGCTGGTATTACCCGTCAAAAAAGACGAAGCAAAAGGGCATCACCACCATCATTAATAAAGCTGTCGATATAGAGGGCGAGTTACTCATCGATAATTGCGATGAGCACAATTAACTAAACCGTTAATCTAAATCAAAATTTCTGTAGTACTATTAAGTTATATTGTTTAGGTTCAAATATTGTACGGTCAACGAACTGGCCAATTCAAAACCTAAAAAGGTTTTAACGAAAAGGAGTGTGACATGAGCAAGATTGATATTGGTATTTCTGAGAGCGATCGTAACGCAGTAGCAGAAGGCCTTAAGAAGTTATTGGCTGATTCTTACACCTTATACTTGCAAACGCATAACTTTCACTGGAACGTAGAAGGTCCTCAGTTCCGTGAATTACACCTAATGTTTGAAGAGCATTATACTGAGCTTGCTGAAGCCGTGGATGAAATTGCAGAGCGTATTCGTACTTTAGGTGTTTCTGCACCAGGTACGTATAAGTCTTTTTCAGAGCTTAGCTCAATTGAAGAAGTAGAAGGTGTACCAGAAGCAACTGAAATGGTTCGCTTACTTACACATGGCCACGAGCAAGTTGTAAAAACCTGTCGCGAGTCATTAAAGCTAGCACAGGACGCAGACGATGAGTCATCAGCTGCTTTAATTGGCGACCGTATGCGAGTGCATGAAAAAACAGCTTGGATGCTTCGCGCGACACTGCCGAAATAACGTAAAAAGTAATTTTCGATCGTAGTTAATCGGGTTTATACGCTTATTTCTTGCTTAATCGCATGAAAGCGTGGATATAACACAAAGGGTACAGCAGCGCTGTGCCCTTTTTTGTATACTAGGCCGCTAAACAGAAACGCACGCTAAAAATAAAAACCGAATAAACACCGAGGCCCCAGCGATGAAATCATCAATTAGCGCGGTATTAAAGCGCAATCTAACGAGCACGTTAACCCGCTCTATTACCTTTGCATTAGCACTA
>Ga0208203_1001120_pt1 | contig 10876 bp, 10 predicted proteins | sample DeeseametaMP2914_FD_184167 | JGI IMG/M metagenome (GOLD analysis project Ga0208203, IMG submission 184167) | Marine microbial communities from the Deep Atlantic Ocean - MP2914 (SPAdes) | ecosystem: Environmental > Aquatic > Marine > Oceanic | place: West of Santa Cruz de la Palma, Atlantic Ocean...
CTTGAACCAATTTTCTACGACGAGGGCCATTGTCATCGTAAAAATAAGAAAGAGAGAAGCACTTAAACTGTGACCTTGAGCAAAGAGATAGATCGTTGCAGGAATGGTGATGATGGAAATACCAAGAAGCGGGATAAAAGCAAGTATGACCATAACTGTAGACCAGAGAAAGATACTACTAAATCCACAGGCCCACATGGCAATACCCGCAAGGATTCCCTGAATAAGACCACCAATGCCATTACAGACAAGAGTGACGTAATTCATTTGAGAAAACTTTTCTAGAATCATCTGCTCCTGATCATCTGGTAAGGGACTCAATTTAAAGGCAAAAATCTTGAGCCTTTCGCCTTCAACAAAGAGAGTGAAAGTTGCCAGAAGCATGATGATAAAGCTAAAAATAAAGCTAAGAGTGTCTGAAAGCCATGTGTTGATGGTTCCAAATACTTTTCCTCCATAGCTTTGGGCCTTTGTGAGGAGGTTTCCATAGAGTGAGGGGAGGTCAACTTCTACACCAAAACTATCTGCTAATCGGTTAATAAAGTTGGCCACTGGGCCATCCTCAAAAAGAAAATAACGAATCTTTTCAAAGTCCATGCCGGCCTTAACATTTTCATAGAGGCTGACAGTTTCTTTGGAAACTTGAAAGATAATGAATATAAGCGGAATAACAATAGAGATACAGATAATGAAAGTCGTAAGGGAAGCACTTATCTCAGGATTAGTTTTCAGCTTCTCTTTAATAGAGCGGTAGAGAGGATAAAAAGTACCAGCAAGAATCGAGGCAAAAATTAAGGCGTGGTACATCCCTTGAAAGAGATAGAGGTTGACAAGAATGATAATGAGAAATGCAACAGAGAATACTCTGAGATTAAGACGATCACTGCCTTGTTGAGACATGTATTTTCCTTTTAGATATTGTCGATTCGATCAATGAGGGTTTCATCATCAATAAAAGGATTTCTATTGCCTTGAATCTGATAAATCATTTCGTGCCGCTCAATCTCTTTTTGGTCAACAGGATCAAGACGATGCCAAGCTCTTAGATGGGCCTCTTCAGTGGGGTCGATATCAAGCTTATAGCGTAGGGCAAAGTAGAAAAGGGCACGGGCGACATTTCCTTTGTGATATTTACTAGGCTCAAAGGATTCACCACCATCGGCCGTATCACTTCCTCGTGAAGAAGCTTGGCAGTTTCGAACATAGTCACCATTTACTTCACCAAAGGGGATATTACCGCGGGTGCTGTTGGCCACTGAGTTAACGGGAAAGAGGTGGTGAAGGTCACTCTTTTGAGCAGAAGAACTTTGAGAGTGATTAAAGCGACTCTGTGGCCATGTGTGCTCACAGTTTAAAATGGTGTGATTAGGGATTCTTCCTGGGCCCACACCACTTTTTGAGTCATAGCGCTCTTCACAGTAAGTATCCTCAACGTAGTAACCGCTTGAATCTTTCTCTATGTAAATCGCTCCAAAGAGCTCACGTCGCGCTTGCTTATAACTAAGAACTTTCTTTTGAAGAATAGCTTTTTGTAATTCTTCTTTGAGTTCAGTGTTTTTAAGATGATCTAGGGATGGCGGATAGTAGGGAAGCTTACTTAAGCCCGCGAAGAGATTAGCACTTAATCCTAGGTATAAACCTAAAAAGGTAATAAATAGAGACTTCATTCCTGTCCATCCTTGGCAGAGATTTGAAAATTTAACTCTTTAAAAGGTTAGACCTTTAAAAACGATATTAAAAGAGAAAGGTTGCAGAGATGTTTCTAGTTATTAAGAGGGTCTAATCCAACTTTCCTTAGATATGAGGAGAGTCTAATAAGAGGTAGACCAATGATAGCAGTGTAATCTGGACAGGTAATAGCATCAAAAAGATTTATTCCAAGAGATTCTATTTTGTATGAGCCCGCACAGTCGAGCGGAAGGTCCTTTTCAACGTAGTTTTGGACCTGCTCTTTTGAAAGCGGTCGCATTTTCATCGTCGTGGTTTCGCTCCACTCATAAACTTCATCACGGGTATAGACGCAAGTTGCACTGATTAGCTGGTGCTCATCACCTTGAAGTGTAAGAAGTTGTTTGACGGCATTTTCTTTGGTGTGGGGTTTTCCGAGTACTTTTCCTCGGTGAAGAGAGACCTGGTCGCCACCAATAATGACCACTTCTCTCTGTTCGTCAGGCGTCAAAGAATCAAAAATTACCTTTGCCTTTTGTTTGGCGAGGACTTGAGTGAGTTCGTGGGGATCGGCGATCTCTTTTTTTAAAATGTCCTCGTCAACATCAGAGGAAGCACATTCAAAGGGCAGTCGCAGCTGCTCAAGAAGTGCTCTTCTGTAAGGCGATGTTGAAGCGAGGACAAGTTTTTTCATTCTAAGCGTTTAATTGTCCTGTGAGGTCTTGGATTAATTGTTGAGAGCGCTCAACAAATTGTTCCTTATCCTCATTCTTAAGTCCTTCACTTGAGATAGACGCAAGGTCTCCCACGTAGTGAACAAGCCTTTCAACGAGAGTGTTATTTTCTCCTTTTTCATGGATGCGAAGAGCGTTTTGAATAAGGGTATTATTAGGATTGATAACCAGAGTTCTCTTTAGAGGGAAGGCGTTATTGTCCTGACCCATGCTTTGGGCCATCTTTTGAAAGCGCTTCATTTGCTCATCGACTTTGTAGTAAGCTGGAGTCTTCGCTCCTTTTAGCTTTTGAATTTCAACGTCGATTGCGCTTGGATCGTCTTCCTTCTTGTCACCTAAGAGAACCTTTTTAAAGAGGTCTTGAACTTTAACGTCTTCCTCTGTTGTATTCTCAGACTCTAAAAGGTTAGAAAGCTCTGAATCAATGGAGCTAAACTGGATTTTAAGCTCACCAACACTTTTCATTTCAGCGTGTTGCATGAAATGGGGGTCAATATGCTCATCCATTTCAAGGGCAAAAAGACCTGCTTCAGCAAGCTGAGCTTTCACCGCATGGTCAGCCTTGTCCTTTTCAAAATAGAGAACCTTATCTCCCATTTTTTCTTTAAAGCTTTCAGGAATGCTATCTTTGTACTCAGGAAGAGTAACGTACTTGTTATCCGTATTTTTAAAGATGATTCGCTCTCTCATGAGTTCATCAAATTTAGTGTCTGAGACACAGCCGTATTTAACAAAGAGACCCGTATCTTGCCAAATAGACTCGAACTTTTCGCGGTCATTATTAAAGAGCTTCTTCAAGGCCTCAGCAACTTTTTTAACAACGTAATTTGAGATTCTTGTAATATTAGGATCTCCCTGAAGGGAAGAGCGGCTAACATTAAGAGGAATATCAGTTGAATCAATAACGCCTCTTAGGAGAGAGAGGAATTCGGGAATGATATTCTTCACATTGTCGCTGACAAAAACCTGCTTAGAGTAGAGGCGAATATTCTTCTCATTAAATGGCATTTTAGGATTAATTTTTGGGAAGTAGAGAATTCCCTCTAGGGTAAAGGGATGATCAACCTTGAGGTGAAGCCAAAAGAGAGGCTCCTGATCCATTGGGTAGAGCTTCTTATAGAAATCAATATATTCTTCATCCTTAATTTCTTTGGGATCTCTCTTCCAAAGGGGTTGAGTCTCATTGACCTTATAAGTCTTCTGCTCTTCAATATTACCTTCGTCATCCTTTTTGATTTCACAGTCGACGACTTCAATTTCGTAGGGAAGGAAGTCACAATACTTTCTAAGAATATCGAGGGTTTTAAAGACTCCAAGAAAATCGGCATTCTCTTCATTAATATGAAGAGTAATATCAGTGCCTACGGTACTTTTTTGAGATTCGCTAAAGACATAGTCGACTTCACCTTCACAGGTCCATTTAGCTGGCTTTGAGCCTTCACGCCAAGAGAGAGATTCCACATCAACTTTATCAGCGACCATGAAGGCACTGTAAAAGCCAAGACCAAACTTACCGATGATATCTGCCGACTCGCCAGCATCTTTCATTTTTTGAACAAATTCTTCTGCACCAGAAAAAGCTAATTGAGCGATATACTTCTCAATTTCTTCCTCTGTCATACCCACACCATTATCGGAGATCGTGATGGTTTTCTTGGGCTTATCTACGAGGACTTTGATATCTCCTTTCGGAATCTCTACATTTTCAGTTCTTCCAAGCGTTGCTCGTTTAGTAATAGCATCAGTTGAGTTACTGATGAGTTCGCGTAGGAAAATATCATGCTCTGAGTAGAGCCACTTTTTAATAATGGGAAAAATATCGCCCGTCTGAACGGAAATTGTTCCTTTTCTTTGTTCTGTCATAGAGAGATCCTCCGTAAAATTAGTGTGTTCTTCCTCAAAATGGGAGCAATACCACTGGTGTCAACCCTAAGGGTTAAAGAAAGTATCAGAATACTTTCTGATTTCAGCTTTTTAGGCTATGTTTAGGCCATGAATGATCAAGCTACAGAAGTCCTCGTTATGACCACGGGCGGCACCATTGAAAAATCCTACGATGAATTTGATGGGTCCCTCGCTAATAGAGAAAGCCAGATTAAGGAAAGAATCCTTAAAAAACTGCGCCTTCCTTACACTCATATTCACGTCTTTTCTCTTATGGCGAAAGATAGTCTTCATATGACTGATTATGACCGGACGCTTATCGCAAAAACTGTGGAGAGTCATATTTCAAAGGGGCTTCCCATTGTTATTCTCCATGGCACAGACACTATGGCGAAGACGGCGAGTGTTCTTTTTGAGAAACTAAAGGGTAATGACAAGCTCAAAGCGCCTATCGTTTTTACGGGGGCAATGAAGCCGATGGGCTTTGAAGATAGTGATGCCAATCAAAATGTCACCGAGGCTTTATTGGCAGCAAGGCTATTGCGACCCAGTGTCTATATTTCCTTTCACAACAGAATCTTTGAACTTCCTCATGTCAGAAAGAATAAGGAGAAGAGGACCTTTGAATCCTTCTAAAACGGATACGCCACTCTCTCTTTTTAAGCGTAGTCTTCCCACAATAGTTAATAATATTCCCTTTATCGCTTTCTTTTGGGTGAGCTCAAGTGCCTTGATGCTAATATCCTTTTCAATGCGCCAGGGGATGAACGAAGCTCAAGCACAAGTAAACCAGGTTATTTTTGAACTCATTGTTCTCTTTCTCAATATCCTTTTTCTTCATGGGCTCAATTGCCGCAAACAGGATATTGAATTGGGAGTAGGGAAGCTTCTCTTTGAAGGAGCCCTCCTTACGCCTGGTTATATCCTTCAGACCATCTTTTGGATTTTAAGCGTCCTTTTGGGAGCGACTCTTCTTGTCGTTCCTGGGATAGTAGCCGCGATTATTTTTTACTTTAGCCCGGTGGTGGCCGTAATTTTTCCGGATTACAAAGGAAAGGTTTTTAGTTTAAGTAAGGAATTCTTTTGGCCTTCTTTTGGAAGAACTGCTGCCATAATTATAAGTGTCGCTCTGGTGACTTATTTTCCCATGATTTTACACTTAGGTTTAACTGGGCAGATGGAATCTTCTTGGAGCTGGCTTCTTATTCCCCTCAATTATTTTCTCTACTTCACTTTAGAGGTTTGTCTCTTTGAATATGTTTACGGATTTGTGAAAGAAAAAAGAGAAGCCTTAAAGTAAGTCCTCAAAGAAGTAACCACCTTCATCATCTAAGAGGTGAATCTCTAAAATCCAACGATCTTTAAGAGGAGTCTTGTCATGAGCTCCTAGAGGACCTCTGTGATGAAGAGCATGAGGGAAGTCGCCAAGACGATGGCCTGCCATTTGAGGATTTAATGTTAGACCGAGGTCTAAGCCATATTGTTTGGCGAGGTCATAGAGCTCAAGCCCTGTACTTTTATTTTCCTGCCATGCTTTCTGACAAAGATTAAAAACATCTTCTGCGGGATTTTTAAAGTCTTGGTCGCCTAGACGAAAAGTACGGCCAAGATCAATTTCGTGATTATCAAAGACAGGTCCAATATCGAGGAAGAAGAGATCTCCAGGCGCTATTGTTATTCCCTTGGCGGAAGGCTCTTTGAAACTACAGCGGGTATTTTTGCCAAAACGGACTTTAGTGGGATGCCACCACTTTGACATTCCTCTCTTTAGGCCTTCTTCTTTGATAATGGCGTGAAGCTGATCTTCACTCATTCCTTGTGCTACTTTTAGAGAGCAGACGTGCAAAAGCTCAAGACCAAGGTCCCGAGCGTTTGATAAAACTTGAGGATTGAAGGTTGGACCTACTGCCTCGCTAGGATGCACGAGATTTTAGTCTTCTTTATTCTCGGCTTCTCTTGTCGTTGTTTGACGAGTTTGATCGTCTTCAAGACCTTGAAGGTATGATTCAACTTCTTTGTGTTCTAGTTTCTTGTCCGCAACAAGCTTGTCGCGAAGGCGAACGTCGTATTTTTTATCTTCAAGAGCACGAGCTAAGCGCATGAAATCACCTCTAAATAATGAGTTAAACAAAGGACTTTATAACTCTTTGAGAAAGCCTTTGTCTACCAGGACGGTAAAAGAAGCCTGTTTTGGTGTTATGCAGTGGGTCTAGTGATAGGTAGGTCCCTCTTCATCGTCTTCAGCATTTGGATCTTCGACAATATGAAGGTGGCTGACCTTTCTTTTTTTACGCTTTTTGTTTTGAGGAGCGCCTGGTCCGGAAGAGTTAAATTTATCGGTTATGACTGATTTGAGGTTGGGATTGCTGACAATGAGCATCCAGGCCGTACCAGAGATCATAGAGCCGATCTGGGCCCATGCAAAAATACCACTGGGACTAAAAAAGCCATGATAGAGATTCATTCCTACTAAGAGAATGACAAACCACTTCGCCTGCAGAGGAAAGAAGAAGAAGTACATCGTCCTCTCTGGAAAGAGAATGCCATAGGCCACACACATGGCAGAGGCCAGGCCCGCTGGTCCATGAAGGGGAAAAGCGAAAACAGAGCTTTGGGAAAAAAAGAGAAAACTTAAGGCCAGGAAAAAGAGCGCGGCACCAAAGACAATAGTGAGAAGAAAGTAGGCGTAGCGGCGCTGTCCCCACATCATTTCTAGTTCACTTCCAATAAACCAAAAAATAAGACCATCAAAGAGGCACTCCATGAAACCACTGGGAAGGAGGGCGTAGGTAAAGAGAGTCCAGATCTTACCCGAGCTTATTGCGTGGGCAGAGAGTCCAAGAAGGGGAGAGAGGGCAAAACCTGACTGAGTGAGAATTGAGCCAAGAAGAAAGAGCGCCACAAAGGTAATGACAATACCTTTATTCAATGGACTCATCGATGGAAATTGCATTTGCATTTATTCTCCTAGATGTTGCGAGACCTCGATTAAAACCCCACCACAGCCCTTAGGGTGAAGAAAGTTTACCAAGCAGTTATTGGCACCAGGCACGGGCTCTTCATTGAGAAGCTTGTAGCCTTTTGCCTTGAGGTCATCGCACTTCGCGCGGACATCTTTAACTTTGAAGCAGATATGGTGAATTCCAGGTCCCTTCTTTTCGAGATATTTATGGATGGGACCTGTCTCTCCGAAGGGCTCAAGAAGCTCAATGTGAGCATTGTGGTCAATGGCCGCAAAGGCCGTGGTCACACCCTGCTTTTCAACCACTTCTCTTTTATCAGAGAAGGTAAGACCGAGGTCTTCATAAACTTTCTTTGTCGTTTCAATATCGTTGACAGCAATAGCAATGTGATCGAGGACGCAATCGTCGAGCTCTGGAATCATGACTTCTCCTTAAATGTTACAAACAGGATATTAGAGGTTTGTTGGAGGGTCAATCGCTGTGGAACAATCTGGGTTTTCAGGGTCAAAAGCCGGAACTTCTGGCACTTGAGGAGGTACACATGTCCCTGCAGTACAGTCGCCAAAGGTGGGGACATTGTAGCAGCGGCGTGTACAGGTGGTTTGACCCTGGTTATTAGTTCCCGTCTTCACAATAAAGCAGGTGGGGATATTTTCTTTACGGCAAAACTCTTTAGTCACACAGGCCTGACCTGGAGACTTACTGCACAGAACATCATCATCGGCATTGTGAGGGGCACAAGTATTAGAAGTACTTGAACAACAGAGGGAAGAGCATTGAAAATCTGAATTACAGACTTCACCTGTGTTGAGGTTGCCTTCTTCAGCGACATCTTCAAGGCATTGGCTGACGAGATTATTTGACCAACATCTTTCATTAAAACAACACTCGTCAGATCCACAAGCATTGGAGTTTGAACATTTCGTCAGAGCAGAGTAGCGAACTTCATTGCCTTCAAAGTCAGTTTCACTGGCCCGAGTGATCTGTAACTTAAGATCTCTAGAGGTTGTGATGGTGTTGACTTCATTGGTATCACGATCAGTATAAATAAGGTCAATAGTTCCTGTAACAGTACAGCTCGCGATACTTTCATTAGCAGAATTGCTGGTGGTATTGGACGCTTTAAAACTTGAGACACGTAAATTACAACCATCCATATGATTAGATTCACCAGAACTAACAAGGGAGCGAATGGTTCTCGCTTCCGAAGCAGCATTGCTAACATCAGAGAAGCCGATATATTCAACATTTGAGCGTAGGTCCATTCGTCCACTTCTTGGAAAGAGGAAGGATTGAAAGCCCCCATTCGCTTTTTCATTGGGATTGGCCGCAGAGTTAGTAGGGCTCAAACTGAGTACTTTTTGAAAGAGTCCACTTGGCTCTGTTCCAGCGACGCTCATATCACTAAAGGCAGCTTCAAAAGAGAGCTCCCATTCATTAATATTCGCAGGTCTATAAGGGCCAAAGTAAGTGAAACCGTTATAGAGAGTTTGATCGCCGTAGAAGACTGTAGTGTTGGTCGAGTCGAGGGCCTGGAGAACATCCTTCACACTTGCTCTGTGGTTCGTGTCAGGCAAGCATTTCTTTAAAAGCTCACTTTGATCTTCTGTTGCATAGCCATTGGAGGTTAGGTCAATCTGGGGTTCAGAAGGAGTGAGGCCCAGAAAGTTTCCATTGTCGTTATAGTAGAGGGCAGAGTCTAAAATTTTGGCGTAAGAATAGAGGCATGTCTCACCAGCTGCATCACACTTGTCATTAAGAGTGCTGATGGTGAAGGTGGGGTCGTCTTCGAGCAGAAGGCCTCGACAATAAAGGCCAGAGTCACGCGGGTCATTTGTCGGCTCCGACAGGTCATCCCCCGGACCGAACTCAACACCATCATCATCAGTGTCATAATCATTGTAGTCAAAGAGGTCATAGGGAAGGCGAAGGTCTTGAAAGGGCTGATCTTCAAGATCTAAAATGAGAACCCTGACATTGGTCTGAGGTGTAATCCCTTGAGCGATACCAATGGTAGCGGGAATAATAATCTCTTCTCGTTCACGACCAAAGCGAAAGCGAACACTCACAAGCTTGTCACTTAAACCAGCAATATTGAGTCCTGAGAGATAGAGGAGGCCTTTGTAGTTTTTAGGAATCGTTACTTTCGTCTTGTAGGTTCCCGTGAAGGGGTCAACGATGTGGCGAAGATCAGCAATGCCACCTTCTAGGATTTCATCGGTAATATTTCCGACGGTATCATCGCTGGGGCCAGCTCCATTTCCACTCGTCGTCGAACCACCAGAAATTGTGGTTCCCGTAGAAGAGCTGATGCCTTTTCTTGTCGTACCCGAACCACCATTTTCAACGCACGAACTCGCCAACAAGCTGAGCGTGATGATGAGGGTTACAAAAAATGGAGGGAACGACCTTGTTCTTTTCATAATTTATTCACATACCTAATCGGTTTTTCTCCCTAAAACTTTGCAAAGTAATTTTAATTTTAAGGGCTTACTTGATTAATTGAGTCTGAAAAAAGCTCGTATCTTTAAGAACTTATTTAAAAACAATAGGTTAAGAGAGTATTTCTCAAGGCTTTCCCACGCAGAGATAGGCTAAGTTTGCCCCATCTTCTGGGCATAATTGTCTAGTTTCGATATTTGAGTAAGTTGTAGAAAACACTGGAGATTTAGGTTAAAAAAGAAGGAGTGTTTTAGTTTAGAGAAGTCGAAAGGGAGAACTTGCCTTATGCGGGGTGTTGATAATGAGAAGCCTAGGGGATTTGCCCTATGGATAAGGATCCTAAAACCAGAAAAAAACTTTTACATCGTCACCTTTATTTACGCCTGCGCTATTTCTCTTCTTTCCCTTGCCATACCCATCTCAATTCAAGCTCTGGTTAACACTGTCACTTTCGCAGTTCTTAAGCAGCCGCTTATCATTGTCAGTTTACTTCTTCTCGCCCTTCTTGGTTTTTCTGGGATGCTCAGGGGGCTGCAAGATTATGCGATTGAATACTTCCAGCGCCATTTCTTTGCGAGGGCCACCTTGGAGATTTCTCAGCACATCATGAATGCGAAAGAGGAAAGTCTCCAGCAAGTTTACCGCGGAGACCTTATCAATCGCTTCTTTGAGATTGATGCCGTCAAAAAAGCAGTCTCTAAAATTCTTGCTGAAGGGGTTGCTCTCGTTCTTCAAACAATTGTAGGCATGCTTCTTCTTGCCTTTTATCATCCGTACTTCTTAGCCTTTGATATTGTTTTAGCCGGACTTCTCGCCCTCGTTTGGATCCTCTTTGGTCAAAAAGCGATGGACTCTGCAATCAAAGAATCCAAAGCCAAATACAAGGTCGCCGCCTGGCTCGAACAGCTCACTCAAACCAACAAACTCTTTAAGTCCCTTTCTGGTCGTGCCGCTGCAAAGAAGCGCACAGATGGAGTGATCAGTCATTACCTTGAAAAGAGGGGGATTCATTTTAAGTACCTCTTTCGTCAGATCATCATGCTCCTTGGAATCTATGCCTTTCTTAGTGCCTTGATTCTTGGTCTCGGTGGCTTTCTTGTCATGGAAGGTCAGCTGACTCTTGGTCAGCTTGTGGCGGCTGAGATTGTTGTTGCCGTTATTCTCTCTGGTTTTGCTAAGGCCGGT
>Ga0208203_1001125_pt1 | contig 10863 bp, 9 predicted proteins | sample DeeseametaMP2914_FD_184167 | JGI IMG/M metagenome (GOLD analysis project Ga0208203, IMG submission 184167) | Marine microbial communities from the Deep Atlantic Ocean - MP2914 (SPAdes) | ecosystem: Environmental > Aquatic > Marine > Oceanic | place: West of Santa Cruz de la Palma, Atlantic Ocean...
AAATAATGGATAAAATTGAGATCATTGGGCACTCAAACGCAATTATGGAAGTAAAAAACATTGCGCAAAGAGTTGCTGGAGAGGACTTTCCAGTAATGATCATTGGGGAGTCTGGTTGCGGTAAAAAGCTCTTAGCTAAAAAGATCCACTCTCTAAGCTCTAGAAATGAAAGCCCTGTTGAAGTTCTTCACTGCTCAGCAATCGAAGAGTCTCAAATGGAAATAGAGCTATTTGGAACAAATGAGAGACCAGGAATCTTTGAAAGGGCAAATGGCGGAACTCTAATCCTAGATTGCATTGAAGAGCTGTCGCTTAACATCCAAGCAAAGATTTTAAGAACTTTACTAAGTGGAGAAATTTACAAAGTAGGTTCAAACTCGCCAACTTCTGTTAACGTAAGAATGGTTTCAACTAATAAGGAATCTCTAGAAACAGCAGTGGAAGAGGGAAGATTTAGAGAAGACCTTCTATACAGATTAAACATTGTGAAAATCGATATGCCATCTCTTAAAGAAAGAAGAGACGATATTAAGGTTCTTTCAGAATTCTTCATGAACCAAGGCAAAGCACAAGAAGATTACAAAATCTTAACAAGCAAAGCTGTAGAAAAGCTTATCAATTACAGATGGCCTGGAAATATCCAAGAGTTGAGAAACGTAATGGAGAGAACATATATTCTTGCTGATGACAGATATGTTGATGAGCATCATTTACCAAACCTTGTTGCGGAAGTGATTGAAGAAGAAGCTCCTCAAGAAGATTTTAGCGAAATGACTTTGCATGAGCTTGAAAAGCTTCATATTATCAGAACTTTGGAGCACTTGGGTGGAAATAAGACCAGAGCTGCGAAAACATTGGGCATCACTGTTAAGACCCTATACAATAAGCTTCACAGCTACGGATTAGTGCAGGCCAAGTCTGAATAATATTAATTGATGAAACGTTAAGGTTTAATTAAAATACTCAAATAGGAGCTAAATATGGCAAAACAAAAAGAACTTACGGCCAAGCAAAAAGAACATAATGCAGCGATTAAAACGTTTAAGGCCAGTGGCGAAGTAGAAAACTTCTACCGTTATATTGCAGATAACAACCTTAGAAGTGAGGCCTACGAACTAATGAAAGTAGTTTTGGAGAAGATCGCTCCTTCTAAGAAAAGATCAAAAAGAACTTTACAATAAAATTAAAGGAAGAAAGGGCTCAAAATGAGTCCCTTTCTTATTCCAAGGAATGGAAGCAAAAACAAAAAACTCAAAAATTATCTTTGATCCTCTTTACGGCTTTGTTCACATTACGGCCTTAGAGTGGGAAATTATTCATACTCCTTTTTATCAACGTCTTCGCTGGATAAAGCAAATTGGCTTTTCTTGCTACACATTTCCGGGTGCTGAGCACTCAAGGTTTGGACACTCCATTGGTGTTATGCATAATGCCCACAAGATCGCCCAATCAATTGGCAAAGCGGCAAGTGATGAAGACCTTTTTGATGATAAAGTTCAAAATAAAAGAAAGACTTGGCATCAAAATCTAAGACTTGCAGCACTGCTACATGATCTTGGAACATTTTGTTTTTCTCACACAACTGAAATGGCCTACATTCGTTTCGGGGAAACTACAAAAAGTAAAAACTCAAAAGGCCACCCTGATGATCATGAGCATTTAGGCTCGTGGATTATAAAGAATACTAATTTTAAAAATGGCATAACCTACATTTTAAAAAATAGAGGTATTAACCCTCAAACTATTTCTGATTTGGTTAAAGGAATCGCTGATGATCCATTGGCCAATCAAATCCTCCATTCCGAAATAGACTGCGATAGAATGGACTATCTTTTAAGAGATGCTCACTACACCGGTCTTAACTACGGTACGTATGACAGAGATTATCTTCTGCATCACTTTAGAGTGGTTAAAGTTGGTGATCAAGAAATTTTGGCCATCAAACATAATGCTCTACACTGTGTTGAGGATTTCCTGAGTGCGAGATTTGCATGGTATTCTCAAGTTGTAAGATCTGGAAGAGGTGCAAAGTACGATGCTCTTGCAGAAGAGCTTACTTACTACTTGCTTGAAAAAGGGCAAATATACACTTACTCACAGTTGTTGGACATGGCCGCCAATGACCCAATGAAGTTTTATGGTTTTAATGATCAGTATTTTATGGGTCTAACACACAGACTATATAATGAGGGATTCTTTGATAAAAATGTAAGGATGAAAGATATCGCTCACGCATTATTGTTGGAAGAATCTCCAAAATCGATAAGGGTAGAGGCCTTCAGACAGAGGATCTTGAACCAGGATGATCAATCAAAAACTGAGAAAATCATTAAAAGAGCTCATGAAAAAGTTCAAGAAATAAAAGATTATCTAAAAAAACATGGAGATGAAAAAGATTGGGTTGTTGCCGATATTCCTAAGAAAAGCATTGTTTTTGTAAAGTCCAAGAGACAGGTTATCAAAAATAAGACTCAATCGAATGTTCTATTAGAGCGTGACCCTGTGAAAATACTTTCTGAAACAGGTGAGGCACAATTGCTTGTTGATGTGGACAACTCCACAATATCGCATCTTCAAAATACCTTTAACTTTGTGCCGAATGTGTTTTGTTCTAAGTCGGCATATGAGCTACTGGTAAAGTCAGATATCCTAAATAACTGACAAGCAAAGGCGGTCTAGCACATTTTCTCTCTTGATTGCAAGTAGGTGAAAAAACAGATCTTTACTTTGTCCTGCCTGTAGCGTTAAAATAATAGAGCAGATGGATCTGCTCCACAAGTTGGGTGACAATTGGAAGGTCGAATGAACAGAGGATTTCTAGAAAGTCTTAAGAATTCTAACCATTTACATTCTTCAGCATTGTTTAAACTTAACAATGTTAATGTAGTTTTTGGTAAAGTTAGCGCTTTAAAAAATGTCAATTTGCAAATCGGCAGAGGAGAGGTGTTGTTTGTCACCGGAAAATCCGGGGCGGGAAAGTCGACTTTACTAAATATTCTCTCCGGCGATGTTGAACCTACTTCAGGCTCTGTCACATTGCCCACATCCAAAGTTTTCGTCTCTCAAGTCTTTCAAGACCTGAAGCTTTTTGAAAATAGAACTGTCGAAGAAAATCTATGGTATGCCTACGATAAGAAAATCTATAAAAATAAGAATGAATTTCAAAAAGACCTAATGGAACTATCAAGTGTCCTAGGAATTAAAGATAGACTTTCTCATAAAATCAAAGATGCCAATGGCGGCATGAAGCAAAAAGTGGCAATGCTCAGAGCACTTTTGTCAAAACCCGAAGTTTTACTTGCTGATGAACCAACAGCGGCATTGGATAAAGAAAGTTCCACTAAAATGTTCGATCTTTTAAATTTCTACAATGTCAGAAAGGGGCTAACCATAGTGTGGGCCACTCATAATAGAGAATTGGTAAAGCAGTTTCCTGGTGAAATTGCTCATCTGGAAAGCGGCAAATTGATTTATTCGGGGAAAGCATGTTTTATTTAAAAGAACTCCTATTGATTGCTAGAGACCATAAGCTGTTGACCACGGTTAATATTATGCTGTTGGCTTTAACTGTGAGTGTCGCCCAAAATCGCTCTAAGATAAACGGCTTCTTTGCTGTGGACTCAAAGGCAAGTTCAACTCCTTATTTTAACGCTCTAATTGCAAGTAATAGCAATCCAGACTATATCATCCGAAAAATGTCCAATTTGCCTGGAGTTTCAAAAGTTGTATTTAAAGACGATAAGAAACTTGCAGCTGAGTTGAAAGGATTTGTAAGTGAAGTCGGAGCTGAAGCAGCAGAGCTTGCAAACAATTATAAATCTTTTAAAATTAACCTAACAAAAGGTCTTCAGCCTCAAAGTGCTCAACTTATCAAGGAGTACTTTTCAAGGTTGGTGGGTGGCAAAGATGTAACATTCTCTCAAGTTAAAACACCCAAAATTTGGGAAATTCAAAAAAGCCCACTATACATTATGTTTTCTAAGTGGGCCGACATCTATATAGGTATAACTGTTGGGCTTGGTTGGATGTTTACTCTATGGTTATTGTCTCACTCAATTCAGGCGCAAAGTTACGTTATAGAAAAGTTTCAACGCAAGGATAAAACTGCTCTTAGAATCTATGGAATTTTAAGTCTGGTGCCTGTCGCTATTTCTTTAGCAACTACACTTTGGTGGGGTGGAAGAACAAACTTTGTAACTTTGGGGCCAATCATGGCTTTGATATTAATTGGTAGTGTTTTCTTTATTGGCAAGAAAAAGCCGCAAAGATTTATTTAATGAAATTAGGTCTAATTTTACTTTTAATCGCTCAAGCCTCCATTGCCGCAACCACTGCTGGCAAAACCAAATCTATTAACAAGATCAGAGACGAACTTGGTGCTAAGGCCAGAAAGGCAAATACGTTGGCAGCCTCTATAAAGTCTTTGGAAAACCAGATTGGTAAAGCAAACAATAAGTATTTGGAGAGAAACTCAGCTAACAGATCATTGGAAGTTAAGGCAGTAAAACTTAAAGAGGGACTGGAACAGACTCTTGTAGAGCTTAAGAAAGAGGAAGAGTACGCTAAGAAGTTAGCAAGCACATATGCGTTGGAAGGTCAGGATGAGGAAGATGAAAATGCCCTCTTAAAACGAACTATTTTATTAAGGCTTGCACAAAAACGAGCATCTGAATACAAAGAAGTCAGAGAGAGAGCGCAACAACTTAAAGAAGCTTTCTCTATTTACGAACAAAGACTGGCCCAGGCCAGAAGTGATGAAGAAAGTCTATATTCGTTAATAGTAGACCTTGAGAATAAGAAAAAAGACCTGAGTAAAAAATATATCTCTTCTATGGAAGATAAGAACGCGTTGGAAGAATCCCTTGAGAATGCATTGGCGAAACAAAAGGTGTACGCAGCTGTAAAAAAGAAACCTATCAAGTCAACATCCTTGGGATTAATTGCTCCGCTTGAAAACTTTGTTAGCTATAAGGGTGGAAAAAAGGGTGTTACTTTTAAGTACGACAAACGTGCTCCTGTAAAGGCCAGTGCCAGCGGCAAAGTTGTTTATTCTGGAGAACTGGCATCTTATGGTAAAGTTGTAATGATTGATCACGGCAGCGAAGTCAGATCGGTAATTTTAGGAGATATTCAGATAAAGGCAAAGAAAGGGGACCTTGTCCAAAAGGGACAGGTTGTTGGATACACTTTGGCGGAACCTGGGCTTAAAAAATCTCTGTATTATGAAGTGAGAAAGAAGAACATTGCCCAAAACACTCTAGAGTGGTTGGACACTGTTGATACAGTTGCAAAAGCAAAAATTTAAGGAAACTTGATGAAATTATATATACTGGCAGTGGCCATTTTGTGCATTGGAAATGTTCATAGTGTAACTAAGTCTCGCTTTGAAGAGCTCGAGCTGTTTAATAAAGTCTTATACCTTATCGAAAGCCAGTATTATCGTGAAGTGGACACCAATAAGTTGATTGAGGGAGCCCTGAAGGGAATGATGGACACTCTTGATCCGCACTCCGCCTACCTAGATAAAGATTTTTTTAAAAAAATGCAGAATGACACTGATGGTGAGTTTGGTGGGTTAGGGATTGAAGTCACTCAAAAGGATGGCGTTCTATACGTTGTCACACCTATAGACGACACGCCTGCTTATAGGGCCGGAATAAGACCGAAAGATAAGATTGTTGAAATTAATCATGAACCTATAATAGGACTAACTCTAGATGAGTCGATTGAGAGAATGAAGGGTAAGCCTGGTGTAAGTATCCATCTAGGAATCGCTAGAGAAGGTGTCAAAGGTGTTAAACACTTTGATCTTAAACGAGAGTTGATCAAGATTAAACCGGTTAAGAGTGCATTAGTTCAAGACCACTTTGCATTTATTAGATTAACTCAATTTCAAAGAAGAGCGGCCTCTTCAATTGAAAAGTCTCTTAAAAAGTTAAAGAAGCAAGCTGATAAAAATGGCGGTCTAAAGGGTATAATTCTGGACCTTCGCTCCAATCCAGGCGGTTTATTAGACCAAGCCGTTGACGTGTCTTCACTCTTTTTAAAAGAGGGGGTTGTCGTTTCTACTGAAGCAAGAGATCCAAATAATAAAGATATAAGATATGTTAAGAAGAGTGGATACAAAGATCTTTCAACTCCAATGATTGTCCTTGTTAACGGAGCATCAGCTTCCGCCTCCGAAATTGTTGCGGGTGCCCTGCAAGATCACAAAAGAGCACTAATTATGGGAAGTCAGACCTTTGGAAAGGGCTCTGTTCAAACAGTTGCGAAAATTGATGAAGAGAATGGAGTTAAATTAACTATTGCTCAGTATATGACTCCAAAAAATCGAAAGATTCAGGCCCTGGGTATTGAGCCAGATATTTCTCTGAGTGAAATTGATGCAAAGGTAGTTTCTCAAAACAAATCGGAAGATGGTTTTGTTAGAGAAAAAGATTTGAGAAATCATCTCACTGCAACAATTGAAACACCTGAAGAGAAGAAAAGAAGACTAAAAGAAGAGCGTGAAGCTAGGCTTGCAAGAGCTAAAAGAATTAAAGACACAAAAGATAAAGATAAAAAAGATGATGATAACATCTTTAAAAAGTACGAACCAAAAGAGGACTACCAAGTCCTTCAGGCCGTTAACTATCTGCGCACATTTCAAGTCTATAAAAGATTTGAATCCGCTAAGGTAGAAGTTAAAAAATAGGCATTTTGGCATCTTGCATCGTCTAGGGTAAGCTGGAACGATGAACTTTAAACCTTTATCAGTCGGCGACTTGGTTTTCGAAATCAAGTCCTCATTAGAATCCCGATTTCGCCAAGTTGTGGTGGAAGGGGAAGTCTCAAACATATCCAAAACTGTGGCTGGGCACATTTATTTCACCTTATCTGACCAGAGGGCCAGTTTAAGTTGTGCACTGTTTCGTGGTGATGCCATGAGAAATTCCTCTGTAGTAAGAAAGCTCAAAGATGGAGACCACATTGTTGTGACTGGCTCTATTGGAGTGTATGCAAAGCGGGGTGTCTTCCAAGTTGTCGCTAAGAGAATCGCACCTGCAGGCAAGGGAAATCTTGCTCTTCAATTTGAACTTCTCAAAGAGAAACTTGCGAAACAAGGATTCTTTGATGCTTCAAATAAGAAACCAATTCCAAAATTTCCAAAAAGGATCGCAGTCATAACCGCTCCTTATGGAGCCGCCTTGCAAGACTTCTTAAAAGTCTTTAAAAGACGGTCCCTATGGTGCGATGTTGTAATCGTTCCGGCAATTGTTCAAGGTGAGTCATCAGCAAGATCCCTAACAGAAGCTCTTCTTAGGGCACAAGAGTTGGAAGACATAGATGTGATTGTTCTAACGAGGGGAGGCGGAGCAATGGAGGACCTTTGGTCTTTCAACGATGAAAAACTTATTGAACATATCTATGAGTGTCATATTCCAGTTATAAGTGCTGTAGGCCACCAAGTGGACACTACCTTATCAGACTACGCCGCTGACTTAAGGCTGGAAACGCCATCTGCTGCCGCAGAGTATTTATCCCAACCACATACTGAAATAATGCGTCAATTAGATGGTCTTGGGCAAATGTTGAAGAGCTTTCTATATAAACACCAAAGCGATATTCAAAAGAGACTTGAAAGAATAAACCCCGTAAATCTTGCAAGAGGTATTCAAATGCGGATAAACGAGTTTAAATATCGTCTCTCAAGGATCGATTTGGCGAGGAATGAAGAGCTCTATCTTGGACTTCAAGACAAAGAAATGAGAGCTTCCGAGCTTTTGGAGAGGGCCAAAAATGCTCTTGAGCAAAAATTAGAAAAGTCTAAAAATAGAGTCGATCTTAGTGGACAACTCCTAAGAAGTATCGATCCGAAAAATGTTCTTAATAGAGGCTATAGCTACGTGCAGTCGGAGTCTGGCGTTATTGCTAAGATGTCAGATTATGATAAATTAGACTCTAGCGAAACTTTTACCATTCATTTTTCAGACGGCAAAGGAAAGGCCAAAAAGGTATAAAAATGAGTTTATTAAAATTTCTATCTTTCAGTTTTATAATGGTCTCTTGCTCAAGTATCAAAGAGAATATGGTGGTCTTCTCTGACCCTCCGGCCATAGAATCTGTCTCTAGTGCAACCGTTGGCACTGGAAAGGTGGCTTTTAAGCGCTTTAGCTTTAATAGACCTGATGGAGTTTACTCACTTCAGTGTGCAGATAAACCACATAAATTTCAGGTGAAAAACAAAGTTGCCAATATTTACCTTCCTGCAAATTACTTTTCAGACAAGGTGAAAGTGGATTGCACCTATACTGAAAGAGGTGAGAAAGAATTGGCCTTAACTCTTAATATAGATCAGTTTGATTACCCAAAAGAAAGTTTAAATGTTCCAAAAAGCAAAGTTTTTTATAGCAAAAAAGATTTGGCGAGAATTATCAGAGAGAAATCGATTAAAAAGAAAATCTACATGAACAGCTCTGACGTTTTTCTTTTTGATAAACCTTTTAAAGTACCACTTAATAGCTATATTACCAGCCACTATGGGAACCAGAGATTGTTCAATGATAAAAAGAAATCACAGCATTTGGGCAACGACTTAAGAGCTAGAACGGGAACTAAAATTCCTGCAGCCAACCGAGGCAGGGTTGTTTATACCGGCAATTTATTTTTTAGCGGGAATGTAGTTGTTCTAGATCATGGCATGGGGATTTTCTCCATGTATGGCCACTTATCTAAAATTCTTGTAACTGAGGGCTCTGTTGTTAACCAGGGGGATGTTGTTGGACTTGCAGGCGCGACTGGGCGAGTTTCGGGACCTCACCTTCACTGGGGAGTTAGGGTTAATGGCTCTTGGATTGATGGCTTTTCTTTAATAGAGGCCTCAAAAGTGCACCTTGGCGATGAGTCCTAACTGGGTCCAAAACTTAAAATTTTTTCTGGACCCTCAATTAAAAGTCTTTGATAAAGAATTTTATAGAGAGGTTGTTCAAGACTTCGAAAGTTTGGCACTTGATTGGTGTGAAAATCTTGATGAACTTACACAGGATGAAAATCTTCCGAACATCTTTCTACTTCTATCGGACACTAGCACCGAACCCTCAGTAAGAGAATCTGACCATGTCTTGTTGTTTGGCTCTTCAAATATGAGTTTATTTGGGAAGAAAGAGTTTGAAGGTGTTGTTAGAAACATAAATGAGACAGCTGACTGGAAGGACTTTTTAGAGTCAGTGTCCTCTCTTTTTGCAAACTCTTTTCATAAAGCTCTAAATAGCTTGGTCTCTGACTCACAAAAGAATCTTAAAAAGCTTTCTAGGGTTGTTTCTAAGTCTAATATGGATAGAATTGAAGACCAAATACAGGAAGTCGAGGCTGAATTATTTGGCCAACCAAGCTTTTATCAAAGCGTTGAAAGTGCACAAAGAATTGCAAAGGATTTCTTAGGTATTGAAGTGTCTCTGCTTCAAGCACCTAGCGCATATAAGTCACATAAGAACATTTTACTTGCTGGAATGCTTGACGGTAATCCAATCTTTTTGTGTTGGAGCTACCATGACAAAGAGCTTGAGACTCTATGGTTCTTTTCATTAATTGAGGATTTACTTGAGGCTGCCTCCATCAAGCTTAAGAAAGAAACATCTCTAGAAGATTTGCAAATCATTCTCTCTGATCTGCCGGTGGCACTTGCTCTTTTTAACAAAAAAGACGAGTTAATTTTACATAACCCCATGTTCTTTCAATTGAACTTAAGTTCAAAGCAATGTCTAGGCCTTGAGAACGGGGAGCAGTTTACCCAATCTGGTGAACTCTATAGAGCCCAAATAATAGAACTTGAAAAGCAAGACTCCAGGTTATTTTATTTTATTCCAATTAAAGAGTTTTTAGGGGAGAGCTCTTCACCTTCCTCTGAAGAACTTGGAATTATTACAAGCTCAATTGCACATGAACTTAATAATCCTTTGGGAGGAATCTCTGGGGCCCTGGATGTTATTTTGCTTGATGAGCATTCATCTGACATTGAACAGCGCCTCCACGAAATGAAAGCTGGTGTTGCGAGGTGTAAGAAGCTGGTTGAGACCTTCCTTGGTTTCTCAAAGCTTCATGCCGCAAGCGTTTCAAAAGATGAATCATATAGTATTAGGGCGTGTATGGACTCTGCAGTTGATCTTATTCGCTTTAGACTTATAGAGAACAATATTAAGTTGGAGGCCAGCTTTTCAACTGAGAGGATGGTCTCATTTAACTATAATCCTCATGTTCTTTCTATGACTCTATATCTTATGTTGGGTGACTTGCTTACCAACTTTGGGCATCAAAAACTAGTTGCCAATGATAGGTCTGCAACATTTGATTTTGAAGTTGTTGAAAGAGAGACATCGCTTGAGATAAAAACAAAAGGTAGCCTTAAGCTTGGTGAAGACTTTTTAAGTTCCAAATTATTAAATCATCTTCTAGATATCCAAGGCCTCTCTGTAGAGACCAGGCCGCATTCAGTTTTTCTGAAGTCTTTATAAGTGCTTTGTTGGAAAACGATATTCCATGTCGTCTTCGCGATTAAACTCTTCAATAAGTTTTAGCGTTGAAGACTCTGACTCTTTAAGTTGTTTCCTGGAAAGAAATAAGTACTTATTTTGGGACTTACTCATTGCCAGAAAGTTCTCAATCAATGGCTGGACTTCATTATTGATACTGATCTTTCTTTTTCCCTTTTGCTTTTGTTCAAACTTCTTGGATTGAGAGGATAAGAAATTGATGAGCTTTTTTCTTTGAGCAGGGAATTTAAAAATAGATTTGGTATTTGTATTCAGGTTTAAAAAAGAATAGACAATAATCTGATCTTTAACCAGATGATGGGCTAAAACGAAGTCTAACTCTTCTAAGTTGAAC
>Ga0208203_1001139_pt1 | contig 10796 bp, 8 predicted proteins | sample DeeseametaMP2914_FD_184167 | JGI IMG/M metagenome (GOLD analysis project Ga0208203, IMG submission 184167) | Marine microbial communities from the Deep Atlantic Ocean - MP2914 (SPAdes) | ecosystem: Environmental > Aquatic > Marine > Oceanic | place: West of Santa Cruz de la Palma, Atlantic Ocean...
ATTCGTGCGTCCAATTTTAGAATTTCGCTTAGCGGCAACTGTAGAGTAGCCGCTTCCGATAATTATCCATATTTCTAAAGCCGTAAGCATTTCTCTGGATGCCTTTGGCCTTACGATTAAAGCCTTCTGTTCGTCCATTGGTTAGGCGATGATCAAAGAGGTTAAGTTATAAAAGTTAATTATCTTGAGTGAAAGTGATCAATTTAAAAAAAGCTTGATTTGCTACTACCACAAGTCTTTCAAAGAAGAACCTTTTCTCGCCCGTCTTGGGAATTTAAAGGATTCTTACTAGTAATCCATCATGATGTAGGTTTGAATTTCTTGTGAGTCTTGATTGGAAAGAGCCTTGCCGTATTCATAGTTTCGAAAAGAGATTCCATAGCGGAGAGATTTCGTATTTGCGTAATAATTGATTCCTACAAGTTGAGTATGCTCAAAACTATTTTCATTAGTTTCATCTCTCTTAAAACTATTAAGGCCAAAATAGGGTGCAATCTTACCCATGATGTACTCAGCTCTGAAATAGGAACCCCAAGAGTTCCCAAATCTCGATTGAGACAAGTTTAGGGTATCTCCTTTAAAATAGAAGGCCTCTCCAAGAAGTCGAAAGTTATTGTAGGCAAAAGAAAGTTCGAAGTTATAGAGCTGGCGAGATCGTGAAAGGGTTCTCCCATCGCTTAGTCCAAAAGTAACATCATTATTATAAAAATAACCGAGACCAAGGCTAAAGGTCTTCATTGCCCCATAATAGGACTCTTGAAGTTTTGCTTTTTCTCCTGGGTTCCACAGATAGGAACGAAACTTCCCACCAAATGTTAGAGATTGTTCTTTGATAGAAGATACCGTCGTTGTTCCAAAGGGGACATCAATTTCATCTTTTTGGATACCGTCAGAGATGACGAGTTGGAAGGTTGTTTTTTCAGTACCGCCGTTGATTTGAATATTAGTTGCTCGCCGATTGTGAACCATAAAGTTGGCTGCAAAGTCGGAGACTCTTGCACGAGTTGGATTTATTAAATTTTTGGAACTTGAAGATTGAGAGTAAGAGACATCTACCTTTGAGCGAAAAAGAGTTAAGTTTTCAATAATCCCATAATCGAGAGGGACTTCATAAAAAGCGTCTCCAATAAAGAGATTTCTCTCTCCTGTATCTCCTCTGTTGGAGTTATCATTTCTGAGCTCCACATAGATAAGATGAAAAGTTTGCGTTTCGTATTGTAGGTTTACTCGTGCTCTTCTGAGGTAAAGGTCTTTAGCCCCTTTGTTAGGCAGATATTCTGCGACTCCTTGAAGGCGGCCACCTATTCTTAGATTCGAAGTTCCCTCTTCGAGAGAAAAGCCCCAGTCACCTCTTTCTTCTCTAGAAAAGGATGACAGAGATAATAATCCTAATACTGTAGTCAATAAAATCCGCTTCATTGAGTTAATCGTAACAAAAGATGTGTTTAAAGCCTACTCATGATTAGAAGTCCTTTAAAGACAAGAGTAAATCAAATCCTTATTTTTTTATTAGCAAGCTCACTCTGAACTTCTCTCTTGTAAGTGGGATTCAGAGCACTTGTAGCTATTGGAAGGTCTTTACTGGAGGGAATCGCATAGTTTAGGAGACCAGTTCTGACTTTATGATGCAAAATTTTTTGTTTTCGGACAGACTGCTTAACCCCCTTAGTAAGCTCTTTAATGTTGATAGTGATGAAATATTTTCAATATGAATAGTGCGAATATTTAAGTCCCAAGGGCAGTATAAAATATACATTTTTCACATTTGATAGCCTGGTTTATGTTAGTGTTATTTTGTTTATTATTTAAAAAGGGTCTTCGTATGCGAGTCTGTATTCTCTTTTTTTTATTTCTTCAAAGTACTTTTGCTATGCAAGTCTGGGAGGGAAAGAGGATTCTTATGGCCGATAGCCTTACATCGCTTGTTCCTCTTAGCGTAGAGTTCGAATCGGCTAGTTATCGAGCACAGATTACTTCATCGATCGGAAGTGGTAGAGGCAATTTCTCTATACAAGAGAACACGGTTACGATCATGCTTGATGTTCCTATTGTAGAGGGTGGTTATCCTACCTTAAATAATCCTTACATTGATAGAATTGACCAATGGTTTACGGAAACTAAGATTAAGGAATACGTCCTCATTCAAAATATGAGTGGGCTTTTTACTATTAGAGAAAATATTGAAGTTTGTCATCACTTCACCAATCCCCAAAACGATGATTTTTTGTCCATTGATTGTCATGAGGACGAGATTGAGCACATCTTCCCTTATGATGTAATAAAAGAAGTGAGAAAGGTTAGTGCTGATATTACAAAAGGGAATCTTGTCGCTCTACCCACCTTATACAGAAGATACTCCCTAGTTGAAATGGGAGAAGAGAAAATGGTTAAGACTATCGTTTCACCGCCTGGTCAAGCACCTATTGTAACCTTAGAAAGAAACGGAAAGGGACAAATCGTTACGAACTTATCAGATGGAGCCAGGATTATTTACACTCGTTTGGCTAATCAGGTAGGAGAGCAATTCGTTGTGGGTGAGGTTTTTGATAAGGATGGTAAGTCACTACGCCTTGAAAAAGGAATTTTAGCGGTAAAGGACAGTAAAACGAATCTTGGCTCTCTCTATGGTGGCTTTGATCTTATTCATACTGGTACAAATACACTATCAAGCGATGAGATAGTTCTTAATTTTAAAGAAAATAGCGTTGGCATGACATCTTATTTCTTTGAGGATGATAGCTATCAAATCAAATTTTGGAGTAAGGAAGTCCAAAATGATGAAGTGGTTCTTACAAGATGGCTCTCACAAGACACTGGAGCATGGCAGCCTATAGATAACGCGAATGATTTTCAGAAATGTATAACCAGTGAAACTAATTGCTTAGATTATTCAAAGAGAAATTTTCAGGTGCTATCAGTCACGAATAATAAGGTCATCGTATTTAGAACCATTGAAAGAAGATCTTCCCCTAATCAGTATAGTCCCTTTGAGGTTATCTCTAGTGGTGTTCAAATCCTTCAAAGGCAATAAGAGATAGATATTCACACTGGTGTTTAATTTTTTTACAGCGAAAATATTTCAGGATTTTGGTGATTCTACCGGCTCCTTTGGCTTTGCTCCCTATAATAGATCTCAATAAGACTATTTTTTGGAGCAATGGATGAAGATCGTACTCTTTCTTTCCTTAATTTTTAGTTTTCAAGCCGCTTATGCTAACTCATGCTTTAGCGAGGTTGGTGTTGAAAGTACCCAAGATGACCCCTTTTATAAGGAAAGACGGGCTCAGGTGGGTAAATATAAGGGAGAGTGTTACAATAATGGTTTTCGCCGAAATTCGCCTCGATTTGATCCTCTCAATGTCGTTCACCAGGACCTTATTTCACGTCTTTATAATATTTATTTCACGTCTTTATAATATCGAGATGAAAAGAGGAAAAATCTACTTTGCTAATTTTCGCCATGATAATGAATTCTACCTGGCCGAATATACACCTGGGAGTGTCTCTCGTATTTTGATGATGTTTGAAAAGTTTATTGAGCCTCTTAATAATGTTGTTCTAACGGGTCACACTCATCTGCGCTTTCTTTTAAAGGAGCCTATTAGACTCTATCATCCCCGAAAAGGGATGGTGGCTGAAGTTAGTGACTTTAATTATGCGATGTTTGCCGTGAGACCGATGTCGATAAAGGATCAAACATTCTCACCTTTTGGTGATGGGATTAAAAAGAACTACGCCATTACCCATAATTTCATGTCTACCCAAGATATGGCCTTTGAATATGAAAGCTATGCAATGCCTGATTCAACAGCAGTGTCTCAATTTGAATTAGAGTCATTTGGACTAGATTTTGAAAAAACGCTCAATGCTCTTATTACCTTTTCTCATCAGTCTTATCACGAAAAGAATCTCAGACCTTACCACACTCTTAAAAATAATTGTGTCAGCAATATGTACGTTGGTATTGTTAATGGAGATAAGGGGTTACGCCGAGCTCATGACAATTACCACGGCAAAATTTATGAAAAAGACGGTGAGAAATTCTTTTCTCCACGAAAACCACGCAAGAAATTCACTAAGAATCCAATGTGGGTTCTCAGAGATCTTGCTAGTAGAGGCATGATTATGTCACGCACGAAGAATCAGCGTGAAGACTTTAATAGTGACCTTTGTACGGTTCTTGAAAACGCTAACAGAGCTCTTCCAAAAGGCTGTCAATAAAGGAAGAATGCCATCTCTTATGGGCGTTTTGCTGTATTTAGCGTAGAAAGGGGCCCATTAAGGTCTGTTTTTAGGTATTAAGAAAAATTCACATTTAAAGCATGCCTAGGCTATGTATTTGAAATGATGATTCTATCTTATAGAGACTTCATCACTATTTTCAATCATGATCTAGGTCACCTTTTTAAAATTTTTGCGATGATAAAATTTCTCTCACAATCTGTCTGAGAGAGGTTTTTTCATGACGAGTCTTACAGTGAGAAAAGGACATAGCTTAAAAAAGGATGAGTCCGCGGCAATCGAGGAGATTAAGGAAAAGATTTATAGTGAAAAGGCGAAAGTCTATTTCCTCTTCATTGGCGCTGAGTACGATTTTTCACTTCTTGGTCCTCTTATAAAAGAAGCCTTTTCCCATGCAGAGGTTGTGGCCTGTAGTACAAGTGGTGAAATTTCAGATATTGGTTATAGTGACTACTCTCTCTCTGGTTTTAGCCTGAGCTCTGAGCGTTTAAGTGTCAAAAACTTCTTTATAAAGGATCTTGATCAATTTGATCCCGTTAAGGCTAAGGAGTTTGCAGGCTCTCTTGATTATGATTTTAGTCAGGAGCAACTCTTAAATCCGGGTCTTGAGCGCTTTGGCTTTCTCACAATTGATGGCCTCTCTTTTAAAGAAGAGGATACTGCAGGAGTCCTCTCATCAGCGCTTGGGGGAATTCCTTTCACTGGTGGGTCTGCAGCTGATCAATTACTTTTTAAGGAGACACTGGTTTACCATGATGGATGTTTTCATCGAAATTGTGCTGTCTTTAGTCTATTTACGACTGATCATCAATTTAAGCTTTTAAAAACGCAGCACTTCTCACCTGTGGATGAAGTTAAAATGGTCGTAACAAATGCCAATACTCATAAACGAGTTGCTTATGAGATTAATGGTATGCCCGCTGCGACTGAGTATGCCCGTCTCATTGGGGTTAAGGAAGAAGATCTAGGTCCTGATATTTATAGTGCCTATCCCCTTATGCTCAAAATAGGAGGTGAGTATTATATTCGCTCCATAAAGGATATTGGCCATGATGGTTCCATAAGCTTCTTTTGCTCGGTAGAGGAGGGAATCGTTCTCACCCTCGCTAAAGGAGATGATATTGTGGGGAAACTTGATCATTATCTTGAAGCAGTGGAGGAAGAGTTTCAGCCTAAAATTATTTTGGGATGTGAGTGTGTGCTAAGAAAGAGAGAGGTTCAGAATAAAAATCTGGTAGAGCAGTCTTCTCTCGTCATGAGACGTCATAATGTCATGGGATTTCACACCTATGGTGAACAGCTTAATGGACTTCATATTAACCAGACCTTTACAGGTATTGCCTTTGGTGATTAAGGGAGATTGGTGATGAGTTTTCTGCCTGACAATAGAGCAAAAATAGAAGAGCTTGAAAAAAAAATAGCCGCTCTTGAAAAAACGAATGCCGTTCTTATGAAGAGAATTGAAAATAGTGTTGATACACTTGGGAGTAGTTATTCAACCCTTGAAAAGAATATTCATCTTCAAAATGAAGTTCAAAGGAGAACTGAAGAGTTAGAGAAGGAAACTCAAAGGGTTAAGAAGTTCGCTGTTAAAGCGCGAAAAGCGAATGAAGCGAAGAGTGAATTCTTGGCCAATATGAGCCATGAAATTAGAACACCGATGAATGCAATTCTTGGTTATATTGAGCTATTAAAAGAAAAGGATTTTGACGAAGAGAGCTGTGAATTCTTAGAAATAATTCAAAGCTCTGGAAATCTTCTTCTTAATATCATCAATGATATCCTCGACTATAGTAAGGTTGATGCTGGCAAACTCGCAATCACCCCTGTGAACTTTTCACCAAAGAAAGAGTTTGAACTTTTAAGCCAGTATTTTCAAATTGATTGTCAAAAGAAGGATTTAAGATTTGATGTCAGTATTGACAAAAATCTACCTGAGCAGCTCCATGGGGATATTTTTAGAATTAAACAAGTGGCCTTAAATCTCCTTTCAAATGCCGTGAAGTTTACGCCAGCCAAGAAAGGGATTGAATTCAATATTGAGTATCGTCATCAAGAACTTATTTTTACGGTTAGGGATGAAGGCAAAGGGATACCAAAAGAGCACCTTTCAACCATCTTTGACGCTTTTTCTCAAGGTGAGAGTAGCACCACTCGAACCTATGGAGGGACAGGTCTTGGCCTAACAATTAGTAAACGATTGGTGGACCTTATGGGCGGTACTCTCAATCTCAAGTCGAAGGAAGGGGAAGGGACAGTCTTTGTTTTTAATATACCTGTTTCACTTCTTCACTATGGGCAGACCAAAGGGCAAGATTTAGAGCTTTCCCAAAGAGGAGAGAAGACGATCCTCTTAGTCGAAGATAATGCCATTAATCAAAAACTAATGAGTAGAGTTCTTAAGAAAATTGGCTTCTCCTTTGTTGTCGCTAGTAATGGTGAAGAGGCGATTCTGAAGTTTAAAGAAGGGGGAATTGATCTCATTTTAATGGACGAGAATATGCCGATCATGAGTGGAATTGAGGCGACAAAATCTATAAGAAAGCTAGACAAAGAAATTCCTATCATCGCCTTAACGGCTAATGCAATGAAAGGAGATCGCGAACGCTTCCTTGCTGCGGGCATGAATGAGCATTTAACAAAACCTGTGAACTTTAAAAAGCTTGAACAGACGGTTGTGAGTCTTTTGATAAGTGAGTAAGCTCTAAGAATGAAAAAACAACTTCTCAGTGCTGCCTTTCTTATTCTTACCGGGTGCCAAAGTTCAAGTGGTCTCCTTGAAAAAAATATACGAAGCCAATTGGTTCCTCGAGTCGATATTCCTCGCTTCATGGGGGATTGGTTTGTTATTGCCACGATACCAACGCCCTTTGAAAAAGGCGCCCATAATGCGATAGAGCGCTATGAATGGAATGAGAAAGAAGCGAGGGTTGATGTCAGCTTCTTTTATAATAATGACTCTTTCACGGGTGATGTGGAACTGATCACTCAAAAAGGTTGGGTACAAAATAAGGGTGAGGGAGCTTATTGGAAAGTGCAGCCCTTTTGGCCTTTGAAGTTTGACTATCTCGTCATTGGTCTTGATCCTCAGTACCGATGGAGTATTGTGGGAGTTCCCGATCGCTCCTACGTCTGGATTATGGCGCGAACGCCTCAGATGAGTGAAGAGGATTATCAAGTTGCGACTCAGAAAATTGAAAAGCTTGGTTATGATCTAACAAAGTTAATCAAAGTTCCCCATAATGGGCAAAAACCAAAATTAAGAGATTGAAAAGTTTGTCCTAAAGTCATGGGCGGCCTTGAAAATGCGCTTGAGATGATCCTTCTTGTCTTTTTCCATGCGCTCAAGGTTTCGCACCATCATGGAGAGGCGAGGATTGGTCACAAAATAATCCTTATGATCGCGAATAAAACTCCAATAGAGGCCATCAACAACATCACACCACGCTCCTTTCTTGTAGTCACTCATCTTTAAAAGATAATTGGAGCCACAGATATAGGGTTTGGTGGCAAAAATTCCTCCATCACTAAAAAGACCCATGCCAAAGACATTTGGTCCCATGACCCAGTCACTTGAATCGACAAACATTTCCATAAACCATCGGTAGGCTTCCTGGGGATGAATCCGACAGAGGAGCATTAAATTGGCCACAACCATAAGTCTTTCAATATGATGATTATAGCCTACGCTATCGGCTTTCTTGATTGCATCATCAAGAGGCGGGATTCCAGTTGTCCCTTGGTACCAATGCTCATTTAGCTTCTCTTCGTGTTTCCAAAAGTTGGTCGTCTGCTGGACTTCATCATACTCTTGGTATATTCCGCGCACAAATTCACGCCATCCCAGAACTTGGCGAATAAAGCCTTCGACACTATTGAGAGGAATATTGCTCCCTTCTTGGTAGGCTTGATAAACTCTTTCTATGACTTCATCCGGAAGAATGAGTCCCATATTGATATAGGGGCTTAGGATACTGTGAAAAACAAAGTCACTGCGAGAGGTGATCGCATCTTGATAGGTTCCAAAACTCACAAGTCTTTCTTCGATGAATTGAGAGAGGAGAAAGAGGGCCTCACGCCTTGAAGTGGCGAGCCAGAAGTTTTCACACTTTCCGGGATGAGAGGAAAAATGGTGCTCAATAAGGGAGCTGACCTCTTCAAAATAGGGAATATCTCTTGTCGGTTTTTGATGAAGGGAAGGAGGGTCACAGTTCTTAGGAAGTTTCTTTCGGTTTTCATCGTCAAAAGAATACTTGCCTCCTGTAGGTTTATCTCCCTCCATAAGGATCTGAGTCTTTCGACGCCACATCTCATAAAATGTTTTCATAAAGGGACTTTTGACTTCTTCTAAATAATCTTTGAAGTCCTGGCGTGAAACGATGAAAAGAGGGCTCTTCTTAATGACGAGTTCAATTTCTAATTGGCGCGCCAGTGCTATAATTTTGTTTTCAAAGAACTTGTCCTCAATTTCATAAAGGGTAAGGGTTTCAATTTTTTGTTTTTTGATGAAGAGTTTGAGGACACTCAAAAATGAGCTTTCCTCGCCTGCTTGATCGGGAAGCTCTCTATAGGTGACGTCATAATCTTTGCTTATGAGGTCGTCTCTATAGCGGCGCATGGCAATGAGAAAGAGGAGGATCTTATGCTTGTGGTACTTAAAGTGAGTGCATAGTTCATGATCCTCTGCCATAAAAATGAGCTCATCTTTAGCGAAATTATAATATTTTAGGGGAAAGAGCTGATTTCCTAAAATGACTGTTAGACGTTTCTTTTGCTTAGTAATAATTGTCTCCTCTTTAGTGTAGACTACACTAAAAGCGAGGATTTGACCTTTGACATCTCTTAAACGTCACTACATTCTTTGGGGCCAGGTATGAGTAAATTTGTTTCTAATAAATTGGGACGCTTTGCCGAGCTTGGAAAATCTCTAACTAAGGCGACAACTCAACTCGCCTTAGAAAAAGTAGAAGATAAAGTTTTAAAGAAAAAAGAAGAGGCCAAAAATCTTCACCGCAAGATGAAGGCCGCTAAGGAGCTCGTCCAAAGTATGGGCAAACTTAAGGGCGCACTGATGAAGGTCGGTCAGATGCTCTCTATTACGGAGGATCTTATTTTACCTCCTGAAGTCAGTGCCCTTTTTACGGAGCTGCAAAGAAATGCTCCGGCAATGAGTGACGCTGACCTAGATGCTGTTTTTCTTGAGAGTTTTCAAAAAAGACCTGAAGAGCTTTTTAAGGTCTTTGATCGTGAACCCATTGCTGCAGCATCCATAGGGCAGGTCCATCGTGCCGTTCTCCCTAGTGGTGATGAGGTGGCCGTAAAGGTTCAGTACCCTGAGATTGTGACGGCCATCAAGAATGATTTTGATAATCTTGATAATCTAAAAAAGTTTGTCACTCTTCTCTTTCCGAAAGCCCCTAATATAGACAGCTACCTCAAAGAACTAAAGCGCTCCCTTGCCGAGGAGTGTGACTATGAAATGGAGCGTAAGTGGCTGGAGACTTTTGGAGAAATGGCCGGGGAGCGCTTTCCTTTCATTGGTATACCAAAATGCTACGGAGACTTTTCAAGTCAGACGGTACTCACAATGGAGTATATGCATGGGGTGAGTTTCTCTGAAACTCTTCACTACGATCAGGAAACAAAAGATAGGCTTGGTCAAAACCTCTATGACTTTCATAACTTCTGTTTCTATGAAGCACGAATGCTTCACACAGATCCTCAATACGGGAATTACCTCTTTCAAAAGGATAAAATTATTATCCTTGATTTTGGCTCTGTCCGTACCTTTAGTAGAGAGTTTGTTTGCGACTATATTAGGCTCTTAGAAAGTGTCGAAAAGCGTGACCTCGGTGAATATAAGAAATGCTTGCTCCAATTTGGTTTCTTTGGTGAGGATGATCCTCCCGCTCTCTTTGAAGAGCATCTTGAAATGGTCCACGAACTTCTTATGCCCTATTTGAGAGAAGGTAAAAACTCGGTTCCTCAAAGTAATCCCATGGAGATGGTCAAAGGTTTTGTTGATAAAATCGACCTGCGCGGTAGGAAGAGCCCCAATGAAGAATTCTTACTATTGGATCGGGCCCACCTTGGTCTTTACACCAAAATCAAAGCATGGCGCTCATGCATTGATTGGACCAGCTCAATGAAGAAGTACTGGCACGATCTTCCTGAATCTTTAGAGTGATTAATATCAGGCTTTTTTCTTTTTTTGAGTCTTAAAATCACAGATAATCATCCGTAAAGCTATTAAAAGAATTTCGAGGATTGGGAAATGGACTTTGATGATCAGATATTAAGAAATGAACTCCTAGAGGCAACCGGTAAGGAGTTGGCCCAAACGACTGCTGAAGTTGACCGCTCTGTCCTAGATCAGCTTCATGTTGTTTCAAGCAGTATTCATGATTTTAAAATTATTGCTTCCCAAATTGAGAAAATTCAAAAGAGTGCGACCAATGCCCACTCTTCCATGGAAAAGATCGTCTCTAAAACCAATGACTCCTCTCAGATGCTTGAGGAGGTATCTCTAAGCATGAATAATCTCGAGGCGAAAT
>Ga0208203_1001141_pt1 | contig 10793 bp, 9 predicted proteins | sample DeeseametaMP2914_FD_184167 | JGI IMG/M metagenome (GOLD analysis project Ga0208203, IMG submission 184167) | Marine microbial communities from the Deep Atlantic Ocean - MP2914 (SPAdes) | ecosystem: Environmental > Aquatic > Marine > Oceanic | place: West of Santa Cruz de la Palma, Atlantic Ocean...
CGCCATTCGTAATCAAGTCGCCACGTCGTTCTCGACCTTGAAAGCCTCACTGGCGATGAAAGATAAGCTGCAAAGCTACCAACGTGACTTCTTTGCTGGTCGCAGCGAAGCGGCAGACGATGACTCAGTAAAAGGTGTGATTTTCACTTCTCAAGACAAAGGTCGCTTGCAAGAGTTCTTGCGTATTCTAGAGAGCCATCAGGTCGCGGTTCGACAAGTGGACAAAACGGTAAAAGTTAATGGTACTTCTTACCCTGCTGATTCGTCGTATGTGGTTAACTTTAATCAACAGCAATATGGTTTAATCAAAGCCATGTTCGAAACTCGCAAAAAGTTCGAAGACAATACATTCTACGATGTGTCTGCTTGGACTTTACCGCTGGCGTTTAATGTGGAGTTTACTCACCTCGATCGCGGTGAGTTGTCTGATGTCAGCTCGAAAGAGCTGCAAGAGTTCGGGCAAGGTCGCTGGGTAGGTAGCCAGAACCCAGTCGCAGTGATTATTCCGTGGGATAACTTCAATGCGGCGAAAGGGTTAAGCCGTGTGCTAAAAAAAGGTGTTCGCACTAAAGTGAGCACGAAAAGCTTTAGCCTTAATGTAGCCAATAATAAGCAAGCGTTTGCTCCCGGCGCCTTGGTTATACAGCTTCCTGCGAAATCTGCAAAAAAGACCAAAGCTATTGATGCGATTAAAGGAGCGTTTTTGGAGGCTGGAGTCGATGTCTACGGTGTTGACTCGGGCTTAGCGTTGAACGGCGTGGATTTGGGTAGCCCTAGCATCGAACCGATTATTATGCCGCGACCTTTGTTGCTAATAGGTGGCGAAGTGTCGCCGTATGAAGCCGGGGAAATGTGGCACCTAATGGATACGCGAATAGAAGTGCCGCTGTCGATGCAACATGCGAATCATATTGATTTCACGAAGATTGACCGCTATAGCCATTTAATACTGGTCAATGGTTTTTATGCCGATTTAAAACCTGAAGAGCACCAAGCACTAACAGAGTGGATCTCCGAAGGTGGCACTTTAGTGGTCACGCGCACAGCCGTTGAATGGGCCATTCGTAACCAGCTTGTCGACTTCCAAGTTGAAGTGGAAGAGCAGCCAAAGCCAGAAGGGCATGACTTTAGTCATCGTGATGATGTTATCGCGAAGGGCATCATTGGCGGCGCTATTTACCAAGCGGATTTGGATAATAGCCACCCGCTAGCTTATGGTTTGAGTAACGATACGATTGCGTTTACCAAAGCGGGGACACAGGTATTAAAACCAGCGGCTCAGGACTTTGTCACGGTAGCGACCTATGCCGATGCGCCATTGGCTGCAGGCTATACTTCCGCGGAAAACGTGAATCGCATAAAAAATACGCCAGCTGTCTTGGCTCAGCGCCTAGAACGTGGCAGTATCATAGTGTTTAATGACAATCCAGTTTTTCGGGGCTATTGGCTTGGGTCGGCTCGTTTGATGGTCAATAGTTTGTTTTTCAGCAGGGTCTTTTAATCATCGACTTTTGCGACATCATGAATGCTAAGAAAATATAAAGGGAATCGCTCATGCGACGTGTACTTCAGTCTACTTTTATTGCGCTAGTTTGCATTGCCTGCGTGAGCGTCAATGCCGCTAGCTGGTCAGAAATTCGAAACCAATCGAACCGTGTTAACGGTTTTATTCCATATCAGGTCAGTAATAGCCAAGGAAAGATCTGGCTGGAGGTCAGCGAGTTTGAGCAGCCGTTTATCATGTTTACTGGTTTACCTTACGGCATTGGCTCGAACGATATTGGTCTAGACCGTGGCCAAATGGGTCAGAGCCGTTTGGTACAGTTCGAAAAATATGGCGACAAGATTTTTCTTAAGCAGCTAAACACGCGCTACCGTGCTGACACCGATAACCAAGCGGAACGTTCCTCGGTAGAGCAAGCCTTCGCCAGTTCTGTGTTACACGGCTTTAAAGTCGAGGCGCGCTCTGGAAAGCGCCACCTGATCGATATGACGCCGTTCTTGCTGCAAGACTTGCACGGCGTGAGTAAGCGTTTACAAGCGACTAATCAAGGCTCCTATAGTGTCGATGGCACACGCTCGGCATTAGTGACTGATAGCAGCAAAAACTTCCCTAAGAATACGGTGTTCGAGGCGATTTTGACGTTCAAAGGCTCGAACCCTGGTGAATATGTTCGTCAGGTGACGCCGTCGCCTGAAGCCATCACCGTACAGCAACAGCTTCAATTCGTTGCCTTGCCGGATGAAGGGTATCAGCCTCGTAAGTTTCATCCTAAGAGTGGTTTCTTTGAGTTAACCTACGCGGATTACGCGACACCACTGACCGAAAACATTGAGAAGAAATTGATTTATCGTCATCGCATTACGCGTGATAAAGACGGCAATATCGAACCAATCACTTACTATCTTGATCCGGGTGCACCAGAGCCTGTTCGTACTGCTTTGTTGGACGGTGCTAAGTGGTGGGCAGATGCCTTTGAAGCAGCCGGTTTAGAAGGGGCTTATGAGGTCAAAGTGTTGCCGGAAGATGCCGATCCTTTAGACGTTCGTTATAACGTTATCCAGTGGGTTCACCGTGCGACCCGTGGCTGGTCTTATGGCATGGCGATGGCGGATCCTCGAACTGGCGAGATTTTGAAAGGTCACGTTACTTTAGGGTCGTTGCGTGTGCGTCAAGACTTGTTGATTGCTAATGCATTAACAGGCTCTGCGACTAGTGATGAAAAGCAGCAAAAGGCGTTAGACATGGCGCTAGCCCGTATTCGCCAACTGTCGGCGCATGAAGTCGGGCATACTTTAGGCATTGCTCATAATTTCTCAGCCAGCGCTAATAACCGTGCATCAGTGATGGACTATCCTCACCCGCTAGTAACGTTAAATAATGGAGATATATCGCTAGCAAACGCTTATGCCGAAGGTATTGGACGTTGGGATATTGAAGCTGTGCGCTATGGTTACAGTGAGTTTGAGGCTGATAAAGAAGCGCAAGCTCTGCGTGATATCGTACGTGATACCAGCGCAAAAGGACTGTTCTTTATTTCAGACCCTGATGCCCGCCCGCAAGGTGGCTCGCAAGCCGAGGCGCATCTTTGGGACAATGGGGCAAACCCTGCGGAAGAGCTTAGTCGCGTGTTACAAGTTCGCCAACAAGCATTACAGAATTTTGGTCATGCTAATTTATCCGATGGCCAGCCTTACTCTGAACTTGCTGAAACCATCGTTCCCCTGTACCTATTCCACCGTTACCAAGTTGAAGCTGCGGTTAAGTTATTGGGCGGTGTGCATTTTGAATACAGCGTAAAGGGCGATAGTTATAGACCTGTAAAGATGGTGGAGCGTGAACAGCAAGCCGCAGCACTAGAGATGTTGTTATCGACCTTGTCAGTTGAACAATTAACCGTGCCTGAGCATATTTTGAAGCTGATTCCACCGAAGGCTTACGGCTATTATAAAAACCGAGAAAGTTTCCCGACCCAAACGGGATCGAGCTTAGATCCAGTGGCAATGGCTGATGTGGCTGCGCAGCATACGTTAAAGCTGATGCTTAATCCGGAGCGGTTGGCACGTTTATTGCAACAAAAAGCTCAAGCCACGGAGCAGTTAGGGCTTGAGGAAATGCTTAGTGAGCTATTAGTGGCGACGCTTCGTAGCAATGAAAGTGAGGGCTTAGGGGGATTAATTCAGCAGCGTGTGGATTACCTAACGGTTAAGCACATACTAATGGCTGCTTCTAATCCTAAGGCTTCACCAGAAGTACGTGCTCACCTACATAGTGAAATTGGTAAGTTAAGCGCTTGGCTAGTTACTCAAGCTAAACGTAATCCAGTGCGTTACTTGTGGCTCAAGTCTTTGGTCGAGAAGTATCAAGCCGGCAACTTTGAGGTCGATTACGTGAAGCCGTTAGAGATACCGCCAGGTTCTCCTATTGGTCAGTAATTCTGAGTTGTAAAAAAAAGAAGCCGCGTAAAGCGGCTTTTTAAATGACGCTACCTTTAGAATAACGACTAGATAGCGTCAGGAGAGAAAAAGCTGATCTTGAGAGTGGGGAGTCGGATAACACTAAGGGGTATGTGTTAGGGGGAACTGAATATCCGAACCTCTCAAGATCAGGAAACACTCAATACGTCATGTCGCCTACCAGCCTATAACCGAGCCAAGGATGATACCAACTGCTAAAGGTTCCCAGTAACGGTGGTGACAGTGTCTTGTATGGATATGGTGCCTTGGGAACGGGTGGTAGTAACCACCATAGTAGTACCAATCCTGACCTAAGTAATAAACACTGACAGGGTAACTTCTTGGATGATGATAATGTCTGTAGTGACGGTGTTTATAACGTGGGCGGTGGTGATTACGGTAGCGATCATGGCTACGGTAACGTCTATCATGCGATATACGATGACGGCGATCATTGTCGCGGTAACGGTGCTCTCTGCGGTCGTGACGATTTGCGTGCCGATTAGCATCACGGCGCTCTGAACGACGGTCCGCACGACGATCGGCTCTTCGATCAGCCCTTCGGTCGGCTCTATGATTTGTGTCCCGGTGATTGCCACGATGACTTTCGCCTCGTTGTCTATTGCCACGGTCATGAGCACTACCTGAGCTGTAACTCGACCCTCTATCTGCCTTTGAGCCTTTATGTTCTTTGGCCTCACCGACTTGTGAGAATCCCAGTAACAGGGACGCAGTTATTGCAGATATGATGACTTTATTCATGGCTAACTCCTCGAAAAACACTATAATACGGTTACGAGTGAGGGGGCTGATTTGTTATGATGACCTTGCTCATTCGTTATCAGCTACTATATAAAATGTAAACTGAATTATTACTGAACACAATTTATACACTGAATAAGGACCTACCCTTGGATATTCGAGCCTGTACTATTGATGATTTAGAGCTGTTAGTGCCAGCGTTTGATCAATATCGCCAGTTTTATCGCCAAGAATCTCAGCTTGAGCAAGTTCGCGAATTTCTTAAGCCATTGATTGAAGAAGAGAAATCGAAGATTTTCCTGTCTTTCGAAGGAGATGAGCTGACCGGTTTTATTCAGTTGTATCCATCGTTTTCGAGTATCGGTTTGGCTCCTATTTGGGTGTTAAACGACTTCTTTATCTTTGGTGGTTCGGATCGTCGTCAGATTGCAAAAGATTTGCTGGATGCGGCAAAAATGTTGTGTGAAGCCAGTAAAGCGGTTCGTGTAGAGGTGACAACTCGTAAAGAAAATCACCGCTTACACAAGATTTACCGCGAATATGGCTTTGAAAAAGATTACAAGTACGACTATTACTTCCTACGCTTATCAAAGGATGAGCCGGCTTCAACCATGTTGAAATAGACTGCTAAACTGCTGTTTATTGAATTCACGGAGTAACTTGGTTATAGTTGCTCCTTGCGCTGATTTGTTCCGCTTGCGGGCGCACTCTTTTACAATCTACTAAAAGAGAAAATACTGCTAAAGAGAGCCTCTCAAAGAGTCATTTCTGTCCGCAAGCCTCAATCACAATCCTATTCAACTAGGTAAGTATGGTATGACAGAAAAGACAATTTCTACTGATGATAAGACTTCGGCTAACCCGAATATCCGCGACAGCCATTTAAGCCAAGAAGCTTCGTTGGTGGCGCCAAGCTTTATTCCACTCATCCCAATGCTGGTCTTTTTTGTGCTGTTTTTGGGCACGGGTATTTATTACAGCATGACCGGTGTGCAAGATGCTTTTTACCAGTTGCCAGCCCCTATCGCGATTTTACCAGCAATAGCGTTATCAATAATGTTAGCCAAGGACTCGGTTGAGAAAAGCATCAAACATCTGCTGGCTGGGATGGGCGACAGCAATATCATCGCCATGTGTTTGATCTACCTGCTTGCTGGTGCCTTTGGGGCTTTGACCACACAAATAGGCGCTGTTTCTGCGGTGGTGAATCTGTGTTTAGATTTAATCCCTGCGTCTTTTATCTTGCCAGGACTGTTTTTAATTGCTGCTGTGGTTTCTTTCTCGATGGGCACCTCGATGGGAACTCTTGCAGCTTTGGCGCCGATAGGTGTTGGGTTAACGGAGAGTCTTCAGGTGTCACCAGCTCTGGTGGCTGGGATTTTACTTAGCGGCGCTATGTTTGGTGATAACTTGTCCGTTATTTCGGATACCACTATTGCCGCTATCCGTACCCAAGGCGCGACAGCGACTGATAAGTTAAAGCAAAATGCTCGCTGGGCTATTCCGGCAGCAATAGTGACGGTGGTGCTATACAGTATTTTTGCTGGAGAAGGCGAGGCGGTCACTATCGGCAGTTACGAGTGGTACAACTTAATTCCTTACGCCTTTATTTTGGGGCTGGCTTTACTCGGCTGGAACGTTTTTGTCATTCTGACGGTTGGTATTGTCGTCGCGATCTTCATCGGCTTACTGGGTGGTGGCTTTAGTGCGGAAGCGGGCGTTGCGGTAACCATGTACCAAGGCTTCAGCAGTATGCAGGAGATCTTCTTGCTATCCATGTTGGTTGGTGGACTTGGGGGCTTAATTAAGGCGCAAGGAGGCCTGCAATGGTTGGTACAACAAATCAGTCGTCTGTTTAGCGTCGCTAAGTCGCAATTACGAGCAAAGCTGGCCATTCTAAGCACCACTGCGGTGACTAATCTTGCGATTGCCAATAATACGGTAAGCATTGTGTTAACAGGAGATGTTACCCACGAGTTGGCTAGAAAGAGTAAGGTATTACCGAAACAAAGCGCTAGTTTAGTGGATATTGGCGCTTGTAGTATTCAAGGCGTGTTGCCTTATGGTGCTCAGTGTTTGTTATTGGGCGCGAGTTTCTCTATTTCTCCGCTAGCGCCGGGACAGTACGCGTGGTACTTGCCAATTTTATTGATTATCGCCTTGGTCGGTACGGTAAAAACCAAAGCTACTGAAGTTGATGATAATGCATCAGCCAAGACGGCGGAAGCTTAATCGAACTGGATGCGGCTCCAACTGCGACGTTGCCACAGCCACACAAAGGCGCCAGTTTGTAACACTCGATAGACTGAGTAAGCAACCCAAATAATGGTTAGGCTCTTACCTAGGTAAGGGCCTAAGTACCAAGCCACTGGTAAGAATAGTATCCACTGTGAAATGATCGATACGTAAAGCGTCGATTTGGTGGAGCCTGCACCATTCAATGCGTTAAGAAAAACCAACCCCACGGCATCAATCACAATAATTAAAGCTGACAACTTGAAAGGCCAGTGTGCAAGCTTTAAAGCTTCGGGCTCTTTCAGAAAGATGCCCATGATTGGATCGGTGAATAAATAAAAGATTGTGCCTAAACCAATGGCGAAAACAATGGCCATTTTGGCGACATCCCATCCCCAAAGATAAGCATTCTGCGGATCTTTGCGTCCTAAAGATTGCCCCACTAACGTCGCCGCTCCGATGCCGAGAGCGATACACGGCAAAATCCCAACCAGCATAACGTTGGTGATGGCGTTAACCGCGGCCAGTTGATGGGTACCAACCATGCCGATAATCCAGAATAGCGCGGTAAAACCACCAGCAAAGAAAAGCTGCTGCAAGGCTGATGGGATTGAAATCTTTAAGATGCTACGAATCGTTGGCCAGCGCGCCAACTGCGCTAAGTAGCCGTATTGTTTCGTATGCTTGCTGGCTAAATAATGGTAATACAAAGTCCCCAAGGCAACAGAAACCGTGGTGCCTATGCCTGCGCCTAGCGTTCCCAATTCTGGCATACCGAAATGCCCAAATATCAGCGCATAGTTAAGGATGATATTGATGGTGTGCATGATCAGTAGGGTGCGCAAATAATATTGGGTTTGACTGATCGCGCTCCAGTAACTACGGAAACTGAAATTTAGGCCAACGGCAACAATACCGACAAACCGAGCCTGTAAATAAGGAATGCCTTCTTTGAGCAATTCAGGGTCATCATTCAGCAGGTGCAGAATTTTTGGAGCAAGAAAAAATAGAGCAATACTGGTCGGAAGCGCGAGTAGGGTAATAATCGCCAAGGCGGCGTTCATCGGGTAGGCGGCTTCTTCGCTTCGACCTTGGCCGATACGGCGCGATACCATCGCCTGAACACCTGCGGCGAAGCCGGTAAAAAAGGCTACTGCCATAAAATTGATAAAACCCGAAATGCCGATGGCTGCAATCGCTGCGCTACCTTGTGTGCCGACCATGGCTGCATCAACAAGGTTCAGGACATTTTGAGATACCATGCCACCAACGATAGGCAGAGATATTTCTAGGACCTGACGGGAGCGATCTTTATTTAGCAAACTGAGCGCCTGATGTGTATGACAAGAATTGCCCGCATTGTATCAGGTCTTGCAGCTTCATGTCCGTTTAAAAGCGGAATTAGCTTGGCTCTTGTGGCAAATGCCAATCGATCGGTTGTTTGCCATCATCAACCAGTAATTCATTAGCTTTTACGAAGTGGTTACAACCAAAAAAACCTCGGTGAGCGGACAATGGAGAAGGGTGTGGAGCGGTTAAAACATAGTGGCGACTGCGGTCGATCGCTTGCCCTTTTTTCTTAGCATGACTTCCCCACAGCATGAACACGATATTGTCACCGTGCTTATTCAGTGCTTCTATCACATTATCAGTAAAACGCTCCCAGCCAATTTTGGCATGTGAGTGCGCTTTGCCTTGTTCGACAGTTAAAACCGTATTGAGCAGTAAAACGCCTTGCTCTGCCCAACTTTGTAAATAACCGTGTTGTGGGATTTCGAAATTTGGAATCGAGTTACGCAGCTCTTTGTACATATTGGCTAAAGACGGCGGGGGCTTTATCCCAGGTAATACCGAAAAGCATAAGCCGTGCGCTTGGTTTGGGCCATGGTAAGGATCTTGGCCTAGTATCACTACTTTGACTTGGTCAAACTCAGTGGCTTTAAAAGCGTTAAACACTTGCTCTTTGGACGGGTAAATAGCCTTTCCAGATGCTCGCTCTCCGGCGACAAAATTCATAATCTCCAAGAAGTATTTCTTTTCTTTTTCCTGGCTAAGAACATCACTCCAAGCGGTCATGCTTCCCCCTTTGATACCAGCTTTAATCCAACGATGCCGCTGACAATAAGCAATAGGCACAGAATACGTAAAATATCTTTCGACTCGTTAAATAAAAACATACCCATAATCGCTACTCCGACGGCTCCGATACCGGTCCAGACGGCATAAGCCGTGCCCACGGGAATGGTTTTCATGGCAATGGATAACAACCAAAAGCTGATGCCCATGGCGATAACGGTTAAAACTGTTGGTAGTGGCTTACTGAAGCCCTCGGTGTACTTCAAGCCGATAGCCCAAGCACATTCAAACAACCCTGCAATAAATAAGTATAACCACGCCACGACGGACTCCGATGAAGTGTTACTTAAAGTGTGGTTGCCAGTTTAGCACTGGGGCTAGCAAAGGTTAACGCTAGTGAATTAAAAGTTGTCCGATAAGTCCCAGCAAGAAACCGGCGACAGCCCCCATCGGTGGTCCCCAGTGCTTTTCCAGCTTAGCTTGTGGCGCAATGTCTTGGAACGTTAGGTAGAGAATCCCGCCAGCGGCAAATACCATAATGGCGCCGACGGCGGTAGGGAAGGCGGCGAGCCAAAAGTAACCCGCCAAACCAGCGATAGGGCCGAGAAAAGCCATAGCTAAAAAGGCTAATATGATAACGCTGGGCTTAAAGGCTTTTGCGGCGTTCATTTCGCGGAAAGCATTGAACCCTTCAGGAAGGTTTTGCAGAGCAATCAATCCGGCTAGTAATATGCCAGCGGAGCCGCCTTCTGCAAACGCTGCGCCTAAAGCTAAAGCTTCGGGGATAAAGTCCGATAGCATAGCGGCGAGTTGGCTGGCAGGGCTTTTCAAGTAATCCAGTAATCGGTCTAAAGCCATGAATGCGAAGCCACCTAAAGCGAAATAGATAGCAGTTTCGGGGATTGTCAGTTTGGCACTACCCTCAGGAATGAGTACCAAAGCGATAGCAGATAGCAGGGCGCCACCACCGAAAGCAATAATGCTATGGCGTAACTCTTGTTCTAACCATTGTGGCCGGATATGTTCAATACGAGCAAGCAAGGCGCCAATTGGCATGGATAAGCCAGCGCTAAGTGTTAGTACAACAATAAGTAACCACTCGCTCATGTCAAAGGGCCCTAGTTATTTAACTTCCACTGGCCGTTACTTTTGCTAAATACCAGTTCGCGACGGGAAGATGGAACCTTAAACATTAATTCGGTTTGATCATCTGAAACAATAGGAGTGGTACCTTTCGCCTCTTTTAAATAAAGCAGTAGCGCTTCGGCTTTATCATCGGAAAAGTCGCGAGTCGTAATGTCTTGATTGTCAGGGATTACCGCGTACTCCTGAAGTATTCGTTTCCGATCCCCTGACTCTATGATGGCGATCATTTCGTCTAGGGTTTGCTGAATTTCTTCTTCCGGTGTGGCTTTTTGGCACCCCATTAGCAGCATTAGAGTAAGAAGAAGTATTAGGCAAAGGTGCTTTGGCATAAATGTCATGGGCTTTTACTCAGATAAATGACTTAAAGAATAAATTACCTTCATATTAGCGATATAGCTTTATTTGTCAAAAGTTTATATTTGTCAAAGACTTATGTCAAAGGCTTAGGTTTTTGCGAGACACCAGACATCAACCTGTTTGACACCATTCTGTAAACATAACTTAGCCGCTTCGCTAACCGTAGAGCCGGTGGTGACGACATCATCAACCAAGGCAATGTGTGACGGTAGTGGTTTCTGTAGGTAAAACGCATTGTTTAGATTCTTGCGTCGCTGTTT
>Ga0208203_1001142_pt1 | contig 10789 bp, 12 predicted proteins | sample DeeseametaMP2914_FD_184167 | JGI IMG/M metagenome (GOLD analysis project Ga0208203, IMG submission 184167) | Marine microbial communities from the Deep Atlantic Ocean - MP2914 (SPAdes) | ecosystem: Environmental > Aquatic > Marine > Oceanic | place: West of Santa Cruz de la Palma, Atlantic Ocean...
TGGAGAACGTAAAGGCATTTGTGGAAAATGGCGGTAATGCGATCTGGGACTACATTGTGTTTCGGCATAATGAACATCAGGTTGAACAGGCGAGAGAGTTTTCTAATAAAATTGGATTTAAAAAATTTCTAATTAAGAAAACTGGTCGGTTTGCGGTTAACAGTGTTGGGGATTATGTCGTTCGAGGGCATCCTGTTTATGATAGTAAAGGTGACTTTTCTCACTTGCTTGAAGCACCCACAAAAGAAGAGTATTTAAATACTGCCTTAAAACAAGATGAAGTACAAGAGGTTGATCTTGAAGGCTTGAGTCATGCCAAATTGGATACCTCATTGGAGAAGAATGATCACTTAGTCCGAAAGGTAAGTGAATTCTTTGAGGACGAATCAATTAAGGCCATTAATAATTGTGATGTTGATTGTCATGTGAAAAAAGAAAAAAGTGTTTATATAGACTTTAATGGAAAGGTATTTCCCTGTTGTTGGCTTGCTTGGCCATACTATTCATTCTGGAAGGAAACTGAATCCTCCCAGGTAAGGGAGATTGTTGATACTCTAGGTGGCTACGACTTACTTGATGCACAAAGGTTTTCAATAAAGGAAGTATCAGAAGGGCCCTTTTTCAATCATGTGAAACGTGGTTTTAACAAAAGTAACAGCTTAGATCGTATGGTTGCCTGCTCTAAAACATGCGGTACATGTCATAATCACCTATCAGAGGAGCGCGGTCAAAACATTGGCCAGAATTAATATGAATTATTGGAATAAACATGCAGAAGTTGATCAAGCTCTTATAGAGAAATGTCGTAATTGTATTTCCTTAGTTATCCCTTCTCTCAATGAAGAGAAGGGCATCGAGGAGGTAATTAGAGCTTCCAAACCATTTTGTAATGAAATTATTGTTATAGATGGACACTCTTCAGATAAAACCGTAAGCGTGGCAGAAAGCTTGGGAGCTGCTTGTTTTCTTGACAATGGTAAGGGGAAGGGTGATGCAATTCGGGAAGGAATTAGCAGGGCAAATCACGAAGTAGTGGTATTTATTGATGCAGATATGTCTCATGACCCTAAAGATATTCCCGTTTTAGTTAAACCTATCTTTAATGAAGACAAAGACATGGTTATTGGTTCTAGGCCACGAGGCGGATCAGATGAACTACATGGGGACTTTAATAAATTTATGAGGATGATTGGAAGCGATATCATTACTCTTGGGATAAACTATCGCTTTAAAGTAAGGATGACAGACTCGCAAAATGGATTTAGGGCCATTAAAAGAGTTGTAGCTAAAGATTTGGGATTAGCAGAGAATATCACTACTATAGAGCAGGAAATGCTTATTAAGGCCTTGAAGAAGGGGTTTAAGGTCGACGAAGTTCCTACCCATGAATATGCAAGAAAGTATGGAGAATCACATATAAAGCTTAGTAGGGTATCATTGCGCTATGTTTACAGTTGGCTTAAATACATGTTTTTTTAACCATTATGTTACTTAAAAAATATCTTTTCTTTATTATTGAGGTTTTGAAGTCAAACTTAACTCAGTTACGTAGGCCATATAAACTTAACTTCGTAGTCACAAAAAGCTGTAACTCAAAATGCCTTAATTGCAACATATGGCAAGTAAAGCCTAGGGATGAGCTTTCATTAGAGGAAATTGAAAAAGTTGCAATTTCCTCACCTTGGCTTAAGTGGATTGATTTTACTGGCGGTGAGCCTACGAACAGAAAAGACTTCGTTGACATTGTTGCAACATTCAATAGGTATTGTAAAAACCTTTTGTACGTTCATTTTCCTACAAATGGATTGCGTCCAGAAAAAATTAAAAAGGTTGTAGAAGGGATAAAAAAGGTTGGTACTTTTAAAATTGTTTTAACTGTAAGTATTGATGGGCCTAAAGAAGTTAATGATAAACTCAGAGGAGTTCCTGGAGATTTTGAAAAAAGCGTTGAGACTTATCGGTTATTGAATAGCCTTCCAGGAGTGAAAGTCTATTTTGGAACCACCCTGTTTGAATCTAATTACCTTTATATTAATCAGATGTTCAAGGAGTTAAAGGTTTTAATACCTAGGCTCAAAAAGACTGATATACATGTCAATATGGGTCACTATTCTGAACATTTTTATGAAAACGAGTCAAGTTCTGACATTAATCCTTCTTTAAAAATTTACAAAGAGATAGAGGCCTTTTATACAGGCGAAAGAGGTATTTCACCCTTTTCATTTCTAGAAAGAATTTACTCACGTGGGCTGAGAGGTTATGTTGTGGATAAAAGAACGCCTATGGTTTGTAGATCTTTGGAGGCATCGGTCTATTTATCGGAAAAAGGAACTGTTTATCCTTGCTCAATGTGGAACAGGCCCCTTTCAAATGTTAGAGAACATGATTACGATTTAGGTAGAGTTATTGATTCTCAAAAAGCATTAAACGCCTTAAGTGAAATTAGACAAAATAAGTGTTCACAATGCTGGACTCCATGTGAGGCCTATCAAACCATTATTGGTAATATGTTTGAGGCATCACGACTCTAAACCTGTGATTTTGCCAAATTTAATTTTTTATAAAGACTAAAAGCTGCTAGGTTTTCTAAGGCGAATATATTGTAAATCATCCCGCCCAATATGAGCGGGTAATGATTTTTCGAATTTTAATTGAGTGTTAGCGTTTCTTGTTAACCGGAATTTTTACTTCTGCTTTTTTCAGCTTTTTTTCGGTTGCTAATTTTATCGCGATGGCGGCAATTCCAAGAGCAGCTGCTGTCAATGCGGTGAATAGTATAGTCATGATGACCTCCTTAGGAGTTATCGGTCAATCACTTATAATTATAACTCGATTTTGTTAAAATTTGTAAACAAAATGTTTTCATTTACTAGAATTAATCATTGGTTTATTATCTATCTATAGATTTCAATTACTTGTATTAGGATGCTCATAATGAAGCCTGTTTTAACTACTCAACAAAAAGCTTTGAAAATAAACCTCAACCCTGCGATATATGGTACTTTCGCTGAAATTGGTGCCGGTCAAGATGTTGCGGGTAATTTCTTTAAGGCCGGAGCTGCTAGCGGCACGGTCGCAAAGTCTATCAGTGCTTACGATATGGTAGTAAGTGATACAATTTATGGCAAAGAACAAAGTAAAAGATATGTATGCAAGTCAAGGCTTGAAAAAATGCTTAAATACGAGCATGAGCTTTTAATTGAGCGTCTATCTAGTACAACTCCTGAAAGAAGTTACTTCGCCTTTGCCAATACTGTCGCAGCAAGAAATTATCACGGTACTAATGAGGCACATGGTTGGCTTGGCCTTCGGTTTGGAAGCTCTAAACAAGAGTGTAGCGAGGTTATTATCCATGTAAGAATGGGGGATAATACAGCACAGCTTCAGCAACAGGCCATTGGAGTCCTTGGAGTCAATCTGAGCTATGCCGCTTTTTATCATGAAAACAATCTAGAAGAATTTGTATCAATGTTAATGCACAACCTAAGTAGAGAGCGTATTGAAATTGATATGATCAGCACTAAGGGGAGTGCCTTTAAAGAGTACGACAATAGACTGTTGAATTTGGAGCTTGTTAAAACTGAGCTCACTGACGCGATTATGTTTGATTGCGATGGCCAGATTACCCTAGCATCGGATGAGTTATATAAAAAAGAAATTCTAGTTGCCAGAGGATCATACCGACCACCTACTAAAGTTAATTTAGATATCCTGAAAACAGGGGTTGAGAACTTCAAAAAGGATACTGGTGCTAAAGAAGTTGTTCCCTTTTGTGAAATAACTATTCACAATCTCTGCTCAGGTGGAGAGCTTGCTAAAGAGGATTTCTTGGCCAGAGTTGACCTGTTAACAAGCATCAACTATAGAGTTCTTATTACAAACTTCCCACAGTACTTTAAACTTACAAATTATCTATCAAGATTTAAGGCAAAGCATTTGGCAATAGTCTTAGGTGCGTATAACTTTAAGCAGATCTTTGATGATGATTACAACCAAGTTCCTGGAGGTAAGCTTGAGGCACTGGGAAGACTCTTCATGGAAAATGTTCAAGTTTATCTTTACCCGTATCGAGAAGAGCTTTCTACTGATGAGTTAATTTCACTAAAGAATATGCCAGTTCCAGAAAATGCCAAGCACTTGGTGGAGCATATAAAGGCGTTGGGGCAAGTCAAAGACTTGGAAGGGTATGATGACAGCATCTTGCATATCTATTCAAGAAAAGTTCTGAAAATGATTGTGAATGACGAGGATGGCTGGGAGGACTTTGTGCCAGCTCCAATCGCAAAGACGATTAATGACAAATGTCTTTTTGGTCACCCATGCTTTTACGGGACAAAGGATGACTAAAGTTGCTCCTCAGAGGCAATCTTACGATCTTGGATAAGTGACTTTTGAAGGGATCTTTTTAGAAAGATCTCCTTTTGGGTTGCAAACTCTTTATTGCCTTTTAGTGATGCCCACTCATCAAAGTACTCATTTGTTTTCTTTACTCTAAGTTTTTTCATGCAGGAAAGGTATTTTAGCATAGACATGTCGGAGCAATCATTTCTCCATTCCTGAGCAAGCTTTCTTAGATTAGATTGGAAACTTGCAAACTTCTCTTCAAAGGTTTGGGTCGAACGCTTATTTAAAGCATTAGCAATATTTGAGTGTGATAAAATATCGTAACAGAGGTTGTCTAATATAAGTTGGTTTAGCTCTTCAGTATCTAGGTTGGAAGGCGTTGTCTCTAGGGTTTTTGCTTTTTTAAGACATGCTGACTTTGCCTGAAGAAGTGTTTTGGATTCCTTCATCCAGTCGTGATTGCTTAATAATGTGCTCTTAAGATCTTTTAGATTGTTTCTAAATGCGAACTTTGCGCTTTTTTTTTCCTAAGTTCTATTTCTTGATTGGCACTTGCAAGCTTTTGCTGAAGCTTTCTTTTGATTTGATCCTTTAGGAAAAGGTATTCATGGCCATTAATTTGAGCATTTGCACTTTGATATGCGTTTAGGATTTCAAATGTCTCTTTTTTTAGATATTGATTTAAGCATCTCTCCATGTAGAGGCTTGAGTTTTCCTCACAAAAACCAACTCTCTTTTCTACAGTAGTATTAATTTTTGGTCCCAAGGCCATGAATACATGCACCAATGCTTTATGTGCCTGAGCCTTCACCTGGTCGTAAGAGTGCTTTTTCTCATAATTGGAAATTTGGTCTTTAGTTGCTTTTGTCTTTTTTATGTATCGGTTTAATGCACCTTTCAGGTGGCGCTCATAGCATCTTTTGGCATTCATATCATTTACTTGGCAGTATACATAGATCTGTTTTGGATCTTGGAAGTCCTCAAACTTCTTTGAGGTGCTGGCCGGAACCCTGCTGGTTTGTTTAACGAGAGTTGTGAGAAAGCCTTTCTTGCTAATGGCCGTTTTTTGACAACCGGCCAAAATGGATCCAAAAATTAAAAAGCCCAAACCGTTTGCTAAAGTTATAGAAAGAATTTTAGGATATTTCATTTTTTGCCCTCGTTAATGTACTGAACTAGTCGGCTACTAGCTTGAAAACTTTAGTAAAAAACTCGGTAGATAGTGAAAAATATTAAAAATTAGGTTAAGCTTTGGAAATTAGGAGAGTTCTTGGAAGTTCATATAATTAAGACTAACGACATTTATCTTAACCTTGCTCTAGAGCAGGTCTTATTTCTTGAGTTACCGGCAGGCACAAGGCGATTGTTGATCTGGAAAGATGCCCCATGCATAGTGATGGGAAGGTTTCAAAACCCTTGGGTTGAGTGTGACTTAGAAGGTATGAAAAGGGACGGTGTTCTTCTTGCTAGAAGGCAAAGTGGCGGAGGTACTGTTTATCATGATCAGGGGAACGTGAATGTTTCCTTCATGGATTGGAATGAGGTCTATGATAAGGATGTTAACAATTCCATAATGATAGAAACTCTAGGCGAGTATGGACATAAGGCCGTAAGCTCTGGGCGTAGCGATATTCAGATAATTACTCCTGACGGCAACAGAAAGGTCTCAGGCGCGGCGTTTAAAAAGAAAAGAGACAGAACCTTTCATCATGCCACGATGCTTTTAAACTCAAACCTAGATAACCTCAACAGGTACCTTATTCCTAAAATTGGACAGGATAATGTTCAAACCAAGGCCATATCTTCAGTTCGCTCTAAAGTTGCGAATACAAATATAAAAGAAGAAGACTTCATAAAGAGCCTTATTAGAAATTATGAAATCCAACACGGCCAGAGCGCCACAGTTAAGGTTTGGTCTGAAAATGAGGCAAAGGAAAAGGTTCTATTAAACCCTGACTACCTGAATGTGCTCATGAGTTGGAAGTGGATCTGTGCTGAAACACCTCTATTTAAGACCAAGATAGAAAGTGGCAATTGGGAAGTGGACATCACTATAAAGAAAGGTGTTATCCAAGAGGTGGAATTGGAGCATGGATCTATCCACCCTGGTTTTTTGTCTGATTTAAGCTCGACTTTGAAATTAATGCCGCTTAGAAAAGAGGTGCTAGAGCACAGGTTCTCCAAGCTAGAGCTGGATATGTACAAGGAGCGGGTCTTAGAATTAAAGGCACTAATAAATGAGTACTTTATAAAGGATTTCGAAGACTTAGCCTAGTGGGCAATACAAGTTGAGCAACCGCCTGACTTGGTTGGCCTAGTTGCGTCAGTTATTTCCCAAATATTAGAGTACTTAGCGTTTATGTGGTCGCAGGCCATCTCAATCGAGGAAAACTCTTTTTGATAGACCTCGTTATTGTCCTGGTCTAGAACCGTAACATAGTAAACAAAAGAATCATCCAAAATGTCTGGGCTGGCCCCAAAGGTTATGATGGCCTTTAATTCCTCGTGGGAGAAAGAGCAAAATGTCCAATTCTCAGGTGTGATTTTCATATTTTTAGCTAAATCCTTAATATTAGAAAATTTATCTTGTCAAACATAGCAATTTGAGTGTAAGTTAGCAATCTTTAAAGATAAGAGAAACTAATGGAGGACATATGGCAAAGGGGCCAAGAGTTATTATCACTTTGGAATGTACTGAAGCTAGAAAAATTGGGAAAAGCCCATCTAGATACACAACTACAAAGAACAAAAAGACTCATCCAGAAAGATTGGAACTTAAAAAGTACAATCCTGCTTTGAGAAAACATACTGTTCACAAAGAAATTAAGTAATTGCCAAATAAATTTGGTCGCTCGCTCGGGCGACCAAACAGGCAACTAATATGAAAGACCACTCATTTTCTTATGAGGAACTAAACCGTTTCTCAAACTCCGATCCTTACAATTTTGTTCCCACTCACTTAAGATCACTTCTTAAGGAACTGAAACACTACGAAAAAACACTTAATTTTCCGGCTGTTCACAATGATGTTGGCCAGCTTTTGGCCTTTTTTCTTTCAGGGCAAAGACCTGAGAGGATTTTCGAGATGGGCTCGGGTTATGGGCATAGTGCTTTTTGGTACTTTGTTGGAGCCCAAGATTCTTTAAAAGAGGTTATTCTGACTGAGAAAAGGTCCGACCTTGAAAGGGTGTTTGATAATCTATGTTGGCCAGTGAATTGGAAAAATAGAATGAACTACATTCAAGGAGATGCTTTTGAAGCTCTTCAAGATGTTGATGGGCAGTTTGATTTGATTTTAGTTGATGGTGTAAAGGCCGACTATCTCAAGTTTATTAAGCTTGCTCTGCCAAAGCTTTCTTCAAATGGAATTATTGCCATTGATAATAGTTACTGGAGAGGAAGTTTTTTAAGGGAGAGTGTTAGAGTTAAAAAGAAAAGTGCTCAGAATATATTCGAGTTACATACATGGATACGAAATCAAAAAAATTTAAAAGCAATTTTTGTTCCATTCCTTGATGGACTTACTCTGATTCAAAAACTAAAATAGTCTTTAGTTTTTAAGGAATCACACTATTAAAACCAAAAATATTCTTTATATTTTTAAAGCACTTAGCTGCTCGTATTTTGCAGGCGTAGTCTTTTATCTGGTCTCTTTAGCTGGTGTTAATGTCTATCTTGGAGAAGGTGGCCATGAAGTCAATCACTATGATTATGCTGAGGCCATAACCCCTCAAAGGATTGCATCTCAGCTCTCTCATGATAAAAATTTGGCCAATACAAATCTCGCTGAGAAAATTAATTGGACGGGCAGTTTTTGTTTAAATGTATTTGAACTTACAGAGAGTTTGTTCTTTGTTAAGAGTAAATTCTCACATAAGTCTAGAAGCTATATCAGCATAAGGGCACCGCCCTTTAAAGTCTTTCTCTCGTAAAATTCAAATTCATTAAATAACTATACTAAAGGAAATTAAACATGCGTTTATACGTAACTCTATTACTATTATCTACAGCTGCATTCAGCGATCACAAAAATATAGCAGATCGTCATGCTCCAATAGGCGTGATGAAAGACCACATCCACAAACCAGGTGAATTTATGTTTTCACTTAGGGCCGTGAATATGAAAATGGATGAGCTCATCAATGGTAGCGATGAGAAAAGTATTCAGGACTATAAGGATGCAAATAATAAATCAATGATACCGACTGATATGAACATGAAAATGTACATGATTGGCGCTATGTATGGACTTACAGACAAAATCACACTTGGAGTTATGCAAGGGTATATGAAAAATACCATGGAAATGGAAATGGCCATGAATGGTATGGAGTCCGAGTCAGAGACACAAGGTCTTGGTGACACAAGTTTGAGTGCCCTCTATGGTATTATTGACGAGCAGGACCTAAAGCTTGTGGGAAATATTGGATTAACCCTACCTCTTGGAAGCATTGAAGAGGAGAAAAATGACATGATCCTAGGATATCCTATGCAGCTTGGTAGCGGAAGTTATGGAGCAAGCTTTGGTGTAACTGGGATAAAGTATATTGATATTTATTCAGCTGGAGCACAAGTGCAAGGCAAAACCTTTTTAGGCCGCAATGATGAAGACTACAGATTAGGAAATGAATATACCTTTACATCATGGATAAGTGTTATGCCTGTTGAATCATTCTCTTTGTCTCTTAGACTAGAGAGAAAGCAATTTGAAAGATTATCTGGCATGAATGAAGACATGCACTCAATGATGTCTACAACGCATGATACTAAGTTTAGTACTAGAAGATTTGACTCTGTTCTTGTTGGAGCAAACTATATTTTTAGGTCCGGTGCTTTAGAAGGTCATAGATTAGCTTTTGAGTATGGAAAACTAGCAGGTTTTGATGTTAACGATTTTCAATTGGCCCCAACTGAGACAATGGTCTTTGGCTGGCAGAAAGCATTTCAATAATTACTCCGGCCCGCGATTTGCGGGCCTTTTTATTTGAGGTGTTGGTAGCGTATCGTGAAACGATCAAGATAGTCTTTGTGAATTAAATGCGGGTGAGCTCTGGCACTAGATTTCATTAAAAAGTATTGCTTCTTTTCAATTTTTAAATCCGGCATAGAGTTAACCAGAGCAGAAATTGTATAAGTTGTAGTATTGCCGTTTAAGGTTTGAATTTGGAGTCTATATTGAGGGTTGTCTAAATAGTTTTGGATGTATGTTTTTAGCTTATCGTTTTTACTGTCGACAATCATATGACTTCTGACATCCAAAATTTCCGATAGTTTTTGTTCTACAGAACTGTCACTTATGCTTCTATATCTTTTGCTTAGCCATCCAGAAGGAGTTCTTGATAGTGTGTTGGTTGTATCCTTATTCTTATAACGGTAAAGATCAAACCTTTGAATATCACTAAGTTTTTCTCCAAATATTTTAGAGTCGATAAAGTCGCCTAGGCTTAGAAGCTGCAAATTGTGTGTTAAAGCGTTAACCTGATAAATGATGTCATGATTTGAGAAGGTCATATATGAAGTATTATCAATCGGGTTTCTAAGACCGATTTTAACCTCAATGTGCTCATCCAGTTTTGTGAATAAGTCCAGTATTGCAACAGGGGTATCTAGGGAAAAACTTTTTAAATTTATCGGCTCTTTCTCGTGAAGAGTGTGGATGGATATATTTTTAAAAGAGCCAATAATCTTTTGAATTGTTTCCGCTGGAGCGGGCATCTTTCGAGGTTCTTTAAGAAACCACTGATTTGTTTCGTCTAGGCTTACAGTGAATTTCCCTAGGCGGTTTTTTAGCCGTATTGTTTCAATGTTTGCAAGGATGTCGGCCTGTATGGGAGTTGTGTAGTGTTCGAACCCTGAGTCTTTGCTAACAACATTTTGAAAAACCTCTGAAAAAACCAATAGGGTTAAAAGGCCTAATGCGAAGAGTGCCAGCAACCACGTAGAAATATAGTTTTTTAAACTCTGCCTGATAGATTCCATTTAAAAGCCTAAGTCGTCAAACTCGTCCTCATCATCATCCTCTTCCTCAGCTTTTTTGAGCTTTTTTGGTTGTGGCGGAATATCGGGTTCGATTGATTTCAAGAATTGCCTTAGAGTCTCCCGTTCTCCTTCAAAAAGAAAAGTGGTGGCACACTGAAGACGATGAGTAGGGCTACTTTCACTAATTATTTTTGATTTTCTTTCGATTGATACACAGTTAAGCACTTCTGTTGCAATAGAAAACCGGTTTGGAATCATGAATTCAATTATTATGCTTTGGCCTTTGGTATAATTCTTTTTGGCAAAAAGTAGAATTTGGTCCATGTGAACTTCTGATAGGAATGCAAAACCAGAAATCATTTTAGATTCGTCTGGACGAACCCTTTCAAATGTCGATGTTTGTGCTTTATCAGTACTCTCTTCTTGTTGATCATCAAGCATTGCGGCAGCAGCGTCTTCGGCAGAT
>Ga0208203_1001151_pt1 | contig 10756 bp, 9 predicted proteins | sample DeeseametaMP2914_FD_184167 | JGI IMG/M metagenome (GOLD analysis project Ga0208203, IMG submission 184167) | Marine microbial communities from the Deep Atlantic Ocean - MP2914 (SPAdes) | ecosystem: Environmental > Aquatic > Marine > Oceanic | place: West of Santa Cruz de la Palma, Atlantic Ocean...
TTGGATTTTTCACCGCTATGGTAATCGAGGGCTGAGTCTTTTCTTCGCGGGAATTAACCTTCTCTCCATTACCTTTGTGGTTCTTATTCTCGTTGGCTGCTCAATATTGATGGCCCAGCTCTTTGGCATTGATCAAAAAGTGGCCCTCACGATTACCCTTCTCTTCGTCTTTAGTTACGTCTTAATGGGAGGCACCTACGCTCATGCTTACACCAATACTTTCCAAGGCATTATGATGCTTGGGATTGCGCTCTTTCTTTTCTTTGGAGGAGTTAAATATTTTGATGGTGGATTTATGAATGCTCTGCAAGGCGTGAGCGCGAATTACGCTAGTATCTACAATCCGGAGAGTCCTCTTTACTACGACTTTATTTCTGTCTTCGCGTCAGGCTTTATCATTACTTTTGCTTTGATGATGCAACCCCATATCCTGACCAAGGTTCTCTATATTAAAAGTGATGAGGACGTTAATAAGTTTATTGGAACGACAGTTGTCGTTGGGCTTTGCTTTTCCCTCATTATGTTCATCGGCTTCTTTGCGAAACTTAAAGGACTTGATATTGCCCGCCAAGACACAGTCGTTGTCCAGTATATTGTGAGCGAATACGCGACTTCGAGTTGGGGAATGTACTTTCTAGCCTTTGTTTCCATTTCGCTTCTGGCCGCAGGAATGAGTACTTTGGATGGAATTCTTGTGTCCTTATCAGCGATGGTCGTAAACGATATCTATAAGCCTTTAGCGAAGAATGGCCAGCTTGATCCAAAGAAGGCGCTCTGGCTAAGTCGTGGTGTTCTTATTGGTGTTGGGCTCTTTTCTTATGCTCTTGCTTACAATCCGCCAAAGCTTGTTGGCCTCTTTGCGCAAAAAGGGGTTTACGGACTGGCCGCAGCTTCTCTTGTGCCCATTCTCTTTGGGGTTCTTTACAAGAAAGGTCTTCCTCTTTGGGTGGTTTCAACGGCTGCCATGATAGGACTCTTTGGCCATCTCATTATGAATCTCTTTCTCGGGGTCGCTAATCCTGCGGTGAGTTCTACGTATGCGATTTTTATGAGCTTAGGATTTACTTTCATCAGTCTTTTCTTTGTAGGCAGAGGTGAAGTTCAAAAGTCTCAGACTGCTTAATTATTAATAAGCTGTTTAATTTTTAGTCAAAATCTCGGGAGTGAGTAATCCTTTCTCACTCCCTCCTTTGTAAGTAACTTTATTTATTAGGCGCCAATTGGCCTAAGACTTGCTCCCAAATAGAGTAATTCTTAATTTGTACGTCAGGAGCCCGTTTATGAAGAAGTTACCTCTTATTTTCTTATGCCTGCGCTTTCTCCTTGGAAGCTCCCTTCAGGCCGCTCATCTCGATCAACTTATCGAGGAGAGACTGCCGATTGCGATGGCCAAGGCTGGAGGCCACAAGGACTTCTATTCAGCTCCTGAAATTAAAGCCTTTAATCTGGAACTCTTAAGCCTTATTGGACTTGATCATGTCCCCAGTGGTGCAACGATGATGCTTCCAGGAACAAAGACTCGCTTTCTTGTTTCTCATCTTGAAAGACTTAAGGAGGGGGAGCATGAGGAGGGTGATGCTGTGCCCACTGAGAGGGAGTGCGCCCAAAAGAAAGAAGAGGCTTTGCCCCTCTTTGTTGAAGAAATTGAAAGTGTTCAAGAGGAGCTTATCCCGCAAATTCATTTTCAAGCAAATCCTCAAACGCCGACATTAGGAGATATTTATCCTGAGACTGAGCCCATGAGCTTAGGAAATTACTCCTTTAAATTTGCTTCCGATAATAAAGACTATGTCGAGTCCGTTGTAGATGAAAATGGAAATCAGCTGCCCTATGGTAATAAGATGATTGACTGTGAGGATTGCCCAAGCTTTGTTGGCTCCATTCAATTAAGCGAACCTGACATGGGAATGAATCAACAATGTTCAGGAACCCTTGTTGAGTACGGTGGAAGAACGCTCTTTTTTACCAATCGTCACTGTATTCCAGAGGATATGAAAGAAGACCATAAGGCCGGGAATGAAGCCAAGAATTGTGATGCTCGTATTTCTGTAACCTTTCCTAAAACCAAGTCGAATGAGCGAGAAGTTCTCAGATGCCAAAAATTGGTTGAAGTCTCCGCAAAGCCCCTCACCGGTGAAGGCCCGCCAGATTGGGCGATTATTGAGCTTGAAAAGACTAATAGAGAGCCTGCTAAGCTCGCTGTTAGAGATATTCTAAGAGGAGAAGAAATTGAACTCTTTCCCATGTACTACGATAAAAAAGGTGAAGGGCTCAATGGTGGTGAAGAGCGCCTTGATAAGAGTGGCCAAAAGCGCTGGTTTAATATTGTGAAATCAAAGAGAGTGAAGTGCAACCAACTTCGCGATATGAATGTTATTGGCAGTGAGGCCTGTGACCAAGAGGTGACAAGTGGTAACTCAGGTTCAGGTGCCTTTAATAAAGACGGAAACTTTTCAGGAGTCCTCAGCCATATTGTTCCCATTGGCATGTCGGCCGAAGAATATGCTGCCATGGTGAATCGAGGGGAGAAATTGTGGTCACCTGCTTTTATCGGAACGACAAGTAGAGACATCCTAAGAGACATCTATGTGCGCCAATTAGAAGACCCTAATTTTAGAGTCTACCCGATGAGTGAGCTTAAGAAGGCCTTCCCCCATATTACTGACTAGGAGGGAAGTTCGACTATTTTCCAATAGCACTCCAGGAGATTAACCATTTCAATAAAGTTTTCTCCAAGATTTGATTTAATGAGAAAGCCCGCGATATTCAAGTCATAGGCTTTAAGTTTGTCTTCTTCACTCTTTGAGGTGGTCAAAACAAAGATGACAGTTTTATGGAGGGTAGGATCTTTTCTAATCTCCTGAATAAGCTCAAGGCCACCCATTCTTGGCATATTAAGATCAATTAAGAGAATATAAGGTGAAGAAAGACTGGTATCGGGGTGCTGATTTCTTAGAATCTCTAGAGCCTCGATTCCATCCTTTGCCCTTACTAGAGGATTGGCTAGCTTTTGCTTAGAGAAGGCCCGGCGCACACCCTCAGCGTCGATATCGTCGTCTTCCACCAAGAGCATATTAACTATTTTATTTTGCATCATGACCTCGTCAAAGTTAGTAATTTCATGGAATTATAAGCCTTATTGGAAAAATATATATTATTGTCTAAGTTTCTGTAAAGGCGTTATAATAGTTGTGTGAAGAATATCATCATCTCTTTTAAACACTCTTTGGTTTCAAAGATCACCGCTTTCTATGTGATCACGGTCTTTCTTTGTTTGACTCTTATTAGTCTTTTCTACTTCAAGGTAACTACAGATCTCACGCTTGATAGTATTCGCGAAGTTATGGATGGTGAGGTTATTTTACTGACGGAAAAAGTCTCTCGCTCTTTTGATGCAGTAGAGAAGGATCTTGAACTCATTTCAAAAACACCTCCCTTTCTTGGGATTATAAGGGCCCGCTTAAATAACGGTGTTGATCCTCTTGATCAATCCTCGCTTAAATTGTGGCGAGAAAGATTGGGCATCATCTTTCAATCTATTCTTGGGGTGAGGCCTGCTTATACTCAGGTTCGCTTCCTCTCCCTTGAAGGCCAGGAATTAGTACGCGTTAATCGACTAGCAAAAGGTTTTGAAGTGGTTCCCCTAGATGAGCTCCAGGATAAGGGAAATGAACCTTATATTGCTCGGGCCCGGACTATAAAAGAAGGAGAGGTTATCTTCTCTAAGATCAGCCGAAATATCGAAAATGGCATACCCGTGACCGATGAAAAGAACACCCTTAGGGCGATGAAAGGTATTTTCTATCAGGGAAGTCTTGTAGGCTATCTCATTGGCAATATTAACTTTAATCATTTTCTTAAAGACATTGTTGAAAATATCCCCAAGCATTCTTCCGTCCGTTTAGAAGGTTCTTTAGGAAATAGTGTCGATCTCGGTGCGCCCTTTCCCGCTTTTGAAGACTCTTATCGCTCTCGACTTGGAGGCTTTGAGAAGAAAAAAGAAGTCTTCTTTCAAGAAATGAAAGATTTTATGATTGTTAGCCAAAAATATTTCTATAATAAGAAATACCCAAATGAGTTTATGAAGATTTATTTGGCCGCTCCTATGACGGATCTTCTCCTTAAATTCAGTGAAGCGAAAAAGAAGTCCTATGTCTTTCTATTTTTTCTTAACCTTTTAGTTGTGGCGTTCTTCTTTATTTTATTAAAGAAAAAGCTCAATCCCCTCAAAACCATGAGTACTCAAATTGAGAAGGCGAGTGAGTCCCTTGACCTTTCTTTCGATCTTCCGATCCAACTTGAAGATGAAATTGGCTCCCTTGCCCGCTCCTTTAATTCCTTAAAAGATAAACTTAATAGTAGCCTCACTGATCTTAAACGCTCAAATGATGAGCTTGAAAAATTCGCTTATATTGCCTCCCACGATCTCAAATCTCCACTAAGGGCGATTGATAATTTAAGTCAGTGGATAGAGGAAGATCTAGAGGAGATTGCGAATGATCAGACAAAGACGTATCTGGTTCAAATGAGAGGACGTGTTTTTAGAATGGAGAGGCTTCTCGATGCCCTTCTTGAATACTCTCGAGTTGGCAGAGAAGCCTATGCACAAACCTATGTGTGCCTGAATGAAGTTGTTGATGGCGCTCTTAATGTTCTTGATAAACCCCCTCACATAACCATCAAAAAAGAGATTGAACTTCAAGATTATCTTGTTTGTGAACTTCCTCTCTCTCATGTCCTGCAAAATTTGGTTGGTAATGCCATAAAACATAGCGAAAGAGAAGACGCTAAAATTGAAATCAAAGTAAAGGAGAGTGGTGGTTTCTTGCAGTTGAGCGTCAAGGATAATGGGGCTGGGATTGAAGAGAAGTATCATCGAAAAATTTTTGAAATGTTTCAAACTCTCAAAAGTCGAGATGAAGTTGAGGGGAGTGGGATGGGCTTAGCTCTCATAAAAAAGATTGTTGAAAAACAAGGTGGCTCCATACAAGTAAAAAGTAAATTAAATGAAGGAAGTGAATTTATTTTTACGTGGTCACATTTTAAGAAAAAGGATGGTGCTCAGTGAAAAAATTTCTCATTGTTGAGGACGATAATATTGATGCTGAGATTTTAAAGAGGCAATTGCAAAAAGAGCTTAAAGAGCCATTTGAGTGCTCTCGGGCTATTTGCCTTGCTGAAGCTATCGATATCTTAACTCTTGAGAAGATGGATATGATTTTCCTAGATATCGGTTTGCCTGATGCTGTCTCTCTTGAAAACTCGGTCAGCCGACTCTTTAAGCTTTCTCCCCACACTCCACTTATTGTCCTGACAGGAGATGATAATCTTGAGCAAGGGATTCTAGCGGTTAAGTTAGGGGCACAAGACTATCTTGTTAAAGGGGATATTTCTTCAGGTGGGGTGAGTCGCTGTGTGGAGTTTAGCTTTATACGAAAGAGTGTTGAGCGCGAGCTCATTTATCAAAAGGAAGAAGCCTTTAGAAAGAATGAATTTAAGTCCCTCTTTCTTGCTTCAATGTCTCATGACCTTAGAGCACCTTTGATGGCCATCATAAATGTGGTTCCTGAACTTAAGAATCGAGATCTCACTGTAGAGCAGGTCAATGACTTTTACGATATTCTTGAAAAAGCGGGAGAGACTCAGCTTCGCATTATCAACGACATTCTTGATCTGACTAAGCTTGAACAGGGCAATGTGAAAGTTAATGAGAGAGAAGTTGAGCTGCGAAAGGTGGTCAATACTACTGTTATTCCCTTTAAGCATCTTTTAGAAAAGAAGGGGCTCGATTTCAAACTTATTATTGATGATGAAATTGCCCCTAAAGTGATAAGTGACGACGTAAGTATCACACGTATTCTTGGAAATCTTATTAATAATGCCTATAAGTTTACTGATGAAGGGGAGATTAAAGTGGAGGTCTTCTTAGCGGACCAGAGTCTTGTATTTAGGGTATCAGACACTGGCCAGGGAATTGACCTTAAGGACCAAGAAAATATTTTTAATACATTTAATCAGGGAAGCAGTGGACAAAGATCTGATGGTGTAGGGCTTGGATTAAGTATTTGCCGCCAACGCGTAAATCTTATGGGAGGCAGTATGGGCCTTCAAAGTAAGGTCGGTCTAGGAAGTGAATTCACTTTCACCCTTCCTTACTATCCTGTAAGTTCTCCTTTAAAAGTTATCGAGGCTAAGAAGGAAACAAAGAGGAAATTGGTAAAACCTAGACGGATTCTCTTTTTTGAAGACGATCCCTGCAATGAAAAACTTATTGAGCTCTACCTTAAGGGGGCGGATTATAGTTTTGTTGTGGCGAAGAATGGCACAGAGGGGCTAGAGCAATTTAAAAAAGATCACTTCGATATGGTCTTTGTGGATCTCAGGATGCCTGACTTGTTTGGCCATGAAGTTGTCCAAATGCTAAGGGAACTAGAGAAAAAGGAAAAACGCCATCGTAGTATTATTATTGGATTCACTGCATCAGCTGTTGATCAAGAAGTTGAGCTTCTTACGAGTGCAGGATGTGATTCTCTTCTTCTGAAGCCTTATCGTAAAATGGAGCTCCTGCAAAAGATCACAGGGGAATAATGCAATGTCTAACTTACAAATTCTATCTTAAGACAATCCTGACTTACATCTCGCATTAGTATCCCTTATAATTTAAGTAACCCAAAACGCATTTCAAGGATGAGGGATGCCGCACCACTACGCTCATGGAGCGACTGATACGTTGGAAGTGGACGTTGATCACTTCGCTGCCCTTTATGCAATGGCCTTAAATGGCTCATTGGCCCCCGAAGAAGAAGATGAAGTCTTAGATGTTGCTGCAGCTTGTATGAGCGCAGAAGATCTTGATGCAGATGTTCGCGACTTCTTTCAATCGGCCTTCTTGGTTTTAAACAAGAAGAATAAGCGCTTTATCGACCTTCGTAAGATGAATCGCATGGTTCGAAACGGTGAGTTAGGAGCTGGGCAGCAATAGCTTTTGTCTGGCCACCTTTAGTGGCGAGTAAAAGCGCAGATTCATTGGCACCTTAGGGGCTTTTAGGTAAGCTAGGGCACGTTTTTAACAGGAATCGTGAACTATGCTTTATAAGAGGAAAGAAAAACCTCAAGGGCCCTATGATGTGATCGTTATTGGATCAGGTCTGGCCGGAATGACAGCGGCCAAGAAGCTTGGTCTCAATGGCCGTCGTGTCTTACTCCTTGAATCCCACAATAAGCTTGGAGGCTTTGCCACTTGGTTTCGCCGCAACCAAGGAGAGCACATTTTTGATGTGAGCCTCCATGGCTTTCCTATTGGCATGAAGAAGACTTGTCGTAAGTACTGGACGAAGGATATTGCCGACTCCATCAAGCAAGTGGATCGTGTGCGCTTTATTAATCCCCAATACGATCTCGAGTCGGACTTTACTAAAGAAGACTTTACAGACAAGCTCGTCAATCATTTCAAAGTCCCTAGAGAAACGGTTGATGCCTTCTTTAATCATCTCGCCAATATGAATTTCTACGATGATGATGGCATGACTAATGGTGAACTTTTTAGAAAGTACTTTGGGGATCGAAACGATATCACACGCTTTCTTCTTGAGCCCATTGTCTACGCCAATGGCTCGACTCTTGAAGATCCGGCCATCAGCTATGGCATTGTCTTTTCTAATTTCATGTCAAAAGGTGTCTATATTTATCGTGGGGGCACAGACAAACTGATTAACGAAATGAAAGAGAACCTTCTTGAAACAGGAGTCGATATAAAGCTTCATGCCTTCGTCGAAGAAATTGCCGTCGAGGGTGGGGTTGTGAGAGGTGTGCGCCTTAAAGACGGAACGTTCATTGAGGCGAAGTCTGTGGTCAGTAATGCCAATCTTCATAGCACTATTTTTAAAATGGTGGGGGAACAAAAGTGGGCACCTGATTACGTCAAGAGGGCCCGCGAAGTGCGCCTTAACACTTCAAGCTGTCAGGTCTTTATGGGTGTGAAGCCAGGAGAGAGTATTCCCGATCACGGTGAACTCATCTTTTATTCGGAGGATGAAGAATTCTCAACAGATGCTCTTCTCAGTCCAAAAGTGGGCTCACAAACTTTTAGCTTTTATTATCCCAACACCAGAGTCCCTGGCATGGAAGGGCGCGGGGATCGTTACGCAGTGGTAAGTTCAAGTAATGCTCGCTATGAAGACTGGAAAGACCTCACGGAGAGTGAATACAAGGAAAAGAAAGAATACAATATTGAAAGAGCACTAAGCTGCCTTGATAAAGTCATCCCGGGAAGTCGCGCTAAGATTAATTATGTTGATGCGTCCACTCCCTTGACGGTTGAAAAATACACCCACCATAAAGGGGGGGCCAGTTTTGGAACCAAGTTTGAAGGACTACCCATCTCCATGAAAATGCACGAAGAAATTTCAGGACTCTTCCATGCGGGAAGTGTGGGAATCATTATGTCTGGGTGGCTAGGGGCTGCTAACTATGGCGTGATCCAAAGTCATGAAGTTGATAATTACCTTGATAAAGTCACTCAGCCTGAGCAGGCACAACTGTAGGAAGAATTATGGAACAAGATTTTAAAGACAAAGTTGTTATCGTCACAGGGGGAACGCGCGGGATTGGTGCGGGACTGAGTAAGGCTTTTCTTGAGCGCGGGGCGATTGTTTATGCCACCTATGCCGGAAATGATGAAAAGGCCCAAAGCTTTAAAAGCGAAATGGGTTCTATGGGAGAACGGTTGGAACTTCGTAAATTTGATGTCTCCAATAGAGAAATGGTTGAAGCCTTTTGGAGTGCTCTCACTGAAGAGCGTGAACAAGTGCATGTTCTTGTCAATAATGCTGGGATTAGAGAGGACAATATTCTCGCGAGTCTCGATGAGACCTCATGGGACCGTGTCATGGATATCAATCTTAAAGGCACCTATCTTATGAGTCAGGGGGCCGTTCTTCATATGATGAGAAAGCGCTACGGTCGTATTATTAATATGAGCAGTGTCGGAGGTCGCCTAGGTCTGCCCGGACAGGCAAATTATTCGGCGTCTAAAGCAGGGCAGATGGCCATGGCTAAGTCCCTGTCAAAGGAAGTGGGAAAGCGGGGAATTACCGTTAATTGTGTCATGCCAGGCTTTATTGAAACAGAGCTTATTGCGGATCTTCCAGAAGAGCAGGTTAAGGAATATAAGACGCAAGTTCCTCTTAAGCGCTTTGGTCAAACAGAAGAAGTCGCCCATGCGGTCCTCTTTTTGGCAAGCGACAAGGCCGCTTACATTACAGGTACAAGTCTTGAAATTTCGGGAGGCCTTTAATGGTGTCAAAGACCAGCGACCTTGTTCTTGAAAGGCTTCCTCAAAAAGACCCCTTCCTCTTCGTTGATTCCATGAAGGAGAGAGAGGGCAATACCATTAAAACACTTTACCAAGTGACAGGTGAAGAAGACTTCTTTAAGGGTCACTTTCCCGGTAACCCCATTATGCCAGGAGTAATCCTGCAAGAAGCCGCCTTTCAAAGCGGGGCCCTTCTCATGAGTTTTCTCTCTGAAGGAGATGAGGAAGGGCTTGGTGTCGTCAGTCGGGTCCAGGATGTTAAATTTAAAAATTTTGTAAAACCAGGGGACCTTCTTGAAATGGAAGTGACTCTTGATGAACAAATGGCCAATGCCTTTTATATGAGTGGTAAAACCCGCGTGGCGGGCAAGATTGTCATGGCCATTAAGTTTACAGGAACTCTTGTTCCTAAGAATGCCTAAGGATGACGTAGTGATGAATTTTTTAGATATAGAAAACAAAACCTTTTTCATAACGGGTGTCGCCAATAAGAAGAGTGTCGCTTACTTTAGTGCTAAAGTCTTAAAGGAAGCGGGAGCCCAATTGATCTTCAGTGTGCAAAGAGAGGAGCAACTCGCCAAAGTTGAAAAGCTCTTTCCCGATAGCACCATTTATTTAATGGATGTTGAAAAAGAAGAAACCATTGATCACATTGCAAGCTCCCTTAAAGAAAAGGGAGTCAAACTTTCGGGTCTCTTGCACTCCATTGCCTTTGCTAATCTCCTTGAACCCAAGCCGTATCATGAGACCTCATGGGAAGACTGGGCCCAAGCAGATCGCATCAGCTGCTTTTCTCTCGCCCAAATTTGTGGAAAGTTTAAAGAACTCTTTTGTGAAGATGCTTCCGTGGTGACGATCTCTATTAGTGATACCCTCGCTACCAGTTATGGATTCATGGGACCTATTAAGGCCTCTCTCAATGCAAGTGTCGCTTATCTCGCCAAAAGCTTTAGTGAGTTTTCTAAGGTGCGCTTTAATGCTGTTTGGGCAGGGCCTCTTAAAACGAGCGCTTCCGCTGGGATTCCTGGCTACATTGATAATTATCTCTTTGCTGAACAACTGACCATGAGAAAAGAAGCCCTTAAAACCACCGAGGTCGCCGACACGGTAGCCTTTCTTCTTAGCCCTCGTGCCAGTGGTATAAATGGAACTGGCATCCGTGTTGATGCCGGTCTTAGGGCCAATGGCTTTGATCAGGCCGTCGTAAAAACTGTTGCAAATAATATTTAAGGATAACTTATGAAGTACCTCTTACTGTCACTCTTTCTTCTCCTCTCCTGTGCCCATCATAAGGATGGTCAAAAAACGGCTGAGGACATTCGCCTCGATGAACTCTTTGAAAAGCACTTCCATCAAAATATGAAGCAATACCCAGAGTGGGCAACATGGAAGAACTATAAAGATGGTATCTACAATGACCGTTGGAGTGACAGCTCTCTTGAG
>Ga0208203_1001152_pt1 | contig 10755 bp, 7 predicted proteins | sample DeeseametaMP2914_FD_184167 | JGI IMG/M metagenome (GOLD analysis project Ga0208203, IMG submission 184167) | Marine microbial communities from the Deep Atlantic Ocean - MP2914 (SPAdes) | ecosystem: Environmental > Aquatic > Marine > Oceanic | place: West of Santa Cruz de la Palma, Atlantic Ocean...
GTTATGTTTAAGGAGAAGTTTATTTGCCTTTATTGTCGCAAGCTCCGCTTCATGAGGATTGTCGCTTTCAGCAAGTTTTAAAAGATTTTTTACTTTGCTTAGTATTTTCTCGCTTGCAATGTCTCCTTCGACCTCATTGGCAGTCTCAAGGTTCATGCTCGCTCTGCTTATTTCTGAGGGCCAGTTAAACAATGAACAAACGTGTTTAAATTCATTTCCATGAGGTGCTATGTCTGCTCCGTAAAAAATGAAAGCAATGTAATGGGCAAGCTCATGTCTTAAAATATTTTTAACGACACTATCCTTGGCCTTATAAATAAGATCTCTATTGATTCCAATTTGGTAATGTGCTGGATCGAATTGACCTAGATTTTGACCTTCAAAAACTACTACATCAATAGGGTAGAGAAAACCCTTATACTCAAACCTCTTTCTTCTTACGGAAAAGTCCGTCTCGTTTCTAAGGATGTCCTTAAGCATTTTTTCGCACTTTTCGATGTAGCTGAATATGGTCTCAGAATAGACTCTCATTTAATTCTCCAAGGCCATGATCATAGCGCGACAGGGAGGATTCGAATATTGATCTAGTCCTTTTTTGAGCGAATTTTAAGCAATAAAATCACTCCAAAACTTACAAAACCGATACTTAGAAGCTGTCCCATATTTATAGGCAAGTTGGCGGATATAGTAGATTGATTATCTTTAACAAACTCAATGAAGAATCTAAAGGTAAAGCTCATTATAATAGCTGTTGCCAACACAGAACCGGCCTTTAGCTTTTCTTCTTTAAACCTAAACATCCACGCAAGAATCATTGCGATGGTAAAGTAGCCAATTGACTCGTAAAGCTGAGCTGGATGTCTTGGCAGTGGGTCAACTCTCTCAAAAACAATCGCCCATGGCACATCGCTTACTTTCCCAACAATCTCAGAGTTAAAGAAGTTTCCTATTCTTATGAGGGAGCCTACAAATAGACATGGCCCTGCAATGGCGTCCATCAACCAAAAGAAATTAATTCCTTTGTGCTTTCTTAAAAAAAGCACAACAGAAATAATAACACCGGCATAACCACCGTGGCTTGCAAGTCCACCTTCCCAAACTTTAATAATACTGAATGGATTGGAGAAATAGTAAACCGGATCATAAAACAGAACGTGTGCCAGACGGGCCCCAATAAATGTCCCTGCTATAATATATACAGTTAAGGTTGAAACTAGGTTTGGATCCTTTCCCGCTCTTTGAAAAATACCTTTAACGTACTTCTCCATAGAAATAAAGCCTATGACAAACATTAGGCTGTAGTAACGAATGGCCAATGGGCCAAGACTCAACAATACGGGGTCAACATTCCATTTCATTCCAAAAGTATAGGCAAATAGAAAGGTAATGTCTAAATAGATTAGGCCTTCTTTGGCCTAAACTTTTTTTCTACATCTTGCAGTGCAGAAATTTAGACACCATCTGTGATATTCCAATTTTTCACTGTATCGAGGTTACTTCTCGCTGTACACCCAGCCCCACTACAAGTAGCACTACCCCCATGAAAGTTAAGGTTATCCGGAGCAGTGGCCTCCATTCTTATTAAGAGATTATTGTAATTTGTTGTGGATAGAGTTGTTACACCCTCAAGCATACCACTTACATTTGTGACAGATGAGAAGTCCCAAGTAGACATATTTGGGTTTGCAAAGTCGGCGTTGTAGAACATAGACTCCATTGTTGTGACATTAGAGGTATCCCAAAGGCTTACATCTGGGTTGGCAGCATCAGCACTATAGAAAACGGCACGCATATTCGTTACATTTGAAGTGTTCCAAGAGCTTACATCAGGGTCTGCCACGGCCGTATTTGAAAATAAACTATCCATGTTTGTAACGCTCGAGGTGTCCCATTTACTTACATCAGGATTTGCAGCTGAGGTGCTATAAAACATTCCACTTATATTAGTAACATTAGACATGTCCCAATTGCTAACGTCTGGATTCGCAATGGCGGTGTACTCAAACATACCGTTCATATCTGTAACATTTGAAGTATTCCAAAGGCCTACATCTGGATTTGCGGCATCAGCGTCGTAAAACATTTCTGCCATATTGGTAACGCTAGATGTGTCCCACTTGCTCACGTCTGGATTTGCGGCGTAAGCTCTAACAAACAGCCACCGCATGTTTTGAACGCTTGATGTATCCCAGTCGCTCACATCTGGATTGGCACTTGTGGCATTAAAAAACATTGCTTCCATATCAGTAACGTTTGAAACATCCCAGTTGCTTACGTCGGGATTGGCTGCACTTGCCCCGTAAAAAAGGCCAACCATAGTTTTCACATTAGAAGTTTTCCAAGTTCTTGTATCCGGAACGACTGATGCAGCTCTATCAAACATCCACGCCATGTCAGTAACATTTGAAGTGTCTCCGCCTGAAACTGTGGTTAAATTATCACAGCCCCAAAAGGCATCTTGAAAGGATCTCCACCCAACTCTTCCTAGTTCTTCAATAGATAAAATTTTGTCTTTGTCACCTGTATTGGCGAAGTGCCATGCCTCTACAAGACCAGTGATTGTTATCTGATAGTCACCTGAATTATTATATAGATGGTCTAGGTCAGGATCATTGTATGAGGTAATTTCATCTGTCTCTCCGTCACCCCAGTCAACGGTAAAGTTATAATTAAAACCGCTTCTTAAAGGAAGGCTAACACTTAAGTCACCATCACCATATGAAGGGGTTCCGACACGCCAAGTGGACTTGAATGGAATGACTTCCTTTACACTGGCATTTATAGACTTTGAGTGTGAGTTGGATCCACCATCGCTAACTGAGTATTGTAAAGAAATTTCACCTAACCCAATTGGGATTATCTGTACGGTGCATACCCCAGCTGTGCATGAACAAGGTGTTGCGATGGTCGCGCCTTCAAGAGAAGTTATTGAGCAAGATGTAGCTGTAAAGTTTTGATTATAATTTAAACTTATGGTCTGTTCGTGATCCTCAATGAGAGTTATGGCCTCATCAGCTGAGAGCTCATTAAGCTCTTGCATGAGTAAGTCAATATTGACTTTCCCACAGGACACACTAAAAAAAACTGTTAATGCTAAAACAATTAATCTATTCATAATTACACTTTAATTCCTTGTAGAATGCTTTCGACATTTTTGGCGTAAATGTGAACTAAAGCAAAACTAAATATATTTGAATTCAGTTATTTACGAGAGGGGCTCTAAAACTGTTGGAAAAGTTAGCTAAACTTAAGCTTAAGTATTTTGACAATGTTTTTGGGCGGAGGTTCAACTTTTCTATACGTATCAAAACGGCTAACATTCTTAAATGGACTTACTTAAATACAATAGAGAGGCATGGGACCGTCAGGTGTCTGAGAAGGGCGAGTGGACAATCCCAGTAACTAGTGAGCAAATTCAAAAGGCAAAGGAAGGCAAATGGGAAGTTGTGCTTACACCCTTAAGGCCAGTGCCAAGGGAGTGGTTTCCTGACATGAAAGGTAAAAAGGTTTTAGGCCTTGCCTCTGCCGGTGGACAACAGGGCCCTATCTTAGCAGCTGCGGGAGCAGAGGTTACAATCTTTGATAATTCCACTGGCCAGCTGGGACAGGACAAACTTGTCGCTGAAAGAGATGGACTTGACATGAAGCTAGTACAGGGTGACATGAAAGATCTTTCCTGTTTTGAGGATGAATCTTTTGATTTAATATTCCATCCATGTTCGAATTGCTTTGTTCCAGATATTAATCCTGTATGGAAAGAAGCGTATCGCGTTTTGAGAAAAGGCGGCTCTCTTCTATCTGGTTTCTGCAATCCTATATCATTTATCATGGATCCCGAAAAAGAGGATGAAGGTATACTTCAAGTTAAATACAAGGTTCCTTACTCTGATCTAACAAGCCTTACTGACAAAGAAAGAAAGAGATACACTGACAAAGGGGAACCGTTGGAATTTGGGCATTCTCTACATGATCAAATAGGTGGTCAAACAAGAGCAGGCTTTGCAATTACTGGTTTTTATGAAGATTCATGGACCGAAGAAAATGGTCTTTTAAATAATTATATCGACTGTTTTATTGCCACTAGGGGAATCAAGCTATAAATTCGCTGAGTTTCTGGCCATCACCCCTTGTCCGGCCTCAAAATTAAAGTAAGATTAGATATTATTAAGAGCTTGACCAAATTTTTAGGTATCTACTTATTTCATTTTTAATAAAAAGTACTTCTTTTTTGTTTTCACTAGATTTCATACAAAAATTTATTTTGTGATCTAGTTGATCGAACTTTTCCATATTAAGAGGATGCATTTTCAATTTGTTTTTTAAAACACCATTTCTGGCAACCTTAGTAGGTAAAAATCCATGTCCAAGTCCTTGTTCTGTAAGTGCTTTTACTGTTTCGATGTTGTCACATTTAATGTGCTCTTCGTAAGGTTCTTGGGAGAAAATTTCCCTCACATCATTTTCTAGCTTATTAAAATATATAAGCCTTTCCGGTACGTCGGCCATGTTATGCATTTTTGCTGAATAAAGGAGGAAAGAATCAGTGTAAATCTCTTCAATTAAAATACCTTTCCTTTTTTTTGCATCTACGATAACTGCTATATCTAATTCTCCTGATTGGAGTTGTTTTTGTATTTGATCGCTTTTATTAGTTGTCATAGAGATTTTCATCGAAGGAGCGACCTTATTGATATATTTTATAAAATCAGGAAAAAAATATCGTGCAATGCTATCATATGTTCCTATCTTTATATGCCCGGCCTGATTAATGTTTTGATTTTGTAGTTCAAGGTCTAGGGAGTTCGTCGTCTCAATAACGTTCTTTGCGTGTTTATATAGCAAAAGGCCAGAAGGAGTAAGCTTAACACCTTCTCTTGATCTGACTAAAAGTTTCTTAGAAGTAACTTCTTCTAATTGTTTAATATTTTTAGTCATTTGAGGCTGTGTAATAAAAGATTTAAGAGAGCCTTTGCTTATGCTTCCAGCCTCTACAACATTTATAAAATGTTGAAACTTTTGAATATGGTCAGTTAGCTTCATGTATTCCTCCTGTGAATGTATCTACATAAGAGGAGAGTTTGTCAAATGCTTCAATCTTAAAAGTAGCTAAATACTAAGGTTATTGGGAGAGATTGTTGTGAAACTCCCTTTATCTCTATGATATGGGCGTTTGTGTTAGTTAGATTGATAATACCTGCGCTTTCTGAACGGGGCGATAAGCTGATTCTATATCCCCCCGCCATCAGTTATAGTCCAACCTTTACCAATTAAACTTGCTCGTGCAGTTCCGCCAGCTCCAGCTGAAGTATAAGTTGAGCCACCACCTGTCGTACTAAGTCCATTTGAAGCTGTGGCATCAAGACGTATTAGGTAAGTGTCGTAATTGTAGGTAGAAATGGTAACGCCATAAAACATATCCTTAACACTTGTGACGTTTGAAAAGTCCCAATTGGACATGTCTGGATCTGCCCTGGAAGCACCTCTAAAGAGTTCAAACATATTTTCCACACCCGAAGTATCCCATTGAGAAACATCAGGATTGGCCTTTGAGTTTTTAAACATTTGATTTATAACCTTTGCACTGCTTAAATCCCAGTTTCTTACATCGGGGTCTGCTACTTTAGATCCCCAAAACATCCCATTAAATCTTATCACCTTTGATGTGTTCCAGTTTGAGGTGTCTGGGTTTGCAGAGTCTGTGCCATAGAATAAATTAGACATTCTGGTTACATTGGAAACATCCCAGTTGGAAGTGTCAGGGTCGGCGAGCTCTGCGTTGGTAAACATATTTATCATATCTGTCACTTTGGAAGTATCCCAGTTGCTTGTGTTTGGGTTTGCGATATCTGCATTGTGAAACATGAATCCCATATTAGTTACTTTTGAAGTGTTCCATCCACCAGTGTCAGGAGTGGCAGATTCGGCATTATAAAATACTCCCGACATGTCTGTTACATTAGAAGTATCCCAGTTCGATGTATTTGGGTTGGCCGCAATCGCATCTCTGAATGCCCAGCTAATACTTTTCATATTAGAGGTGTCCCAGTTGCTTGTATCTGGGGTCGCAACAGTTGCACCGTTAAACATTGAAGAAATTCTAGTTACATTGGCAGTGTTCCAAGTTGATGTGTCTGGCCTTGCCTGTACGGCGTCGTAGAACATTCTGGCCATATTCACCACATTAGAAGTGTCTCCACCAAACACTGTTGTTAAGTTGGAGCAACCATCAAATGCACTATCTAGGTTCACCCATCCAACAGTGCCCAGTTCCTCAACTGATAATAGTTTGTCTTTGTCTCCCTTGGCATCAAAGCTCCATGCCTCAACCTGGCCTAATATTGTTATAGAGTAATCACCCGCAGAGGCGTAAGTGTGTTCAATATCCGGATCGTTATAGGAAGTCACTACAGAAGAGTTGCCATCTCCCCAGTCAATTGTGAAGTCGTAGCGATAATCTTGAACGAGCGGGAGTGTAAGAGTCAGGTCTCCGTCACCATAAGAAACGTTTCCGATTCTAAAAGTCATCTTGACTGCATTTATGTCTTTAATATTTAATTCGGCCTCTCTTTGATACTGTTCTACTCCATCTGTTACAGTGTAAGAAAAACTTCCATATCCACTAGTGGAAGGTGTTGCCACTTCAGCTGAGCAAACTCCATCCAGACACGCGCATGCTTGATTGATGGTAAGGCCAACTGGGTCTACTATAGAGCAAGAAGTTCCAACAAACTGATTGTCATACTTTAGTCGTAGAGTCTGTTCATATCCTGCAATAAGAGAGGCAGTAAACTTAGTTGGGCCTGGACCTTGTTCAGGTGTTTCCTCTTGGTTTGACTCTGTGGGCGAGCTCTCTTCCGGTGGAGGGAAGTTGTCCTCTAAAGCTTGAGCTGCTTCTTTTACCTCATCCAAACAACTTGAAAAAATAAAAGTAGAAATTAATAGGCCTGCAATTTTTAAGAAAGTCTTCATACTTTTATTATTGAACAATGCAGACTATTAACAAAAGTTAATTTTAAAATTGTGCTAAGTGGCTATAAATATTGGATTTTAACTTACGCCACTAAAGGCATAAAGTTCCCAGAATCTACTTGGTTGCCCAAAATGTGTGGCGGAACCTTAAATATGATGGTTTTCTTAATGGAGTTTCAAATTTGAAGAGGGTGGCCCTTTAAGTGAAATCCTATTCCAATAAAGATAAACACACTATTGATGCAGGCCCATCATAGAAACTGAGTGCTTTCTTAAACACCGTCGGTGATAGTCCAGGATCGACCCTGAAGATTTGCCTTAGCTGTGCAGCCCGCACCACTACAAGTTGCAGAGCCGCCATGCAGATTTAGGTTGCTTATGCCTGTGGCATCTAGACCAATAAGAAGATTATTATAATTTTCTGTGGATAGCGATGTATTTCCTACAAACATGTTGTCTACAGATTGAATAAACGTAAGTATGCTCGAAAAATCCCAGCCAGACATATCTGGATTTGCTGAAGTTGCTCCATAAAACATTGCATAAAAGCTCTGTACTTTAGAAGTGTCCCAATTGCTAACATCTGGGTTTGCAGCAGTGTTTTGATAGAATGCAGTACCCATGATTGTCACATTTGATGTATCCCATTTACTAACATCAGGGTTTATAGTTGAATTGGCAAAGGTACTATAGATTGTTGTAACCCTTGAAGTATCCCAGTTACTTACGTCCGGATTGGCAGAGGTGGCACCATCAAACGCGCTCTGTAGATTAGTGAGACTTGAAGTATCCCAATTCGATGTATCTGGATTTGCAGAGGCGGCATTTAGAAAAGCTTCACTCATATGCTTTATATTTTGTGTATTCCATCCTGAAGTATTAGGTGTGACGTTTGGTGAGTCACTAAACATACTTGAGATCGTTGTGACATTAGATAAATCGCCGCCCTCAAAGGTTGTTAGGTTAGTGCATCCTCTAAATGCTTGCCAAAACTCCCTCCATCCAACGGTACCCAGTTCTGTAACCGCTATGATTTTATCTTTGTCGCCAGTGTTTGCAAAATACCATGCTTCAACTAAACCTGAGATAGAGATGGTGTAATCTCCCGCAGAAGCATAGGTATGATTTTTGTCCACATCATCATGGGAGGTGATAGTATCCGTGTTGCCATCACCCCAATCAACTGTGAAGTCATACTCTCGTCCACTTAACAAGGGAAGTGTTACAGTTAAGTCTCCATCACCATATGATACATTTCCAACTCGCCAAACAGACTGAAAAGGCACTATTGCTTTGACTGTTAGATTTCCCTTTGCTTCGTAGTTGTTGGCACCATTGTCGCTGATACTGTAGTTGAAGCTTGCACTCCCAGCTGTTGCGGGATTAAACTCAACTTGACAGGCTCCAACGCTGCAGGTGCATGCATTTGCTATTGTTACACCCACCTCATCTGTCACTTCACAGGTTGTTCCTGTAAAAGTGTTTGGGTACTTTAAGCTAAGTGCTTGATTGTAGTTTTCTATTATTGAAAAATTATTTGAGGGTAAGGACTGTGAGTCATTGCTGCTATTTCCATTTAGGTTAAGCTTGCCTCCGGCACTGCCACCACAGCCAGCAATAAGTAAAACACAAAGCATTAGTAAAAAACGTGCCACCTTAAAGCTCCTATAAGTTAGCTTATCTCATCACGAGTACTGTATAGTGCTAGTCGGTCTCATTTTAAGAAATCTTTAATTTTTTGAGATTTTAATTACTTATGCCGCCAGTCATTTATACCCATGATTCGTTTTTTAGGTGAGTTTAGTCCAGATCTATTGTCGTCAGAGCGCCAGTAGTTTCTTTTAAGTCCGTTTTTGCTTTTATACTTTTCCCAAGCTTGATTTCGAGCTTCAAAGGTGAAGCCTTTTTGTTTGCAGATTTCTTTATAAATTTCAAATGATTCTCTAGGTGTTCTTTTAAGGTTTTTTTCTCTCTCTACTTTAACAAGTCCAAACTTAGGCCCGTATCCATCAGACCACTCAAAGTTATCACTAAGAGTCCAATGGATATAGCCAATCACTTGAATGCCTTGATTTATACACTTATAAATTGCCGCGAGGTGCTCATGAATATAGGCCGGCCGAACCCAGTCTTCATCATCACCAACTCCATTCTCGCTAATGATTATCGGTGTGTCTGGGTAGCGTTTGTGAATTCTTTTTAATTGAACTTCAAGGCCTAGAGGGGAGACTGCTCTACCGGCGTCGGAGTACTCGAGGTCAGGATATTGAGCAGGGCCTTTGAGAGTCATCCATTCTGCTCCATAGTAGTTGATTCCAAAAAAGTCCATGTTCTTTCCAATCAACTTTATAAAACTCCAGTGGGTGAGATAGTCTGTAACAATTGCGAGGAGTTTATTAAAAATACCTCTTCCTCTATGCCAACCCATATGGTGTGCTAGCCCAATTTTAATGCTTGGATGGCTTTGATGAGCGAATGCATAAAAAGAATTGTGGGCCTTGGCCATATTTTTTAGAGATTGATTGTGAGAGCGAATACTTCCTTTAATCCCAGGAGGAAAGATCCCTTCTTTGTATGTTAAATAGGACCATGGTACGGGCTCATTTAAAGTTATCCACCAGTCTACAAGATCGGAAAAAGCATCCAGTGCTTTTTTAGAATAAAAGCTAAAATCATCCACCGATTCTCTTTTACTCCAACCACCAGCATCTTGAAACCAAGTAGGCACACTGTGGTGAAATAGTGTGGCCATGACTTTAATGCCTTTGGATTTTAAAGATAGCAAAATATCTCTGTAGCGTAGTGCAGACTCTTGATCCCAAGTGTTTTTTTCCGGAACAAGACGACTCCACTCAAAGCTCATTCTAAATACATCCACTCCAAGCTCTTGTGCCAATTCAATTTCAATATTTGGGTTGGTCCAAAATCTTAGTCTATCCTTTGAATGGGCCACATCTTTAAAGCAGCTAACTTTGTCTTGCTCAGCAAGCTTTAGCCACGGATCGCTAAGCCCATCTTCTACTTGGGCGGCGGCATTTGATACGCCAAAGAAAAAGTCTTTCGGAAACTTATAATCCATTCTATCGCCAGACGGTGTGGTTTTTAGTCGCTCTCATAAGAAAGTTCAATAGAAGAAGGTGTCTTCTCATCGTTCGAGCATGTCTGTGTTCTTTTATTGGGTGAAAAAGTCCAAGTTTAGAAAAGAACTGCTTTGGATTCTTTTTTATCCAGTTCCACGATCCAAGCTCAAGTGTTAGAGGTATAAAAAGATGTTCATCTTGTTTATAATCTTGCTGATGAATATCAAAGAAATAGTCCCATAAATCACCATTAGCTAGATAGTTTTCGGCCTGGCCTTCGATTTTATAAATATGATATGGATAGGTTGAGTCAAGAAGCCCCATTAGGCGTTTAACTTCTGCAATTCTTGCAAAAGGCTCTTTAGTTTTAGCGTATGGATACCAAAGTTGGTCCTTTGTCCCAAACCCTGAGTGAATGTCTAAAGCGATAGAGGCATTGGAAGGAAACATCTCCTCTTTAACAAATTGGAAAAGAACCTGAGATTCTTTTTCAAGTCCTTCTCCTCTGTACCAAGGGAGCATTGGACTAATTCTGTGCCCAGAAACTAGGGGAAAGGTGTGCTTTGGATCTGCATCTACAGGCGCGTTTCTCATTAGATCAACATCATTGCCGTTACTTCTTGAAAACCTTGCCATGCCAACTGGATTCACAATGGGAATGGATACAATTCTAAAGTCTTCAAACCTTCGAAGGAGATCCTTGTCC
>Ga0208203_1001159_pt1 | contig 10721 bp, 9 predicted proteins | sample DeeseametaMP2914_FD_184167 | JGI IMG/M metagenome (GOLD analysis project Ga0208203, IMG submission 184167) | Marine microbial communities from the Deep Atlantic Ocean - MP2914 (SPAdes) | ecosystem: Environmental > Aquatic > Marine > Oceanic | place: West of Santa Cruz de la Palma, Atlantic Ocean...
TCAGCCATACCGCGCCCTGTCGCATCACCGCTTTGATTCGCTGCCGAGATAAACCGGTTTGCTCTGCCAGCAGCGCCACGGCGGTTTGACCGCTATCAGTCACAGGAAGATGTGTTTCAAAACGTGCTGAACTATAAGACATTTGATGATTGGACGCTTTGGCGTAGAATTTAGAAGCCTGCCAATATTAGCAGGCCCTAATATTATACGGGTGGGGAATATGGTTTTAATGGATTGTAAACAGTTTTGCCTGGCCATGCTGACGATGGCCGTGAGTTTCGGCGTCAATGCCCAGATTTACACCTGGGTCGACGACAACGGTAGCCTGCAAATCCGTGATGATGTTTATCAGCGCGACCTCATTGGTGGCACTGCTACCCACGCCAGCCTGTAACAACTACTTACACACTGGCGCGTATTTACGAAATACAGACGTGACACTCCTGTCGTGACGAACTTACTGATGAACTGGTTCAGATTTTTTCCGTTGGACTTTTGGCATACTGACCTTTCACTGTAATCCCAATGTAACAGGAGTCAGAACATGCTGGACCGTCGCCGTTTTCTGCAACAGTTTGCCGCTGTTTCTGCTGCAGGTATGACAGGCCTCAGTACTAATGCTTACGCCGCTTCAGAATCTGTTATTGATTCAAGCCCTGATCGTACTTTGAACCTGTACAACATTCACACAGGTGAAACGGTCAAAAGCACCTTCTGGTCTCAAGGACAGTTCATCGACAGCGAAATTGAAATGATCGACATGCTGGTTCGCGATTTCCGCGCGAATGACGTGATATCCATGGATCGCAAGCTGTATCAGGATCTGTACGAACTACAAACCCGCCTCTCACCCAACAAGCCGATGTATATCATCTCTGGCTACCGCTCGCCTAAAACCAATGCAGCTTTGCGCAATGGTTCTTCTGGTGTTGCGAAGAAGAGTCTGCACATGCAAGGTCGCGCCATTGATTTACGTATACCAGGCGTGTCCCACAAAGAACTGCATCGTGCAGCGTTAGAATTGAGAAGTGGCGGTGTTGGTTATTATCCAGAAAGCGGTTTTGTTCATTTGGATACCGGGCGGGTTCGTCGCTGGCAGGGGTAACCCTTGCCGAAAGAATCTTAGTTCAGGCCGACATTCGGGCCGATAATGCGTCCGAAACCGGCCTTCTCAAGCATCAACTGCAAGGTTGATGCGATGACTTCACCACTCTCCATAGTAATAACTTCTTCGAGTAGCTTTTCTGCCCATTCCCGGCTGATACCACGCAGTACCGACTTCACTTTCGGCAAGTTCGTCGCGTTCATAGACAGGCAGTCATAGCCCATTGCCATCAGCAGAACAGCGCCCATAGGGTTACCCGCCAACTCACCACAGACACTGACCGGTTTACCTTCCGCTTTGGCATCATCGACAATACGCTTCAGCGCCTGAAGCACACCGGGGTGAAACGCCTGATAGAGATCAGCAACACGAGGATTGTTGCGATCAACCGCAAGCAGGTACTGCGTCAGGTCGTTACTGCCGACCGACAGGAAATCGACCCGCTGAGCCAGATCCTTGATCTGATACACCGCCGCCGGGACTTCTACCATCACGCCGACTTCTGGCATCTCGACCTTAAACCCTTCTTCAAGGGTTTCGACATGCGCACGGTAAATCAGATGCAGCGCGGTATCCACCTCAGCCACATTACTGATCATAGGTAGCATAATGCGCAGATTGTTCAGGCCTTCACTGGCCTTCATCATGGCGCGTACCTGCACCAGGAAAATCTCAGGATGATCGAGGGTGACGCGAATGCCACGCCAGCCCAGAAACGGATTCGCTTCGTTAATCGGGAAATACGTAAGCGCCTTATCCCCGCCAATATCCAGCGTACGCATGGTCACCGGGTCGGGGCTGAAGGTCTCCAGCTGCTCGCGATAGATTTCCTGCTGCTCGCTTTCTGAAGGAAAACGATCCTTCATCATAAACGGGACTTCGGTGCGGTAAAGGCCCACACCTTCGGCGCCCCGGTCACGGCTGCGTAAAGCATCCGTAATCAGGCCGGTGTTTACCCACAGCGGAATCCGGTGGCCGTCGAGTGTTTCAGCAGGTTGATGCAAAAGCCCTTCAAGATCTTCGGCAAGGGCCTGCTCTTCTTCATAAATCGCATAGTACTGCTCACGCAGCTCATCACTCGGATTCGAGAACAAGAGGCCGCGATACCCATCAACAATCAGGTCTTTGCCGTCCAGCTGAGCGTGCGGTAAATCCACCGCGCCCATGACGGTTGGAATGCCCATGGCGCGCGCCAGAATGGCCACATGAGAGTTGGAAGAGCCTTTCACCGACACCATGGCGCGCAGCTTGTCAGTCGGCACTTCACCCAACATAGCTGGCGTCAGTTCTTCACTGACCAGAATGGTATCGTCGGGGTAATCATCAGGGCGGGAGGTCGCTTCGTTACCCTGCAAGTGCGCAAGGATGCGCGTGCCCAGATCAAGAATGTCTGTGGCGCGCTCACGCAGGTAGGCGTCTTCCATCATCTGGAAGTGCCCCACATATTCCATCACAACCTGACGCAAAGCACCCTGCGCCCAGTTACCTTTGTTGATCGCAATTTTAACTTCAGCACCAAGCGCATTGTCGTCCAACATGTTCAGGTACACATCGAACAGTGCCATCTCTTCAGGGCGTAATTCGCCTTTGAGCTTGCCGCCCAGTGAACGTATCTCTTCCCGCGCGGCTTCTAATGCCAGATCAAAGCGCTCAAGTTCGGTATCGAGCGACTCAGGCTCACGGTCAACAACGCCTGAAAGGTCGGCTGCAGGAGAAATAACCACACCTGTACCGAGACCAACGCCCGGAGCACCCGGAGCACCAGTAAAGCGCGTACTCTTTTTGGGTTCAGTGGCTGTCTGAGGAATATGCAGAATATTGCCGGTCGCTTCGGCATGCGCAATAACGCCGGCCAACTGCGCCGACATAGTGACCAGAAAGGCTTCTTCACCCGCATCAAACTGGCGGCTGTCGCGCTGCTGCACCACCATCACACCCAACAGGCGTTTATGGTGAATGATCGGTACACCCAGGAAAGACAAAAAAGGATCTTCCCCAGTTTCTGATAAGTACTGAAAGCGGGGGTGCTCGGGAGCATTATCGATATTCAGAGGTTCTTCGCGGGTGCCGACCAGGCCGACAAGGCCCTGTGAGCCAGCAAGACTGACCTTACCCACAGCATCCTGACGCAGACCTTCGGTCGCCATCAGGACATAGCGTTTTTCGTCTGGTTCATACAGATATACTGAGCATACCTCGGTCTGCATCGCCTCGCGAATCCGGGCAACCACTACCTTGAGCGCCTCACTCAGTTCAGTAACTGAGCTGACCTCCTGTACGATACGTCTCAGTATATCGAGCATGCTTTCTTTTCTGGCCTCGCTATTAGGCTCAGTTTATCTCATTCGTTGTTATTATCTTCCGGACTCAACCGGACTTACGTTGCAACCTTGCAATACGCGGTGCCAGCTCCGCCAGTGCGCGCCGGTATACATCGCGCTTAAAGGCCACGACTTCACCCAGAGGGAACCAATAACTTACCCAGTTCCACCCATCAAATTCTGGGTTGCCCGTCGCTGAGAGGTTAATCTCTGATTCTTCTGCCAGCAACTTCAGCAAGTACCACTTCTGTTTCTGCCCAACACACACAGGGCGCTTGTCGCGTCTTACCATCCGCTTTGGCAGGCGGTAGCGCAGCCAACCGCGGGTCGAACCGATGATCTGTACGTGCTCGGGTAAAAGACCGACTTCTTCCTGAAGTTCACGATACAGTGCTTTCTCCGGTGACTCTCCGCGCTTTATTCCCCCCTGTGGGAATTGCCAGGCATTCTGACCAATCCGACGGGCCCACAGCACCTGCCCCATTGCATTGCAGATGATGATGCCGACGTTCGGACGATACCCATGCTCGTCTATCACAATGCCATCCAACTCTATCTATTCACTCAACCTTGCCGATTTTATCGCAAAGATCAAGGGTGCACGTCGGTGCGTAAAACATAATAAGGAAAGTATGGCTTGTTCCCGCTAGAATAGCGATCTGTTTCTGATTCATCTGCCAATACAGGGCCGGTTACCGTGGCATTAGCAATTTTCGATCTCGACCATACGCTTCTTTCAGGCGACAGCGACCACGCCTGGGGCCAGTTTCTCGTTGACCGCGGTCTGGTTGACCCCGAAGTCCACCAGCGCCGCAATGATCATTTTTACGAACAGTACAAAGCGGGCAGTCTGGATATTCATGAGTATCTCGAATTTGCGATGCGTCCTCTGACTGAATATGACGCCGATCACATGCACGCGGAACGGGATATATTCCTCAACGACCGTATTGAGCCACTGGTCAGCCAGAAAGCCAGAAACCTGATCCGCCACCACGAAGAGCGCGGAGATACCCTGCTGATCATCACAGCCACTAACGGCTTTGTGACGTACCCGATCGCTGAGCGCCTGGGCATTGCACACATTATTGCCCCGCATCCGGAGGTCATTGATGGACGCTATACCGGTAAAACCGTCGGTATACCTAGCTTTCAGGATGGCAAAGTAACCCGCCTGAAAAGTTGGATGGAAGAGCACCAGCACGATATGCAAGGCAGCTACTTCTACAGTGACTCACACAACGACCTGCCACTTCTGCGCCTGGTCGATCATCCGGTGGCTGTCGACCCTGATCCAACACTTCAGGCGGAAGCGGAAGCCAACGGCTGGCCAGTGATCAGCCTGCGAATAGACTGAGATCACCATAAGAAGACTGAATCAATGAAGCGCATTGCCTCCGTTCTGCTTGGATCACTGATGCTCCTTTCTGCTTGCTCTGACAGCGAGCACAGCAAGCCTATGAGCAGAGAAGTTTCAAGCCTGCCAGAACCAGAGAGCCTCGCGGTTGATGAAGCCTATCCCGAACGCCTGATTAACATCGCCTATGCTCAACTCTCAAAATCGGTAGAAGCCGCACAGGCATTGCAGTCCAGCGCAGCAGCACTGCGTAAGAACGCAACGCCTGAGCGTCTCGAAGAGGCCAGGGGCCACTGGCGCGCCAGTTACTCTGCTTATCTTTCATCGCTCGCGGCCTCAGATATTCCTGTACGCGAGCCCAGCGAATGGTTTGCTGCGAAGCTGACACGAAGACACCTGGCTCAACAGATCAACAGCTGGCCTATTGAACCGGGTTACATTGATTACCTTGAGGGCTATCCCTTTACCGGGATCGTTAATGACACGACTCTGGTCATCGACAGAGATTCATTGCTGGCGCAGCACCAGTTTTCCGATGCGACGTACGTCAGTGTGGGATACCACGCGATTGAGTTCATTCTCTGGGGAGAACATGGCCAGCGACCTGCGTCTGATTTCGACAGCACTGCTGCAAAACCTGAAGAGGACGATAGCAGCCCAGTGGCTCATCAGCAGCGTCGCGGAGATTATCTGGCGACACTCACCGATATACTGATTGCTGACCTTCAGCGGCTACAAATGCGCTGGGCGCCATCACCGGAGGCCCAGGGGTATTACGCTCAACTGCTGTCTGCAGCGACCCCGACAGAAACACTGCAAGCCAGCCTGCTGACAGTCAACCGCATCATCGAACAGGACCTGCTTCAGAATTACCTGACGGACACTGGCAGCAGTCCTTTCAGTGGTGGTACACCTGTCGACGTAGAAGCCATTATGCGCGGTATTCGTCAGGTATTAATCTCTGAAGACGGGGCGAGTGGGCTTCAACCTTTACTGACAGCGCGCAAGCAGGAAAAAGATCTTACTCTACTGGCCGAAGTTATCACTCTGACCAGCGCCGATACAGCCTGCATTGCGGGTTGGCAAACGGCTGTGTCTTACCTCGAAGGTCAATCTGCGTGCCGCCAGCAGATGCTGGATTTACTGATCACACTGAAACAGATCAACGATCAGCTCGGGTTGCAGATTCCCGCGAGTAGCTGACAGCTCTCAGCGCGTTGGCAATACGCGAGCAAACACCGCTTTCAGATAACGGGTCTCCGGAATAGCAGGCAGCACCGGATGATCTGCCCCTTGAGAGCCCACGTGCTGAATCAGCACTTCACGATCCAGCTCTCGCCCAAGAACCCGCAGAATATCGGGCAAGCGATCATCCGCCAGATGCATAGAGCATGAACCCGCGACGATCATGCCATCTCTATTTAACAACCTCATCGCGATCTGATTAATACGCTTGTAAGCCTGCTCCCCGGCTTTTACATCTTTGCGACGAGGAATAAACGCTGGAGGATCGACCACGACGATATCAAACCGCTCACCGCTATCACGCAGCTGTTTGAGAGCGGCAAAGGCATCCCCTTCCCAGCAATGCATCTTGTCTTCTACGCCGTTCAGTGCGGCATTCTCTTCGACCCAATCCAGCGCCTGCGCTGAAGCGTCAACGCAATGCACTTCGCTGGCGCCATGATTGGCAGCCTGCACGCCCCAACCTCCGACATAACTGAATACGTCAAGCACACGCTTACCTTTAACCAGGCGATTAAGTTGCGCGCGATTTTCACGGTGATCATAAAACCAACCGGTTTTCTGACCATGAATGACTGGCGCCATAAAGCGGGTCTCGTTTTCAATCAGCGGGGCACAGTCGTCTTCGAGCTGACCATGAACAATATCGACGTACTCGTCGAGACCTTCAACCGCGCGCAGCTTACCGTCATTCTTCAGTACGATGGTCGCCGGCGACGCCACTTTATGAACCGCATCGATAATGTCATCGCGCAGCATCTCCATTGCAACGCTGGAGATCTGAATCACGGCGACATCACCAAAGCGATCAATAACAAGGCCCGGCAGACCGTCACTGTCACCATACACCCAGCGATAACACTGATGAGGGTACCAAAGCTCGCGACTGCTCATAGCCACCTGAAGTCGGTGAACAATCAGCGAAGCATCCAGTAACTGAGACGGGCTGCGACTGATAAGACGACCGCAAATTAATTGATCGGGATTCATCACGGCAACGCCGAGTGGCTTACCACTTGCCGCCTCGATCACCACCTGTTCGCCTGCCGCTATATTTTTCAGCGGTGTCTGTACGGTATCCACTTCATTGCTGTACACCCAAAGGTGACCAGACTTCAGACGACGTTCCGTCTTTGGCTTCAGGCGCAGAGAAGTAAGCATGAAACAGGCTCCGGTATAAGTTGAGAGGTAAAAAGAATGATCAACAGAGCGCGGCAGTATACGCGAAAAGCCCCGGCGCATCATACGATTCACCGGGGCTTAAGAGGTGCTGCTCTTCGCAGTTACAGCTGACTATGCAGCGTAAAACTCAGTAGGTCATTACAACCTTCACCGCATCCGTTACCGCTGATGAGTCCACAAAACCAATCGCTTTCGGATCAGCTGCAACGGCATCAATCACGGCAGCATCACTATCAAGAGATTTAGGCGGTACGCCTTTGCCTGTGAAGATCAGACGCGACCAGTGCGACTTCATCTGAGGCTCGGACTTACCGACCGCAGCGCCCAGAAATTGCTGACGAACGTCCGACCCTTCTTTCTGGTCCAGAGGTTCTGCCTGCATATCGTTTGGAAACTTCGAGCTTTTGCCGAGATAAATTTTCTTAATATCAGCGTCTGAAATTCCAGCTTCATTTGATGGATGAACAATCACTGAAATTTCTGCGATGCTGGCGACAGAAAACAATGAGAGCAACACTGTGCTGAATACAACGCGTACACTTTTTACGATATTCATTAAATTGCTCCTCTATTAAAACATCAGGTCGACGCCGACACGTACGAGTGCTGGTGAAAACTCACGCTCGCCGGTGCCATCTTCAGGCTTTTGAGTGACATCATCCTGGGTATATTCGAACTTCAAGGCCGCCGCTGGGTGGTAATCATACCGCAAGCTCACTGTCACCGCCGAAGACTCTTCGCCGGCACGGTAAATATCGGGAATCGCTCCAACCAATTGCTCGATGCCAGCCGCAGAGACATCATTAGTGGCGCCAGCAGCCGCAGCATTCATTGTGGCCTCGATGTTTTTGTCAGTCAGTACATCAATGGTGTCGTCATTGTTCAATGAGCTGTAATTTGCATACGTCAGACCCAATGTATAGGCATCCCAGCGGTAGCCGGTAAACACGTACCAGGCCTGTCGGTCACTCGAGGTCGGTGAGTCATCAATCATGATGCTGGCATACTCTGCCGCGGCGACCCAGGTTCCCCAGTCCCCCGACAGTCCGGCGCCCAGATAAGTCACTTCGTCTTCATCGACCGTCAACAGATCCAGTTCATCATCAGTCAGCGCCAGAGCAGGATTGATGGCTGCAAGCGTCTGGCCTATGCCATTACCGACGTCGTTGTAAGCAGAAATAGTCAGCTCTGATACGGTGTAAGTCAGGTGGAAAGTCAGCGCATCGTAGGCGAGATCCCAGAACAGACCGACTTGATTTTCATTGTCGATATCCAGATCTGTTTCACCAAAGTTCGTGGTCTGGCTTGTTGTACCAAATAAGAAATTCAAGCGTGAGGTAAAGTCGCCCAGATCCGTCAGGTGCTCGAACATCACACCATCAGTGTTCTCCAGGCCACCGAGGTTATACACCTCAGGAGGAGGCGTTACCCAGGAATAGGCATAGCCTACTTTCTGAAAATCAGAATACAGGAAGAATGGCACGCGCTGGCGGCCCATTTTTACACTCCACTCATCACTGATCTGATACTTAAGAAATGCCCAGCTCAGTTCTGCATCATAACCACTGCGCCCTTCTGCTGTGAGCTGAGCGGTCGCAGTCAGACCATCGCCAAGATCTGATGCGAACTGCAGACCAAACTGAGTGTCGTACTGGAAGTTACCGGTCTCACCGTACCCCCGGTAAAGCTCACCCGGAATTTCTTTGTTATCCAGAACGTTGCCATAGTAAAAAGATGCAAAACCGTTAATTCTCAGGTCACTGGCTGAGGCCGTGCTTGCAACCGCGGCAGCCAGAACTGTCAGGCCGCTTTTGCTCAGAATGTGTAATTTCATCGGGTTACTCCGTATTCATCGTCCCCTAACCTTAGACCCTAAAACATGTCCCGCCAGGAATGATTCCTTCAACAACCTGACTTATATGACACCATTCAATAAATCGCACTAACGCCGGATAAGGCCTCTCAATTTTCTCGCCTGTCGCTGGCTGATCGGTATTTTCGTGTCTATTGTTTATTGACAGATTTAAACAAAGGTAAGCAGTCATGACCTGGTTCAGCCGACTTAGCGTGTTCCACAAAATTATGCTCATACTTGGGGTTTACGCGGTTTCCAGTGCAATCAACTTTACGATTGGCATCAAGGGCGTTAACGACACCAAGAGTTACATCGTTAACCTTGAAGAACGTATTTACGAATCCGTACAGCTGGCCACCCAAAACAGCTTTCTGTTGCAGCGTGCTGATGAAATGTTCACACAGTCGGTCACCGCCGGTGATCCTGAGATGCAAACATTAGGCGAGGAAACGGTTGGGAATCTTCTCAGCAATATCGACCGCTTACTCACCATCGACGCAGCCAATAAAGACATACTCAGCCAGATTAAAGTCAGTGCTGCAGAGTATCTCAGCGTATCCAGCAAACTGCTGAATAACCTGCTCAGCGATAACCCGGATTTCTCACAACTGCAAAGTCTCGGCTCGCAAAAATCCGATCTTCTGAGCGAGACCAATGCGCTGTTGAAGCAACACAAAGCAAACGTTGATATACAGTTCTCATCTGCAATAGATGGCGCGCTGTCGAGCAGCTCCCATACTCTGAACATGGTGACAGTGACCAATGTCGCATTTCTGATTTTGCTCAGCGTGTTGATTTTCTACATAGGTCGCCTGTTCAGTAATACGGTTAATTCAATGAAGAATTCTCTGGCCGGGCTGGCCGACGGCAGTGGTGACCTGAATACACGCCTGAAGGTTCAGACCGAAGACGAGCTGGGTGTCATGACCCGTAATTTCAATGCTTTCATGGATCGGCTGAATGACATCATACGCAAGGTCAAAGAGGTGGCTCCCGAGGTTGGCGATGCTGCCAATGCCATGAGTGGCAGCACAAACCACGTGCGCTCTGTCACCGAAAATATGAGCCATAAGGCTTCCGAGGCGACCTATGCTATGAATGAAATGGCGAAATCGATTGAGGAGGTCAGTCAGTCTGCCAGCGAAGCCAGTGGCGTGATGCAGGAGACCCGGGACGAGTCTGCCGAAAGCCTTAAGATCGTCGAGTCAACCATCAACAATTCACGCGAACTTAACTCGCAGATACTGGAAGCTTCTGAGAGAGTGGAACGACTGGTACGCGACACCGGCGATGTATCGACGATTCTTGATGTAATCTCTGCCATTGCCGAGCAAACAAACCTGCTGGCACTTAATGCTGCGATCGAAGCCGCACGTGCAGGCGAACAAGGGCGTGGCTTTGCAGTGGTAGCTGACGAGGTACGGGCACTCGCCTCAAGAACAGCCTCTGCGACGACGGAGATCCGTGATGTACTCGATCGTCTTGAATCTGCCGCCAATGAAACCGTTCAGTCAATGACCCTGGCGAAGACACAATCAGAACAGAATGAACAGAACGCCGAACAGACGGGCAAGCACATTTCGCAGATTAAGAGCCGGGTAGAAAGCGTGAGTTCGATGGGGCTGACGATCGCCGCAGCGACCGAAGAACAAACGG
>Ga0208203_1001168_pt1 | contig 10690 bp, 10 predicted proteins | sample DeeseametaMP2914_FD_184167 | JGI IMG/M metagenome (GOLD analysis project Ga0208203, IMG submission 184167) | Marine microbial communities from the Deep Atlantic Ocean - MP2914 (SPAdes) | ecosystem: Environmental > Aquatic > Marine > Oceanic | place: West of Santa Cruz de la Palma, Atlantic Ocean...
TCAAACTCTAAGAAACTCTCCTTCGTTCTGTACGAAGAGAATAATCCACCTCGCTATTACCATATCAACAAAGCCTTTTTGCGCTTTGTAATTTATGGCCTTCCTTCAGCCGCTTTAATATGCATTGTTCTCCTAGCAACAGGAGGAGTTTATTTTGAGCAAATCCAAAGACTTGCCCTGAGGAAAGAGCCCGCCATCATTAAAAAGCTGAAAGATGAAAAAGACCAGCTGATAAAGGCAAATCTTGTTATTCAAAAAGAACGAGATCAACTCGAAAAGAAACTCAGTGAAGGAGTTGATACTTCAAGTGGCCTTGGATTCTTGGCCCTTTTTAAGCAATCTTCAGGACGAGTTGATAAGAGTACTTCTCCAGAGATGCAACTTGAGGAAATTGAAGTCGTAAAGGGCACTAATAAAGTAAATCTTGATTTTAAGATTATTAATATGACCAAAGATGACAGCCGCCTAACAGGTTATCTCTTTGTCATCATGCAAATCGCTAATCAAATTGAAGTTTGGCCAAAAGGTGTTGTCGAAAACGAATCCATGCAAATTGCCTATGGTAATGGTGAATTCTTTGCAACCTCTCGTTTTCGCCCAGTGCGCGCGGCCTTTAACCTAAAAGAAGGAAATCAAGTTCTCTTTAAGGTCGTTATTTTTAGCCGTACAGGTGATCTTATATTTAAACAACTTATTTCAAAACCATTATAGGTCCTCTATGTCGCAAATTATTGATTCAATCCCACAAGACTTCACTTTCATTGGCGATGGAACAAGCGTTCAAGGAACCTTTGTCTTTAAAGGTGACACCAAAGTCGCTGGCCGACTTAAAGGAGAAATCCGTATTGGGGATAATGCTCCCCTTTCAATAGAGCCTACAGGTTCCGTTGAAGGGACTCTTTACTGTAACCATTTAAGTGTTTTTGGTGACCTCAAAGGAGATGTGCGCTCGACCGGAACAATTACCTTCTTCCCCTCCTCAACCTTTGAAGGTCAGATTCAGGCTAAGAATCTTGTTATTCATCCCGGGTCAAATGTCTTCATGGAAGCACAAACTCAAGGTGAATCTGAAGAAACCGCCCAATAGATTTTTCCTCTCTCCCCTATTTTTAGCGACATGTCTTTTTCAGTTATCCTCTCAAAGGGACATGTCCCGAAAAACTAAGCCTTCCTTTCAACGTTTTTGATTAAGGGCTCCCTTCTCCCTACAAGTTTCCCATCACAAAATTTAACTCCACCATTTTGGTGAAACTTTTATTGTTTGGAGGAAAACATGAAAAAACTTATCGTTGCTGCTGCACTTCTTTCGTCTTCTGCTTTCGCAGGTTCAATTGTTGGTCACATTCACTTTCAAAGCGCTTCTACTTGGGAAAACGCTTACACTTCTAAGAGCCTATGTCTTGATGGAAGCACTTACAGAGCTACTGTAAACAAGTGTCTTCGTTACGAAAGAAACGGTGGTGAAAGAACTTGTGTACGTCGTGGTAAAGTAGCGATTTCTCAGCCAATGGAATCAACTCGTCAAAGATGTGCACGTTTTGAAGAAGATGAGTGTGTTGAATATGAGCGAGTTCCCTTAAAGCAAAGCCCTAAGCGAATTTTAGAAATAAAAGATCGCGATGGCTCAATAAAGAAGCTCAAAAAGCACGTCATACCAAACTGTAGATAAAAAAAAAAGCCGCTTATTAAAGCGGCTTCTTTTTTTAAAGAAATTTCTTAAGGGGTAAGATTCTAAGGTCTCCCATTTTCTTAAGCATTGAGCTTAATTTCTTTGGACCCACGATAATAATATCCTGCTCATTCCAAGTGAAGATGTCCTTAATTTTTTGAGAGACTTCTTCTTTAGAAAATGAGCGCACTCTTTCAGGAAACTTGAAGAGTTCAGAATAGTCGACTCCCTTATGATCAAGATAAGAAAGTTGCGCGAGATAAGCGCTATTACTCTCAAAGCCAAAAGGATAACTTCCGGCCAGACTACCTTGAGCCCTTAATAGATTAGCATCTTCGATTTTACCAGAAGCTGCTTTTTCAAGCGTTTCCTTTGTTTTTAAGAGCAGTGTTTCTAAGGACTCGACCTTGGTTGAAGTGCTGACGCCACTTCGTCCATATTGTTTTTGCCCACCGGCAAAGGCACCAACCCCATAGGTCAACCCATTTTCAACTCTTAAGACACGCATCAGACGACTCGTGAATCCCCCACCTAGGTAGTGAGCAGACAGAGACATCAGTTCCTCCTCTTTAATCACTTCTTCATTGAGAAATCGTCCAATTCTTACTTGAGCTTGGTTAGCTCCTTTTAGAGGAATAAGAGTAATGCGAGGTCTTTTAATTTCAGAAGGTGCTTTATAAGAAACAGCTCTTTGAAACTGCCCTTGTCCTTTCCAGCCACACTCATTAGTAATGACCTTTTCGATATTAAGAACACTCTTAGGTCCAGTGAGGTAGATCCTCTTCTTCACTTCGTTATTAAAGTAGCTAAGCTTCCCTTTGAGGAGCTTACTATTCCACTTTTTAATGTCGCTCTTCTTTCCTTCAGCAGGATAGCTATAAGGTGTATTTTGAAGACTGATCTCTCTGAAAGCACGACTTGCGAGAGCTCCCGGATTGCTTTCGATATTATCGAGAGAATCAAGGATTCTTTTCTTTTCTTTTTTTAACTCTCTGTCAGGAAAAGTTGCATCTTGAAAGAGGTGACAAATTTTCTTCATCGTGGGAACAATGTCTTTAGCAAGACCACTAATATGGTAGGAAGCATATTCATGAGTAACACGACCGCCGTATTCAGCCCCAAAGAATTCAAGGTTGCTTGAAATATCTTGTCTGCTAAAACGCCTCGTTCCAAGGTCAAGATAACTAAAGGCCGCATCCGTTAGGCCCTTAACTCTCCCCTCACTAAGGGCACCATCAGCAAAGTAAATATTGATGTCATATGTGGGGAAACGATCATCCTCAAGGTATATGACATCAAGATTCTGCCACTTAAGTTTTTGAACCTTTCCCGCAGGAAAGCCTTTTGCCTGAATTTGGCCCGCAAAAAGAAATAGGCCTACAAATAGTAATGTTCTTTTCATATATTCCTCTTATTTCTTTTTAGGGTTCTTATTCCACGATGAGACAAAGATATAATTCTTATCACCGACGAGGTCGCGGCAGGACTTCTTTACCTCATCAACAGTTATACTATTATAAATTTCGAGTTCTTTATTATAGTAACTGTAATCACCAAAGAAGTTCTCTCTCATACCAAGAAAGTGAGCGACACCTCTATTCGTCTCGATTTCTTTCACATAACCAACGAGGTACTGATTCTTAGTTTTTTGAAGGGTTCTTTCATTGATGGCACGCTCACACACACGGGCCATTTCATTAAGTAAGGTGCGCTTAGATCTCTCTAGGCTTTTCCCTCTTAAAAGTTCACCACTTACCCAAAAAACACCATTATATTTGAGAGTGTAATTATGTGCTCCTACAGAGGTAAAAAGAGGTCTCTTTCCAACAACAAACTTCTGATTAAGGTAGCTTGACTCCCCTTGGCCAATAATTGAACCTAAGATATCTCGGACAAATCCCTCACGGGTGCCAATCGCATTTCCAGGATAGGCCAGCATAAACATAGGGTTCTTACTTTGAGGCGAATGAATTTTGATATGACGACCATACTTTGCTCTATGCTTATAAAGTTCATTGTCGTCTCGAGACTTTCTGTAGGTTTGAATCTCTTGTGACGAGGGGGAAATATCTCCAAACTTATCTTTTACGAGTTCGTAAACATCCTCTGCATTGACTGCACCTGCAACCACGATGATCGCATTATCAGGAGTGTAGAACTTTTTAAAGTAGCTCATCACTTGATCGCGATTAAGATTAAGAAGGTCTTGTTTTGAGCCGATAACGCTCCCACCATAAGGTGTCCCTTTGAAGACCTCTTGCATAAGAGTTAAGTATAGCTGGCCTTGAGGACTATTCTCATAGCGCATCTTTCTCTCTTCTAGAACAACCTGACGCTCTTTTTCAAAAGCAGTGGGTTCAAGGGCTAAATGCTGCATACGATCCGCTTCCATATCAATGATTTTTTCAACCATATTGATATCTTTACTTTCGATAGGAAGACTCTCGTAATAAACGGTATTATCAAAGTTGGTGTAAGCATTGGTCATGCCACCGTTGCCCTCAATCATGGAATCAAACATTCTTGGACCGTACTTTTTAGCCCCCTTAAACATCATGTGCTCAAGAAAGTGAGTGGCCCCAGTCGTTCCCTCTCCTTCATGACGCCCACCGACATCAAAAAAGGTGTAGTAACTAAAAATAGGAAGCTTTTGATTCTCGTATACCAAGAGACGCAGACCATTTTTTAAGGTGTACTTCTTAACATCGAGTTGTATTTCTCCCTCTGAGTGAGCCCCTGAAGAAGTATTTGAAGTTTGAAGCCCCATTTGAGAACAACCCCAAGATGAGAGCAATAAGGCACCGACCAGAGCGGCGCGGCAATAACTTTTCCTTGTCATGACGCACATAATCCTTTGTGAGCGTTTTCAGCAACTTTAATCCCTCCTATGGTACTGATTGGCCGGCGTCGTGGCAACATTACTAATGCATTGCTTTTTTCTTTTTAAAGTGACCTAAGTCCACTATTATGCGCATGAATTTAAAAGTGCATATGAAGAGGAGACAACCATGAAAATTGGCGTACCTGGAGAAATTAAGAATAACGAAAACAGAGTTGGCCTGGTTCCATCTGGAGTTAGACAACTTGTTCAAGATGGACATGAGCTCTATGTTGAAACTAATGCTGGTCAAGGAATTGGCATCGCCGACGAGGAATATATTCAAGCTGGAGCGACGATCCTTCCCTCACTTGAAGCAGTTTTTGAAACGGCTCAAATGATTGTAAAGGTTAAGGAGCCACAGCCGCGCGAGATCGCACTTCTTAAACCTCATCACATTCTTTATACCTACCTTCACCTTGCTGCCGACAAAGAGCTTACAGAAGGTCTAATGAACTCGGGTTCAACGTGTATTGCCTACGAGACAATTCAGCTTCCAAACGGTGCTCTTCCCCTTCTCCTTCCTATGTCTGAAGTTGCAGGAAGAATGGCGACACAAATTGGTGCCACTTATCTTCAAAAAGATAAGGGTGGAAAAGGCGTTCTCCTTGGTGGTGTTCCGGGGGTTATGAGAGGTAAGGTCACCGTTATTGGCTGTGGTGTCGCTGGAACTAATGCCATTAAAATGGCCATGGGTCTTGGCGCTGACGTAACGGCAATTGACCTCAATGTACAAAGACTTGCTGAAATGGATGATCTCTTTGATACAAGAATCACAACTCTATTCTCTAATACGCAGAATATTGAAAACGCCGTTATCAACTCTGACCTCGTTATTGGAGCGGTTCTCGTTCCAGGTGCGAAGGCGCCAAAACTCGTGACAAGAGAGATGATCTCTAAAATGGAGCCAGGTTCAGTTGTTGTTGATATTGCCGTTGATCAGGGTGGTTGTATTGAAACTTGTAAGCCTACGACTCACCAAAACCCAACTTTCCTCGTTGATGGGGTTACTCATTATTGTGTCGCCAATATGCCTGGTGCGGTTGCAAGAACATCAACTTACGCCCTCACGAATGTTACCCTAAAGTACGCTCGAATGATTGCGAAGCTTGGTGTCGATGAAGCCGCTTCAATTGATCCTGTTTTCCGTCCAGGGATTAATATCTATAAAGGTGGTCTTGTTTATGAACAAGTCGCTAAAGATCTTGATTTACCCTACACTCCTCTTGCCCTCTAAGAGCAAAGGGAAGCATATTTAATTTCAATGACTTGGCCTCCATCTGGAGGCCTTTTTCATGGCTCGATGTGTAAAAAATCTAACACGCCTTGTTATTTTTCCTCAATATGATAAAAGTCCTCACACACTTTTTTAAACCCTTTACATAAAAGAGAGAAATTCATGAAAACCCTAGCGACCCTCGCCCTCCTTTGCGGTATGGCAACGACCCAAGCTTACGTTGAAGTCCCCACAGAAACTTCAATGCAAAAAGACCTTCGTGACTACAACAAGGAAAGAATCCATATTGGAACGAAAGAAATCGTCATTACGATCGATGATGGTCCTACCCGCGGTGTAACCGATAAAATTCTCGATACGCTTAAAAAACATAATGTCCAAGCGACTTTCTTTGTCATCGCTTCAAAAGTTAATAAGAATCGTGACATCTTTCAAAGAATGCTAGATGAGGGTCATATTGTTGCGAATCACACAATGACTCACGCCAACCTGGCCAATATCAGAGGTCTTTTTAAGACCAAGAAACTTAAAGAAGAACTCTTAGGTGCTCATGACGCCATCGAAAGCTATATGGGAAATTCATCAAAGTACTACTTCCGTGCTCCCTATGGAGCCTGGTCTCCAAAAGCGGCTAAGGTCATTAATAAGTCTGAGCATGGATCAAATTATTTTGGTCCAGTATTTTGGGATATTGGTGGCGATATTGACGGAAGTCTTTTTAAAGTCAAAAAAGCCGCTGACTGGGCCTGTTGGTCAAAGCGTTGGTCAGTTAATAAATGCTTTAAGGGCTACAAGAATGAGACTGAGCAGAAAAAAGGTGGAGTTGTTCTCTTTCATGACCTGAATAAAAAATCGGCTGAGCTCATTGAGAAATATGTGGAAGAGTTTTCCGACCGTCCAGACTATGACTTTGTTTCTTTAGATGAAGTGAAACTATAAAATGATTACCCCTGCCCATGGCGGGGGTTTTTATTGTATGATGGTTGTATGACTGGAAATAAAACCATTGATACAGTACTTGTCGGATTTTTAACCCTAGCAACCCTTGGAACACTGGGCGTCTTTGTTTACACAGAAATTGTTTTTAAACGTCCCCTTCCCTCCGATACTGTCGAGCTTAAAAACCTCAAAACAGATGCCCAAACTGAAATTGCACCGGAAGTCTATAAGCTTGATAAAATGGTTATCAATCTGAACTCGCAAGGAAGCCGCTTACGCTTTCTCGATGTCGAAATTCACTTTGTTCCCTTCAAGTCCGAATTTGTTGAAATGCTCGATGGTAAGAAAGTTTACATTCAAGATGCCATCATTGATATCGCCAGCAATATGGCCCCGGATGAACTCAATACTGTCGCCGGAAAAGTTCTTCTCGAAGAGAGAATCCGCAGACGAATCAATGACTTCTTTGGTAAAAGCCTTGTAAAAGAAATATTCTTCTCAAAATTTATCGTTCAGTAATTTTTAAAGGAAAGAGACTCATGTCAAAAATGCGTGCTAAACACATCCTCGTTGAACATCAATTTGAAGCCGACGACCTAGTAAGAAAGATCTCTGAGGGTGTGCCCTTTGAGAAACTTGCTCAAGACTTTTCCAACTGCCCATCTGGAAGAGATGGCGGTGATCTTGGTGAGTTTGGCAAGGGTATGATGGTTAAACCCTTTGAGGAAGCCGTTCTCGCTCTCAAGGAAGGAGAGGTATCAGCTCCTGTTAAGACGCAATTTGGTTACCATCTTATTTTGCGCTACTAATTAAAGGAAAATCGAGAAGAATCTCGCGGTACTTAGCGACGGTCTCTTGATAGTCTAGAAGAGCTTCAATTCTTTTAAAACGAGCGGCAAAGGTATTTTGCTCTCTCAGATTGACCACGAAGAAGTCACTGGCTCCGGAGCTAAACTTCTTTCTCTCCCCTTTCTCTAATTCCTCACCGAGAGCAACTTCCCGCTTCGTATTTTGGATAATGTTTAAAGAAGCTTCTAATTTAGTTCGTAACTGAAGAAGTCTCATTCTTAGTTTATCGCGCATTAGCCTATACTCGTGATTCAGAACTCTTTGCTTAGCACGCGCAGCAGACCTCTTACCATTAATTAGATTTCTCTCTAAGGGAATATCCATCCCCACGAGGATCTTATGATCAGTGCCTTGTAGAGTTTTAGAGCCGTCTCCGTAGTCCCTTAAAACTTCATACTTCACTTTTAGGTCGGGTAGCCCTCTTGAGTTGAAAAATTCAACATTTTGCTTAGCCGTTTCAATCTCCATTTTGAGTGCATTTAAGGTAAAGTTCTTATCCTTTAGCTCATCAAGAGGGAGGTCTTTATTCTTAATGGGCGTATTTTCCATATCCTCTAATCCGGGAAGGTTCTTATCGAAGGAGAGAATGGGGTTCCCCTCAGCGTCGCGATAATAGAGAGAAAGGTAGTAGCCTGCCACTGTAAAATAGGCCTTTGCTTTTTCAACTTTGGTTTTTCTTTTAACGATATATTGCTCATTTTCAACAGCATAAAGTCGTGCAAGGTCGCCCTTTTTAATTCTCTTCACAAAGGCCACTTGGCGCTTTTGGGCGAGTTGCAAGAGATCCTTTGCCACACGTAGCTTATGACCTGCTGCGACCCAATTCCAATAGGCAATTGAAGCTTCTTTTTGAAGCTTCATCATCGTCTCTTTATTAAGCCATTCACTTTGGCTGAGGTCTATTTTGCTAATAGCGAGCTTGAGTCTCTTATCATCGATGGAGAAATTTCTAAGGAGATTGAAACTAAGACCGGCCATGGCCTGACCTTCATCTAACGTAAGGGCATCTCCTTCATAGTCAGGAAAGGAGCCACTTGATTTCTTATAACCGGCGTAAACCTTGGCGCCAAAGACAGGCAAAGGTTTTTCTATTTTACCTTTAAATGTTTCTCCAGGGTAATAGCCACCGTTTCGCTTGTAATAACTTAAATTAACACTACTATCAAAAGCCCCTTCGCTTGCTCGAATATTTTCTCTAGCGGCAATAACTTTTTCAAGAGAGGCCAAGACCTTCGGCGCCTGCTCCCTCGTCGACCTTAGGACAGACTCCAAGGGAAGTACCTCACCATAACTAGAGGAAATCAAACTTAACAAACAGAAAAATAAACTCACTCTTCATCCTTTTTACTTTTCTTTTTCTTTTCGGCCTTAGGCAAAGTGAGAGGATTGTTCTCCACAGGAATACTTGGCGGGAAACCGTTGAAGATTCGCCAAAGCTCAAATCCAAGTTTCACCGTATCAAGAAGAACCCATCCCACAACTCGAGTTCCCTGACGTAAGAAGAGAGTATCTGGCCATGCCTCATCAGTTTCAGGGATTACGAGTACCCTGAATTTCCCCTTTTTATTAACGGAGGGGTCAACACTGTAAACAACGCCAGCGAAAGTACCGACAGCAACAGCAGGCCACCCACTAAATTGAACGGCGGGCCACCCCTCAAACTGGAGTCTAACGTGTCGCCCAGGATGAACGAGGGGAAGATCGTTACCATCGACGTAGATTTCAGCAGCAGGCTTTAAGTTCTTAGGAACAAAAACGGCAAGGGCATCGCCCTCGTTTACAAATACTGCTCCTCCCCCATTGAGAGTGCTGAGAACGGTTCCTTCTCGTTGGGCCTGAACAAGTTGGCGTTGTTGTCTTGAGTACTTTACTTCAGCCTTTGCCAGTGATGCCGCTGCTGAAGCCTCTTCACTTAGAAGTTTCTTATAGGTAATTTTTGCTTTTTCAAACTTTACTCGTGAACTGAGTCCTTGATTAAAGAGTTCTTCCTGACGCCGATAGTTCTTCTCTGCGGTTTCACTCGCAAGTTTTGAAACTTCAAATTTTTGAATGGCACTATCTCTTTCAATTTGCAGTCGCTCTACAAAATTAGGATCATTATCAACAATCTCAACAATGGGGTCACCTACTTTAACGTAATCCCCATCTTTAACAAACCACCTTTGGATTCGCCCACTGACAGGTGCATTTACATATTGAACTCGGTCATTGGGATCAATTGCAGTAATCCTTCCCGCTCCTGTACTGGTCTGTTGCCACGGAGTAATGAGAAGCAATAAACAAATGAAAGAGAAACTCCCCATGAGAAGCTTAGAAAAGCTTTGCTGCCAAGAGCTTACGCCCTCACCCTTTAAACACTTATACTCTGAGAGGTTCTTGTCATCAAAAATCATAGTGATCCTCCCTCAATTTTATTTCGGCTAAAAGAGATCGCCTCATCAAATGAGCTCGATTGAGTTCCAATGCCGGCTGACCACACTAGAACTCCAATTCCCTTATCTTTGAGCGCTGAAAGGACCTTTTCTTGGAGGGCTGTTGGGATTTGATGGAAGACAGAAGAGATAACGACCCATGAAGGCTTCTTCATAATAGCCCTCGCCAAATCGAGGCGAATAATCTCACCGACACTTAACACCCCGGCCTCAGGCCACAAGATAGTATCCGTTTTCTCAGGAAGCCTTCCAATCAATTCTGAAAGTCCCACGAGGTCGAGGGCTTCATTGATTTGGGCTTCGCTATAATTTTCAATACCCCAGCTCAAATTTTCTTCAACAGAACCTTCGATTATTTTCGGGTTATCAATAATGTAAATTTCATCTCTCCAAGCATAGGGACAGACATTTGTGATGTTATATTCCCCAAAGAGAATTCTTCCTCGTCTCGGTTGAACTTCGGCATTGATAAGTTCTAAGAAAGCCCTTTGGGTGGAATCAAAGTCTTCTGTAATGAGATAGTTCTTTCCGACTTCAAAGACTTGATTATAACTGTAGCGGCTTCCCGCTCTTTCAAAGTGAACATCATCAAAGACGATATTTCCCTCTTTGGGATCAAGCTTGATATCACCAGAGGGATTCTCCGTTTGAATTGGAATAAAGTCGGCTAGCTTATCTAGACTTGC
>Ga0208203_1001169_pt1 | contig 10682 bp, 8 predicted proteins | sample DeeseametaMP2914_FD_184167 | JGI IMG/M metagenome (GOLD analysis project Ga0208203, IMG submission 184167) | Marine microbial communities from the Deep Atlantic Ocean - MP2914 (SPAdes) | ecosystem: Environmental > Aquatic > Marine > Oceanic | place: West of Santa Cruz de la Palma, Atlantic Ocean...
ATCTTCATAGTCTTCTTCACTTAGCTTAAGTTCATTGAGAAAGAGGTTCTTCGTATCCTTGTCCCACTCTTCTTCATAGTGGGCAAGAAGCTCGTCAAGTTCCTCTACTTCCTCTTCACTAAGGGCTTCAGGAAAAGAGGACTTTGGACTAGAGGAGACAGGCGCTGCTTTCTTAGGGGCACCTTTACTATCCTCTGTTTTTACTAAGGGCTCTTTGTTTTTAGCAGTGGGCTTTTCTTCTTGATCTAATGGCAGAGAAATATCACTTTCAACAAGAATCTCAGGTGGCTGTTGAGAGAAGAAGTAAACCACTCCTAAGGTCAATATTAATATGAGAGAAAGTGCGGCGACAATTTTTTTCATAGAAGCTTTAAATACTCTCTGAGTGCTCGCTTTTCATCTTCACTCATGCGGGGGTTCCCGTCACGATCATAGAACATTTGAGTGTGACCTGTATTTCGCAGACCTGGTTTCCTCGTATCAAAGAGGGCGTCTCTTTCTTTATGCCATTCTTTAGGAATATTCTCACCAACGGGGTAGCCTAGACACTCACGATCGTAGTCACTCGCTTTTTGACTTGGCCCCTGAATGAAAACTTTAGGCCTATCCTCTTCTCGCATCATAAGAGCGCAGAGATTGGGAATAGAGTTATTATGCATATAGGGATAGCGAAGAAAAACACCTTCAAGTGGAGGTGGGACATAGCCCTCCTGGGGAACCACAACCGTTTTCATCCATTTTGAGATTTGAAGTTTATTAAGCCCCCCACTAAAAGTTTTCGTGGCCATCCAGCGCTGAGGATCTGTCCCTACATTCTTCACCGGGGTTTTCTCATGATAAAAAACACGTGCCGTCTGAGTTTGAACCCTTAAGGGCTCAAGTTCTGCCATAGGATAACTCCACCTCTTTTCATAACGGCCATGACACTTTTTACAAGACTCATTAAAAACGATCTCTCCTCTCTTTGCTAACTCTATATCAACGCTACTTTCAGGAAAGAAATCGAGCCAATGGGGTGCCTTCGTTGCAAACGCTGCTGCCGTAAGCTTTTCAATCGCCTCATCATTTTCTTGCATCCATTTTTCAAGCTCCTTGAGATCCGTTCCACGACCGATTTCATTCCAAAGAAAGTTCGTAAGAATCGGATTTCCTGCGACGATTGAGCCGTCACTAAGCCAACGGGTCTTGTATTTAAGATTCCACCAGGGCATGGGCTTACTATCGGCAACAAAAGTTTCAAGCTTGTGGCGTGGCCGCCTCCCAATGGAGCGACTCCATTTCTTACTCGCATAAGCATCATCGCCACGCTTATGAAGACTCAAGGCCACATGGGGCAGACTTGTATCAAGCCCTAGAACCTGAGGCGAAACTGATCCGACCCACTTAAGATTGTCTTTTGTTCTTTTAAACATGGCCTTCTCTTCGTAACTAGCTTTAGTGGCCAGACGAAAGAAGCCTGAAGGAATCATTGGAATATATTTCTTTGCCATCACAAAGAACTCATTGGCCCGTGGTCTCTTATTTGTGAGACCCATAACGGTCTGCCCTAAGAAAGTACCTGAGTGACAGGTGGCACAGCTAAAAGTAAGGCCTGTGCTGTTGGGACTATGAGGAGTTCTCAAAAGAGAGGCACCCATGCGGTAATCTGGTTTTTGTCCACGCGTCGGATAGGGAATTTGAAAGACACCACTTACTTGAGAATTTTCTGGATAGAGGTTCAGTCCTAACCATCCATACATTCCATCCATGTCAGTGTAGCCAAGCTGAGATTCTGCGACCCTTTCAATAAAGCGCCTTAGAGGATTATTCTTCTCCTCTTCAAGAAAGAACTTTAAAGGCTCGTAAGGAACAAGAAGCCCGGTAACATCGACTGGCCATTTAAGTGCATGAATATAGCCCTCACTCTTCACGCGAGGAAGGTCCTCTCCAAATCCGTAGATATCTTCTCTTGTTTCTCCCAGAGGAACAGAAGCATTCTCACTCCAGTCGGGTTTGCCAAAAGAGAGAGCTGAAATCAAAGACAAGCTAAGAAGAAGAGCAGATTTAAGACCCATAAAATTCTCCAAAATTCATTTCCTTTAGGATTTCATAAGCTCCACCCTTTGTCAGCGCCACCTAAAGTTTAAACACAGTGAAATTCGTGACTAAGAAGAAGACAAAACAAAGCTATAAATACCTGTAATCACATGAAAGAAGTGGCACTTCTCTTGCTCTCTTAAGGCATACACACAATGAGGGAGACTCCAATGAAAGTTATAATTCTTACTCTTATGATGGGCCTAACATTTTCTTGCACTCAACACCGCACACTTAGAGGTCCAGCAAGCGTTGATATCAACTACCTCTCTGATGATCTTATCGAGACAACTCAAAATATTAAGACACTAGTCAAGGCCGATAATCTGCCCATTAGTGCCTGCCATAATGAATTACGAAATACCTTCTTAGCCCTTAAAGATCTTCCTCGCGATCATTTTTCACAGGCTTACTCTCAATCCGATCGTCAAAGAATTCTCTCTGACCTCAAAGAGATTAAGGTTGGTCTTAAAGGACAGGCTTTAAAATGGAAAGAACACAAAGTTCTTGATGAGAGATGTGTGAAGGCCACAGAATTTGCCCTTAAGACAACCCATGACCTTCATCAAAGTTTAAAGAGCTAGTCGGCTCTTCATCACGGCCATTGGAGTGAGGGGGATCACAACTTTAAGATCCGGTCCCTCGGCCATGCCTGTAAGAGCAAGTCTTAAACCTTTAAAGAGAAACTTCCCTTTAATTTTAAGTTCCTTCTTACAGTGATTTGTCATTTCATTGAAGGCTTCTACCGAAACAAACTCAGCTCCTTCATCGGCAAGTCTCTTCACTTCAGACGTCACATATTCTTTGATCTGAGGAGTTGTCTCCCAACTTGCCACTTCCTTACTCTCTTCACTTTCACTAGGAGTTGTACTGAAGAGAACGTCAAGATGCTCGGGAAGCTCCTGAGGTGTATTGATTTTTTCTTTAAAGAACTCAAGACAAGTTTCTTGCCATTGCTCACTTTGAGAATGGAAGGGATGATTTTCACTTAGAGTTGGCTTTAGGTAAGAGACAAGGTCCTTAGTTGAAAGGCGTCTCATATGCTCACCATTAAAGTGCTTAAGTTTTTCGATATCATAGAGTGCAGGACTCTTACTAAAGCGCGTGAGGTCAAAGAGAGAAACAATTTCATCAAGGTCCCAAATATCTTTCTCTTCGGGATGAGACCATCCAAGAAGGCACAAGTAATTCATAAGGGCCTGGGGAAGAAAGTGTTGGTCTTTATACTGAACAACGGAAGTCGCTCCATGGCGCTTAGAGAGCTTTTGACGATCTTCACCCACGAGAAGTGAGCAATGGGCAAACTCTGGTGCTTTCGCTCCAAAGGCTTCATAAATCAGAAGCTGGCGCACAGTATTGTTAAGATGCTCCTCGGCTCTCATGACATGAGTCATCTCCATTTTCCAATCATCGATCACACAACAAAAGTTATAAACGGGCATGCCATTTGAGCGCATGATCACAAAGTCACCAACCATGTCCTCAGGAAAAGTTACTTCTCCTCTGACAAGGTCCGTGAAAGTCACTTTCTTATTGGGATTCTTAAAACGAATGACATGAGTTTCACCGGCGGCCACACGCTTTTGCGCCTCAGCCGGATCGAGATCGCGATACTTATCATGATAGATGTGAGGGGCTTTATTTTCACTCTTTGCTTTTTCCGTCAGCTCTTCAAGCTCATCGTTTGTAAGAAAGCATGGATAGGCCTTCCCTTCGCTCACAAGCTGCTCAGCAAGTCCTTTATAAATTTCTGTTCTTTCGCTTTGGCGATAAGGACCAAAGTCGCCCCCTTTACCCGGGCCTTCATGCCACTCTAGTCCACACCACTTTAGGTCTTCAACCATGGCCTCTTCATATTCACGCTTTGAGCGCTCAAGGTCAGTATCCTCGATTCTGAGAATGAAAGATCCTCCATTGGCCTTAGCAAAGAGATGACAATAAAGGGCAGTTCTAGCGCCTCCAATATGGAGTAAACCAGTCGGACTTGGGGCAAAACGGACGCGAACACTCATAAATAGACCTCAAAATAAAGAAATTAGTGATTTTAGGACATTATTAATACACAAATTGGTGGAATCTGTCGAAGAGAGATCATGATTAAAGTTCTCTACTATCTAAGACTTAACGCAGCTCTCATTCTTGGACTCTTCCTCGCCCTGCCCTTTCTCAATGAGAATCCAACCCACAGACTGCCTGCAAGTGAAGCCCCCTCAGGATCGTGCTTTCACATTATGCGAGAAAGTCTTGAGCGCCATGGTAGCTTTACCCCAAGGGGTCCAGCGATCAAGGAGAGAATCCCAAACTTTGAAGTCAAAATTCAGAATATTGAATCGAGGATTATCACCCCAAAAGACTTTGCCCGCACATTTAAAAGAGAGAAAGGACGCTGGCCATTGATTAAAGAGATGGTCGACTTTTTTGAAAGTGGTCACGAGGCTCTAATGAGAGAAATTCAAGCTCTTGAAGAAGGCGCTGGGGATGATCGCGAGCTCTCGTATTATGTTAATGAGACCTTAAATGCCCTTGAAATGAGTGAGAAGGAACAACAGAATATCATCACTTTTAAAGCAGAAAATCCCCAACTCCTCGAGACAACTTATGACATCAATGATGGTGAAATGGTTCAAAAAATGGAATGGCTTTGGAAAAATCCCTTTGGGGATTATGGTGAACTTCTCGTCGCCTTAAAAACACCAGGAGTTGAAGTGCAAAATCTTCATCTTCGCATTCTTCCTAACCAGACGATCTCTGACAATTCGAGGCGCCATAAAGAGATTGTAGCGCGGGCCCTCGATATTAAATTTCAAGAACTCGAAGGATTACCCCCAGCTGAAGTGGCGGCCTATAAAAATCGTTACCCCATCGTCTTTACAGAAGCGAGAGCGCAAAGTCTTGAGGATGTTCGCCATTGGATTGAAAGTAAGGAAGTGGATTTAGTGGTCAATGTTGAAGGCCGTGGTCACTACTTTGTTGAAGTCAAAAACTACAATCGTGAAGTTGACCGCTCCAAGATTGAGAGCGGTTATCGCAATAAGAAATCAATCCTTGAACAGCAAAAGGAGATGGTGGAGATCATTCATTTTCTAGGTCTTGAGCGCAAGTACATCCCGGCCATACACTTTGTAAAAGGAGTAAATGCCGAGGCGAAAGAGGTGCTTGAGCAAAATGGAGTGCTGGTTATTGAGGATATTTAATCAAAAGACCAAAAGGCGCTCTTCTGTCATTTCTCTCATACTGTAGAGAAGTCCCTCGCGACCAAGACCTGAATCTTTTACTCCCCCATAGGGCATCGGATCAAGACGAAAGCCTGGCACGCCATTCATGATCACTCCTCCCACCTCAAGTTCATCGTGGGCCAATTTCATATGATCGATATTTTGGGTGTAAACACCTGCTTGTAAACCAAAGCGAGAGTCATTGATCTTTTCAATTCCCTCTTCAATAGAGTTTACGGACTCAATGAGGGCAACGGGTGCGAAGGCCTCTTCATCGACAATCTTCATTCCTCTCTTCGTCTTGGTTAGAAGGGTTGCTTCATAGAGATTCGCTTTCGCTTCATGGATCTTTCCTCCACAGAGGATCTCAGCTCCCTCACTCACGGCCTCTTCCACCCAAGATGAAATACGCTCAAGGTGCTCATCGGCAATTAAGGGACCCACAATCACTTCAGAGTCACTAGGGTCTCCAGATTTAAGTGTGGCTATTTCTTTGATTAACGCCTTCTCTAACAGAGAGCGAACGTCCTGGTGAACAAAGATTCTCTGGGTGCTAATACATATCTGGCCACTGTAGAGATAAGCCCCTTGGCAAATCTCTTTGGCTATTTTTTGAGCTTCCTTTTCACCAGTGAGGGAACTCTTATCCACATAGACGGCTGCATTTCCGCCCAGCTCTAAGAGAACTTTCTTTTTCCCAGCTCTTTCTTTAAGCATCCAGCCAATCTTGGGGGAGCCGGTAAAGCTTAACATCTTTATTCTTTCCTCTTTTACAAGCTCATTACTAAGGTCTGTATCACAGCAGATGACTTGAAAGAGTCCCTCAGGTACACCACACTCCTTTACGAGTTCCTCAAAAGCGAGGAGGGCTAGTGGCGTGTAGTGGGAAGGTTTAATCAGAATGGCGTTACCCGTGGCTAGAGCAGGCACTATTTTATGAAGAGCGAGATTGAGGGGAAAGTTAAAGGGAGATATTCCTAAAATAACCCCCACTGGATAGCGCCCAGTGATGGCCTTCTTTCCTTTGCCCTTACCATAATCAAAGGGAACGACTTCTCCACAAAAGCGAAGAGCTTCACTGGCGCCCCACTTAATCGTCGCAAGAGAGCGATCAAGCTCCGCTTCAGCATAAGAGCGAGGCTTTCCCGCTTCTTTAATAATGAGGTCGACGAATCTTTCTTTTTCTTGGGATAATTTTTGATGGATTTTTTCAAGCCACTCACTTCTCTCTTCGGCACTTGTCTTCTTATATTCGTCAAAGGACTGGAGGGATTTTTTGAGGGCGCTTTCAACTTGGTCTGCGTTTAGGAGTTCAACTTTTTGAATAACTTCTTGGTTGTATTTATCAAGGACGTTCCAAAAATTCTTCTCTGTGCTCATTGTTTCTCCTTATACGTTGATAAGGAGAGGGTCTCAATTCAAATTGCTCTAGTCAAAGAGACCCATGCCACCATCGGAAGAACTTTTACTAGACACGAGGGTTTGGGCGAATTGAATATTCTGCGCCAGAAACCTCGTCTCACCACTTCTAAAGAGATGGATATCACAAAGCCGACAAAGCTTTACGGAAGCCACTCGCCCTACAAAAACTTTGTAAAGTCTGGCCGGAACCATTTTTGACTGGGGGCCGCAGCGATAGCTAGCATCTCTCCCCTCAGCACTACAACAATCACACATAAACAAACCTCATTCGTATTTATTTACCTAAGCACTTATCGTACCTTTTTGATCTGACTTTAGTTTAAAAGACGACCGTTTTTAAATATATAATGTTTTCTTCACATTTCACCAAAGCCTTTAATTTCAATAACTTAGACTTGTCATTTCCTGACCTCAGTCACCTTTTTTAAACGGCCTCCTCCATAAGCACTATGGGATGACAGCAAAAGATGGCAACGCTCTTTATAGACCGTGGTGTCTAGTCGACTTCTGTGGAGTTTACTAGAATCGTTGCCAAATATCCCAAACCCACAAAATCCGGAGATCGCATGACCTCAAAAGCCCTGAACATTCCCAATAAGCTCGCACCAAACCCCTCTCAAACCCCAAAGTACGCCTGCACCGTTAAAGCAAAGAATGGTGAAGAAGTTACTCTCGCAGATCCCAAGGCCACAAGAGCTTTGGTTGCTTTGATGAATCAACATGCCGTTATTGGCGGTGCTGCTGCTCACTGGGGTGGACCAGCGGCCTTTGCTGAAATCATGGCCGCAGCTCACGGCCTCATGTTCCAGGCTAAAACGTGGCATGAGAGTTTTCACTTCATCAATGATGCTGGTCATACGGAAAATGGTGTCTATGCCCTTCGCGCACTTTACGGATTTGATAATCTTAATTTCAACGCCCTTAAAGGCTTTAGATCAATTGAAAGTAAACTCACTGGTCATGGGGAAGCCCATCTTAATCCCGAGGGAGTTTTTATTTCTAATGGTCCTCTTGGATCAGGCCTACCTCAAGCCCAAGGCCTAGCTTTCGCTGATAAGGTTCTTGGAAACAATCGCGTCACTCTCTGCGCCCTTTCTGACGGCGGCGCCATGGAGGGGGAAGCCCGTGAGGCCATGGCCGCTATTTCTGGTCTTGCTCACAAGGGTAAAATGAATCCCTTCGTTCTTTTAATCTCAGATAACAATACCAAACTATCAGGACGAATTGGTGATGACGCTTTTTCCATGGGCCCAACTTTTGAAGCACTTGAGACTTTAGGATGGGATCTTGTCACGATTGAAAACGGTCATGATCTAGAGAAAGTTTACCAGGCCATTGAAACGGCTGTGGATCAGGCGAAGTCTAATCCTAAAAAGCCCATAGCCCTGCGTTTTAAGACAATCAAAGGGTATGGAGTAAAATCGACAGAAGAGAGCGCTTCTGGTGGTCATGGCTACCCTCTTAAGCCCTTTGACGCCAATCTCGTCTCTTTTCTTAATGAGATTTATGATGGAGAAGCCCCCAGAGAATTCACCGATTGGGCCCAAAGTATTCTCGCGACAAAACCCGAGGCTTCAGCAAAGAAAGAAAGTGCTATCACTGTCGAAAAGGTTCAACCAGGTCTTGCGAGAGCGTGTGAGCGTGCCATGGAAGAGGGCCTTCCTCTCTTCAGCGTTGCGAGTGACCTTCAAGGCTCAACTGGGATCGCTCCTTTTCACAAAAAATATCCTCAAAATTCTCTCGACCTTGGTGTTGCCGAGGCCAATATGATTTCAACGGCTGTTGGACTAGCAAAGTCCGGCTTCATTCCCTTGGTCGACACCTTTGCTCAGTTTGGAATTACCAAGGGGAACCTTCCTCTCATTATGGCCAACCTTTCACAAGGTCCCGTCATTTGCCTCTTTAGCCATACAGGTTTTCAAGATGCCGCTGATGGTGCTTCTCACCAGGCGACGACTTACTTTAGTGCTGTGAGCTCTATCCCTCATACAACAGTTGTCAGCTGTTCTTGTTCAAAAGAAGCCGAGGAATATCTTTACAGTGCTCTTCATGAGTATAAGACCATGACTGAAGCAGGTAAGACCCCTAATAGCTACGTCTTCTTTTACGGACGTGAGAACTTTCCTCACTACTTCAATGAAAGTGAAAAATATGAGTGGAAGAAGGCTCAAGTTCTTAAAGAGGGATCAGCTGCAACGATAGTAGCCACCGGCCCAATGGTCGCGAAGGCCCTCAAGGCAAGTGAAGCCCTAAAAGAGCAAGGAATCGATGTCACTGTTATTAATAATGCTTTTGTGAATGAGCCCGACACTCAAACGATTGCCCAAGCACTCGCTAAAACAAGTGGTCGCCTCATCACCATTGAAGATCATCAAGTCAAAGCAGGAATGGGTGCAATGCTTGCTCATGAACTTGCCCAAAGTGGCGCTGACTTTAAAATGGTGAGCCTTGGTAATAAAGGCGAATTTGGTCAAAGTGCCTATAAAGCAGATCAGCTGTATGCTAAGCATGCTATGGACGATGCGGCCCTTATTGATGCCGTAAAATCATTTCTTTAAAAATAAGTCATGCTTCGGAGCTTTTAGATTAAGAAGCTCCGAAGCACTCCTTACCTCTTCTCCTACAAACGCAGAAATCACCTTTCCATAAAAGTCTTCGCTTCTTTTAAATTCACTTCGAATAGAATGACTCTTTTGAGTTTTACTCAATTTCTTTCCTTCAAGTTTAATAAGGTCGTGATGAAAAAAGTGCTCTGGTCTCTTTGCTCCTATCCTCTTTGCTAAGTACTGTTGAAACTCAGTGGAGGAAATGAGGTCAGCACCCCTGACAAGATGAGTGATTTGATCATCTCGATCTTCGATAAGGGATACCCACTGATAAGAAGGCAGATCATCTCGCCTCCAGAGAATGCAGTCTCTAAAGTTAGCATCTCTAAATTTCTCTTCACCCGTATGAAGGCGCCAAGAACCGTCACCCGCCTTAAAATCGCTCGCCTTTTTCCGACAGCTCACAGGATGGATTCCCCCATTTTTTTTAAGGTCTTGGCGTGAGCAAAAACAACCAAACAAAGGGAGGTTTTCTTTGCAAAGCTCACTAAAGTAGTAATCCTTCTTCAGAGTTTGTGAGTAATTCTTTTTAAAATCCTCAACGCCCGTCGCCCCAAAATCCCAGTCCAATTCTAGCCACTCTAAGGTTCTAAAAATGTCTTCGATATACGTTGCTCGTGACCGGGTTTCATCATGGTCATCTATACGAAGCCCTACTTCTCCTTGGCGAAGCCGAGCTTGCCACCATGTGAGGACAAAATTGAGAGCATTCCCTTGATGCAAATAACCAGAAGGTGTTGGCGCTATTCGAAAGCGGCTCACTTTCTTAGAGCCACTCTTGCATAATAAACTGATTAGAGAAATCAGAGCAGGGTCTGTTGACCGCTCTTATACTGACAAAACCATGTTGATCTTGATTGTCGGTGGTAGTGGGTGTCACGATAGATGATCTTTCAATAATAAAAGGATAGAACGTTCCATTACGACTTTGAAATTCGACGATTTGAATCCAATCGCGCTCAACCTCAGTAAAGAAGCTGATTTGATGACGAAAGGGAGCTACGGTTCTTGTGTTTTGAGGATTAATACCTGCTAACACCTGATCACAAAAGGGTTCTATTTTTGAGTGCTGGTCACTAAGAACATCGGTAAAAATGGGCGTTGAAGGATTGAGGTTAGAGAGAGAAAGGTTTCCATCTCTATTCATCATCATTCTTCCCTGGCCACGCTCAACCGAAGGGTTCTCTTGGCCGCAGACTTTTTCTGAGACTCGATAATCGAGCACCAAACCTTGAGCCTGCCTAGCAAGAAAAGCACGCTTCTTTTGAAAGCTCTGACAGACACGCTTAGCAATAGCTAACTCATCTTCTCCAAGTTGAGATGAGGCCTTAAGGGGCTCAAGCCAATTATAAGGATTATTATT
>Ga0208203_1001172_pt1 | contig 10661 bp, 10 predicted proteins | sample DeeseametaMP2914_FD_184167 | JGI IMG/M metagenome (GOLD analysis project Ga0208203, IMG submission 184167) | Marine microbial communities from the Deep Atlantic Ocean - MP2914 (SPAdes) | ecosystem: Environmental > Aquatic > Marine > Oceanic | place: West of Santa Cruz de la Palma, Atlantic Ocean...
CCAGGTCTATATTCTCGAGTCACATCAAAGGGGGCTTCGTACTCCTCTAGCAGTAACTCCTGTTCTGTTTTCTTTTTATTATCCTCCACCTCTTGAAACCGTTTAGGGGGTGAACTACTACACGAAAATCCACTAAGCAGAATGACAAAAACACTCAAATAATGTTGATATACTTTCCAGCACATGAGGTTAATTAATGCAGGCCGCGTACCCTATGGCATATCTAGACTTGTTTCATGGGATAAAGTTAGGCAAGATATGAAGGTAAACTTCTAACTGCTAGTGAGGATTCATGAGCGAAAGCAAACTTACATCCAAACCATTTGAAAATGTCATAAATAACGGGCCTTATCCTATTCGATTTCCAAAGATCGCAGAGTTGGAACAAGACGAAGAGTGGTGTGAGGTTCTCATAGAAGATAAATGGACTAAGATTCGCTTTCATGATTACACAGATGTCTACTCTGTCCCTGGGCTTTATGAGACTCTTTTTTATAGAACGTTGATGTGCAATAGTCCCAACAGGGTCACTAACCTCCTAGGAGACGTCCTAAACGAACAAAATCAAAAGCCTGAAGATTTAAGAGTTCTAGATTTTGGTGCAGGCAATGGCATGGAAGGAGAGGCCTTGCAGGGCCTTGGCATCAGAAATATCGTTGGAGTTGACATTATCCCAGCAGCTAAAAAAGCCGCGATGAGAGATCGTCCATGGGTTTATGACAATTATCTAGTGGCGGACCTAACCAACCTTACAGAAGAACAGAGCAAGTATCTGAAAGAATATAAGTTTAATGCGTTAACGGTCGTAGCAGCTTTGGGATTCGGAGATATTCCACCTTTGGCATTTTACAACGCATATGACGTTATTGAACTCAATGGGTACGTCGCGTTCAATATAAGGTCGGACTTCTTAAAATCAGGCCATGAAAGTAAATTCTCGAAATTAATTCAACACATGCTTAATGAAGAAATATTGGAAATTGAACTTTATAAAAGATATCAGCACCGTTTAAATATTGGCGGTGAACCTATTTACTATGTTGCAATCATCGCAAAAAAGCTCAAAGAGTTAAGTGAGTCAGATGTAGCGAGTATTTCGTGATGGATAAACCTATAATTTTTTTTGATGGCGATTGCGCTCTATGCGATTCCTTTGTTGGTTTTGTCTTAAAAGCTGATAAGCTGCAGACATTTTACTTTGCACCTTTACAGGGCGAGACCGCAAAGAAATATTTAGCAAACCAACCACTCGCAAACGTCGATAGCGTAATCCTGGTAGAAAGTTCCCAGACTCTAATCAAGTCAGATGCTGTTTTAACCATTGTATCAAAGCTAGGCCTTCCCTGGAGCATTTTGCAAATTTTTAAGATTATACCGAAAGCTCTAAGAGACTGGTTCTATGACTTGGTCGCCAAAAATCGAATTAAGCTTTTTGGTAAAAAAGACGTCTGTAGTTTGCCAACTCCAAGAGAAAGACAACAAATTTTAGACTAATCTTTACTCTCCACCAATTTTACAAGGGCCAAGGACTGAAGATCTTGTAAAAATTTTCTTACCTGCTCGATTTCATCCTTTTCAAATCTTTCAGACAGCTCTTGAAATGTAGATTCCCCTTGAAATAGCTCGTATGAGAATTTAGCTAAAGCTCCGCTTACCTTATATACTTGAGCATCAGCATTTAAATCTGTTATTACTAGACTCTCCCCATCCATAAAATATACAACATCTCGATTTAAATTTACCTTCATATACTATCACCTGGTGTTTTATCTTTAATGCTAATTGACTCATTTAAATAATAGTTCAAGAATTCATCTACAGCTTGTGCTTGAGAGAACATTGCTTTTAATTCGACTTGCATAGCACTCATTTTGTTTCTAAGGGCATCTTTATTATAGCTGTTTTCAGATGGTAGCATCTCAAATTCCTTTTCATACTTTGGCCTAAGTTTTTCCAAAAAGTACTCATACATAGAAAAGTAGTCTGGCCTATGCAGCCCAAAGGTCAAATGAATTGATGCGTCTGTGGTGCACTTTGCATAATGTGCAATATTGGCAGGTAAATAAAGAATATCACCGGCGTTTAATATAATTTTTGTGTCGGAATCTTTATGCTTCTTTTCTTCCCCCTCTTCGTTTATCTCTCCCAAATACCACTCTTTACTTCCCTCCACTTGATAAATAAAAATGTCATAACCATCTTTATGTCTTGAGAAGCAGCACCCATTTGAAGGGGTATAATAGAGGTTTGCCGAACAATAGTGATTTGTGAGGGCCTGAAGTTTATCTTTTTCAGTAGAGATTGTCTTATTCCAACGATTCACTCCAAATATCTTCAAGGAACAATTTTTAGATTTTACAAGTTTCAGTGCCTTTGAGCTATCGACAATGCGCTCTCTTCTATTGAACATTGGTTTTGAGCTTATGGAGGTCAAAAGTTGTTCACTTACGAACTGCCCATCTTTGGCGAGCATAAAGTCTCTTGGTTCCAAAAACTGATCTTTTAGGATCTTATCGATTGCCATTGAGCTAAATTCAATTTCTTGAATACTTTTGAAGTGATAAAATGATTTCATCCAGTAATCTTTAAAAAATTTTTCACTAAGTACTTTGTTCACTGGGGCCTCGTTTTTCAATGTTAATGCCAATATTTTTTAGTTTCTTTGCAATTTTTAGGACTAGAAAATAGTCATTGGAATCTAGATTTAGGAATTCATTCGATTCCAGCTCGCTTAAGACTGTAAACTTTAGGTTTTGAGAGTTTAAAAGTTTAATCTTCCTTTCATTGTAAGTGTAGCTTAAATTCCCTGTACAAATTAATTGTTCCTTTCCCAGGTGAAATGAATAAAGCTTTTTCACAGGATGCTCTAATTTTTTTCTGCTCACAGGATACAGAAAACTGAACCAATACAAAAAACCTTTATTTAAGTTTTTATTAACACTTAACAATCGATTGGAAAGAGTGCGAAAAAAAACATCAATGAAATTTTTTATACAGTAGGAGATAAGATTTAAATCTTGAATGTCTTTATCACATAGTACAGGTACACATTTAAAATTCGCTCCATTCAAAATGGCCAACCTTCCCCAATGCCGGTCTTCAAAACGAATAAACTTGGGATCAAAGCCACCAGTTTTATCAAAGAACTTTTTTCTCACCATAAAACAAGCACTGTCCAAATTTGGGAGAGCGAGATCAAACCTTGAAAATGTGCAAAAGCTTTCTCTGGAGACTTGCGCATACTTTTCAGAGTATGTCCTTTGAGCAACTCCTTCCCTAGAGTAGACAGGCCTCACCTTAGGAATTACAACATCGAAGTCAGTTGAGTCAAAACACTCTGCCTCCTCCAAGAACTCAACCGGAACGCTAACCTCTTGGTCTGCAAAAAGGATGATTTCTCCCTTGGCGGTAAATGCGCCCAAATTTCTTGCATAGGAGCGATTTCTTAGACGATCCGATTTAATATATTTGACCTTGGATGACTTGGGTATATAACTTCTCAGATTCTTTCTAGCATTATCAACAAGAATAATTTCTAAAACTTTGGAGTGGCCTTCTAATCGACAAAGGTTTTTCTTTAAGGACTCTGTGGTTTGAACCATAGGAACGACTATGGAAATCATAGGACATTAAAGGTTCACACTTGTGTCTGAACCATCTCCATAAGGTCCTGCTCCGTCCAACAAAGCAGCATAGGCATAAAGATCTTGAGAAGAGCTTTCACAATCCTCTACAACATCGTCTAGATTGACGACTTCAATTTTGCCTAAGACTTTTTCACCGGATTTATAAACTTTATTCATCCTATTATTATACACCAAGGAAGGGTTTGGTTCTAGGCAGGCATACGTCAAAATTGGAAAAAGTGCTAAAGTTTGATTTAATTTTTCTTAACAATTAATATTCACACTAGAGGAATTCCTTGAGCTTCACGTATAAACTGTAAAACTTCATCCTGACGTTTCTGAAATAAGGCCATGAAGTTTTCTATTTTTGCAGATTCATCTTTTTGAAGTTTTACATTGAGCATATAATTGCCTTCATCAACCTCTTCATAGGATTCTATTGAACCTTTTGTTGAAATATCCACTGAGCAACCATCATAAACAAAGCGTATAGTAACATTGACTTCACCATCTGCAGGAATATCATCTCTTGAGAATATCTCAAGATCGATCATATTCTCACCAAAGTAATCCAACACACACGTGTGACTGTGTTCTACTCCGGCCATTTTTAGCTGAGTTTCCAGCACCCCAGATTCCATATTAATTCCATTTACCAATTCTTTTTTAGAACCAATAAAAGAATCCATTTTAATTCTTGTTTCCTCTGGAAGCTCTCCAACATGGCTTTTGAAGATACGATCCACCTCTTGTCCTAAATCTTTAGAACTTCCAAAGATGAAGTCCTCATCTTCCTCATCTTCAGTATCTGGTGATGCAAAGTAGGACTTAAACCAGTAGTTTAGTTTTTTAAGAAGTTTTCCAATATCTACCGAGCTTGAATAAATATCTCTACAGCCGTGTAGAACCAACATCTCCTCAACTTGAATACTCTCTTCAGTTAGTAAAGCAACAGGTCTAAGTCTTTTGTTTTCAATTAGACCTTTTGATGCCTTTAAAACTGCTATCGCGGCTGCAAGTTCAGCTTTTCCATTTACCCTAAAAATCAAGACATGCTTTTCGTTACTTTTAATATCTCTTACATAAGAGAACGCAGATTCAACAGACTCAATAGTCTTAATTTCTATCGAAGTGTCATCCAACTCAGTAATTCTTTTAACAATGTCTTTTTTACCGCCGCAGTTAAATAGAGCGACGACTGCTTTGCTCTTTTTCATGAAATAATTTTAACATCGAGGAAAAGAATAAATTCACTTTTATGAAGTTAGGACATAAGTGCCTGATATTTAAGGATTCAATGTTTTATGTTGTATTAAGATATAATTAACAAACTAGTCAAATTGACAGACATAATTGGCAAATTCGTCTTCGTTGTTCGTTACACTCAAAATTTATATAATTCTTTTCATTAAATAAATTTAAAAAGGTAATAATTGTGGTGCACTCTCGACGCAAATTTCTTCAATTTCTTGGTTATAGCTCGCTACTTGCCGGCAAAGTCTCAATGCTTGGACCTCTTTCTGGTTGTAATTCATTTAAAATTCCGGCAACTGCGCCCAGCTCAGAGGATAAACTCACGCTAGCATCAGGGTTGAACTATTCGATAATCACTAAGTATGGTGATCCAATTAACCAAAAAGAAGTTTTTGGATTCAACAATGACTATATTAACTTCCTTGCCCTATCGCCTGACGACCTAATTCTATGGGTAAACCATGAGTACGTTAATCCTGTCTGGGTAAATGGTCTTGATAGAACCAAGGCCAATATGGAAAAAGAAAGAAAGCTTGTTGGTGGCTCACTTATAAGAATTAAAAAAGAAAACAATATTTGGAAGATGCAAGTAAACGACCCATATAATAGAGGTTTGCGCGGCGATACTCCTATACCTTTTGCCAACGGCGTCGAGGTTATGGGCTCTAAGACTGCCATTGGAACTCTGGCTAATTGTGCCGGAGGTAAAACCCCATGGAATACAATTTTAACATGCGAAGAAAACTATTACGGCTTTTATGGTGAGCGACAGCCCGATGGAACAATAAGTAAAAGCCTTCTCCAGTGGGAAAAACATTTTCAAAACCCTCCAGAGCATTATGGTTGGGTTGTTGAGGTTGAACCTAAGACTGGCAAGGCAAAAAAACACACTACCCTTGGACGATTTGCCCACGAAAGTGCCACATGTGCCATGTCCAAAAATGACAAGTGTGTTGTCTATTCTGGTGACGACAAAAACGATGAGCATTTATATAAATTCATAAGTGAGGAATCAAGTTCCCTAGAAAAAGGCACACTGTACGTTGCAAACCTTGAGCGGGGTGAATGGATGCCACTTACGATAGAAAACCCAACTTTGAAGGTGCACTTTAAGGATCAACTAGATATTTTGATTCATGCACGAAAGGCCGCAAAAATTTTAGGTGCCACTCCACTTGATCGTCCAGAAGACATAGAAATAAATAGTTTTACTGGCGATGTCTTTGTTGCGTGCACCAATAACAAACCTAAGAGAAACTATCACGGCCAAATCTTAAAGATCCAAGAAGATAACTCTGACCATGGCTCCTTAAAATTTAAGGCCAGTACATTTAAAACTGGAGGCCACGACAATGGCTTCACGTGTCCTGACAACATGGTTTTCGACAACAATGGAAACCTTTGGTTTACAAACGACATTGCAGGAAATGTTTTAAACAAAGGTCCATACAAAGGATTTGGAAATAATGGACTTTTTATTGTTCCAGCAGGTGGCCCCCAAGCTGGAGAGGTGATTCAACTCGCCTCAGCACCCGTTGATGCTGAACTTACTGGGCCATGTTTCTCCCCAGACTTTAAAACTCTTTTTCTTTCTGTTCAGCACCCAGGCGAGACAAGTAAAGACCTTGTGAATCCGACGAGTAGATGGCCAGATGGAAAGCGCCCCACTCCGGCCATAATAGCAGTTCAAGGCGATCTCTTAGAAAAGATCACCGGCTAGTTATTCTTCTATCCTCTCCATTGTTTTATCTGTAGAGGCAAGGATAATTGAAATGATTGGTGTTAAAAGATTGAAGAATGCAAATGGCAAATACGCCAGGGTAGCAACTCCCATAATCGAAGAGAAGTAAGCTCCACAGGTGTTCCAAGGCACCAGTACAGATGTAACAGTTGCAGAGTCCTCGACAACTCTTGAGAGGTTCTTTGGCTTTAGTCCATAGTCATCATATGCTTGCTTAAACATCCTTCCTGAAACAACGATAGCGATATACTGGTCACTAGTTGTAAGATTTAAAAAGACGCCAGATCCTACAGTTGCAGCAACGAGGGAGCCAAGTCCCCTAACCATCTTAAGCACGGCCTTGGCAATTGCACCCAACATCCCTGTAGCTTCCATAATTCCGCCAAAAACCATGGCCATTAGAATAAGCCACACAGTATTTAACATGCTGGACATACCTCCCCTTGAAAGAAGGCTGTCGACAACTTTATTCCCTGTATCTGATTTAAATCCGCCGAACAGAGTTTTAACTACAAGCTCGTAATAACCTTTAAGACTAAACTCATCCATCATCTTTGAGATGAGCTCTCCCTGGAAGATTCCTACATAAAGGGTTCCTATGACTGTTCCCACCAACAAGGCCGGAAGTGCCGGAATCTTTTTATAGACCATGATGAAGACAATTAATGGTAGAGAGAATAGCCATGGCGTAATATTAAACGTTGACTCTAAAAGAGTTGTAGTAGCAGCAATCTGTTCTTGGTCGATCTTATCGCCCACATAAAATAGCCCAATGCCCAAAAAGGCAAAAAATGATATAATCACAGCTGGTCCTGCTGTATAGAACATATGATGAATGTGATCAAAAAGATTTGAGCCCGCCATCGCAGGAGCAAGATTTGTAGTATCGGACAATGGCGACATCTTATCTCCAAAATAAGACCCAGAAACAATAGCTCCAGCTACCATCCCCTCAGGAATCCCCAAAGTATTTCCAATACCAATCAGAGCAATCCCCACAGTACCCACAGTCGACCAAGAACTACCAGTCGCCAGGGAGACTATTGAACAGATTACAAGTGTAACGGGCAGGAATATCGTTGGATTTATAAGCTTGATTCCATAATAGATCATGGCAGGAACAACCCCATTTAATATCCAAACACCTATTAAAGCACCCACAACCAAAAGGATGAAAATTGCAGGAAGGGCAACACCTATAGAGTCAAAGGCCTGTTTTTCTAGCTTTTTATAGTTCTGTTTTAAATGAAAAACGCCAATTCCAGCACTTATCATGGCCGCAACAAGAAGAGCGATCTGATTTGGCCCATAAGAAGAGTCGTCACTGAAGATATAAACATTAAAAGAGAGCATTGAAATGAGAAAGGCAATTGGAATTAGTGCGACCTTCAAGCTTGGGTCTCTTGGTATCTTAACGCTCATGAAAATGTACTCCTTATTGTTATACTAGGGTTATACACAAAAATTTATGGATTCTAAAATATTAATTCCCCCAGTCCTAGTCCAGCAACAGATAAGCGTGTTCACAGGTCATCAGGCTCTATAAAATTGTCAAAATTATTGACACACTCACAGGACTGTTGAATTTTTTTCCACCCAGGTGAACTTCAAAAACCTCCTAAATAACTGATATTACTGCGTTTCATAGCGGAGTAACCTTGGCGCCAATGTTGAAGTATTAATGGGTGTACTCATAAACCGAGGAGAGAGAGATGAAGACACCAAAAATGATTAAAACGTTTGCTTTGATGGCAGTTTTATCACCGGTGGCAATTGCAGCATTGTCGCCAAGTGCAGTTGCTGCGCTAACGCCAGATGCTATAGCAGTTGATGGACTAGACGACTTGAGAGAACAAAGAATAAAATCAATGAGCATTATAAAAGAGGTCTCAACGCTTAGAGCTGCAAAGATTAAAGCTAATAAGATCGACTTTGAGAAGCAAGTTGCCGCTGATCAACAGAAGATTAAACAAGAATTGAGATCAGATATAGAGAAGGAGCTGGACCAGGACATTAAGAAGTCTATCTCGCAAATAGATATTTCAGTTCCTCAGACAGAAGAGATTGCTCAGACGGAAGACCAAGAAGCTCCGACAGTAATCGTTGGCAAGGCCAAAAGGCCAGTAAAATTCGAAGAGGTAGATCTAACTCAGAAAACTGAAGCTCCTACAGTTATTGTAGGAAAGGCTGAGAAACAGAACCTCGAGTTTGAAGAGAAAGACCTAACTCAAAAGGAAAGTGAATCTTCAAATGTTATTGTAGGAAAAGCCGAAAGGCCAAACTTTAACTTTGAAGAAAAAGATTTACTTCAAAAAAATGAAATTGAAGAAAGTGAAGCATCTCAAGTTGTATTGGAGAAAGCTGAAAGACAAAACCTAAACTTCAATGAAGTAGATCTTACTGCAGAGGTATCAGTTCCAGTCTCAACAGAAAACAGCGATGTCGCTGAGTCCCTGAAAAAGGTTAAGGATGCTGAGGCACAGGCCAGTGAGCAAGCGCAAAAGCTTGAAGAACAACTTAGTGGCGAAATAACTGAAGAATTGATCTCAAAAGTAGAGGCCCATAACAGGGATATCCAAGAACAGGTACTTTATATCGAGCTTCTCCAAGAACAGCAAGATTCCGAATTGTCAGATGAAGACAAGGAGGGTTTGGCTGGAATTCTTGAAGTAGTATCGTCGCTAAAAATAGATGTTCCAGCAGTATCTGAGTCTGAAGTTTCTGAAGTTGATGAACAAGAAGCAGATGAAGTTATCGCAGAAAGCCCAGAAATCGAAAGACTTAGAAAGAAAAACCAAGGTCTTGAAACTGCAGTATGTGAACAGAAGTCTCAGATCGATCTACTTGGACAGGAAATAGAGGCACTAAAAAATGCAGCTGCTCAACCAATGGATGTTATGGGCATGATGCAACAACTCATGATCATGAACATGATGATGAATAACACAAATAAGATCTCTTATGCCGAAAACCCAGTAGATACAATGAGCACTATGATGGCCCCAATGATGATGATGCAGTCAATGAACGTGATGATGATGCAATCAATGGGTCTTGGGATGCAAGCAAATTCTACAAAGGACATGTATAGCAAAGTTAATGCAGTTCCTCAGAATGTATACAACGTAGGTGGCAACCTTTACGGTGGTGATTACACTTCGACAAGTCCAGTTGCCACTCAGGGAATGACACAACCAATTCCCTACCAAGGAGCGCCATGGGCATTTGATTTCAATGACAGGCAGCCTAGCTTTGAAAACTTTGAGACCGAAAAAGAATCAAAAGGTTCAAAGAAAAATAAAGAGCAGGACCTAGATATAAGTACTGACGAAATGATTTCATAAAACCAAAAACCGATCAAAAAGGGCTCCTATAGGGGCCCTTTTTCTTTATAAGAGGCAAAATTTTCCTAAATTAATCCTTCCGCTTTACGATGAGTTCTTTACAACAAAGGCGGAGTTATGAAACCTCAACTGGAAAAGAAAAAAGTTAAAAAAGTTATCATCAGAAAGTGTCACGTATGCGGACAGGTAGTTGAAAGCCATGTAGAACAAGATAAATGCTGCGGTTGTGGCAAGTCATTTCTGCCATTGAACTATTTCGATAAAATCCATGGGGACAAGAACCAGAGCTTCTCAGAGTTATTCGAAAGAAGTGACGACCTGCACGAAGAAGATATGATTTCAGGGATTTACGTCCTCTGGTAAAAAACACCTGTCAGGTTAAGTCGGCCATGTTATCTTCCCTACATGGCCATCACAACAAACACACACAATACAGAAACAATTCATCCAGTAGTAAAAGCACTTCTAGACAAAAGAGGATACTCAGAGGACCGTCTCGACGAGTTTTTTTCGTGGGACCTCAGACAACTCCCTGATCTCACCAACATGAAAGATATGGAAAAGACGGCCAAAAGAATAATTGAGGCCATCGATAGTGGTGAAAAGATTGGGATCTATGGTGATTATGATGTGGATGGCACCACTTCATGTGCTTTGTTTTACCAGTACTTTCAAATGCTGGATGTGGAAGTCGAA
>Ga0208203_1001174_pt1 | contig 10658 bp, 10 predicted proteins | sample DeeseametaMP2914_FD_184167 | JGI IMG/M metagenome (GOLD analysis project Ga0208203, IMG submission 184167) | Marine microbial communities from the Deep Atlantic Ocean - MP2914 (SPAdes) | ecosystem: Environmental > Aquatic > Marine > Oceanic | place: West of Santa Cruz de la Palma, Atlantic Ocean...
TAGACCTCGCCATGATAAACGACATTGTGGAGGACCTTATCGGCTCACCCGCCGACACCCTGGATTCACCACTATTAAAATAACAAATGTATATCTTTTACAACTAAAGCCACATTGTGCGACTTTGAATAATTGTACTCTGACCCCATTTATTTGTGCTAACACCCTGGATTCACCACTATTAAAATAACACTCGTATATCTTTGACAGCTAAGACCGCATTACGCGGCTTTGAATAATTGTATTCTGACCCCGTTTATTACCTGATCCCGTTTATTACCCGATGTGTTTGTTAGACGATTATTAATTAACGTTATATTGAGCATCTAGCCACTTTCTATAATATGGGTCTTTCACGTGTTCGAGAACCGATTTCTTTACATTATCGTCTGACCTGATTTTCTCTGAGTTTAATACCGAGCACAGCACCATAAATTTTGGCAATGGGTATGGACTTTGTACGTTTTTAGGAAACAAATAAAAACGGAGCTTTCCATCCAGACTGTCAATATTGGAAAACCTTTGTATCTGGTTAGCAAGGGATACGGTATTTGCGATTCCTGAAGATATTTGAGTGTAAAGCAACGACTCAATTTCCTTGCTGTTCGTTATCAGGAGTCTACCCATTACAGCAGTGACCTGCCTCCTTAAAAATGAATCGGCCTGCCATAAATTTTGGTACTTTTTAATAAACTTCAACAATTCTTCGGCGTGATCGTATTTTGCTTTAAACCATAGCACCGAATAAAAGTCTGCTGGGTTCTTGCTTTTAAATGAAGCACCAACCAACTTAGCATCGATTTTTTGCAAAAACTCTTTACTTGAGTCATTAACAGGTACTTCCCAAGAGGTTACAAGTGAGCAGATTTGATAAAGAGATATATCGTCAAATACATCAATATTTGACAATATTTCTTCTACCTTTTGCGCCGCTTGCTGTTTGTAGCCAATCTTTGACAGATAATAAAGGAGATTTGGGCGAAGGCCTGGATAGTTTAAATATACCCGTGATATTTCAGTAAGAAGCTTAGTTGACTCTAGTTTTCCAAATGCTGTTATATATCGTTTTGCAATTTTATCCCAGTATTTTGGGCCATGATCTTTGAAGTGTTTCTTGAAGTTTTTCTTTAAATCGGTGGTTACCTGATTGTAATTAGCATCGCCTTTTTTTATGTCTTCCAAAGAGTCCAGATACTTGTTTTCATCAATTTGAAAGTGATAATGAGCCTCTTTGCTATCATAGATGGCAGTCTTAGAAAGATTTAGCGCCAACCCTCTGCTCTTGAGCATATCTGAAATTGAGCTGATTAATTCAATCGCCTCCTTCCGATTATCCGCCCCAATTACTATGTCATCCATCCATCTTGTAAATGAATCGTGAGTCCGTTGCTTCAGCACTTCATCGACTTCAAACAGAAACGAATGCGCAAGCAATCGAATTGCTTCAAGATTTGATGTGGGCAACCCTCTTCCGCTATAGGGAAGATAATCAGGCTTCCATGAAATTTCTTCTATTACACGGAAGAGAATATCTACAAGAACTTCGTTATTCTCAACATACCCTAGAAAAACCTTTTTTAGCTCTTCAATGCTTATACTGTCATAGTAATTTGATAGATCGGTAACAATTAAAAGTTCTTTTTCATCATTGAATCGATAAATTTCCTTCTGTAGTTTTTTCCACTGTTTCCTGAAAGATAGGCCGTATTCGGCGGCATCATGTGGCTTACCTACGTTATGCTTGTCACGCGAGTAAAAGGAGTTATCAGAAGGTTGGTGCTTGATGATTTGCTCGGCTATGGACTCGACTAAAACTTGCAAAACAAGGGCATCTATCGGTTGTGGTATAACGATATGCCGACATACACCGAACTTTTTTTCTAGCCTATAGATCAATGGCAATGAAACGCGGTATGTTCCATTCAGAATTTCATTTCTAATCGCCGTGGCCCGATCTTCTATGTTGTAGTTGAAATCATAGTGGTCGTATAAGTCTTTGAAATCCAGGGAGCGTAGCTGACCACGAACAATCTTTCTCCATACGGAGCTAACCTCTTTTTTATCAAAGAGGTTTGATAACGATTCTTTTCTGAGTTTCCTGAACCTATCCGTGTGCATGTTTTTTTATTCGTCTAACGCCCGCGTAAAGCGCGCGAGGTACGAGCGTTGACTTTGACGCGTTTGTTAAGCATTGCCTATGACAAGCATCGAAAACCATGCCGCCTCCAAACCAAGTAGAGCTATATAAGGTAGGAATTGTCCTGCGTACCGTATTCGTATGTACGCCGGGAAGTACCACGAATTAGTGTAGCTACTCGTCAAGTGATTTTTCGCAAAAAGGTAGTCTAAGGGCGAATGATTTTCAAATCTCTGTAAGACTGCATCATACTCCTTGACCAAGCCTTCATATGAATCCCCGCTTTTATCTTCGTTTATGTGGCGATGAACTTTTCTAGCCAAAGAATTCAGTATCATTCCACACTGGTGCATTCGATCGGCTCTTACCGAAAAGTTGGTCATGTTCAGAAGAATCGAGATCACCAGAATTACAATTGCAAGAACCACCTGAATGAAGTTCGTATAATTTGAGCTAAACCGCATCTCTAGACCAAACGATTGTAGGAGGGGTATAAAAATCAATCCCATCGAGAAGAATGTAATGGTCCATAGCGAAGCATTGTGGTGAGCCTTCAGCCGGTCATGAGCAAAAAATCTGCATGCGGTAGTTTTATGAATTCGGTCATACAGTTCTTCGAAATGATTTTCCTTCTGCACAATTTCTCCTAGACGCTTAACATAAGAATACCCAAATTGTATTATAACTCACTAATTTATAAAGAATTATTTTTACAATTCCAAAAAAGTGGCTAATTCCCTAGTAAAGGCGTTCTTGAAGTGCAGTATCGCTTGGAGTTCCAATAAAGTGTGTACTAAATGGCGATTTTCCTTCAGCCCTTTCCCTGTATTCTTTGTTTTGTTTATTTAATGTTCAACTAAAGATTACTGTAAGTTTTGGGGAGTGTCAAAAAACTCCTCTTTCACGAACCGCCTGTCATCCTGACGAAAGTCAGGATCTTATTAACACTTACAATAGCTCTGCCAGATCCTGAATCAAGTTCAGGATGACATTCCTTATTTTTTCGAGCCCACAAAAAAGCCCCAAGACTTTCGACTTGGGGCTTCGAATTACGCAGGAAAATTGTTCAAATTCGAGGCGGTTGGTGATTTTTCAGCGGAGGTGACCAAGCTTGGTCATTGAGCATGAAAAATTATCAACCAACAATGAAGTTGGACAATTTAACCAGTAATTATAGTTTGTCAGCTGATTCGGACAAGTATTTTGCTACACCCTCTGGGCTCGCATCCATACCTTTATCACCTTGATTCCAGCCTGCTGGGCAAACTTCGCCGTGCTCTTCGTGGAACTGAAGCGCGTCTACCATGCGGATCATTTCGTCTACGTTACGGCCTAGTGGTAGGTCGTTTACAACTTGGTGACGTACTGTGCCTTCTTTGTCGATTAGGAATGAACCACGGAACGCTACGCCTGCTTCTGGGTGCTCAACGTCGAACGCTTGGCAGATTTCGTGCTTAACATCAGCAACTAGCGTGTAGCCTACTTGGCCGATACCGCCATCGTTGATGTCTGTGTTACGCCATGCGTTGTGTGTGAAGTGTGAGTCGATTGATACGCCGACTACTTCTACGCCACGCTTTTTGAACTCTTCTAGGCGGTGATCAAAAGCGATTAGCTCTGATGGGCATACGAATGTGAAGTCTAGCGGGTAGAAGAATACAACTGTTGGCTTCCCTTTTGTTGCTTCACCGAAGTTATAATCTTCAACGATGTCGCCATTACCTAATACAGCTGCTGCTGTGAAATCTGGTGCCTTACGGCCTACTAATACTCCCATTATTTCCTCCAAGAGTTTATGAATGTTTAAATTTGTGGACGTATTATACGCTTTTGTCCGACGATGTCTTAAGCCTTTTCACAAAAGATTAATTTTCTCTATAGCTTTATAGAACATGCCTAATCTGTTGACTTCTCTTGATTAATAACTAGGCAGTTATCGCTTCTTTTGTGCGCCTTACGCTATCACGCATCAGGCGTCTAAACCATCGATGAAGCGCCGTTTGGTGTTGGCGCTCATGCCAATACAGATATATGTCTAATAGTGGCATTTTCAAGGGTAATTCTTTAATCACTAAGCCATATCGTTCAGCGTCTTTTTCAGCGACCAGCCGTGGCATGGCGAAGATTAAGTCAGTGCGGCTACAGATATCGAGCGCTAAGTGGAAGGTTGGTACAAATAAGGCGACGTTTCGAGTTAAACCTTCTTTCGATAGCAACTTATCAATAATCCCCTGCCCTTTACCGGTTACGGTCACGAGGCCATGGCGCTGTTTGGCGTAGGTTTTCAGGTTAATGGCTTTGTTACTCAGGGGGTGGCTTTTAGCCATCACCATAACGAAGTCGTGACGCACTAGATGATAATTATGATATTTGGTGCTTTCGAGGGACTTATTTTCATCGCCGATAAGAAAGTCGATTTCCCCTTCCTCTAACAGGGTGACGGAGTCGGGGCGGTAACCAATCGAGCGCATGGTGACGTTGGGCGCTTCTTGTTGTAGGTCTTGCCATAGGTTAGGCAGAAACAAGCTCACCTCGGAGTCCATCGACATAATGGTCAATTCGCCCTTGGCGAGTTCCGGCACAAACTCTTCAGGCTGCATCAGGCACATAAAATCCGCGAGCCAGCTTTTGAGTCGTGGCTGTATTTGCAAGGCTCTTTCGGTTAATTGATAGCCACTGCCTACGCGCACCAACAAAGGATCGTCGATCATGTCTCGGAGTCTCTGTAACGAACGACTGACTGCTGGCTGGCTCATGTTTAAACGTACTGCCGCGTTGGAGATATGCTTTTCTTCTAAAATCACATCAAGCAGTAGCAGCAGGTTGAGATCCATGTTCCTGAAATTCTCTATTTGCATAATAGATATCCATTAAATTCATTTCATGCATAACTATAAACCCTATACATTAGCCCCATCAAGTGAATTTTTAGCGACTTTTGACGCTAACACCAGAGGATATATTGATGAACAATACTATTGCAGTGGTTTACCACAGTGGCTACGGCCACACTAAAGTTGTCGCCGAATCTGTCGCGCAGGGCGTAGAAGAAGCGAATGCACAAGTCAAACTGATTGCTGTTGATGATGTCGACAACCATTGGGACGACCTCGCCGCGACTGACGGCATCATTTTCGGTAGCCCCACTTACATGGGCAGCGTTAGCGCTGACTTTAAAGGGTTTATGGATAAGTCATCCAAAGTTTGGGCTGAACAAGGCTGGAAAGATAAGCTGGCTGCAGGTTTTACCAATTCTGGCTCTCAAAGTGGCGATAAGCTGAATACCTTGATGCAAATGTCGGTCTTCGCTGCTCAGCACAGTATGCTTTGGGTAAGCCTAGGCTTAATGCCTGGAAACAATAGCAGCACTGGTTCGCCAGACGATCTTAACCGTATCGGCAGTTACTTAGGCGCTATGGCACAAAGCAATACGGATCAAGGCGCTGAAGAGACGCCTCCAAATTCCGACAAAGAAACTGCAAAGGCGCTAGGTCGTCGTGTGGCGGAGATAGCGGCTCGTTTTAAATAATCTATGACAGTTTTTTTCCCCTAGCTCTACTTCTAGGAGCGTTCCCCTTGGCCACGTAAGTGGCCTTTTTTATGGTCGTGCTGTCCTATAATTTCTTGCAAGCTCTATTTACCCACACTCTTCTTTTCCAAATCCTTTTGTCCCCTAACCTATTGATAGTTAAATTAGAGTGCTTGCGAATAACAACTACCATCAAATAACAATACTAAAATGATTGACAATCATTCTCATTTGTAAGAAAATTTCATTTAGAAAGTTAAGTAACATCTATTTAATGGTTCTAGCCTATGTACGTTTGCCTTTGTAAAGCAGTAACAGACAAGCAGATTAAACAAGCAGCCTGTGAGGGCGCCTGTTCAATGCGTTGCTTGAATAAGATGGGTGTGGCGACTCAATGTGGCAAGTGCGCCCGTGATGCCAAGCAAATCTTGCGCAGCACACGTGCCGAAATAGATATGAGACTTAACGCCGACTCCGGCAGAATCGCTATCCAAGCCGCTTAAATCAGCGGCTTTTTTGTATCTAGTATCTTTATCGCCCCTTCCCCACTGATAACTATCACGCTTCATTCCCTATACTAAGCTCAGATCTCTTTGTACCTGAGTGAGAAACATCATCAAACAAGAATCTTTACTAATTGATAACGGTTCTAATTTTCATTGTATTTCAATCACTTAAGTAACTTTCCTCTTGATAAACGCTTGCTGCCTTCCTACAATGAAAGGATAGTTAATGAATTGGAGAAAGCCATGAAAGGCGACGCAAAAGTTATTGAAATCTTAAATGCCGCATTAGGTAATGAGTTAGTTGCTATTAATCAGTATTTCCTACATGCCCGTATGTATAAAGATTGGGGCTTGAAAGAGTTAGCTGATCACGAGTACGAAGAGTCGATCGACGAGATGAAGCACGCCGATTGGTTAATTGAGCGTATTCTTTTCTTAGAAGGCTTACCAAACTTACAAGATCTTGGCCGTTTACGCATTGGCGAAAATACGCAGGAAATGCTGGAGTGCGACTTAGCGTTAGAAATGGACGCGATTCCTGATCTAAAAGACGGTATCGAATACTGCGAAAAAGTCCGTGACTTCGTCAGCCGTGACCTCCTACAGAATATTCTAGAAAGTGAAGAAGAGCATGTTGATTGGTTAGAAACTCAGCTGGATCTAATCGAGCGAATTGGTCTTCAAAACTATCAAGCTGAAAAGATGAAAGATGGTGGTAATTAACGGTTGAGTCCGCTATCTCGACTTTCGAGATAGCAGTTTTCTTAGGCGCTTTTTAGCGCCTTTTTTATGCCTGTGTAATAGTTAACGTGTGTATTCAATCACGCGATCAGGATAGTCAGTAAAGACGCCGTCGACGCCCATCGCTTTAGACTGCTTTATTTTATCCAAATCATTGACCGTATGAACGAATACCTTCATGCCATTATTATGCGCGTCATCAACTAGTGACTGATTTAGAATGGAATAGCTTGGGTGAAAGCTATAGGCATCGATCTCATCGGCAAACTCCTGTGCAATGGTCGGATATTCATCCGCGATTACTCCGAGTCGAATCTCTGGATCCAGTTCGTGCACCAAGGAGAGCTCTGAAAATAAGTAAGACGAGATAATAAACTGCTCTTTCTTAAAGCGCTTTCTATCCAACATACGAACCAGCTTCATGACCAGGCTGGCGGTATCAAACCCTTTAAGCTCGATATTAATAAACGCCTGGTCACCGATTAGCTCCACGACTTCGGCCAAAGTCGGAATCTGCTCGCCCTTCCCTGCGTCTAATTGTCGTAACGCTTCCACCGAATGATTGAGCAACTTGCCATTGCCGTTAGTGGTGCGTTCAAGCGACTCATCATGAAAAACTAAAAGTTCGCCATGAATATTCTGCACATCAAACTCAAGACCATCTACCCCCAAACTCAGGGCTTTTTTGAATGACCGCAGCGTATTTTCAGGCTCTAGACCCATAGCGCCGCGATGGCCAATAACGTCGAACTGTGGCATACACACTCTCTGACTGCGTGAGTTACTTTAATGGTAACGCATCTTGCAGCCAGTGCATACTGAACAAGTTGCTAAGCTTTACTGCTTACTTTACTTAGTCGAGCTTTGTTTGTTTAAGCCTGGATTTGCCTTATTAACCATGCTTCCAACTTTCTGACTAAACAACCAAATCAACCCAAGCGTTAGGCATAACGTCATTAACAACACTTCGCCTTTAAACACCACTACAACTCCAGCGATTACTAAAATCCAGCCCGCTAAAGAAACGCTGCTTAGCCAGTTAAATTTGTTGCTCATAAGGGTATAAACAACAGCGGCTAAGGTGATGAATCCAAGCGTTGTATAATCACCCGGATTCATTAACTCTGTGAAAACCACGCCAAAAACAACTGCAATGGATGCCGCTAAAATCACCGCTTGGCTTAATTGGGTCACGATAAGATCGCTTGTGGAGAATCCTTTGTCGCGTAGTCGTAGTGACTTAATTGTAATTCCTGTAACCATCACCAGCAGTAACGCTAAGGTAAGGAACCAATAAATCAGTTTAAGCCAAGTGCCACCAAAACTGGCGAAATGTAAGCTCGGTAAAGCGCTGTACATATAACCGCCGGCGCCCTTGTCAGTAAAGTCGGTCACGAAGGTTACGCCGCCATTAATCGCATCAAACGTCACGTGTTGCTGCGTCAAAAAGCCGTTCATCAACTCGCCCTCAAAAGTAACGCGCATCGCGGGATCGGCGTAGTTATGAATTTCAATGGTGCTTATCTTATAACCTTCCCATTGCTGTTGAGCTAACTGGTACAGCGAATCTAGGGATATAAAATCCACCATGCCACCAGCCGGCTTGGGCTGGGTTCCTAAAAAGTCTGCAAACAAGGCTTTAACATCACCACCATAAGCCGCCATGGCTAATACCAATAGCACAATCGAGAACAGCCCAAGTAGAGCGCCAGTGATCGACATCAAACCGCTGAACAGTAGGCTCCAGTTTCCGAGGAGTTTGTGCAAATCAGTTACAAATATTTGGCGGCCTTTGTGCAATCTTAGCTGATAGAAATTCTTACCAATGTTTTTGTGCGCGAGAAATCCCGTAAACACCAAATACATGAGCAATAAGCCCATTAAGCCGACTAGGTATTTACCAATGGAACTTGGCAGTAGCAACTTTAAATGCAGATCATAAACCGTTTCACTAAAACTCGATTGGCTAGAATCCAACGCCTCACCAGACACCGGATCTAAAAAAAGCATGTTTTCAACGCCATCGGTTTTATTAAAGAATAAGACAAAGTCTCCGTAACGCTCTTTGTCGTGGATACTGAAGTCAGAGTACTCAAAACCATGTTCATTGCGTGCGATATCCACCAGTTCCTGTAAGCTTTTTCGCTGACTGCTTTTGCTTTCTAAACCGTTATCCACGCCACTTTCAGCTGAACTAGTTTCAAAACTCGTCTGCCCCAGCTCAAAGTGTGGAAACTGCCACTGTAACAGCTCGGCTCGGAATAAGGACCAAGCACCGGTGATGACGATAACCAGCAACAAGGGCATGAAGAATACCCCGACTTTGCGGTGAACTTTGGTAAAGCTTTTGGTATTGATGCCTGCTTGCTTTTGGTTGTTAGTTTTTTTCTTATTATTGTTATCCATAATATAAACCCGCCGCGATCAAACCGATTAAAACGAATAACGTGATTAACTGATAAACCAGTACACGTTTCATGTTGTTCTTCTGCGTTACCCACACTGCTATTCCTAGCCAAATAGGTGCCACAAAGACCACCGTTAGCAGCAGTCGGTTATGCAAACTCACCGGCAAAAACAGCACCATGATCATACAAAGCGCTATCGCCAGTAGAAACGCCATTAAAGTTGTGTTGAAGGTTCTTAACATAGATAGGTCTCGTTCTTGTTTTTTTATTAGCGTTGTAAAAAGTTCATAACATTAGGTCGCGAAAGCCTCTTTAGAATGCGACACAGCCATCCAAACTACTGCAGCGCACAATCCAAAAATCACTACTGCCATAATGCTCATCGGCAACCACCACAGTGATAGTTGGCCATAACTCAATCCAGCAAATAAGCTTCCAAGCGGATAGCCAGCGGTATGCGCTACCGCTAACTTGCCGCTAATCTGCCCTTTCGAAGCTGCCGATAAAGACATGGCAAAGCGGCTATATATAGGGGTTATCAATGCAATAGCCATCGCAATCGGTACCATCGTCAGGGCTACCCACGTAGGTGATTGAGTCAGACTTAATGCCAGTGTGGCTAAAATCAGTAACGACGATAAGGCTAGTAACACTTTTGGCGAGCGCCAGTTCAGTCGCTTCACTAAAAACAACTGACACAATAAAGCAGTCGTCGCGACAATAGTCATGGTTAGACTCATCATAAACGTGGCTGCGTCAGCATCATCCAGCCAATCCAAATACAGCGGCCCGAGAACAAACTGCAAATATCCCACCAATAAAGTGATACAAAATGCCAAAGCAAAAAATAACCACAATTCTTTTATGGCGACAGGATTGGCACGCTCTGTATTATCCGCTTCTTTAGGGACAGCAGGCGCCATTTGGCTATATCGCAGCACGCCCCACACAAGTGGCACCGCGAGTAAACTGTAGATGCCCAATAGCCAATGGAGTTGTGATGCGACTAAAATTAGTACTACCGGACCACAAAGCCTGCCGATTGATAACGATGCTGAGACAAAACCTAGCCGTTTTAGTGACTGGTCTTCTTTGGGTTTGCTTGGTTCGTTATCTTCACCCCCACCTTCTTTAGGGGCAGACTGTTTAATAGCGGTGCTAGGTTCCGAATCCTCTATGGCTAACGACTGACATAAGGGCATAACACCACTGGCGCTGATACCATACAAAACTCTGCTCACTCCAATGGTGACAAACCATAGCCAGGGTGCAAATGACCTATGAACACCACTCCACCAGACGATGGCTAAGACAAGAATTGAAGTGCCTAGACCCAG
>Ga0208203_1001177_pt1 | contig 10640 bp, 9 predicted proteins | sample DeeseametaMP2914_FD_184167 | JGI IMG/M metagenome (GOLD analysis project Ga0208203, IMG submission 184167) | Marine microbial communities from the Deep Atlantic Ocean - MP2914 (SPAdes) | ecosystem: Environmental > Aquatic > Marine > Oceanic | place: West of Santa Cruz de la Palma, Atlantic Ocean...
TAGTGAAGTTGGCCATATGCAAACGTTGAGTGTTTATGACTCCCCGATATTTGGCATCAATGATGTGCTTAAGAGAATGTTTGATATCTTATTTTCTATCGGCGTTCTCACGGTGATCGCTTTGCCTATGCTAGTTATAGCTGGGGCGGTTAAGTTTACGTCTCGTGGGCCTGTTATTTTCAAACAGTATCGGTATGGCTTAGATGGCCGGCCTATAGAAGTGTGGAAGTTTCGCAGTATGACCACTATGGATAATGGCGATAAAGTGGTTCAGGCAAAAAAAGGTGACGCCCGAATAACCCCGGTGGGTGCTTTCATCCGCAGGACGTCGCTGGATGAACTGCCACAGTTTATTAACGTATTGCAGGGCAGTATGTCAGTGGTTGGGCCTCGTCCTCACGCGGTTGCGCACAACGAAGAGTATCGGAAACTGATTCCGTACTACATGCTGCGCCACAAAGTGAAACCTGGTATTACCGGCTGGGCACAAATCAACGGCTATCGCGGCGAAACAGATACGCTGGATAAGATGGAAGGGCGTGTTGAGTACGACCTGGATTATATCCGTAACTGGTCCTTGTGGATGGATGTGAAAATTGTCGTGCTGACATTCTTCAAAGGTTTCATTGGTGGTCACGTTCATTAGGTTGGATAGAGAAAGGAAAAAGCGTATAGCTCTCTTGAGCGTATTCTTTGCATACTCCATGTTTTTGGGGGGGCTTAGTCTGTTTAAGAGTCTGGGGCTTCAGCTTGAACAGATATACGCTTTAGAGGGATGGTTGGGGGGTGATAAATGGGCGCATTTTCAACTAGCTGCCGTTCTTGCCGTTTTAGGTTGTTTTGCGTTTGACCGAGTGTTAGATTTGCGTCCTTATTGGAGTGTAGTCCCCGTAGTCGTTGTTCTGGCCCTTGCACTAGCGATCGATGAAACCTTGCAGTACGCGTTGGCTTCACGACGATTCGAAGTGCTCGACTTTGCTTGTGGGCTTGCGGGGCTCGCGTCAGGATGTGTTGTGTATGTTTTTGGCGCAGAAAGACTGAAAATTTTTGGTTTCAGCCTGAGAAATAATTAGGCTGAAATGTGATGTGTGAGGATAAACTATGAAAGCTTGGATGCTGCCTGCAGGTGCTGTAGCAACAATGTTGAGCACAGGGGCTTTTGCCGTTGAGAGAGACGGGATTCCGCTAGGGTCTGGTGTTTCGGTGTACCCTGCAGTGGGACTCGAAGTCACAGATAACGACAACGTATATCTTCAGCCTGAAGAGACTCAAACCTCTTCTACTATCACGAAAGTCACTCCTGCCTTGGGTGTAGAAGCCGATATGGGCCAAACAGTCCTCCGTGCCGCTCTATTCGCGGAGAAGGGCTCTTACTCTGAAGATGAAAATGATGATTATACCGATACAGGTATAATTCTGGGGGGCGATTTCGAACTCAACTCCAGACATCAGGTGGCGGCTGAGGCTCAATTCAGAAATGAGCATGATGCTCGCGGCGCGGGCACCGTTGAAGGTGCAGAAGCGCTTGGTTTACGCGACCCGGATAGATATGACGAGACCATTTATGATGGCTCATACACATATGGAAGCTCATCAGCGCTTTTCAACATAACTGCTGGCTTGAATCGCTACCAGAAGTCGTACAAAAACAACTTTGTTAATGGTACACGCGACCGAGAACATGTCCGTAACCGTGTAAGCCTGGAAACTGATGTTTATATCAGTCCATCCACCGACTTGTTGTTCGATGTAAGCGCTACAGACATCGATTACACCAACGACTCAGTCATTGCTGAAAGCCGTGAAGGTAATCTTTATCGCGCGCTGGCGGGTTTTAGCTATGAGTTGACTGGTAAGTTAACCAGTCGCGCCAAAGTCGGTGTTAGCGAACGTACATTTGAGCTTTCGGACGTAGAGTCCGATAGCTCCTTTACTTGGGAAGGTTCTTTGACGTGGAATCCACGTACTTATTCAACAATCACGTTGTTTACTGCTCAGGCTGCCAATGAAACACCAAGTGCGAGCAGTAATTATGTTGATGCAACCTTTTCTCGCGTTACCTGGACTCACGAGTTCTCGACGTTCTTCTCATTGAGAGCGCATGCGAGCTTCGCTGAAGACATATACTATGACGGTGATTCCGGTGAAGCTGATCGTGAGGATGACATTATAAGTTATGGCTTACGCGGTACATATTCTCCAACGACCTCGTTAGACGTATACGCAAGTGTCGAGCAGTCTGAACGCGACTCAACTGAAGACGGTTTGGATTATGACCAGCAGTTGATAACGTTCGGTGTAGCTGTCGGAATTTAAACCGTACTCCGGCACCGGGAGCATTCTGAGTGCTTCCGGTATTCTTTTCTCTTGCGGGTTGTTAGATGTTCAGGTTTTTGTCTCTAGCCGTATTGATGGCTTTGCTATCTTCCTTCACGAATGCTGATGAGGGCATTTATCTGTTGGGTCCTGGCGACCTTATTTCTATCAGTGTTTATGACGAACCAGATCTGAGCCTGAAAGAGCTTCGCATCGGTCTCTCTGGACAAATATCCTATCCCCTCCTCGGCGATATTCAGGTTGAAGGTTTGAGCCCTAAAGAGCTCGAGATTCGATTGACTGAGCGCTTAAAAGGTCCATATCTGGTCGACCCCAGCGTTACCGTAAGTATTATCAATTATCGGCCTTTTTATGTGACAGGGGAGGTTAAGAAGCCGGGAAGTTATTCTTTCCATCCAGGTCTTACAATAGACCGGGCAATATCAATTGCTGGAGGTTTTACCGAGCGGGCGTCCAAGAGCAAAATATATGTCGTGCACGACGATGACGATAGCTCTGACAAGACTCGAACCAAGCTTGCTGATGTTGTTCGTCCCGGTGATGTGATCACAGTTGAACAGAGCTTTTTCTAAAATGGAAGGTCGCAATACGGGTATGGGAAAATTTGACGTGGGCACTGTTGAAGTTATCGATCTCGCTCACTACTGGCAGGTCATTCGCCGGCAGCTCAGTAAGATCCTGATTTTAAGTGTCATCATAACCATTATTGCAGCACTGGCCTCGATGGTTATGACTCCTGTTTATCGTGCGACGGCTACTCTTCTGATTGAGTCGCAGGAAGCTAAAGTCCTGTCAATTGAGGAGGTCTACGGTATAGGTAAGGCATCAGACGAGTATTACCTGACGCAGTTTGAAATTCTCAAATCCCGGGAGTTGGCGAAGCGCGTCGTGCTGGCGCTTAATCTGGTTGATGTTCCTGAGTTCAATCCGCACCATGAAGCAAATGCTAAGTCATTTTCCATCCGAGGTACCATCAACAATATCTTGGGGGTAGAAAAGGAACCGCCCACTGACGAGCAAATTCTTGAGTCAACTGTCGGGCGATTTGCAAAAGCAGTAGATATCTCCCCTGTACGTAGTACTCAGCTTGTTAAGGTCTCCGTCGAAAGTGAGTCGCCGAGTATGGCTGTCACTGCAGCGAATGAGTTGGCAGATCAGTTTATTGAAAGTCAGCTGGATGCAAAGGTCGAAGTTACTCAGAAAGCAGCCACCTGGCTCAGTGACCGTCTTGGAGGGCTAAAGCAAAAGCTCGAAGAGTCCGAGAAGAAGTTGCAGGAGTTCAGGGAAGCCAATAACCTGGTGGATGTTCAGGGTGTAAACACCTTGGTAGCTAAGCAAATTGATGAGATCACTCGAAAGCTAGTCGAGGCACGTTCTCAGAGAGTTGAACTACAAGGAACGTATCAGCAGCTTAGAAGTCTTGGATCTCTTACATACGAGAACCTGTCTAGTTTGCCTTCAATTCTTGCCAGTCCGGTTGTTAGCCGCCTCCGTGAGAATGAAACTACGGCTGAATTAAAGGTCTCTGAATTACGTAAGCGTTATGGTCCCTTGCACCCGAAAATGATCGCTGCAGAGTCTGATCTGGATGCTGTAAGGGAGTCTGTTCTGACTCAGATGAAACGCATCGCGACCTCCCTGGAAAGTAATTACCTCGTCGCGAGAAGCAAAGAGGAGTCTCTGCAAAAGGCACTTCAGGAGGTTAAGTCAGATGCGCAAGGGCTTAATAGAACCGAATTTACGCTTAATGAGTATGTGCGGGAAGTTAATACAAACCGGCAGCTGTACGACGCGTTCTTTAATCGCGTGAGTGAAACTTCGGCGACCGGAGACCTCCAGACAGCCAATGCTCGTGTCGTAGACCCTGCGATAAAACCAGGCGTTCCAATAGCTCCCAATAAGAAGTTGATAGTAGCAGCAGCTCTGTTCTTAAGTGTCATGTTTGGTGTTGCTCTGGCATTTTTGTACGACGTTCTGGATTCTACGGTTAAGAATCCTGATGACGTTGACCGCAAACTAGGTGTTCCTATGCTGGGACTACTTCCTTTTGTTGGGTCAAAGAAGGAGCCGGCCGAAACAGAACAGTTGGTGAGGGCTTTTGTTGATGATCAGCAGAGTGGCTTTAAGGAATCAGTCAGGACCCTACGTACAAGCCTGACTCTGGCGAGTATGGAGCAGAGTGCTCAGGTAATACTTGTGACTTCTTCTATTCCCGGTGAGGGGAAGACGACTACATCCAGTAATGTAGCCGAAGCTTTCGGGCAAATGGAAAAAACGTTGCTGATTGATTGTGATATGCGTCGACCATCGGTTGCGAAGAAGTTTAGTTTACCTCACGGTAAGCCGGGCCTTTCTAATGCAGTAGCGTATCCAGATACTCTTGATAGCTGCATTCAGAGTGTACCTTCACTAGGCATTGATGTTATTGCCGCAGGGCCAATTCCTCCGAATCCGCTGGAGTTATTAGCTTCAAAAAACTTCAAGGCCATTCTTGATACGCTTCGGGACAGATATCAACGTATCATCATCGACTCGGCACCGATGCAGGCAGTGAGCGATGCTCTGTACCTCTCATCATTAGCTGATGGAGTGGTATATGTGGTAAAAGCAGATCACACGAAAGATAAACTTGCTCTTTCTGGTATTTCTCGTCTAGACGATAACAATGCCAGGTTGCTTGGTGTTGTGTTGAACCAGGTGAACGTTGAGCGTGAAGCCAAATATACAGACTCCCATGCAGGTTATTATGACTCGTATGGCTATACAACGGACTCGTATCAAAGCTAATGAATTCAGGTAGAAAGGGGGCATTTAAGATAGGGCCTAACTTTTTAGCTATATCAGTGTTCTGCTTGTTAGCTGTGATATTTATGTATTTTACAGTTGTAAATGCCTTGATCGCACATGGACGAATGGCGGATGAAGTATCAAGCTACAATTCATCGCTTCATTGGGCCACTACTCTTGCTCCTTGGAGCGCAGATGCTGAAATAGCTTACGCAGCTTATTTACGAGACTACGCTGTAACAGCTTCTATACCTGAGAAAGATAAAACGTTACCGGTAATCCATGAGTTGGTTGATTCTGCTATCGCAAAGAGACCTCTATGGCCGTATTACCAACTCGCAAAGTATGATGCTGAGGTACTCTCTGGTGCTTCAGCAGATGCATTTCAAGCTCGCTTCGATGGTATTAGGTCTCTAGCTCCGAATGAAAGGGGCGTTGACCTCAGCCTGATTCAGACTTCGTTATATGTTTGGGATTCGCTTAAAGAATCTCAACAAAGCTGGATTGGAGTACAGATGTTAGGGATGCAACGTGAGAAGCGTGATGAGCTGTTACTTCAGATCTCTAGCCTCAAAACCTACAACCCCCGTCTGTGTACTCAGCTACCCTGGAAGCTCGTAAAGCGCGCTTGCCAGGAATAATTCCTTCTTTTCCACCCTCTGTCTCTTTCGATGAACACTGACATGGCACACTGATTGCTGAATCTCATGGATATGAGTTGAAGCGTCAGGAGTTTGACTATGTTCGATGGGAAAAGCATTCTGGTCACGGGTGGCACTGGGTCATTTGGCCATGCTTTTGTTCCGATGACGCTAGAGAAGTACAACCCGCGCCGGATCATTGTGTTTTCTCGTGATGAGATGAAGCAGTGGGAGATGGCGAAGCTCTTCGAGGGTGATCCCAGGGTTCGTTTCTTCATTGGCGATGTACGAGATAAAGACCGTTTGTATCGAGCCTTAGATGGCGTTGATTATGTGGTGCATGCGGCGGCGACTAAGATTGTTCCGATCGCTGAGTACAATCCATTTGAGTGTGTAAAAACCAACATCAACGGCGCGATGAATGTGATTGATGCCTGTATCGATCACGGTATCGAAAGCTGTGTGGCGCTTTCTACGGATAAGGCCAGTTCTCCGGTCAATCTCTATGGTGCGACTAAGCTCGCCTCGGATAAGTTGTTTGTGTCAGGTAATGCGTATTCGGGCGAGCATGGCACCAACTTCTCGGTCGTGCGCTACGGCAATGTGATGGGTTCGCGCGGGTCTGTGATTCCTTTCTTTCAGTCGATCAAGGAGTCGGGTGTGTTACCGATTACGGATGATCGAATGACACGTTTTATGATCTCGCTTGAAGATGCTGTGAAGCTGGTCTGGCATGCTTTCGAAGACATGATTGGCGGTGAAATCTACGTGAAGAAGATTCCGTCGATGAAAGTAACGGATCTTGCGCGTGTTGTGGCCCCGGAGGCCGAACAGAAGGTCGTAGGCATCCGTCCGGGCGAAAAGCTGCATGAGCAGATGATTGGCAGTGAGGATTCGTTCCATACTTATGAGTATGACGAACATTTCAAAATTCTGCCGAGTATTAACGGTTGGGACCATTGCCCTGAGCGTATAAAAGACGGCAAGCTGGTACCCGAAGGCTTTACCTATTCAAGTGATAATAACTCAGAGTGGATGACCGATGCTGAGCTTCAGCATTGGATTGAGCATAACCGGGATAGAATCGGGAAGATTTAACTATGATCCCATACGGGCGCCAGAACATTACGAGCGAGGATATCAAAGCGGTCACTGAAGCACTTCAGTCTGACTTCCTGACTCAGGGGCCGGCTGTCCCTGCCTTTGAATCCGCGGTTTGTGATGCCGTTGGTGCGGCGTTTGGTGTAGCTGTTAACAGTGCTACCTCTGCACTTCATATCGCTTGTCTGGCCTTAGGTGTTGGTCGGGGGAGTCGCGTGTGGACGAGCCCGGTGACTTTTGTTGCGTCTGCCAATTGTGCGCTCTACTGTGATGCTGATGTCGATTTTGTCGATATTGATCGGCAGACCTATAACATCAGTATTGAGGCTCTGACTGAAAAGTTAATTGAAGCTGAACAAACCGGAACGCTGCCCGATGTTGTGATTCCGGTTCATCTCGCCGGGCAATCCTGTGACATGAAAGCCATTGCTGATCTGGCAGAGCGATTTAATTTTAAAGTTATTGAAGACGCTTCTCATGCGATAGGGGCAGAGTATGCCGGTTTGCCGGTAGGGGATTGCCGCTTTTCGGATATCACCGTCTTCAGCTTCCATCCGGTTAAAATTATTACCACGGGCGAAGGCGGCATGGCGGTGACTCAGGATGAGGTGCTGGCAAATACGATGTCGCGCCTACGTTCGCACGGAATCACTCGCGACCCTGCCTTGATGACGCATGAGCCAGACGGTGATTGGTACTATCAACAGCGCGAGCTTGGGTTTAATTACCGGATGACCGACCTTCAGGCGGCGCTGGGCGTGAGCCAGATGCAACGTCTGACTCAGTTTATTGCACAACGACGAGCTTTGGCTGAGCGATATTTTTCATTGCTGAGTGCGCTACCGGTTGAGCTGCCTTATCAGGCTGAGCATTCTGTATCGGCCTGGCACCTGTACATCTTGCGCATTAAGCCTGATTTAATTGAAAAGTCACAAAAACAGGTATTTAAGGAACTTCGTGAGGCCGGTATTGGCGTCAACCTGCATTATATCCCGGTACATCTGCAGCCTTATTATGCTGCTCGCGGGTTTGCGATGGGCGACTTCCCGGCGGCAGAGAAGTATTACACAGAAGCGATCAGTATCCCGTTATTTCACGGAATGGCAGAAGAACAGCAGAACACGGTGGCTAACGTTTTGGAGGACGTTTTGATATGAGTCGGATCGCTGTGATACCCGCTCGCGGTGGCAGTAAGCGGATTCCACGAAAGAACATTAAGCATTTTGCGGGTAAACCGATGATCGCCTGGTCGATTGATGCAGCGATTCAATGTGGATTGTTCGACCGTATTATTGTTTCTACCGACGACGATGAAATTGCCGAAATAGCGCGTACACTCGGAGCTGAAGTCCCGTTTATGCGCCCCGCGTATCTGTCGGATGATCATACGGCCACGATTCCGGTCATTGCGCATGCAATTGATGCTCTTATTGACGAAGGCGAGGCCCCTGTTGATGTTTGTTGTATCTACGCAACCGCCCCCTTTATTTCAGCGGATGATTTAGAGGCTTCTTACAAACAGTTTAAGCGTACAGACAGCATGTATTGTTTTACCGCAACAGAGTTTGCGGCGCCGATCTTCCGCTCCTTTCAGGTAGAAGATGATCATTCTGTCGAGATGTTCTGGCCTGAAAACTTTGAAAAGCGCAGCCAGGATCTACCGGTGGCGTATCATGATGCAGGACAATTCTACTGGGGCCACGCCAAAGCCTGGATGGATGGCGATCTTATTTTTGCTCCGCATTCTCAGGCTTTCGTAATTCCTCGATGGCGGGTTCAGGATATTGATACTCCAGATGATTGGGCGAGAGCAGAACTGATGGCTCCGGCAATTCTGGGGTAAAGCATGAAAATTGCGTTTCGTTGCGATGCATCAGAGAGAGTAGGTACAGGGCATGTAATGCGCTGCCTGACTCTGGCGCGAGCAGCCATGATGCAGAGTCATGAGGTTTGCTTTTTTGTTTCTGATATCGATGCTGTTCTTGAGAAGCGAATCAATGCGACTGGTATCCGGATTATCAGGCTTCCCTCGCTGAAATATGGCTGTCAGCAATCATCGGTAGCAATTGAAGCCGAGTACGAAACAAGTCAGCAGGAAGCTGAGGCCCGGTACTTTTTACGTACAGTGGCGGGCTATCAGCTTGACTGGATCGTCGTCGATCATTACGGCTACGGTGAGCCATGGATCTCTGCAATTAAACACGCGGGCTATTGCGTGCTTTTAATCGAAGACTGGCCGCACCGGAAAGTCAGTGCTGACTTACTTCTCGACCCTCGCCCCGGATCGATAGCTGGGGATTATAGAGGCTATATCGAACCGGAGAGAGTGCTCTCCGGTTCTGATTTTAACCTAATTCGTGAAGATTTTTTCCATGAGCCCGGTCAGCCTGCTGGAAATGTGCAGCGTGTTTTACTTAACCTGGGTGGATACGACTATCGTGGTTTAAGTGCTGATATTCTCGATGCATTGGCTAACGAAGACTTCGCTGGTAAGTTAAGTTTTACCGTGCTTTTGAGTCAGTCATCTCCTGCATTTTCTCGTATTCAGTCTCATATGCAGTGCGCTCAATATCCATTTTCTGTGAACTTAATTGAACACTGCGACGATATGGCAGGCCTGTATCGCACTCATCATGTTTGTATCGGTGCCTCAGGAGGTTCGCTGTGGGAACGTATCGCTATGAGACTGCCTACAGCATTGGTGATTGTTGCTGATAATCAGAAACCTCAGGCCAGTTACGCTGAAGAGAATGGCTTAGTAAAAGTGGTCGCAGACTACTCTGGCACAGCTCGCAGTTTTGATGTATCTGCATTCAGAAGTCTTATTGAGTCTGTTGAAGTACGTCAGAGCATGCAGGATCACTCGTCTGATCTGCTGAGAGGCAGTGGAAGTGAGCGTGTTATTAAGGCCGTGGAAAACACAAAGCCGGAAGGCCTGACTCTGCGTTCAGCGATAATGAGTGACATGCGGGATTTCTATCGTTGGCAGAAGCAACCCGGAGCACGTCGCTTTTTCCGTACGCCACAACTTCCACGCTGGTCGCAACACAGGCGATGGTATCAAGGTATTGTTTCAGACTTTTCGGTTAGTCTGTATATCGTTCTGTTCAATGGAGAGAAAGCGGGCTACGTGCGAGTGGATGGCGCTGTAACTAGTTCTAAAAGTAGTTCTGTAGGTGTCTCTTTAGATAGCTTAGAAGTCTCTATCCTTATCAGCCGGAACTTTCGCGGGCGGAAGCTTGCTGTTAACGCATTGAAAGCGCTTGTAAGTCGTTATCCCGAAACACGTTTTTGCGCCGATGTTGCTCCCGGTAATTTTGCCTCGCGGAAAGTATTCAAACGGGCGGGCTTTCAGAAAACAGGAGGACGTCGCTATGAGTACTGATGTTGCGTCTGCATATATTATTGCGAGTAATAAAGAGTGGCATCGAACCTCGTTTGAGACTTTGAAGGAAGAGTACGAAGGCGACTGGTACTGGGTATCGACGCCTGATGAGCTGCTCGAAGCTGTCACGAAAGTAGGGGCTCCACGCTATATATTTTTCTTACACTGGAGTCATCATGTGCCCGAAAGCATATGGGCGCGGCATGAGTGTGTTTGCTTCCATATGACTGACCTACCTTATGGGCGGGGTGGTAGTCCATTGCAGAATTTGATTCTTCGTGGTCATAAAGAAACGGTGCTTACAGCATTCCGTATGGTCGAGGCTATGGACGCCGGGCCGGTTTATGCGAAACGGGGGCTATCCCTGAATGGCACGGCAGAACAGATCT
>Ga0208203_1001180_pt1 | contig 10630 bp, 8 predicted proteins | sample DeeseametaMP2914_FD_184167 | JGI IMG/M metagenome (GOLD analysis project Ga0208203, IMG submission 184167) | Marine microbial communities from the Deep Atlantic Ocean - MP2914 (SPAdes) | ecosystem: Environmental > Aquatic > Marine > Oceanic | place: West of Santa Cruz de la Palma, Atlantic Ocean...
AACGGCCTTCAATACGAGTGCATTAACTGTGGTGCCTGTGTCGATGCCTGTAACGGCGTTATGGATAAAATGGGTTACCCCAAAGGCCTGATTAGTTTTACGTCAGAAGAAGAACTGGCCGGCGGTAAAACGCACGTTTTACGCCCTAAGCTGATTGGCTATTTTGTAGTGCTTATCGTTATGACAGGCTTACTATTTGCCAACATTTGGACGCGAAGCCCCACCGAGGTGGACATTATTCGCGACAGAAACTCGCTATACCGTGAAACCAATGAAGGCCTGATAGAAAACGTATATACCATTAAGGTTTTAAATAAAACTCAGCAAACCCAAACCTACACTATTGCAGTGAAAGGGCTACCTGATTACGAATACATAGGTGAGCAAACGGTTACGGTTGTCGGTGGTACGGTTTACAGTACACCGATTTCAGTTGCAACCGACGCCTATAATCTGGAAGATACGGTTACCGATATTTTTATCAGTGTAACCACCACAATTGATGGAGAAACGGTTACGGTTGATGAACCAACGAAGTTCCTTTATCGATGACAGATTTTTCTTTCTCTGGGCTTAGCCCAGATACCATATTAGATGCCCTGGAAAGCCAGGGCATTTTTCTTCAAAGCGGCTTGTTAGCGCTTAACAGCTATGAAAACCGGGTTTACCAATTTCTTGCCGAAGATGGCAAGCGTTACGTTGCCAAGTTCTATCGCCCAGGCCGCTGGAGCGACACTCAAATCAGCGAAGAGCATGAGTTTGCTCAAGAACTTATAGAGAATGAAATTCCCTTGGCCGCGCCTATTGCCATAAACGGCAGTACGTTGCACCATCACAAAGTAGGTGAGACCGACTACCGCTTTGCGCTGTTCCCCTCTGTTGGCGGCAGACAATTTGAAAATGATAACCTTGACCAACTCGAGTGGATGGGCCGCTTTATAGGTCGCATTCATCGTGTCGCTCATTCCAAAGCATTTACTTCTCGCCCTTCCATTGATGTTGAAAGCTATCTCAACGAGCCAAAACAAGTACTCGAGCAGAGCACGCTACTGCCTGATCATTTAAAAACCGCATTTTTTGCCATATTAAATCCCGTCATTTCTGCCACCAAAGAAGCGTATAAGCCCACCACTTCCATTCGCTTACACGGCGACTGTCACCCGGGTAATATTTTATGGCGAGACGGCCCGACATTTGTCGATCTTGACGACTGTCGCATGGGCCCAGCCATTCAGGATTTATGGATGATGCTAAGCGGCGACCGTCAACAGCAGCTTTTACAGCTTGATACCTTAGTTGAAGCTTACGAGGAGTTTCACACCTTCGACACGTCGCAACTTCCGCTTATCGAGCCCCTTCGCGCCATGCGTATGGTGCACTATATGGCGTGGCTATCAAGACGCTGGGAAGACCCTGCGTTCCCCCGTGCGTTCCCTTGGTTTGCAGAAGATAAATATTGGGAAGGACAAATTCTTGCATTAAAAGAGCAGCTATCTGCGCTTCAAGAGCCTTCATTAAAATTGGGCTATTAGCCCATTTAACACGTGCTTTTTCACTACGCCTTTTCGCAGTGTATTAAAGACAACGAAAAGGCGTAAGGTATAAAAAACTGTATTCGCTATCAATTTTTAACTTCTATATAATCGCCCACGCGTAGGTGCCCTTGATTATCAACCGATGACGACGATAACTAGGGTTAAACGGGAAATCAGTGGAAAACTGATGCTGCCCCCGCAACGGTAAACTCAACGCTATGTCGTTTTCTTTTCATACGCCACTGTCTTTTGTAAGTGAGCGCGCTTTTGCGCTAGTAAACACTATTAGATGGGAAGGCAAAAGAGCTATCACTTTAAATGTGACGGTGAGTAAGCCCGGATACCGGCCTGTGCCTCACGGTGTCGTTTGCTTGTAGCCTCAAAATTAGCAAATAGAACGCTTCCCTTAAACATGTGCTCGGGCGGAGTGCATCAAAGAAAATATAAAAAACCATGCGTACATATTTTAATAAAGCAGCGCTAAGTGCTGCGGTTCTCTCGTGCTTAAGCACACCTGCTTACTCTCAAACACTCAACCAAGATATTGAAACGCTTACCGTAACCGGAACGCGTTTGCCCATATCGTTAACGAAACTTCCCGGCTCTGTTTCAGTACTCACCGAAAGCGACATACAAGCTTCGGGAGCACTGCAGCTGACCGATCTTATTCGCGGTTTGCCGGGCGTTAGCCTAGCGCAGTCAGGTAGCCCAGGCGGCTTAGCTGAAGTGCGCGTTCGCGGAAGCGAAACCAACCATTTACTTATATTAATTGATGGCGTTGTATCTAACGATATAGGCCAAGGCAGCCTGGTTGACTTGGCCCACTTAACCAGCGCCAATGTGGTGCGTATTGAACTGCTTCGCGGCCCTCAAAGCGCCCGCTGGGGAAGTGGTGCAATTGGTGGCGTGCTGAGCATTACAACAAAGTCAGGCCAATTTGCGGCCAATACGTCACACGTTGATTTCTCTGCGGCGGCAGGGACACAAGGCACGCTACAAGGCAGTATGAATGCCCGCTCTCAAAGCGATAATGTGGGTGTGTCTGCCTATGCTAGCTATATCCGTACCGATGGCGATAATGTTTCGCGCGTAGGCAATGAAGATGACGGTTACGATAACATGACCGCTGGTCTTAACCTTAACTACGCTGTATCTAATGAGCATACGCTAATTGCTAATTTGCGTACCGTGCACTATGAAAACGACTACGACGGCACTGACTTTGCTGTTACCGGCTTACCAACTGACACCGATAATGTGACCGACGGCGCACAACTTAGCGCTAAATTACGCTGGGAGTTTGCCCCAAACAATACGCAATATCGTTCTGCATTAAGTGCACACTACCGAAAAGACGAGAACGACAATACCGAATCAGGCGTTGACGCCGGTGGTACAACTGGGGAGCGTATTGAGTTAAATTGGACAAGCTTTTACGCCATTAAAAATTGGGATTTTGCTGGCGGCGTTGAATACCTACAGCGACTGTTCGACCAGCGCGGCCCCATCAATTTTGGCGATCCTAATCAAAAGCAGCACGACAATACGTACAGCGTTTTTGCAGAATCTAACGGTCAATTAACCGAGTCTTTAACGGCTACGTTAAGCGCCCGTTATGACAACAACAGCGAGTTTGATAATGCACTTAGCTATCGCGGCGGGTTAAGCTGGCAATTAAATAACCACTACACGCTGTTTACCAGCTATGGAAGCGCGGTTAAAACGCCTACTTTTACAGAGCGCTTTGGCTTTTTCCCAGCCAGCTTCGTTGGCAACCCCAACCTAGAACCTGAAACTAGTGAAGAGTGGGAAGTAGGTGTTAAAGCTAATTGGAAGAAGGTTACGGGTCAGATTAGCGTCTATACTGCCGACTTAGAGGATGAGATAAACGGTTTCGTTTTCGTCACAGACGCTGGCGCATTTAGCGCCGACAACATTGACGGCGAAAGCGCTCGTGAAGGGGTAGACGTAGAGCTTAACTGGAACAGTGGCTATGGTGACATTACTGCTGCTTACAGCTATTTAGACGCAGAGCAAACAGATAATGGCATTACCAACACAGAACTTCGCCGTGCGCGTCATCAAGGCTCACTCACCTATACCACAGACTTTGGAACAGATACATTCAGCTTGTACACGAAGCTGGCTTATACGGGTAGCCACTATGATACCTTCTTCCCGCCGTTCCCTGAGCCATCGCAGACACTAGCGCTGTCGGCCTACACGCTGGCAACGGTCAACCTTAGTTACCAGATTGATGCTAAATGGCAGGTTTCACTAAAGGTCGATAATGCCTTTGATACCGACTATGAAGATATTGTGGGCTACGCCGGTCAAGAGCGCCGGGCGCTCCTTTCAGTTAACTACAGCATGTAGGAAACCCCACTTGCGGCACAAGTATAAAGGCTATATCCACGGTATAGCCTTTTATTTTTTGCTAGGCTAGATTGCAATTGAAAACACACAAGCCAAGCGCGATTGAAAACACGTAAGCCACGTGTCATGTTGCCACGTGAGTACCCAAAAAACCTTGATACCCGCCTTAATTCATCTTTTGTTCAGTTTGGCACTTTTACACTTACGTCCTGTAAAACCTAACCCACACGTTGAAATCTGCGTTCGCACCATACCGGTTATTACAAGAGTTTGTATGAAACGGCAGCCATTCGTGTAACACACTAGGCTTTGAATCTCGTTTTTTGGTGAGCTTATCGCGTATAAGGTTTTGAAGAACAACAGAACCTAGTTAAGCGAACAATGCTGTGATAATCTCATCACCGATAATATTTTTGAACATAGGATCATATTCCATGAAAAAGTTTGCAGTAATGTTTGTCATGGCAATGCTTTTGCCATTAACGGCCTGTGCACAAGAGCCAGCGTCTAAATGGAAAGAAGGTACGCACTACAAAGTACTTGATAAAGAAGCCACAGATAAGCCAGTAATTACTGAGTACTTCTCGTTTTGGTGCCCACACTGTTTCCAGTTTGAGCCTATCGTTGCGCAAATTAAAGAAAAGAAAAGCGACGGAACTAAGTTCAACAAAGTGCACGTAAACTTTATGCGTTTTACTGGCCCTGAAGTGCAGGACGATGCAACGAAAGCCATGCTTATTGCCCGCGCTATGAAGCAAGAAGATGCTATGAACAAAGCCATCTTTAACTACATTCACAAACAGCGCGCGTCAATTACCGGCCTAAAAGACCTTCGTAACATCTTCGTTGTAAATGGCGTAGACGGTGAAGAGTTTGATAAAATGGCAAAAAGTTTTGGCGTAAACAGCATGCTGCGTAAAAATCAGCAGCAGATTGACGAATACCGTGAGCACTTAACGGGTGTGCCAAGCTTCATCATTAACGGTAAATATCAGCCAACATTCACCGCTGACATGTCATTTGATGACATTGCTGATTTAATCGTGTGGCTATCAGAGCAAAAGTAATTACGCCATTCGTATCTACATCAATTAAACACATTATGGGCGCTTAAGCGCCCATTTTTATGTCTTGGAGAACCCAATGCACGCAGTAAGTGACTTTGTTGACTTCATATGTGAGCTAGACCATTTAAAAGCCGTTAAAAGGCAAATAACGCTACCTTGTGATAACTATCGCCAAGAAAACTCAGCCGAGCACAGTTGGCACGTGGCACTAATGGCAAACATGTTAAGCCAGTACGCCGCTAAGCCCATTGATGTCAGTCGGGTTATTCGCATGATCCTAATTCACGATATCGTTGAAATAGACGCCGGTGATATGTTCGCTTTCAATCACCAAGCCGACCACGATGAACAAGCAGAAAAAGAACTAGCAGCGGCTAAACGAATCTTTGGCTTGCTTCCAAGCCCACTAGATAGCGAAATGCTTTCCCTTTGGCTTGAATTTGAAGCAGCGGAAACCGCCGATGCTGAGTTTGCTAAAGCGATGGACCGTGTACTTCCCGTGTTTCAAAATATGAAAGACAATGGCGGTAGCTGGAAGCGGCATAATATTGCAAGAGAGAAAATAGAAAAGCGAAACGCGCATCTTAAAACCTGCGCACCCGCCCTATGGGATTATGTTTTACAGCAGCTTGATATTGCGGTTAAAAACGGCTGGCTAAGCAATTAACAAGCAATGTTAATATCACTATAGCCAGCGTATTTATTCATGGTGTGGAGAGCTAACACAAACAGCGTTGTTAGCACGGGGGGATAATCTTAAAAACGTGTCCCCACCCACATCCAGAAGCGGTTCGCGTCTACTTTAATATCGCCTGCATCATAAGTACCGTACTTGATGCCAAAGTTATATTTACCTGCAAATTTCTTCGTATATTGAACATTAATTTCGCTACCTAAATCGTCTACCCCGTTGCTACTGTCATCGGCAGTGAAGTCGTGGTAGGCCAATAGCCACTTACCACCAGCAAGGCCACCTGATAGGGAAAACTTGAGGTCTTTTAGCCCCTGCGCAGGTGTACCTAGGAATTGATCGGTCCAACCATTGAATTTATGCAACGTGGCCAGCGGTGTCGAGAACCCATATTGGCCGTCATCTGAACCCAGAATCTCGTAATCAACTTTAGCCGTTACGCCAGAAAAGCTGGCAGCTAAATAGGCATTAAGATATGACGCATCAAAATCCGTCGCGGTTTCACCAGCGCCCGATTCACTTGACTGAGTGGCAAACTCAGCCCCATACGCCCAGTTAACCTTTTCACCTTTCGTTTTCCCGTCGTAACTGACGCCATAAGTATCGAGTGCATTATCAGTATCACTATCGATTTCGAGTAAGTACGCATAACCCACGAACTTACCTATTTTAGAGGTGTAGGTGGCGTGTAAGATATGGTCGTTAGAGTCCAAATCTGCCGCTTCGGCAAAGATGCGATTGCGTTTGTAAAGGTAGCTGTAGAAAAGCGATAAATTCTCTGATGCAGCATACTTTGCACTCACTGCATCAAAGGTTTGGCGGTCTTGTCGCCAGCCAACGTGACCCACAAAGCGATGGTCGTCTAAAGTAATAACTTGACGACCTACCTTTGCAGTGAAGTTATCCGCTTTATATTGAATAAACGCTTGGTCGACTTCAGTTGTTTCGGGGTCAGCAATAACCGAGTATTCGCCCACGTTAAAGCCCGTTGGGCCCACAGTAAATTCATCTTGGCCTAATACGATACGACTATCTTCAACCTCTGCGGTAAAGGAAAAGCCGTTAACGCTGCCCGAACTAAAGCCTAATCGCGTGCGCAGCGTTAATGCGCTGGCATCTTCTAGTGCATTATCTTGCTCTACAGACTCATAACGCAAGTTTAAATCGGCCCACGCAGTTGCGTCGCTTAGCGCAGTGTGAATATCATCGGCCATGGCGCTTGTACCTATCAGCGTAATGACAGAGGTAGCGAGTATTTTCATTCCAAAGTTTCGTGACGAGTTCATGTGTTTTACCTACCGGTTCTTTATTTTTGTTGGTCAGTACTTTCCCGCCCGACAGAAAACGCCGGGTGAAAAGCGATAGTTAAAATGCGTGGGCGGTAAGGTATACCGCCTTATTCAGATGCCGGCAGTGCTAGGCGGCATCTGATTTTTTAGCGTCTTTTTTTTCAGATGACACCTCATTGAATTTACTGTTTTTCTGTGAAGCAGAGTGATTAGCCCGTGAAGGCACGGTTTCTACTTTCTTCTGCTTATCGTAAAGGAAAGTCAGCACTTCATGTCGATAGTGGTTGTATTGCTTATTATCAGCGAGCGCTAACCTGTTTCGAGGACGAGGTAATTCAATATCTAGAATTTCACCTATCGTCGCCGCTGGCCCGTTATTCATCATAACAATACGATCAGACAGCAGTACCGCTTCATCTACATCATGGGTAATCATGATCACCGTATTGCCGAGGTCAGCGTGAATTTCCATAAGTGAATCTTGCAGGTGTGCGCGAGTGAGAGCATCAAGTGCGCCAAACGGTTCATCCATCAGCAATACTTTTGGCTCCATCGCTAACGCTCTGGCAATACCTACTCGCTGCTTCATTCCCCCAGATATCTCATTGGGAAGCTTGTCTAAGGCGTGGGTCATGTGTACAAGTTCTAAATTGTGCATGATCCAGTCGCGCATTTCGCCTTTGCTTTTACCTCGCATGGTAGATTTAACCGCAAGTTCTACGTTTTTATACACCGACAGCCAGGGTAATAAAGAGTGGTTTTGGAATACTACCGCACGCTCTGGGCCAGGTTGTTTAACTTCAGCGCCATCTAAAATTACACCGCCGGTAGTGGCTTGGTGTAGACCAGCCACGATATTAAGAACCGTTGACTTACCACAACCCGAGTGCCCGATTAATGAAACAAACTCACCTTTGGCAATTTTTAAATTCACGTCTTGTAGCGCGGTAAACGGGCCTTTAGGCGTAGGGAAATCGATACCTACCTGTTCTAACTCTAAGTGTTTAGTGTGCATAAATATCTCCTCAAAATTAGCGTAGTACGCTCGACTTGTCCCAGCTTACAGCGCGCTGAATTGATAACATTAAGCGGTCTAATACAAAGCCTATTACGCCAATGGTCAGCACTGCCACCATAATTCTGGCTAACGATTCTGAACTACCGTTTTGAAACTCATCCCATACAAACTTGCCTAACCCTGGGTTTTGAGCGAGCATTTCAGCGGCAATAAGCACCATCCAGCCAATGCCAAGGGACAGGCGAAGGCCAGTAAAGATCATAGGTATTGACGATGGCAGAACAATTTTAGTTAGGTGCGCTAAAGGCGTTAGTCGCAATACTTTACTCACGTTGATGAGGTCTTTATCAATGTTTGATACGCCTACCGCCGTGTTAATAAGCGTGGGCCACAAGCAACAAAGCGACACGGTAAAAGCCGAAGTGACGAAAGACTTTGAAAACGCGGGATCGTCGCTAACGTAAAGCGCACTCACAACCATAGTCACTAAGGGCAACCACGCTAATGGCGACACAGGTTTGAATAATTGAATTAAGGGGTTAATCGCCGTATAGGCAGACTTGCTCAACCCGCACAGTATTCCCACCGGTACCGCTACCACTGATGCAATAAAAAAGCCCACCATTACGGTGTATAGACTTGTCCATATTTGGTCAAAAAAGGTCGGCGCACCGGTAAAATCTCTGATTTTTGGCTCATAAGTGGGGTCTTGAGCTACGCGAGCTGCGTTTCTCGCCTCTTGACGTTCATAAAATGCCGCGGCCTTTTCACGCTGTGCAATATGTTCATCAATTAATGCCCCCGTCTGTTCAAAAACCTGTACCGGGCCAGGAAATTGCCCTAGCGAGGTATCAATACTTTTCGCGACGCCATTCCAAATAGCCAAAAACATTAGCAAACCGATAACAGGCAGCAACAAGGCAGGGGTGGATTGGTATAGCCGACTCGCCATTGAATTAGCATTAGACGGCGAGGTTGGAAGACGAAGAATGGTAGTCATCTTGCTCATTGCTTGCTCCTGACATTGATTAAGCGCTGGTGCACTGTGTTTGCCCCGCTGCACCCAAAGGGAGCTTGCGGGGCGATTAAACTCGACACTTAAAGAACTGTGTTGCCTTTAAGGCCAATTTTAAATTGCTCTAAATAAGCATTTGGCTTGCTTCCATCAAAGGTGACGCCGTCAATAAATTCGCTTTGTGCAGGCTTGTAACCTGTTTCTGTCGAAAACTCTGGGAAGTCTGACGCCTTCGCTTTTCCTTCTGCAATAAGTGCTTTAGCGGCCTGAGCATACACTTCAGGCTTATACACCTTCTTCGCGGTTTCTTTGTACCAGTCGTCAGACTTTGCTTCAGATATTTGCCCCCAGCGACGCATTTGCGTGAGGTACCAAATCGCATCGCTGTAGTAAGGGTAGGTTGCGTTATAACGGAAGAATACGTTGAAGTCTGGCACATCGCGTTTATCGCCTTTTTCGTATTCAAACGTTCCGGTCATGCTGTTGGCAAGGACATCTTCATCCGCGCCTACATAGTTACTTTTCGCTAGAATTTTCACCGCTTCAGGACGATTCGCATTGTCGTTTTCATCAAGCCACATTGCTGCTCGAATAAGGGCTTTAACCACGCGAATATGCGTATTGGGGTACTTTTCAGCCCAACCTTGGCTAACGCCGAACACTTTCTCGGGGTTGTTTTTCCAAATCTCGTAGTCAGTGATAACGGGAACACCAATGCCTTTAAATACAGCCTGTTGGTTCCACGGCTCGCCTACGCAATATCCGTAAATCGTGCCCGCTTCCATGGTTGCTGGCATTTGAGGAGGAGGGGTTACAGAAAGCAGTGCCTGTGCGTCTATTTGCCCCGCTGTATCACCTTTGTGTGGCGCGTAGTACCCCGGATGAATACCCCCCGCGGCTAGCCAGTAACGAAGTTCATAGTTATGGGTAGAAACTGGAAAAACCATACCCATATTAAACGGCCTACCGGCGTTGCGGTATTCGTCAACAACAGGTTTCAGGTAGTCGGCTTTAATAGGATGTACTGGTTTGCCATTTTCCTGAGGGATATGGGCTTTCATTTTTTCCCAAACCTCATTGGATACCGTTATACCGTTACCGTTGAGATCCATACTGAAGGCCGTAACCACGTGAGACTCGGTACCAAAACCGATAGTCGCACCGAGCGGTTGCCCCGCGAGCATGTGCGCTCCGTCCAACTGTCCATCAATAACCCTATCTAGCAACACTTTCCAGTTTGCTTGTGCTTCAAGGGTAACGTAAAGCCCTTCTTCTTCGAAAAAGCCTTTCTCGTAAGCTACCGCTAGGGGTGCCATGTCAGTTAACTTGATAAAGCCAAACTTTAACTCTTCTTTTTCAGGCCAGCCCAACGCTGGCTCCTGTGCGGTAACAGAAGTGGAGAAGCTCGCTACGGAGACAGCGAGAGCAGCGCATACGCCAGCACTCGCCTTTCGCAAGCGTTTAAGTAGTGATGTTGTTTTTAACCCAGTCATACGTGTTCCTCGTAACCAAAAAAAAACCCACCAGCTATCGACGTAATACCGTCGAGCATGGTGGGCTTCGTTGCCGTGTTTGTAATATCGGAGTTCTTACAAACGCATCAAGTTGTTAATGGTAAGTCAGGAATTCCCGCTCACAC
>Ga0208203_1001183_pt1 | contig 10610 bp, 9 predicted proteins | sample DeeseametaMP2914_FD_184167 | JGI IMG/M metagenome (GOLD analysis project Ga0208203, IMG submission 184167) | Marine microbial communities from the Deep Atlantic Ocean - MP2914 (SPAdes) | ecosystem: Environmental > Aquatic > Marine > Oceanic | place: West of Santa Cruz de la Palma, Atlantic Ocean...
TGCCTTAACTCTGGATCTTGTAGGCGCTTTTCAACTTCAGCTTGGCCACCAGCCAATGACCATGCAGGAAATAAAATAGCAAATCGCGTAGAAGAAGCCGTGTAAGGATACTGATCGAGGGTGACATCTAAACCCGCTTTACGAGCATCACGGATCATCTGAATAGTGTGCTTACTCTCACCCCAATTTGGATGACCAATCAGCTTATGATGAGAAATATGCACAGGAATACCGGTCTCTTTTGCAACATCGAGCACTTCATTCATCGCCGTGACAATCTCTGCGCCTTCATCGCGCATATGAGAGGCAAAAAACCCATGCTGAGCATGAGCGGTTTCGGCAAGCACCTTTACTTCAGCAAAGTTTGAGTACACACCTGGAACATATTTAAGCCCAGTCGATAAACCAAACGCCCCCTGCTGCATTGCTTTATCGACCAATGCTTGCATTGCTTTTAGCTCATCAGCGCTGGCAAGTCGTTGTTCTTCACCCATAACAGCTTTACGAACATCATTATGGCCAATTAATAAGGCTAAGTTAGGCCCTAGAGGTGAATGCTCGGTTTGCGCAAAAAATTGCTTAAAGTCGACAGGAGAAAAACCACAGTTACCGCCCAAAATAGTGGTAATCCCCTGCTGCACTAAATTATCGAGCCGAGGCAGCTCTGCAATTGAGCGCTCAGCATGGGAATGTAAGTCGATAAAACCCGGTGCAACAACCTTGCCATTGGCATCTATAACTTGTTGAGCTTTGTCAGCCGCCATATCACCAATTTTAGTGATCTTGCCGCTTTCAATACCGACATCTGCGCGAACCGCTTTGCCACCACGACCATCGATCAACATTGCGTTTGTGATGATGAGATCAAAAGATTGCCCATAAGCAATCCCTGAGCTGAGCACTAATACGGACAATCCTATTGAGGTTAAAACACTGCGCTTTTTCATTGTTATTATCCTTAGCCTGAGTGTTTAACCATCCTAATCAATTGCAATACAAATTGCATCAGTGAACACTAATTAAGCAAATTACAGGCACAAAAAAGCCGGCTAATTAGCCGGCTTGTGCACGTTAAATAATGTTCGAAACTTAGAATTAGCTCTAAATGTATGATCCTGCATAAAAAGTACGATCCCAGCAAATTTAAAAATGTACGCTACTAGAATCTGCCCAGTAAAGTTCGCTTCTGGGCATGTTCGCTACAATAAAATCCACATAGTTATTTTTTAATTTAAGTAAGACATTTAACCGTGGCACGTCAAACGAGCCCCTCTAAAGCTTTACTTAGAATCAGCTAACCACTCAACTTCTGGAAATAATTGCTGTATTTGAATTCGAGTGACACGTACTAACTCGAATTTACTGATTTCTTTTCGATTGAAGGTAATACTTACTGACCCTTTCCCGTTATGACAGACAAAAGCGTCCCCATAGCCAGCTTCAAATAGCTTATCGTCAATATCATCCATTGTAAGATCGGAATCTCCAACATTAAACTTCATTTCTACTTTAAAAGTTTTCAAATTTTTGTCCCTCCGGTTGCAAACTGTATTTACAAGAATAAGTTGCTCCACCCGTTTACTGGCAATAAGTCCTTGAGAAACGCTTTCGTGATTTTGGTAATTCGTTCATCACTCAAACTTGATTGTCGCAATAATACCCATAGAGCAATATCACCACAGCCCTCTTTAATTAAGTTGTTGGTAATCCTACGAATTTGATAGTCAGATACATCTTCCGCATATCTGCACAAAACTCTTTAGTTATCTTTGGATATTTGAGTTAGACCAAACCCGACAATTCTTACGGAGATAATAACTCAAATGAGCGATCACTAGCCATTCAGCACCTTATCATGAGCAACTTTGGTAGTCTTATTTTGCTATTATTGCAATATCAATTTGATTGAACGGAGTACGAATGAAAATTTTCAAAGATAGTTCAGGTAAAACTGTCGTTGATCGTGTCTGTGATGTATGCAAAGAGAGCGTAATAACTGACCTTGGTGAGCTGAAAGCTAATTGGGGAGACGGCTTGCATAAAGGCGGAAGCAAATATCATCTCGATCTGTGTCAAAACTGCTTCAAAGTTGCTCTTTTCGCTCTAAAAGACCACCAAAGAAATTTATTCATGTTTGATGATGAAAACAATATCCCTGACGAAAATTTTGGTCTGAATGAGAGGGGTTAAACTCAATGGCTCTGTCAGTACGATTTTTGTGATGAAGATCTGGTGTTTCCTGACGTTTTAACGATTCGATTTGTAATTACCCCATTTATAAAGAGCGTAGAGCAGGCTAGTGGTTCCAGCTATACATCGTTAACCGTAGTTGCGGCGTAACCCATTGTGGTGATTGTTCCGAAATCAGCTTGTCTTGTTGAATTAATCGTTCAATAATTTTGACGCTAAGCGGTGCAAGTGCAGTGATGAGTGTTTCTTTGCGAGTATCGGTCCCTACAAGTAGCCATTGTCCATCTTCGTTCAGCCCTGGCGCGTATTTCCCTGCTGCCAAATTATCTTCAAATCGCCAGGCCAAGTCTAAAAAGTGCTCGTCAGAAGACATAATATGTTCTGCTAACAACGCTTCTTCTATTGCTGATAGCAATGATGTTTCGTCATCAACATTTTGATTAGTCCTGATATGCTTTAGGATACCGCAAGCAGCTCGATTACGTTTGGGAGGCAACGTTGAAAATAGTCCTTTTAGTTCGCTGGCGTCCCTATCTTTAATTAACTCATCGGACTCTTCCTGTAACTGCTTGGCCTCTTCTGTACTGTTTGCTACAACATCAAAAATGTTATCAAATTCAAGATTAGCCTCTGTCTCTGGCTGATCTTCCCTTTCCATTACCAGTTTCACCAGCTTAGCATCCTCTTGTTCGCTACTACGGGAAACCTGCTCATAATCCACAGAGCCAAACTCACGACTTACTGGAACACCGAGTGCTCCATGAAGTCCTCGTTTTTTGCACCAGGAGATAGCCATCTTATCCATGACATCTGACGGAATATCAACTGACAATTGAGAAAACGATTCATCACCGGTATGTCCTTTGGTGACATTAAATGATGCTGGGCGGTCAATAATAAGCTCTACTGGATTTGAGTTGTCAATTGGGTTAATACCACTATCTTGAGCTGAAAATTCTTGGTGTAAACTATGATCCGCTTCACTAAAAATCCAATCAGTTTTTGTCATCATAAATCCTATGTTTGTTTTCTCCAAAATATGGGCTGTTACTTTGGCACGTTGATAATAAATTCTTGAGAAACTCTGCCGTGAGCGAAGTCATTCGTTCATCACTTAAGCCTGATTTTCGCAATAATACCCATCGAGCAATTTTTTCATTTCTCTCATTCACTAACGTATTAGTGATTCTGCGAATTTGATAGTCAGATACATCTTCGGAGTACCTATGCAGAAATTCCGAAGTTAGGGGCAGCTTTTTAAAGTAATTTTCAACAGATGTTCCTCGATCTAATTGGCTCAAATACCATTTTTGGGATCTCCTTTCCCCTTCTATATCAAGCAAATAAAAATCTCTAATTTTGGTCAACTCACGTACCAACTGAATATCCCTTTGGCGCCAATTTACTCTGTTATTCACTACTGGTATCGGGTGTTTGTAACGCAGGTTAATCTTCAAAAGCCAATCTCTATCATGACGATAGAGCCAAGCATAGATTGCGCCACCACCGCTAGCGCGAGCTATTTTAGTCCCGAAAGTTTTAACTAAACGAAGCCAATTTAATTTATAAATTCTTAATTCTTTTTCTGAATGTGGACAGCTTTGATAGGTTCGGTTTACTACCTTCTTGATTGATTGCACCCAGTCTAAAACTTGGACAATACTCGCAGGTTCACCCTTTATTGCATAAATTAAAACCAAATGTTCAAGATAGCTGAATGATTTCCGGTGCTTTCTGGTAATACAGTGAAGCCAACATGATTCAGAGTCGCTTGGCACTAAGTTCATTGCGCAAAGCCAATCAAATGGCCAAGCTTTTAATACAGCAGATTTAACTCTCGAATAGTTAACGTAATACCCTTTGTCCATTTCAACTTCGCAAATTAACTCGTGATAAAAAGCTGTCCATTGTTCATAACTCGCAGAAACCTCTGGCGCTTGCTCTAGCAAAGCTACAATCTGTTTTTCGAGCCAGTAAAAACAGTCTAACACTGGCGTCGTGCTCACATTTTCATGGTTGATTGAAAGAATTGATAATGGGATATACTCATGTCGCTTTGATACTGAATGATATGGTTGCGCTAGTACCAACTTTGTTTGATGAATTGGGCAATAATCAATTCCACTAATCTGGTGCACTCGCATCCAATAGGGTTCGCCCAAAGTATTCCATTGCTCTGAATAACACTTGGGACAACACCTTATATGATGTAACTTTGGAATACGTGAGCAGGCATAGCCGGAACATAAATGCACAGCTCCATATGATTTACCCTTCAATAGTGATAAACATTGTAATCGACGGTTTTCTGGCATAAATGGCGCGTATAATGGAAATAGCGTGTTGTTATAAGTCAGTTGTTCACTAGAAGGCAGCGTTAATGAGTTTGTTTCGCTGAGCGCATTTAGTCTGGAAGGTAAGTTGATTGTTGATATTGCTGTTCGAGTCCCCATAGCGAGGTCAATCAATCGCTTGGGACTGACCTCGCAAAAACGCACTCTTGCTCTCGCTAAAATGCTGTATAACAGCTCATCTGGGTAAGGTTTGGGGAAATTTATCATGAAGATTGAAATCTCCGATTGGCAATACAAGCCCAGCCTCCTTCAGCATCAAGTAATAATTATCCTCTTTTTGTTGGGATGCCAAATAACGCAAATCATCCTCAGGCAGTGTATTCCATTGTGATTTTGCTATGCGGCTAAAGTCTTTTCGCTGCATAGATTCCAGCTTAGGCGTTTTACGTCGTTTTGGTTTTGAAGCTGGTTGCGGAATAGACTTGGCTGATTTATCGCTTCGCTTATCACGAGCAATGTCAGAAAAGAACGAACGGTGCTGGCTAAAGTACTTTTTCTGTACCCTCAACATTAACTCTCTTGAAATGCATTCTACTCCGGTATTTATAGCTTCATGCAGACATCGAGCATAAAAGCGTACAGCTATTCCCACAACACCTTTACACGCGTTAAACCATACTTCTTTGAGCTCTTCATTGAGCTCAATATCCTGAGCCTTTAAACAATTAAACTTCCAAAGCCTCGCTGTAAATCGTGACCAACGATCAACGAGTTCTTCGTTTTCATTTGAAAAGGCACAAAGTGGATCCCAGATAAGCTTCTCGGAGCTTATTTCATTGATGTCATAACAATTAACATCACTCGAAAGCAAAACGACAGGGGTTATGTCAGCAAGGCCAGATAAGTGCTCAAATAACAATTCTCGTTTATCAATAGGCCAATTCCGTGTCGTCTCTAATGAATCAATGACCAGTGTTCCTACATTATAAGTTGTTAAAAGGCTCCTCATTTTCATAAATGCAGCGCAAACATTGGGCGCAACCTCTACTTCTTCATCAAACTTATCGCTCCCTAAAGCAAGCTCTAAGGCTTCTAGGAATCGAGCGCAATATTCCAACAGGTTGGAAACCCCTTTTAACTCAACTTTTAAGTACACAATTTGCGCCTGAGAAGATGCATCATGCCAAACTACTTGCGGGTAGAGTGACAAACAACGCTCAATTGCAGCTGTTTTACCACAACTCTTAGGCCCTACAATAGCGGAAATATCTCGGCGCTTCTGTACTGCTGTGTCGTCATGCCAAACATGGGGCTTACCGCCCATAGCTGACAATAGGTTATTTGATAAGACTCTCCCTTGATTCTTCTTGGGCACCTTATTGTGATATCCACTTTTTATCGTCAAGTCTAAGCGATCGTACAAATCAACAATCTCAGGCACTAAAACATAAAAACTATCGATTAACGACTGAATACCACTTTTACGCCGGCTATCTTTGTCTTCAGCTGTTGCCTTAATGACTTGAACATTTTTAAAGTGAGCCTTTAATAAGCCCACATCTAATGTATCCCTGAGTACATCAACAAATTGATTATCGGTTGTGTCATCAGTTGCGATCAAACCTTCAGATCGCCAAGCTTTTGGTGGTATCTTTTCTATAGGGAGCGTCTGCTGTTTTGCCATAATTAGTCCTCATCATCCATGAACATTTCGTTCAGTCGTGTATTTGCCATCACGACAGAAGCTTGCGACTCGTTTTTGGAAGGATAGCGTTCGTTTCTCGCTGATTTAGGCTTTACAGCATCGTAAATTACTTTGCTTTCCACCCTTTGAGTAGGTTTATCTCCAAGTTTCGAAAGCTCTTCTTTTTTTGTTCGATTATCTGACTTTGCCTTCTTATCTGCTATAGCGATGCGCACGTCTTCCTTGTTTTTTAACTGTTGTTCAAGAGCATACAGCGTGTGATCGTGCATTGCGTCAGCGTTTGCGTGTTTACTCTCCTTGTCCCGCAAAATAGCGTCACGCCAAGTTAGCCCCTCAAATCGCCTGTAATCCACGTGCAGGGGACATTTGATATACTCGGTCTCTCCATTCTTTGGCACTAAGTAAATAGCAGAGGCGTCAGACTGATCGATAGCAACCTCCATTTTTTGAAGGTTGTTATAAATCTTTTCTCGTAGACCTAGCGCATTTGGGATCACAAATTGCAGATGCTTGTAAGTGAGAATATAACGTCTAGACACGCTCGCTTGATCTCTTTCAAGCAATGAATACCAGAAGTACTCTGAGTCAATAGAGTGAAGAGGCCCAGTTCTATGAGCAATACCCCATTTCCATTTCGAGTTCGGAGAGGTATCAAGCTCGGTTGGATAATCTGCGTCGACTTTTACCACTCCCATCGGCTTTGAATTGAGCACCATGACTGTTCGCGCAATAATGCGATTCAACTCATCTAGCAGCATTGTATACTCTTCAGGCTTATACTTACCGCCATGTTTCTTTGGTAAATATTGCGAGATCAAGCCAGGAAGTAGATGGCTTATTTCAGCATAAACTCGACCAAAACTTCTTTCACCTTTACCTCTTTTTTCTGGCTGAGAAGCTCCGCTATTAATCATCGCTGATCCATGCTCCACTGTTACAGAAGTGATTTTTTTACTTCTAAGATCAGAACCTAAATCCCCAAAAAAAGCCTTTGGTAAACCTTGCATCGACCAGTCACTTGGTTCGATTTCCAAACCAAACTCTCGACATAATTCAACTTTATCCCTGATCGCAACGGTCATAGCGTTCACTGCATTGAAATAAGATGGTGGCGTTAGTGTCAGCAAGAAGCCTACACAGCTAGAAGTATCACTATCAATAACTTCATAGAGAGTTGGCCTACCTAGAGGAAATCGTTCTTTATCGGCCAATCCAGCATCGAATGGCGTCGCGTCTATTTCATAAGAGTATCCAGGGCCAACTAAATTGGCACTGACGTCTGAATTTAGCTTCCTTAAGTTAGCATTGAAATACTTATCACCAACTTTGGCTTTTGCTCGGGCTTCTGGGCTGAATTTGTGATAGAAAAAAGCTTTAAATAAATCAGAGCTTGGCTTTTCATTTTCCAATTTACGAACATCGCCATCACACCATCGCGCCAAAAAATCAAGATATGCATCTTCCAATCTAAATACATTCTTGGGTTTACCCTTTTTATCAACCGTGTATTTACCGCTGAAAATGGTGTACTTGATAGCAGTCTCCATTACTGACTCCATTTCCGGAGTAGATTGAGATGAATCGTAACTTCCATGTTCTTTAGGCCGACCTAAGCGCTTTTCCCCTCTTGTTTTAGGTTTACCTTTACCACCACAGTTAGCATAATCAGGCAAAAGTGCATTGGGAGTTTGTCCACGCTGCCAATATCGTCTGAGATAACGATAAATCGTGCTTTTTGCACCAACTTTCATTGATACAAGAACTTTGATCAATTCGGCACGGTGTTTTTTTATCCAATACTTAGAGCCCCCAATAACACCTTGGATCCGATCAAGGTTACTATCACGCATTGCATGATAATCATGGCCAGCTTCATAGCTACGATTTACACTTTCTCGCCAAGGGTCTTCGACACCCATGATTTTTTGTTGATCATCAATATCCGCTACTTGTCTTGGGGTTAATCGGAAAGGTAATGCATCATTTTTTTCAATATCAATAAAAATGGCAAAGTCACCAAAATCATCCAATAAACGGTACTTATTGCCGTCCCAGCTGTAAACATGATTGCGCGTCATAAAATCAAGCATGAAGCACCTCATCTACAACTTGAATGTCAGCCCCTCTTAAGTTGAAGAAGTCTTTGTCAAATTCCAAAAAGAAAACCCCAAGCTGAACAAGTTGCTTAAATCGATAAAGGTAGGTCCCTCCCTCAAGCTTGTTTACTTCATCTAGAGCGACAAGTGAATTATGGATTCGTTCGTCTGGATTACTTAGAAAAGCATTTTCAATCGAGGTAACATGAGAGTAAAGTTCATCAACATCACAATCATCTAGGCTCGCGCCAATTATCCACTCCAGGGTACGATGAGTTTTCCTACAAATTTGCTCTTCCGTAACTACATACAAAGGTATACCCAGTCTAGCCAACGAAGCCCGCTCTAATTGAAGCTTTTCAATTGTTCGCCAGCCCTCTAAACCTTCTACATATTTCACGTAAACCCCAAGCTTTTCATTCTCTGGTCCAGCAAGAGTAATGACAAAATCTGTAGTTAAAGACTTCTTCTCTGCGTCCTTCTGGGGTGGGTGGTTAATGCCCAGATCAAAGGCTAGCTTTAATGTCGTTGATAAGTCATGCGAATATTGAGATTGGATATCCACAACTCTGGGATCCAAGTCAAAAATAATAAACGTCATGTATTCAAGTAAAGACAGCGTATATTCAATACGCCCAGTTGTGCGACTTTTCACTCGTCGCATTTGGCCTTTAGAAGAAACTGAGTGAACAGTGGCGCCAGACTGGTAATCTTTGTCTGGTACATAAGCTTCTTCTACAATTTCATTTAACTGAAGACTCATTTGAGCCTCACCACTCATATTTGTGGTACTTAACATCGTCAATATCCTTATCAACATAAGACTCTTTGAAGCATCATCCTGATGCCCTTAGCTACACGTTAATTTTAACAGATCTTGACCACATTGATTTTAACTAATTGTTTTTTATTAATTTAATCGAATATAACCAAGCTAAAAGCAAACTTTTTAAGTTGTTTTTTGTTGTTTATGAAGGAGATGGAGAAAATGAAAAAAAATTAAAATTTTTTCTTCGTGGCTGAAGATTTATATAGTTTTTAAGCTGACTGAGTTCGTCTTATCCAGACTAATTGCTATTGGGATGTAATGCGTTAGTCACAATGTGTGTCATCAAACTTACGCTGAATACGCAACCAGAAGTCGTGAGGTATGCCAGTAGTATCTCCAAGTTTTTTGGCGAAGTCTAAATCAACAGCCACCTTTCCTTGAAGAAATTCGTTGAAAAAGGTTTCTGTAATACCTAATCGATTGATTATATCTTCTCTACTAACACCATTAGCATTACTTTTGAGTAAAAATAAATGGGCGAAAAACACCGATGGGTGGAGCGAGCCCTTGTAATGGGGAACACTGACGAAACCTTCCTTAGTAAAATCATCAAGAGATATTACGCCCTCAACTAAAGCATCAATGTCTAATCGCTCATTATTTTTCAAAGGTATTCCTCCAACAGCTTGCGTTATGTTTCATTTACTAATTTAGCTAATTTTGCTAGATTAGCTAAATTAGCAGATTGCTACTTAACAATAATGAAATCAATAATTTTCGCATCAATCAAAAAAGCTCTAAATGACGCTCCTCGTAATCAATATATGGCTGAACTTCATCTTCAAGTTCTAAAGTATGCAGATCAATTAGAGGACATTACAGCTAAAGAGTTCTGTGAGAGCGTTGAACTAAAACCTAGTTATGGTACGGAGTTTAGCAAAATGAGGAATTTAATTCCTCGTCTGAAAAAAGCAGGCTTAAAGGTAGATAAAATTTAATGGATGAAAAACGTAATAAAGCCACTAGAACCTTAAAGGCTGTCGATTTCTTCTGTGGTGGTGGAGGAATGAGTTATGGAATGCAGACGGCTGGAGTAAAAGTAATCGCAGGTATCGATTATGAACCAGCTTGTGAAAAAACCTATTTAGCAAATATTAAAGATGCCAAATTCATTAATTGTGATGTTTTCGAATTAAATGAGAAAAAGTTAGCTAAAGATTTAAAATTAAAACGTAATGACAAAGACTTAATTTTAATCGGATGTAGCCCTTGTCAGTACTGGAGCATAATAAATACGGACAAGAAAAAGTCTGAACAATCTAAAAGTCTTCTAGTTGAATTCGAGCGTTTTGTTAAGTTCTTACGCCCAGGTTATGTGGTTGTAGAAAATGTTCCTGGTGTACTTCGAAGAAAAAAAGAAAGCGGTTTAGAGAATTTCATTCAATGGCTAGAGGAAGACGGCTATGTTGTTCATTTTGAGATTCACAACACAAATGATTTTGGAGTACCGCAAAATAGAAGAAGATTTACACTTATAGCGAGTAGAGTTGGCAATC
>Ga0208203_1001185_pt1 | contig 10597 bp, 10 predicted proteins | sample DeeseametaMP2914_FD_184167 | JGI IMG/M metagenome (GOLD analysis project Ga0208203, IMG submission 184167) | Marine microbial communities from the Deep Atlantic Ocean - MP2914 (SPAdes) | ecosystem: Environmental > Aquatic > Marine > Oceanic | place: West of Santa Cruz de la Palma, Atlantic Ocean...
AATACTCTAAATAGACCTAATACCGGTAGAAGAACGTTATAATTAACAGAAGGGAATACAAATGACCAAGTTACAAGCATACCTATTACCTCATCCATAACAATCCATTGAGGATCATGAGTCTTGATCATTCTCTGAACGTACTCGGCACTAATACTGGATATAATTGTCAGTATCACAATAAGTGAAATTAACGTCTGGAAACTGATTTCCAGGTAGGTGAGAAATAAAATTAAAGGAATCGTTGCAATGCTTCCAAAAGTCCCTGGTGCCTTTTTTATAAAACCTACGTAAAAATAGCTTAAAAAGCACTTCGATATTATAAACCGGATATTGTTTTGATATTTCATTCCTATTAGGATAACTTCTTGCTCAATATTATCAAGGCTAAATAGTTAAAATTATATGAATCGACCAGATTATCTTGAAAGTTACAAATTCAATTGGGAAACCTTTGAAATAATGGCAGGTGGAAAGTCATCACTTGATGCTAAAAATTATCTATCCCATTTTGATGGCTCAGATGCAGCTTATGAGTTTTTGATCGGCTATGGCTTTGATGTTCATGATCCTGTTCAAAAAGCTGAACTCTTTGGAATTTACCAAGAGGCAATACAGTTTATTAAGAGATATTTTTTAAAAGAAGGCAATGCTCAAGGGTTAGACGTTGCTGTTCCCAACCGTTTCTATGCAATACTTGATGTACAGGAACTGCTGTTGATAGCAACAAATAAGAAGTCTGATGAGGACTCAACCAAAGAAGAAATGATTTGGGCCGGTGTTATCTTGAAGGTTATGCATACAATCCTGCATGCAGATAAAGATCTCAGATATAGGTATTTTTCTACAATTCAGACTCAAATTTTCGATCGATTCTACAAGTTTATTCAGCGTGACGAGAATAACAGCCTTTACCTAGGTACAGGTGATGAGGTTGGGTCTATTCCACTTGTGGAGTTTGAAACAAAGGCCAAGAAAACCCGTGAGAGCATCATCATCAAACTGTTACATAAAAGAGAGAATGTTGCTGAAGAGCTATTTGATAGAATCGGTGTTCGATTCGTTACAAAGAGTAAGGTGGACTCTTTAAGAGTTCTAAAATTCTTGTACCAGAACTACATAACCATTGTTAATAATATCAAGCCTTCCAGATCTCATAACACATTAGTTGATATGGAGAAATTTAAGACCGGCTACTTCGAAATTTTGAAGGAGAGCCTTAAATCCGAGCTTGAGGAAAGGGAGTTTGCCGAAAAGCTAGAAAACCTTGCAGAGGAATGTTCTGTTTATGGAAAGTCCGAAGCGGTCAATGTTCACTCATCAACGGAATATAAGGCCATACACTTTACTTGCAGGCAGTTAATCAAATATAGAAATCCTTTTCTAAAAGAGTTTAATGAGGTTAAGAGGCTTGCAAAGGAGCAGGAAGAGAGTGATCTTGCCAAGAAAATACTATCGTTAGACACTTCCTCTATTGCCCGTGATGTGAGGTTCTTCTACCCCTACGAAGTACAAATTACAGACATTAAGAGCCATTTAAAAAACACAGAAGGTGAGGCGAGTCACCTGGAATATAAGAAATCTCAACTCAACTCTGCGATGAAGCGCTTATTTCGTCCACTAATAGAGTTTAAAAACTTAGAGGTCTAGAGTCCTTGAGATAAGAATAAATCTATTCTTTCATTTATGAATTCTGGAAAGTCTACTTGGGGAACATGACTTCCCTTTCTCACTAAATAAAGTTTGGCGTTGGGAAGCTCTTTTACAAGAAGTTTTTGAAGGTAGTTTGGTATTACCTTGTCCTGATCGCCACCGATTACTAATGTTTCTGACGATATATGGGGTAGGTAAGAAAGAATATCGTGTTTATTCATTTGTTCTATAAGTTGGAAAAAAAGCTCAGGACCTAAAACCCCTAAACGATTAAGATAGATCTCTATGAACTCTTGGGGAACTGTGTCTGCATTGAATCCCCCGTGATGGACTAGTTTTTTGATAACTGGGTTCCACCCACCATATTTCCAAGCAGTTCTAAAAACTTTGGGAAACTTCGTTAAACCTTTCATGAGTGCGGGAGTTACCTGTTGGGTAAGACTTGTATCAAACATGATATTATAGACAGGAATTGCAGTTCCGGAAATTAGAATGACCTTGCTTATCAGCTCAGGCCACCTTCTTGCGAATTCGAGGACAACATTGACACCCATGCTATGTCCAATTTGTATTGTTTTCTCTATCCCTAGAAAGTTACATAACTGCTTCATGTCATTAGCGATATTCTTAAAAGTGACACTCTCAAGTTGATTCTTACCTGTAGACTGGTAATGAGCTCTGTAGTCATGAATGAGGATTTTATAACCTTTTTCGTCAAAAAAACTTAGCTGTTTGGACCAGTGATGATTGCTGCAAACCAGTCCGTAATTGAACATCAAAACGGTATCATCTTCTGTTAACTGCTCTGAAGAGAAGTTTGTTGAATAAAATATTTGTTCCCCATCATTTGTTCTGAAGTAATTGGCAGTATCCACTTTCATAGTTCTTCCTGAAGTGCTTTTATATATTTAAGCAGTGAAGATTGTTCTTTAATTAATTCTTCGGTATTAAAGTTTAGTGCTTCTCTCTTGGTCTTTAAGTCCTGTTTTTGAATACTTAAAACTTTAAACTCTGAGTTTCCTATTGAAATTAAGTCACTAACCTTGAGTGTTTTGACTCCGGCAGTTCTTTTCCCGTTAACCCAAAATAGGGACTGATCTCCAGAAAGTGTTGCAGTAAGAATTCCGTCTTGAACTTCAAGGACTAAGTGATTTTTGCACAAACTCTTATCATTCAGATAAAGCTCAACACTAGTACTAGATCCAACTCTAATAAAGTCTTTAAAAAAACTGAACTCACCCAGAAAATCTTGATCTGGACACTTTAATACTTCGATAAGAATCATACTTCAATTATAGGGCACTGTCTGATCAGATGGTAGATGAAACTTTTTGATCCTCTCCAATAGTGCTTAAAATAGCCTTTAGCTCATTTGGGTGGGACTGAGAGTATTTGTTGAGATCCCTATTTACCTGATCAAAAATGTCAAAGTGCTCAAACACGCTTGCGATTTTTTTTGTTGAGATTACCCCGGATTGGGAAACACCAAACAAATCGCCTTCCCCCCTGTTTTTAAGATCTGCCTCAGCAATATGAAAGCCATCGTTGCTTTGCTCTATTACTTTTAGTCTATTGAGGGATTCCTGGGAAACATCTTTATGTGAGATCAAAAAACAGAAACCAGGCCTATCACCTCTTCCCACTCTACCTCTAAGTTGGTGTAGGGAACTGAGTCCAAATCTTTCTGGATTGTAAATACTCATTACTGTCGCTTGGGGAACGTTTACACCAACCTCAATAACTGAAGTTGATATTAGTACATCAATCTTCTGGTCTGAAAACAGGTTGAAGACGCTTTGCTTTTCCTCTGGTTTTAATCTGCCATGCAAAGATTGGATGTTGTATTCTGGAAAAAACTTTTTGTATTCGACCTCAAGCCCTTGAACATGGTTGATATCAAGAGTCTCGGACTCAGAGATGGCCGGTACAACAATATATATTTGTTCACCAAGAGAAAGTCGGGTTTTAATAAAGCTTAGATACTTTTGATAATTTTGTTCAGATACAATTCTTGTTTTAATGCCCTTTCTTCCTTTAGGCATTGTACGAATCGTAGAAATATCTAAGTCTCCATATTGTGCTAATTGGAGGGTTCTTGGGATGGGGGTCGCACTCATGATGAGGGTGTGGGTTCCTATTCCCTTGGAAGATAAGGACTGGCGTTGTTCAACACCAAACTTATGTTGCTCGTCGATGATTGCAAGCTGCAGGCTTTTAAAGACTATATTTTTTTGAATTAGAGAGTGCGTGCCAATAACAATTTTGCAATCACCGCTCTTGAGAAGAGAGTAAATCTCCGATTTTTTAGAAGCGGGAGTACTACCTAAAATGAGTCGAAGGTTGAAAGCATTTGGCAGTAGATCTTTCAAGTTTTTGTAATGTTGGAGAGCTAGGGACTCTGTTGGACACATCATGGCCACTTGTCCCTTTTGTTCAGCAACAATGGACATTGCCAAAAATGCGACTGTGGTTTTTCCACAGCCTACGTCTCCCTGAATCATTCTCATCATGGGATAGCCGCGACCCATATCGTTTCGAATTTGATCTATAACTTCAGATTGATCCTGCGTTAAACTGTAAGGTAGAGATTTAAGAAGGTTGTCGCAAAAAGCTTCATCTGATTTTATGATGGGAGCCTTCATTGACTTGTTTGCGACTTTTCTCGCGTGCACCTTTAACTGATCAAATAAAAACTCAAAGTATACTAAATCTCTTTTGGCCGTTTCTCTGTCCTCCTGAGTGGAGGATACACGGCCGTGGAGAGTTGAAAAGCTTTTGGTAAAGGAAACCTCTGGTCCATCAAATGCTTTTAACTTTGGAAGCTCAGGAATTTCACAATCCCACAGATATGAAGGAATTTTTTCTATGATTCCTTTCACAAGTCTACCCGACACGCCATTGATTGTAGGATACTCAACTAGCATTTCACCTGCAGACTTTAAATCTTTGGGGTCGATTTTGGGATTAACTAGCTGCAAACTACCCTTGTATAAAGTCGGTTGACCCATAAAGAAAACTTCAGTCTTACTTTCAATTTGCTTTTTAAAATTAGGATATGTATTGAAAAATTTTAAAACAGCTACTTCTTCTGAAAGAGTGTCCTTAACTGTTAGTGTGGCGTTAAAAAGCTGTACTTTGCCCTTTCCACGACGTCCGTAGGCGGGAGAGAGATTAATTCCAACTAAACTAGCCTTTCCAATGAAGAGCTCACCTTCTCTCATGTGGTGAAAGGGATTTACTGAAGGGGTCTGTTGAACCCTAAGGGGAAGGACCCAGAGAAGGTCCTTTAGTTTTTTAATCCCTGCAGCTTCAAGCTTTAAAAGGGACTGAGATGGTTTTGAGCTAGAGGAGAGTGCCAGTAGCTCACTATCCCAAGTTAATGTTTTATTTGTACTCAATTTCTTCGACGACATAGTGAACGTCCCCTTTGGGAGCCTTGACTATGACTTCATCACCTTCTTCTTTACCAAGCAATGACTTGCCAAGAGGGCTGCTGTAGGAGATTTTTGCTTTGCTGGTTTGCGCTTCATCTTCTCCTACAAGCTGGTAGGTGAAGCTCTCTTCTTTCTCCTCACTAAAAAGAGTAACAGTAGCACCAAATACAATTTTTTCATGATCAAGTTTGGAAACATCTATAATATTGGCATTGGCCAATTTAGATTGTAGTTCTGCTATTCTACCTTCGATGTGTGACTGCTTTTCTTTTGCTGCATGGTACTCGGCATTTTCTTTTAAATCACCATGCTCGCGAGCTTCTGCTATCGCCATTTTTACTTCTTCACGGTCAACTTTAATAAGTTGATCGAGCTCTTCCTGTAACATGTTTTTCCCAATAAGGGTCATTGGATGGTTAGCCATTTTTATCTCCGGTTTTATTTTTTAAATAATGCATTTGCTTGGGCAAGAATATCCACCTTGGCATCTTTTTCGCCTGTGCTTTCACCCATTTTAAAGAAGTCACAAAAGTTCGCTTTTTCTTTTTCTACAATTCTATCCGCTGTCGGTTCTCGGCATTCGTTATACGAGGTTTTATCGTAGAAAGAACACATTTTACAGCATCTAAGATTAGAATAACAATTCTCGCATTCTTCATTTCTGCTGATATCAATATTTGAGGCCAAACTCAAAGAGGCTTGGCAATTATAGCACTTTACAGACATATTAAAACTCCTGGTTAAGTCCTACACCAAAACCTGTGGTGTTTCCATCGCCATATGGAGAAAAGAAAATCTGGGGGCGGTTTCTTTTGTTATACTGGTCTACTGCTTGTTTTAGAATCCCTTCATTATTGTATTGAATCGTCTTTGATGTCAGATAGGTAATTGCCACCAAAAGCCCTCCACCATATAGAAGCGTGTTTCTATTGGCAATGCCGTCGCTGTCTCCTGTTTGGGTAAGACCGGCCAATACCATTAATGAACCTATTGTACTGGTGCCAGCACTCCAAGCACTTGGGCGGTTTTTTTCCTGGTATTCATCTAGGAGCTCTTTGGCAACCTGGTCCTTTTCTAAGTAAAACCTTAGACCTTCGCCTTTTTTGCTAGAGCCTGCGTCCACCAGTACTTCTTGGTAATTTATGACCGCAACTCTTGAGCATGTATCAACTGCATATGCTTTTGCAAGTCCAAGTAAAAAGATCAAGTAAATATATCTCATATTTCAATTCTAATCGGATATGCCGGTTTAGTCATAGGAAAAATTGGCTATCTTGTCTGTCTAAGTTGTAGAAAACTCGATGATTGGTAAACTTACTGTATGGATTTAGTTAAAACAGGGATTGGCCTTACCAAAACAATTAAGAATGTTGGTCGTTTTCGCGAGATTTTAAATGTCTTTTGGAGAAACGGATTTGATGAATTCATCATCAAGACAAACCTGCATACTAAGATTCCAGGAATTGTTCTGCCTAAGAAGAGAATTCTAGCAGCCCTGGAAGAGGATCCTGAGTCAAAAACGTTTTGGCACTCACTAGGATATAGATTAAGAAAAAGCTTCGAAGAACTTGGCCCAAGCTTTATTAAGGTTGGACAACTCCTATCAACTAGGGAGGATATACTTGACCCAGCACTAATAGAAGAGCTTCGAAAGTTACAAGATAAGGTGGCACCAATAAACTTTGAGGTCGCACGCTCCCAACTCGAGAGTTCTCTTGGTAAAAAGTTGGAAGAAGTCTTTTCATCTATTGATGAAAAACCTATCGGTGTAGCTTCAATTGGCATTGTTTATAAAGCTAAGCTGGTATCTGGCGAGGATGTTGTTGTAAAGGTTAAAAGACCAAAAATAGCTTCTCACATAAAAACAGACTTCGAAATTATTGCATTTATGATTGCTCAGGCGGAAAGAGTTTCTTCGGATATAAAGTACTTGGGAATATCCAGGGCAATTGATGATTTCTTCAAGAGCATTCAGCTGGAGCTCAACTTCTTGCTTGAGGCCCAAAACTGTGAAACTTTGCAGTCCAATATAAGTAAAGTAGACGAAGAGGGTATTTTTAAGATTCCAAAGATTTATACAGAGCTGTCCACTTCAGATGTTTTGATTATGGAGTATTTGGACGGCAAACCCTTCACTTCCATCAGAAATATTAAGGATGAAGAAGGGGAGCTTGAAGAAAAACTGGGCAAGTGTGTAAAGATGTTTACCCACACCATGCTTGTTGATGGCTTCTTTCATGCTGATTTGCACGGGGGTAACTTCTTTTTACTTAAAGACAAAAAGATTGGGCTAATTGACTTTGGTCTTGTAGGCACCCTTAGTAGGAAGAATAGAACAAACTTGGTTGCTATACTTTTTGCCCTTGTAACAAATAACTATGAGAACCTTGTTTATGAATTTCTGGACGTAGCAGATTATGACGTGATTCCTGATCATGAAGTGCTTCAAAGGGATATAAGAGATGCCTTAGCTCCTTATCTGGGTTTAAGTGTTCAGCAAATTGATATAACATCTATGACTCACTCAATTGTTTTAACTTTGAGCAAACATCAAATCTATCTGCCTAGAGAATGGTTCATAATCTTTAGAGCGTTGATGACACTTGATGGGGTAGGAAAGTCTATAAATATTGACCTTAATATTTTTGAAATCCTCGATGAACAAATTAAAGATGTGATGAAGGACTTGGTATCAAAGGAGTCCCTAATGGAGGATGCTCTGTGGATTGGAAGGGATGCTGTGAACAGTGCGCGAATCATTCCAAGACATCTTAGGTGGCTATTAAAAGAATTTGCCCGAAAGAAATATATCTTAGACATAAAGCTCAATGGCATTCAAAAAGAAATTAAGCTTATTTCTAATGGAATCTATTTTTTAGGGATGATGATCTTTGCTGCTACATTAGTTTTCTCTGGCGTATTTCTTTTAAAGGAAAGCGACTATCAAAAACTATCAAATATTCCCGCAATTGTTTATATCCTATGGGCATTGGCCGGAGCGACAATAATTCAGGCAAGCGTATTCTTTAGACAAAAATAAACTATATACTATCAAGTCCACTTATATATATCGGAGATAAGTCTTTTAGCTCTTCAAATCTATTGGGGCCAAGAACTCCTTGAAGAAACTCCTCTGTATCCAACTCATAACTGTTTGCTTGAAACTTGAAGCTGATATTTTCTTTTATTGAAAAAACTTCTATTCTCTCGTTTGTAAGCAACCTAATTGCTCTTTTGAATTGTTGGTGCTGTCCAATTCTGGCGAGGCATCCAAATAAATCAATGCTGCTTTTGAGCTTTACTGGGGACCAAATTTTTCCAAATGTCCTCATTTCATCTAAATCTGAAAGGTGTGCAAATTCATGAATGACGCCTTGAAGATCTTGACCCTTATTAATAAAAAAGTAATTTGTTATTTCTTGATCGCTAGCTTTGATAAAGAGATTAGAACTTTTTATATCTGCGAGTATTCGCCAATCCTCTAGAGTACGTCTCAGGCGAAAATCATTAGAGTTTTGGTAAAGTTGTTGAATACATTCAAGTTCGTGATCCGAAAGCTTGGCAAGAGTGGTTTCGTAGAAACTAGAAAACCCTGAAGTCTTGGATACTTCATATAAATCGATGCATGGGAAAAATCCAAGCTTCTTATACATCTGAACCTTATCGCTCCACAAAATTTGTAAAGCAACATCACTGTATTGTTTGAGAATATGATTAAGAATCGTGAAACTATAACCCTTGCCTCTATGAGACTCGTCCACGGCCACTCCACCAACTAATAAAACATTTATGTCTGCATTGCCAACGGCTAACTTTCTAACCATACAGCCGCTATGAGCAATTACTTGATCTTGTTCTGATATTAAAATCCAGCAATTCTCTAGGTTTCGCTTTTCTACAAGTGGAAAAAAATCTTCTTGAAAACTGTTTTGTGATGAGTATTGAAAGCAGCGCTCTATTAAGTCGATAGTGTCCGTAAATTTGTCGGGACGTGTAGCCAAATTAGTCAGTTCCAAAGGTGCTCCTTCTAATACTTTGCTAAATTTTAAGACATATTTTGGGAGGAGGCAAATTTTGCCGTAGCCTAAGTGTTTGATTTTATAGTGATTTTTCCGTTTTTATGCTGTGGGTGAAAATTGTCTAATTATTTTACGATTTTTCTAAAGGCTTAGGGAGTTTTGACGAAAAGCTTAGTGACGGTTAATTCAACGGAATTTTCGTCGCCACTGCCACGGAAGGCAATGGGTCCCGTATCAAGGAGGATTAATATGGGTTTACGTATTAACACCAATGTTTCGTCTCTAAATGCGCAAAGGAACTTGCACAAAACGAGACTTGGAATGCAGAAGACTTTGGAACAATTGTCTTCAGGTCAAAGAATTAACCGAGCTGGCGATGACGCTGCAGGTTTAGCAATCTCAGAAAACTTAAAAGCACAAATTAGAGGTTTAGGTCAAGCTGAAAGAAACGCAGCTGACGGTATCTCTCTAGTTCAAATCGCGGAAGGCGGGCTTACAGAAGTTTCAAACATCCTTATTAGACTTAGAGAGCTTGCGGTACAAGCAGCTTCAGACACCATCGGTTCAACAGAAAGAAAATTCTTAAACGTTGAATTTGAGCAATTGGTATCTGAAATGGATCGTATTGCAAATTCTACAGAATTTAACCGAGTTCCACTTCTAAACGGAACTGGAGCTGTATTTGATATTCAAATTGGAACAAGAAACGATCCTTTAAGTGACAGACTTACATTTGACGCTTCCAGCGCGGATGTAAATGTTGCAGCTCTAGGACTGAACTTGGCATCAGTTGCAGACAAAATCTCTGCACAGAACTCACTATCGGCCATCGATCAAGCAATTGTTTCGGTTTCCGGCATTAGAGCTGACTTTGGTGCACTTCAAAACAGACTTCAATCTACGGTTAACAACATTCAAATTAGTGTTGAAAACCTAAGTGCCGCAAACTCCCGTGTTAGAGACACAGATGTGGCAAGTGCAACTGCTGAGTTGACTAAAAACAATATCTTGATGCAGGCGGGGACTTCCGTTCTAGCTCAAGCGAACCAGTCAACAACAAGTGCGTTGAACCTGATTCAAGCGGCAGCAAGCTAATAGCCTAAGGGCCTAGCTCGCTACCAAAAAATGATGTAAAAAATCCTGCAACCGTTAATGATTTAATTAACGACTTACGTGGAAATGTGTGACGTCGTAAGTGGTTTAGCAAAGTTGGCATGTAAACAAATAGAGTCAACTAATAACAACTTAAGAGCATGATGCTCGAATTTTTAAACAGGAGGTTTATATGTATAACGACGGAGCTTAATTATGGGATTAAGAGTAAATACAAACGTGGCGAGTCTTTCGGCTCAAAGAGCACTAGGCAAAACCACAAGAGATTTAAATAGTAACTTGAGAAAATTGTCTTCTGGATCGAGAATAACTCGAGCAGCAGACGACGCCGCAGGATTGGCGATTAGTGAGAAATTAAAATCGCAAATCCGAAGCATA
>Ga0208203_1001194_pt1 | contig 10568 bp, 7 predicted proteins | sample DeeseametaMP2914_FD_184167 | JGI IMG/M metagenome (GOLD analysis project Ga0208203, IMG submission 184167) | Marine microbial communities from the Deep Atlantic Ocean - MP2914 (SPAdes) | ecosystem: Environmental > Aquatic > Marine > Oceanic | place: West of Santa Cruz de la Palma, Atlantic Ocean...
GAGAAGGGTGCGCGCTTTAAGCGGTAATATTTTTCTTCTCTATCGGACTGAGGGTTTTACATGGCAGCAGTTAAGAGAAAAATTACCTTATTATTATGATCAAGATAAGATGAAAACCTGGAATGGAGACTGGGATTTTTATAACAGTCTAAGCGAAAAAGAACAGCTCTCTATCCGAAGATGTCATAGAGTCTTGACGATTGTTGATATGCTTGTTCTTTTCTCATCAAAATTTAGTTATAAACTGATGAAAAAGCTCACTATGATTGACCGAATGATTCATTAAGAAGGCCTAATTCTTTCCAAAAACCCTAAACTTCTCAGCTCATATTCCGCAAAGGGAAAGGTAGATATTTTACACTCGAGAGAAAGGGAGTCATAAGGATGACAGCTGAAAAGAAAAAGGATGATGTCCAATTAGATGAAAAGTCGATTTTAACGGCAATCAATGGCAATTATGCGGTTATTGAATTCTATCCAGATGGGACGATTATTCATGCGAATGATGCCTTCCTTCAGGGAATGGGATATAAAATCTCGGAGATTCAAAACAAACATCACCGTATGTTCTGCGAGCCAGAGTATGCTGAGTCTTTTGAATACAAAAAGTTTTGGAAAGATCTTGCTGAAGGTGAGACTAAGTCAGGCTCTTTTCAGCGCTTTAAGTCTGATGGAAGTGAAATTTGGCTAACCGCTTCTTATACACCGATTGAAAATCCTGAAACAGGAAAAGTAGAGAAGGTGATTAAATTTGCTCAGGATCACACCGAGCAAATTCTCAAGGCCCAAGATTCAGCGGGAAAACTAGCCGCCATCAGTAAATCACAGGCCGTCATTGAATTTGAGCTTGATGGAACAATCCTTTGGGCCAATGATAATTTCTGTGCAGCGACAGGTTACAGCCTTGAAGAGATTAAAGGTAAGCATCACAGAATCTTCTGTGAGCCCGAATATGCAAATTCTCCAGAGTATCGTCAGTTTTGGCAGAAACTAGGTCGAGGTGAATTTGATTCAGGTGAATATAAGCGTATCACAAGCAGTGGTGAGGATCTTTGGATCAATGCTTCTTACAACCCCATCATGGACCCCCATGGGAGACCTTTTAAGGTTGTGAAGTTTGCTTCAGATATTACGGAACAAAAAATGCGTAATGCTAATTTTGAAGGGATCATCAATGCTGTTGATAAGTCTCAAGCTGTAATTGAGTTTAACCTTGATGGAACAGTCATTACGGCCAATGAAAACTTCTGTGCAACGGTAGGCTATAGTCTTGATGAAATTAAGGGCAAGCACCACAGAATTTTTTGTGATCCTGCTTACACCAGCACTTCGGAGTACGAAGCTTTTTGGAAGCAACTTAACCAAGGAACTTTCGACACTGGTGAATACAAGCGCTTTGCTAAAAATGGCGATCCCGTGTGGATCAACGCCTCTTACAATCCCATTCGTGATGTAGATGGGAATGTTTATAAAGTTGTAAAATTCGCGACTGACCTTACAAAAGAAAAGCTAGCCTATGAAAATCTAGTCAACTCATTTGATGAAGCCACTCAAAGCCTTCTTGAGTCCTCTTCCTCTCTTTCAACGACTGCAGAGCAACTCAAGATGAATGCCGAGGGGACCCTTGAAAAATCAAGAGATGCAACTCTCGCCATTGAAACAGTTAATCAAGGTGTGATGACAGTTGGTTCAAGCACTGAGGAGATGAACTCTTCTATTAAGGAAATTTCTTCTTCTGCACTTGAAGCCTCAACTCAGTCAAACGAAGCAAAGACGAAGTCAGAGCGAACTAATGAGATTATGGCCGAACTTGATCAGTCATCTGATCAAATTGGTGCTGTGATTAAAATGATTAGCTCAATTGCTCAGCAAACCAATCTTCTTGCTCTGAACGCGACGATTGAAGCCGCAAGGGCAGGGGAAGCAGGTAAGGGCTTCGCAGTTGTGGCCAACGAAGTAAAGGAGCTGGCCAAGCAAACAGCGAAAGCAACTGACGATATCGCCTCTCAGGTTTCTAGTGTTCAAGACTCAACCAAGAATTCTGTGACAGCGATTTCTGAGATTAGCCAGATCATTGATAAGCTAAACTCAATTGCTAGCTCCACGGCAGCTGCAGTTGAGGAGCAATCGGCCACAACAAGTGAAGTGTCACGAGTTGTCTCTGAAGCGACGAAAGGAGTTGATGACATTATGTCTTTGATTTCAAACGTTAATGCTGCTGCTCAAGAGAGTTCGACAGGAGCAAATGAAACTCTTAAGTCGGCTAATGAGCTAAGAGAGCTATCAATGAGTCTTAAAGAGCTCGTTGAAAAAGCAAGAAAGTAATTTAGAGAAGGAAGCCCATCGTTGATGGGCTTTTTTTTTATTTACAGCCACCCGTTTCATACCAACCTTGTTTCTTGTCGAGGTAATCTTTCTTCGTTTGAGTTTGGCGCTTTATACAATTTGCTTTCTTCTTTGATTCTGCCGCTGCGTTTTGAAGCTTCTGACCAACTCTTTCCCATGCCGCTTTTCCCTCTGCTTTGACACGTGCTCGATCATACTCCCTTGCTTCTCTTTTTTTTCGAAACATTTCTTCCTTGTTCTTACGGTCTTCAGCTGCGAGCTCTTGTCTTATGCGCGTACGTTCCATAGCGTCCTGTGCTTTTTTATTTCTCGCAAAGTTAACATGTTGACCAATATTCTTTGTCTTATCCTCAAAGTAAGCGATCAGTTCAGCTTCAGTTTCAAAGTCTTTTATATCCTGACCTGATTTGTTGTTGTATGTGCTGAGATAGCTATACTTGTTATCTTTAGTTTTAAAGTAAGGAGTTTTGACATTAATAATAGTACCTTCTCTATTCACACTCTTTCTTTGAAACCATTTGAGTTCTGTATAAACCGGGCTTTTTCGATATCCCTTTGGAGGATTGTTTGATGTATCAGCAAATACTCGTTTAAAATCAGACCAATTCTTAAAAGTGTTCTTAGAAACGTAGTTTTTTAAAACCTTTTGACTTTCCTTATCTTGGTAAACAAGAAGGACGTAGTGGAAACTAGGATACTTGTGATTCTGATTAAAGAGATCATGATAGGATTTATGTTCAAGCCATTCGAAATTCTTGAGAAGTCCTATTCCTTGAATATGCTTTGGTCTTTTTAAGAAACCTCCTCCTCCTGAGAAATAGAGGATCGGCCAGTATAAATCTTGATCTAACTTTTCAAAAAAGACGTAGTTACCATGGCTAAGAAATATCTCTACACTTTCTAGAGGGTAGCGCTTACCAAGAAGTTCTCCCTTAGTATTAAAATGTTGAAAGTATTCCTTTCCTTGGTCAATGAATCTTCCAATAAGGACATCTTGAAACCACGCGCGATAAACCTTTCGGTAGAATTGCCCATACTCATTCTTTGTACTTAAGGGAGACAACCCTTTTACATTACTAATGATATTGCCCAAATCGTCATAGATATCAAGTGAATGGTCATGCTTGAGAGCAACTTCAATATTATTTGAAGTATCAAGATAAAGAGGAGGGTTAAAAAAAGCTTTAATATTTAAGTTTTTAAATTCTTTTTTACTCAGGTCCGTTAAAAAGAAATTGTCATCATCGTCTTGTACGACAATCTTGTCAGTGTTCTTAGAGAAAGTAGCAATATTCTTATATTTATTTGCAAGAACTTCCTCATTTTCTGGAAAGCTATAAAAGCCCCATTCCTTTTCACCTCTAATTCGACAAAAACGATACTTCTTTCCTTTAATTTCGGTTGGGCTTTTACAGCCGTACTTCTCATGAAAAGTGGCACAACTTGCCAGTAGAAAAGAGCAAAGCAGTAGTAGAACTTTCACGATTTCCCCCAATAATGATTATTTTTATTGAGTATATTTTGCCTTAGTTTTTGAGTAAATATGGTAAATTTGATCTAGTAGAGTGACTTGAGATCGGGGAAGAGCTTTTTAAAGTTGGTTCCTCGTCTCTTGTCATGTTCGCGAAAGAAAAGAGAGAAGTTCTTTCTTTCGGTCTTAAGTTGTTTCAACTGATTCTTATCCCAAGTGTTGACCTCTTCCATCCACTTTAAAATTCGCTCCAGTTTTAACACTTCCGCAGGTTTAATACCGTAGAGAGGGTCTTGGCGCTCCTTGGCCCAGGTGATGAGCTCGCGCATCTTCTTTTGGTAGCACTCGGGAAGAATTTGTACCGCCATAAAATTGGGATATTTAAGGTGAGGAGTGTCCAAGTAGATGTCACGACCCTTTTGGTGGAAACGCCTGCGAAGACTAATGATCCATTCGAGAAGGGGTTTGAAATTGTCGATGCTTAAGGCATTAAAGGTGCACATAAAGGCGAGTGACCCATTGGGAACTTCAAGAAGATAGGTTTCGACATAGCGTTGATACTGCTCAAAATTGAGACCGTTTCTAATATATTCCGCTTGCTCTCCCCATGTATCAACGGAAGTGTGAAGAATGAAGTGGCGCACTTTCTTATGATCAAGAAGACTTTTTGTCTTTTTTATAAAGCGATCAAAGTGAACTTGGGGGATACCAAGGTTGGAGTTGATGGAAAATTCAAGCTCCTCCATAGGATCAGCGTCGATCATATCGAAGGCCTTAAAAGTATCTTGTGAAAGAAGGGGTTCTCCACCTGTGATTCTAAAGAACATGAGATCTTTCTTAAGATCTGGCCACCACTTCCAAAAGGCCTCCACATAGGGATTGTCTTCATCTTTTAGGGGCATGAGACCTGCTGTCTTTAACCAAAGAGGTGAATGGTGTTTAACGGCACCACTTTGGGGATAGCCGCCAAATTTTTCAACCTCTTTTTGCCAAGCTGAGGAAAAAGTCGGTGAACAGTAGGCGCATTTAAAGTTACAGCCGGCGCTAAAGCTTACTTCGAGGTAACTCGGATTAATAGGGGTGTCCCAAGAGGAGGTTGAAACTTCATCAAAGAAAGGTTTTGTCCAGCAGTCCTGACCACGGTAGTGGCGGTCACTATAATGAGTTCCAGGTAGGTCCTCTATATCCCAACAAGCACTACAACCTTTTGGCCTCTTTCCCTCAAGCATCATCTTTCTCTGCTTCATTTTCTCTTGAGTATTATGAAGAGCATTTACATTCTTCTTCACTTCCTTAAGAGGAATTTTATGGGTGGGAGGGAGGTGACAGGAATGCGTGCGTCCAAGATGGAGGTGGATTGTGGTGTTCATCCACTTTGCCATACAGAAGCTTGGGGAGACGCTATTGAGCATCTCCTTGGCCTCTTCAATTGAACTGGGGTCATTAAACACTGGGGACCTTTTTTTATTCTTGAGGAAGTTTCGCAACCATGGTGAGAATTGTCCCAAGGGCTACGATTTCATTTTCTTCGTCGGTGACTTCTACTTGCCACTTCACGACACCACGAGGTGTTTCACCCTCACGATCTTCCTGATTAATCTTTTCTTTACATGTTAAGCGAACTTGGATGGTTGCGCCAACATAGACAGGCTTCGTAAAGCGCAGTTCATCAACTCCGTAATTGGCGAGAACTGGACCTTTACCGGGGTCAACAAAGAGACCGGCCGCTGCACTGATAATAAAGTAACCGTGGGCCACCCGTCTTTCAAAGAAAGTTCCCTCAAAGCTTGTGTCATCAGTGTGAGCGTAGAAGTGATCCCATGAAACATTAGCGAAGTTAACGATATCAGCTTCCGTTACAGTTCTTTTGTGAGTTGTTAAGGTCTGACCAATTTCAAGTTCTTCAAAATGATAGCGAAAGGGATGCTTGTCACTTTCAGGGCGAGCACCACCGGGTTGGTAAACGCCTGTTACCTTACCAAGAGTGGTGGGGTGTCCCTGAATTGCGGTTCGTTGCATGTAGTGAAAAACTCCACGCAGGCCACCCATTTCTTCTCCACCACCAGCGCGACCAGGACCGCCGTGAACGAGTTGAGGAAGAGGGGAGCCATGACCTGTGGCCTCTTTGGCACAGTCACGATCAAGAAAGTAGAGGCGACCATGATGAGAACCGGCACCAATAGCAACCGTGCGCGCGAAGGCGGGGTCATGAGTGACTACTGATCCTACGAGAGAGCCTTCGCCTTTATTGGCTAAGTTGATCGCCTCTTGTGCATCTTTATAAGGGATGAGAGTAGAGACTGGACCGAAAGCTTCAAGCGAGTGAACATCAGCATTGAAGGCATCTTTGCTGAGAAGAAGTGTGGGCGCAATGAAAGCACCCTTTTCTTTATCACCACCTTCGAGAGCGAAATCTTTATTTTCATAGAGAAGCTCACAAGACTCTTTAAGCTGAGCAATCTTTTGAAGCACCTCTTCTCTTTGATCAAGAGAGGCAAGGGAGCCCATGCGGACATTTTCATTCTTTGGGTCACCAATCACAATCTTAGCAAGCCTTTCCTTGAGGGCTTCCGTGACGGCCTCGACTCTATTTTCAGGCACGATCGCACGGCGAATGGCCGTACACTTTTGGCCTGTCTTGACTGTCATCTCTTTGGCCACTTCTTTAACGAAGAGATCAAACTCAGGAGTTCCTGGCTCGGCCTTTGGTCCTAGAATAGAACAGTTAAGAGAGTCCGCTTCCATATTAAAGGGCACGGCCTTTTCAATAATTCTCTTATTACTTTTGAGCATCATTCCCGTGGAAGCACTTCCTGTGAAGGTGACAACGTCTTGGGACTCCACATGATTGAGAAGCTCGCGTGCACTACCGCAAATGAGCTGAAGAGAGCCCTCAGGCAGAATTCCTGAAGCGATAATTTCTTTGACAACGGCCTCTGTAAGATAAGATGTTGCCGTAGCCGGTTTTACGACTGCTGGCACTCCTGCAATGAGGTTTACCGCAATCTTTTCAAGCATACCCCAAACGGGAAAGTTAAAGGCGTTGATGTGAACGGCAACCCCTTTTTTAGAGGTGTAAATATGGTGACCAATGAAGGAGCCGTTCTTTGAGAGAATCTCGGCCTTACCGTCGGTATAGATGATATCGTCTGGCATTTCTCGACGTCCTTTGGAGGCCATCGCAAAGAGGTTGCCAATTCCCCCTTCAATATCAATCCAAGAGTCTATTTTTGTAGCGCCTGTACGGTAGCTGATTTCATAGAAGGACTTCTTCTTTTCCATAAGGTGAAGAGCGAGGGCCTTAAGCGCGCGGCCTCTCTCATGAAAGGTCATCTTCTGAAGTTTTTGAGCCCCTGTTTGGCGGGCATAAGCAAGGACCTCTCCAAAGTCGAGTCCATCACTTGAAGCATGACCGATAATATCACCATAAACGGCGTCATAAAGAGGAGCGCCTTCTCCCTTTCCTTCAATCCATTGTCCTTGGCAGTAGTTCATTAACTTCATAGGTCCTCTCTTGTGTATAAATTTGCGTGCCTCATTCTAGGACGTCTGCCCTCGACAGTCTAATAAAGAGGGGGATATGCTAGCTGCATGGCAAAACCAAAGGAATCTGTTGAACTCAAGGAAGGTTACTACCTTGATAACTTTGAGCGCCTTCTTGCGCATGTGTTTGAGGTCTATTCAGACCTTCTTCCTAAGCGTTATCACAAGTTTAATGACGATTTTGCGGCGCTCAGTGAGAATGCAAAGCGTCTCTTTGTGCGTTTATCCATGCGCACAAAGTCGTTCTATCGCGCCCAAAAACTCAATTATCAAGAGATTAAATGGCAAGAAGCGGTGAGAGAACTCGAAGAGGCCTCTCTTCTAGAAGTGAACCCCCTCATTGAATGGCCCGGGATTTTAGACCCATTCACAGTGAGTGAATTAAAAGAGTTTTATAAAGAGCTAACGGGGAAGCGGGCCCCAAAAGGCAAGAGAGAAGATCTATTGCAGGCCTTCACTATGCTCTTTGAAGAAAGGGAGCAGGAGTGCTACGAGCTTCTCTTTAAGCACGATACTTTACTTTGGCCTCTCTTTAGTGAGGAATGGGAAATCTTAAAACTCCTCTTCTTTGGTTCGCGCTTTCAAGACATGGAACAATTTATTCTAGAAGATCTTGGAGTCATGCGCTTTGAACCTATCGTCATCGATAAGGAAAATCGTCTCTACCACAACTGGAATGAAGTGAAGGTGAGTTATCTTTGGAGTAACTTGCACGCTGAGTTGTGGGAGGCCTGTGCTCTTAAAGAAAGGGAAGAGGCGACGCTCCTTTTTAATGAGATCAAGAAGTTGAAATTTAAGAGCTCACCTTTAAAAAGACGCTACAGCCGCTCGGCCAATCTCTATGGCAAGTTATTAGAAAGTCTAGGAGAAGCAGAGGAAGCTAAGAAAATATATGCGACTTCCCTCCTTGAGCCGGCACGGGAGCGTTTAGCGCGCCTTCTTCTTAAAGAGGATAAAGCAAAAGAAGCGCTTCGGTTGTGTGAGGATATTTTAGAGACACCTCAAAGTGAGAGTGAGCGCTACTTTGCGCGCTTTTTTAGAGAGAAAGTAAAGAAGGCCTTAGGCCTTGATTATGAAAAGTTAAAAAGACTCAAACTTCCCCCTGAAAGTCCTGTTGCTGTCACATGGGAGCGTGGAAAGAGGGTGGAAGAGCAGGTGCTTAGTCACCTTATGAAGGAGCAAGGTTTTCGTGGTTTCTACTGTGAGAACTTTTACTTTTCAACTCTTTCAGCTCTTCTCTTTTGGCGCGAGTACTGGAAGAGTGCCCCCGGAGTTTTCTATCATCCCTTTGAACAAGCTCCTCGCGATCTTAAAAGTGGGGGCTTTTTCATAAGGATGGAAGAAGAACTTAATGAGCGCGCTGATTATTGGCGCTCTCTCTCAAAGAAAGAGCTGATCAAAGAGGTCCTTAGTCTCTATGACGTAAAGAAAGGGGTGGCCTGTCGTTTGTGCCACTGGAAGAGGGTGGAGAAGAGTGCCTTAAAGCTCCTTCTCAATCACATGCCTCTTGAAGACCTCTTAAAGATTACTTTGCAGATCCTCAAAGATCCTCGCCAGTATCAAAGTGGTTTCCCTGACCTCTTTCTCGTCGACTCCAATGGCGGCTTCTTTCTTGGTGAAGTGAAGTCACCTAATGACTCCATTCAAGTCTCGCAAAAACGCTGGATCGACCTCTTCCTCAAGTGGTCCCTCCCTTTTGCCATTCTTCGCACCAAATAGTGCCAGGTTGAGTTTGGTAGTTCCTTTCTTAGTGAGAAAGAATTCTGATCGCAGCTCTGTAGTCATCAACTGAATTTTGCATAAGATCCTCCTCAGGTTCTTGTGATTTTCCTTGTTCTTTTTATCGCACTTATTGATACAATTATTAAGAACTGTTATTAAGGTATTAAAATATGATACTTTTATAGGGGAAGGGTATTGGCTAAGCGCACAACATATCAAGAAATGGCCGAGGGTCTTAAGACTATTCTCAAAAGAAGAAAGATCTCCTACAAAGAAGTTGCCGATCACTTAGGCCTCGCTGAGAGTTCGATAAAGAGGCTCTTAAATGCCAACGATGGTCAATTTTCTAAGATTGAAAAACTTTGTGAGTGGTTGGGGCTTTCTTTTTCGGACCTTCTTGAAATTCATGAAAATAAGAATGAGCAGAGTTATATCCTCACCACTGAGCAAGAGGCCCTCTTTAAGCGTTACCCAGGAGCGTTGCAGTTCTACCTAGAGCTCACAGAGTACGAACTGAGTGTGGAGGAAATAAAGGAGAGTTACCTTCTCAGCGAAGCAAGTGTGACGTTCTACCTTAGTCAATTAGAGCGAGTTGGTCTGATTGAAGTTCATGCTCATAATAATGTGAAGAATAAAATTCACTCAGAAGTTTCTCTCTCCCCAAGTGGAGAACTTGCCAAAACTCTTCTTAAGTCTTCGATGGAGAGCATCTATCAAGTGACGATAAAAATGATGGAGGAAGAAAAGAAGCAAAAGCGAGGCACGGTGAGCACAGGAGAACTTCTCTTTTCTCAAACAAGTGCCGCTGAACTTTATCGCGAGTACGAGCTCTTCAATGAAAAACTCTCTAAGGTGAGTGCTCGCGACAGTCGCCTCTATCCTAAAAAAGAGCTTATCCCATACACTTATTTTAATGCTTTTATTCCCCACCGAGTCTTTAAAGTCAGAATTCCTAATATTAGTTAAGACTTTTTGTGGAGGATAGAAAGGTAAAATGGTCCCATTCCCCCCTTGTCGGGAAGAAAGAGAGTGCCGTACTCACTGGCCTCTCCACAGTTGAGATCACTTGGAAAGTGGGGAGTCAGGACTTCCACGCTTTCACCAAACTTCTTAATTAACTTTTTGACGACGCCATCATTTTCCATTGGGCTTAAACTACAAGTGGAATAAACAAGGCGACCGCCAGTTTCAAGGACTAGCCACGCTGAGGCCAACATACTCCACTGAAGGGTAGCAAGCCTCTTCGTGCGTCCTATGCGCCATTCCTTAAGATGCTCCGGGCTTTCCAGAACGTGGCGCTCACTTGAGCAAGGAGCATCAAGGAGGATTTTATTATAGGCCTCCTTTTCATGGAGGCACCAAGCGCTGGCATCAAAACCCGTTACCCTGACACTCTCTTGGAAAAAGGACTCGGGGAGGGAGCGTTTTAAGACGGAGTGGAGGCGAAAGCGGCGGTTTTCCGATTTGTCATTGGCGGTGAGTGATC
>Ga0208203_1001207_pt1 | contig 10471 bp, 10 predicted proteins | sample DeeseametaMP2914_FD_184167 | JGI IMG/M metagenome (GOLD analysis project Ga0208203, IMG submission 184167) | Marine microbial communities from the Deep Atlantic Ocean - MP2914 (SPAdes) | ecosystem: Environmental > Aquatic > Marine > Oceanic | place: West of Santa Cruz de la Palma, Atlantic Ocean...
GTGATCACTGTGCTTCTGCTGCTATTCAAGCGACCGTTATTTGAGGTGATGAACGCTTCGCCAGATCTTTTGCCGTTGATCGACTCCTACATGACCCCCTTTGCGTTCGGCTTTCCTATGCTGCTGATCAATATGGGTGGCAACGGCGCTCTGCGTGCTCAGGGCATGGCGGGGAAGGCCTCTTTGATTTTGATGATGATGGCTCTGGTTAACCTGATACTCGATCCCATCCTGATTGCTGGTGTTGGCAGTTTCGAAGGCTTCGGCATCAAAGGGGCGGCTTATGCCACCGTGGCGGGCTGGACTCTGGCGTCGATTCTGGCACTGGTGCTGATTGCGCGAAGCCCTGTCGGCCTGAACTTCTCACGCCTTAAAGAGGCGCACCCGGGAGAGGATATTCGTGCTCTGCTGAGAGTGGGCGCCCCTGCGGCGGTATCTAATTCAGTGAACCCTGTTGGCTTATCTATTATGACGGCATTACTGGCGAAGTACGGCGATGCCGCCGTTGCCGGTTTCGGTGCAGGTGGGCGCTTGCAGGCGCTTGCCGTCGTGCCTTTGTTGGCGCTCTCGAGTTCGATTGGCGGAATCGTTGGTCAGAACTGGGGGGCGGGCTATGGCGACCGGGCTCGCCGGGCGTTGTGGATGGCGATTGGCTTCTGTGTGGTTTACAGCCTGACGGCAGGCGCTTTGTTAGTGGCCTGGCGTGAGTCTCTGGCGTCTGTGTTTACTGACAGCCCAGCAGTGATCGATGCTATTTCAACGTATCTGATCATCTCTGTCTGGGGATACGCCGGGTTTGGTGCCCTGATCGTTGTGAATGGTGCGTTTAACGCAATTGATCGTGCTTACTGGGCGCTGGGGCAATCGGTCGTTCGTGTTGCTCTGATTATGGTGCCTGTGGCGATTGGCTTGAGCCTGGTGCTTGAGTCGCGCTCGATTTATGCCGCGGAGCTTATTGCAAACCTGGTTGGTGGCTTAGTGGCTATCATCCTTGGTCGTGTGTTACTGGATGATCGTTGGTTAAGAAAATAGTATCTAACAACTGTTAGTTAATCGGACTTCGTTTTGAGTCAGCTCGCGAAATTGCCCGCTTTCCAACGTACTATCAAGTTCAATATTACCGATACGAATCCGGTGTAATTTTAAAACCGGGTTCCGAAAGCGTCCGAACATACGCTTGATCTGGTGGTACTTTCCTTCCATCAGGGTCACTCTGGCCGAGTAAGTATCAATAATCTCTAACTGAGCTGGCTTGGTAGTAATGCCCTCATAGGGGAAGAACATACCGTCACGGAACGCCTTGATGTAGTCATCATTGATCGGTTTCTCAACCGTCACCTGATAAACCTTAGAAATATTTTTATCCGGAGCGGTCATTTTTTTAGACCACTCGCCATCGTTGGTCAGTAAGAGCAGCCCGGTGGAACTGCGATCTAACCGGCCGGCAATATGCAGATCTTTAACGGTACTGTCAGAAGCGCCCGAAGCGCGGAGAAGATCAATGACGGTTGTGTGTGCTTCATCGGTCGTGGCACTGACGACGCCGGCGGGTTTATGCAACAGATAATAGCGCCGCATGTTGCGCTGCAGCGTTTTGCTATCCAGGGTGATGTGCGAAAAATAATCGACCAGCAATCCAGCATCGCAAGCGAAGTCGCCATCAACCGTGATACGGCGAGCGGCAACAAGCTTACGAACATCCCCGCGTGGGATCTGCGACGACGCACTGATAAAACGGTCGAGACGCTGGCGAGCGTTCGCCACGATCAGCGATTTTTCCAGATGTTGGCGACCGCCTTATCGTTGCCCAGAAAACCAACAATTAAACATACAAGACCGATCAGTCCGAAAATGATGGCCGGGAATGCGCCGCCCGCCTGACCAGCCTGAACAGCAACCCAACCGCCTGCACCCGACAGCACGAGAAACAAACTTCCTACGGCAATCAGAATGGTTCGGTGAGATTCTTTATAAACGTATTCATCTTCGCTGTTTTCAAAAATATTCAGGATCGGAGCAAAGAGTTTTCTTAGAGCGTTTTTCATAGCAAATACTTTTTTATTGAGGCTTTTTACATCACCAGCGGTAAAAGAACCGCGTGCAAGGTCGCAGTCAGAGTCATCGCCATCGCGGAATAAGCCGCTTGCTGATTTCCCAGCTCAATCGCACGGCTGGTACCAATGGCATGAGCACATACGCCTAGCGTAAGCCCCATGGCTTTTGGGTCATCGAGTTTAACGGATTTAAGCAAAGGCGGAATCATTAATGCGCCGAACACGCCGGTAATGATGACAAACGCCGACGCCAGTGCGCCGACGCCACCCAATTGTTCACTGACCGTGACCGCCACAGGTGTGGTTACCGACTTGGTCGACATCGTGATTGTAATCGGATCATTGCCAATCCAGAAATGCGCCATCGCCACGGCGACGGCCACCGTGGTGCCGCTGCCGAGAGTAATAGCAAGAGAGATGCGCAACCACTCTTTCTTCATCACATGAATAAACTGATACAGGGGCACGGCCAGCATCACGACCACTGGCCCCAGCATCAGATGCAGGTACTGCCCACCTTCCATGTAGGTGTCGAAACTGATGCCGGTGACTTCAAGCACCACGGAAACGAGAATGATCCCCGTCAGAATCGGCGGCAGAAAGGCGGTATTACCTAACAGTCGATAGACATACTGGCCGACGGTAAATGCCGCAATGGTAAGCATCGCCCAGAACAATGGCATATGCAGGAGTTCATTCAGCATCGCGCTTCCTCCCGGCTTTCATAACTGCGGCACATACGATGGCGCCGGGTATGATACTCACTGCCATAATCACCAACAGCGCAACGCCGTTTTCTGCAAGAAGCTCCTTTTGGGTCACGATGCCCACACTCACAGGGATGATGAATAGCGGCAGCAGCGGTGATAGCGTCTTGCTGATCTGCGACAGTGATTCCGGCGCCCGCCCGCGAATTATCAGAAACACCAGCAACAACAGCATGCCGATGATAGAGCCGGGGACGGGGGAATCCAGTTGGGACTGGAGTAGGTTGCCAGCAACCAGAAAAAGCAGGAGTATCAGAAGGCCGGTCATGGAGAGCCTGTGCGTCGTGTGTCTGGCGAGTATTGTATCCTTGTGCGTTTGCTATAAGAAGCGGCTAGCCAGGAGACTTAAGTCGCGCGAGCTCTACTGGTCTTAATCTACTCAACCGGGTCGATACATTCGTTTCTCTCAGGATCAAAGCGACAGCGAATCTTACGGGCAATACGTAACATGGCTGGGTGATAGTAGCCTTCATCGCGCATTTGGAGTCGCACCGTCTGTGCGACACTCTCAAACTTTTTCATCTCGTCTGTAGGTGTTTCAATCCAGAAATCATCGGGGACCAGATTCATTTCGTTGTCTACGCGCCCGGCGTAGTTGTCGAATTTCAGTAAGAAATCCTCGCGCAGTAGCTGAGCAAGCTCATCTGGGAATTGTTCGGCACGTCCGATGAGTTGCATGGTTGACTGAGATACCGGATTTCTGAGTACACCGGTTCCGGCTCCTGATTGCCCGCTGCCCATGACGAGGTAAGCAATCGCTGGAGATAGCATTGAAGCCACTTTGCTATCTGCGTAGGTCTGAACGTTGGCCATCATTCGGCCTTTAACCGGATCGGCACCATAGCGTAAAGCCAGCTCCTGCATGGGCGGCTCAATGGTTTGTATCGCGATACGCTTCTCATTCAGATCGGATAAGGATGTGTAAGACTTTTTCTCCATGAAGGCGTAATTACCACCAATGGTCGCAACCCCCATAACGGTGTATTTTCCGTCGGTCATATATTGATTCAAGCGAGGATTGATAAATACCTGCATGAGCAGTTGTAAATGCTTTCTTTCTGGTAATGCGCCGATGGCTTCAATCGTGCCGGAAAACTTATTAAAGTTTCTAGCGACTGCACCTCGTACCAATATAGCGTCACAGGTTTTTTCTGTTGTGAAATTATCGACGAGTTCATCTTCGTTATTAAAAATCGTGACGGTTAAATCTAAGCCGTAATGAATGGACCTTACTGCCTGATCTTCGACAGTGGCGGCGATTGGACCCATCTTTCCTAAAGGGTCCCAGATACAGAAGTTACGGTGCACCCGGCCATCAACCGTGCGATCGTGATACAGCTCTTTCAGGGCTTTTACGCGCTTTTCAAGCGGCATGACCTGACTCATGATGACCGATCTGAGGCGTGCCTCTTTTCTTTCTTTAGAGTCTCTGCCTGGTTTCGATTGATCAGAGGCCCAGGAAAAAGAAGTCAGTAACACGCTTAATAGTGCTATGGCAGTAATTAATACCTTCATAAATATTCCTTCGTTATTATTCTTATTATTTTCGGTTTTATGTGGCCATATTTATGAGTATTTATTGGTTCTTTTTTATGAGGCGTAATTTGCCAGGGCCGATTTTAAATAATACTGATTTCAGAGGCGTATAACAGAGGTTCAGATTAATGTGTCCTGGTTTGGTACATCAGCCTGAAGGACTGTCACAAATGTTCTATAAGCAGGGTATTAACAAAGAGGAGCGTATAGGCGAGGGCACCAGAGGGGCGACTGGTAGGCAGCCGCACCAAGGTCATTTAGCCAGAATACCTGGTTCTGGTTTACAGGCGCTTTATGGTTTCCAGTATGTGCGCATACTCTTCATGCTTATCCGGAAATTGCAGCATGCCTTGAAGAGCTTGAATCGTAGCTGCCATTTTGACGGTATTCATTGCGTTGGCGTGCTGGCTCTCGGCAATGGCTTGCAGTGAGCATACAAAGGCGTCCATGACTTCGCGCACGGCATGATTGAAACGGTCGGCTGAACCAAGATTGCATTCGAGCGCGAACTTAACGGCCTCTTCGATGGCTTTATTTAAGGTTTCTTTGATGGCCTGCTGCGTATCTTCTGATTGTGCTTTCAGGGTGTCAGCCTGTTGCTCTGCGATGTTCTCGATTTTCGGACTTTGGCTGTCTGCACTGGTAGCGTCGTGGTCGATAGCTTCGTGGGTCTGCTGAGGCTGGTCGCTCTCAGTGCGCTCGCCCCTTCCCCCATCTCCATTGTCTACCGCTTTCGCTGCTGCCGTATTGGCTTCTTCGAAGCGAACGGCTGCACTGGCAGTATCGATACTGTATAGCGTTGATATGCCTTGAGTCAGGGCTGCTTGGGCGGTGACTGCTGCCTGCTGTTGAGCCGTGGTGGCATTATGCGCTGCGTTTGAAAGCGCCTGAGCGGTCGCCTGATATAAATTCCCCATGGCCATTGCGGGTGCATCGGCGAGGACTTTTACGTTGCTTTGAGTGACAGAATCTGTGATCTGGTCGTTAACTGCGGTAGGGAAAGCCATGGGGTTAATCCTTTAAGTGTGATTCACCCCACAGTAATGCGATTCCTGATTCAAGGTGAAGTCAGAATGCGCCAGCCACCCGGAAGAATATGCCGTAGGTTGCGTAGAAGCTTTCAGAGCCGTACTCCGCTTCAACGCCCGGGCCTGTGTCATAGTCCGATTCAAAGGCGTAGGTGTTGAGGGTTCCTTACTTTGCAGCTCAGGTCTCAGACGCTTGTAGCTTCCTGCTCACGCACTGCAGGGGCTGCCTCAGACTCCATTGATGCCAGACTCCCCAGCTCTAGGTCGAATGCTTCAATAAAGCTTTCCATTTTGTCATCGGAAAATTCAGCCGAGGGGTATGACAGGTTTACATTAAACACGCCATCAATATTGCAGAGCGTCATAAACATGCCGAAGGTCGGAACTGTGGCGATAACATCTTTTACTTGTGCTTTTTCTCCGGCTTTGTTGAGAAAATCGAGACTACCGACCGTGGAGAAATGGATGGTCGGCACAGGAATCGTCCCTTTTCTTTTGCCTGCCAATATCCCACGGGAATAAAGCTTCTTGCCGATGAGCGTGAATGATTTATCAAGGAGCCATGGGAATGAGAGCTTTTTGTGCTTAAGCCTGTCGATCGCATTGGTGAGTTGGCTCTGCAGGTTTTCCATCATGTGCTGTGGGGATGCCATATCTTTGCGGTACGCCCTGAGTATGGAAGTAGTAACGTAATTTCCAAATACAGGTGCGTCTTTATCGAAGTAAGGGCGCAGATCGTAAGAGAGGCGGATGGATACAGTATCGCCGTGTTCTTCGCCGTATCGTTCAAAGAAACTTCGTGCAAGCGCAGTCAGGAAGTAAATATTAAGGCTGTAGCCCATTGATTTAGCTTTCGGCTTCAGGTCGGCCAGTTCGTTCTGAAGGTAGCGGTGCTTCATAGAAACTGAGCCGATAAAGTCCGTTGTTGTTTCTGCCGGGCTGATGATTTTGTCCTGAGCCGTTTTCTTATTTTCGACTGAGAGTAATTTCCAGGACTTAAATACTTGTAGCGGTGCAGTGATGTAGGGTTTCTGGAATACGCCTGGCACCATTGAAGGGTCTTCAAGGGGTTGCGCTACGGTTTCTTTGCCATTCAGGTGCGCCATTAATGACGAGACCATATTAATCCAGCCAACACCGTCGCAGGTCATATGGTGAACTGATATCAGCAGGATGCTTTCTTCGGGCAAGAAGCGGATTTTAATCGGCAGAGCTTGCTGAAGAGTGAATGACTCGTTGAGAAACTCATTCTGGTAATCCTTGAAAGCCTGTGAATCAAAAGGAAGGTCTCTCTTTATCTTGAAGGCGTCATCGAATAAAGCGTTGATATGAATTTCATCAGAGATAACCTTCAGACGCTGCGAGAAAAGTGTCGGTTCTACAATTGTTCTGAGTTTCGGATAGAGATCCATTATGTGCCTGAAGGCGGATCGGATTTCCTCCTCAGAGTGCACCGTCGCAAGCCTCAGCGTAATCATCTGTGAGACGGAGGGTGCAAGGTCCTCGACGACCAGATAGAGAAATTCAGATTTGTTCAGCTTGAGGTATTTGCTGTCGGTTTGCATGATCAAACTCCTTTTGGTGACGTGCACCCCTGATCGTCTTGCCAGGCACTGCATGCGCTTTGGAATCGGTGAGAGATTTTTTCTTTAACAATACTGCGGTTTAAAGAGGCTTGCTACCGTAACGAATGGCTTGTGCTGCTGATGTCTGTCGATTGGCGTGAATAGGCCAGCTAAGGAAAGCGAGACGGGTACTGCGTGGAGTTACTATTGAAAATCACCTACTCAGAGAGAGTAAGTGGTGCGGAAGGAGAGACTCGAACTCTCACACCTTACGGCACCAGAACCTAAATCTGGCGTGTCTACCAATTTCACCACTTCCGCAAAGAAGAGGTGGCGATTCTACTGATTATTGCGGTTATTGCAAGCCTATCTTGGCGCGTTCTGGTGTCTGCGGTATCGTACGGACATCTGACAACAGGAAGTTCTCTATGAACCCCAGTGATGCTCGCCTGAATACCAACATCCTCCTGGCCGCCGCTGCCTTTGTGATTGTCATTGCTGGGGTTAAAAGTGCTGCCAGTATTCTGATTCCGTTTCTGTTGTCGATCTTCATCGCCATTCTGAGTGCGCCGGTGATGCGATGGTTAACCCGTCACCGGGTGCCAGAGATTGTTGCGGTGTTGCTGATTCTGGTCGGCTTCCTGTTGTTCGGTACCATTCTGGCAACGTTTGTGGGTCGGACTATTAATGCGTTTTATCAGGACATGCCACTGTACGAGAGTAAGTTGCAGGCCCTGGTTGATCAGTCGGTGGCCTGGCTGCAGGCCAATGGCGTGGATGTATCGGATAACGTTCTGCGAGAATATGTTAATCCGGGCGCGGTTATGAAAATGGTCGCCAACGTATTTAATGGCCTTGGCGGCGTGTTGGCGAACACCTTTCTGATTCTCTTTACTGTGATTTTTATCCTGCTGGAGGCCGCTGGCTTCCCGGCAAAACTGAGAAAAGCACTGGGCGATCACACTCAGGCAGTTCAGCACTTTGCCCGCTTCTCTCAGTTGGTGCAGAAGTATCTGGTGATCAAAACGCTGGTGAGCTTAATGACGGGGGTCAGCATTGGTATTGCGCTTTGGATTATCGGTGTTGATTACGCGGCGATGTGGGCGTTGGTTGCGTTTCTTCTGAACTACATTCCAAATATCGGCTCTATTATTGCGGCCGTACCTGCGGTGCTGGTGGCATTGATTCAGTTAAGTGTCGGCGAAGCGGCTTTGACAGCACTCGTGTACGTTATCGCGAATACCTTTTACGGCAACATCGTAGAGCCCAAAATGATGGGGCGGACACTGGGCTTGTCTACGCTGGTTGTGTTCCTGTCATTGGTGTTCTGGGGATGGGTGTTAGGCCCGGTAGGTATGCTGCTGTCTATTCCGCTGACCATGGTTGTGAAGATCGCCTTTGAGGTGAACGAGCGCACGCGCTGGGTAGCGACTTTACTCGACCAGTGACCTGTTGGTCAGAGGAGACGTCGGTCAGCGTAAATCGGTAAGCGTAAATAAGGGTAAAACCGTGTGGGCGCAGTGACAGCGCGGGGTTACTCTGAATGTAAAGATTAAGGGTAAGCTATGAAATCTGTACTGTTGATTGATGATGACGTTGAGCTCGGCGAACTGCTCAAAGAGTACCTTTCTATGGAAGGGTTCGAACTGACTGCAGTACACGATGGTGAGTCTGGCTTACAGCAGGCGCTGTCGGGTGATTACAGTCTGGTGTTGCTCGACGTCATGTTGCCAAAGAAAAATGGCTTCGAAGTGCTGCGTGAGCTTCGTCAGAAGTCTTCGATTCCCGTCATTATGTTGACCGCCCGTGGCGAAAGCGTGGACCGCGTTCTGGGTCTTGAGCACGGTGCTGATGACTATATTCCTAAGCCTTACCACCACCATGAGCTGATGGCGCGGATCAAAGCGCTGTTTCGTCGTATTGAAATGTCAGCGGAAGAGCCCGAGTCGACATCGACTGAATTGAAAGTCGGTGAGCTGGAACTGAACCCCGCTACCCGCACGGCCACGCGCAGTGGCGAAGAGCTGCCTCTGACAGGCGCTGAATTTGGTGTGCTGCAATGCCTGATGGAGAACGTCGGTGACCTTGTGGATAAAGACAGTCTGTCGATGGCTGCACTGGGCCGCCAGCTAATGGCTTATGACCGCTCGATTGATATGCACGTCAGTAACCTGCGTAAAAAACTTGGTAAGCGCGACGACGATTCTGACTGGATCAAGACCGTTCGTAGCCGCGGCTACATGCTGGTGCGGGTGTAAGGTCTGTTTTGTTAACTAGCTCTATGACTTTCTGGGTAGCGGTGAGCCGCTGATGGTGCGCTGGTACCGCTCTCTGTTTCTACGCATCTTCCTCTGGTTCTGGTTGATGGTGTTTTTTTCCATGACGGTGGCGATTGGTGTCATCGTCTGGTTGGAAGATGACTATTATCGCGAAGCCAATACGCAGGAAATCCGCCTGCTGCGCACCATTGTTGAAACCCAACGTCCGATTCTTGCTGAAGAGCGCCGCTTCTGGCGCCGTCTGCGGCCCGGCTGGAATCTCGTGATTACGCCGCTCGATAACATCAGTCAACTTCCGCATGATATTGAAGAGTTCGCTGACGAAGCCGCTGAGCGCTCACAGATCCTCTGGGGGCAAGACGACGGCTGGCAGATGATCGGTCCGGTGAGTCGCGGAAACTATCTCTACGTGGCTGTTGCTCGCAGCGGCTGGCAAGGCGTCCTTGAAGACGAAAATCGCTGGTTGATCCCGGTAACGGTCGTGCTGGTGGTGACGCTTATGTGTTCGTTACTGGCTTGGTCAATGACGCGTCCGGTACGACGTCTGCAAGGCGCGGTGAAGCGCCTCGCACAAGGTGACTTTGACATGTCGGCGCTCAGTAAAACGTATCGTCGCCATGATGAAATCGGCGCACTGACGCAGGAAGTGATTGATATGGCGGATGCGTTACAGCGTCTGCTGCATAGCCATCAACAGCTGCTGCGAGATGTTTCGCACGAACTGCGCTCGCCGCTGACCCGCTTACAGATCGCTCTGGCCATTGCCCGCAAGAAGGACGAAAACGGCGTTCTGGAGAGTGAGCATGACCGGATCGAACGTGCCGTTGGGCAGGTGGATAATCTGATCGGACAAATGCTGGATCTGGCGCGACTGCAACAACAAGATCAGGCCGAGCTGCTGCGCGAAGAAGACATAGTGCAGGAACGCCTGCAGGAATGGCTTGATGATGCAGAAATCGAGAGCAACGATCACAAGCTGAGCATTCGCTGCGACATTGATTCCGCACCTGTTAAAGCCAACTGGGACTGGCTTCTGGTTGAACGCGCTTTCGATAATATTCTGCGCAATGCGATCCGTTTTTCGCCTGAAGGTGCAGAGCTTGTTGTCCGTTGTCATGAACGCAACGGTGTAGTGGCTTTATCTGTGCGCGACTTCGGGCCGGGCGTTCCGGAAGAGGAGCTATCGCGAATCTTTGATGCATTTGCTCAGGTGGATTCGGCCCGTGATCACGCTTCAGGAGG
>Ga0208203_1001208_pt1 | contig 10466 bp, 12 predicted proteins | sample DeeseametaMP2914_FD_184167 | JGI IMG/M metagenome (GOLD analysis project Ga0208203, IMG submission 184167) | Marine microbial communities from the Deep Atlantic Ocean - MP2914 (SPAdes) | ecosystem: Environmental > Aquatic > Marine > Oceanic | place: West of Santa Cruz de la Palma, Atlantic Ocean...
GAGAGAAGCTGTCATAAATATAATCACTTGTTGCCCAAGACCGAGGTCAATGCCATAAGCTTGCGCAATAAAGATGGCTGCCACAGATTCGTATAGGGCTGTTCCATCCATATTTATTGTTGCCCCAAGAGGAAGAACAAATTTCGCCGTGTCTCTTCTGACTCCAAGATTCTCTTCAACCGCCGTCATTGTAATAGGAAGGGTCGCCGCAGAAGATGAAGTTGAAAAGGCCGTAAGAAGCGGAGCACTTACTCCCTTAAGAATGTGAAGAGGTGATTTCTTTAAGCGGGCCGAGGCCACAATAGTGAGAAAAACAGCATGCAAACTCAGACCAAGAACAACCGTAAGGATGTACTTACTGAGAGAAACAATCGCACTTGTCCCCGACTTTGCCATCACATCAAGCATGAGAACAAAGATCCCAATGGGAGCAAATTTCATAATTCCATGGGTAAGAAAGAGCGACATCTCTTCAAGGGAGGCCATAACATTAGTAATCGCTTGTGACTTCTCTTTTGTATAAAGAGCAACAATTCCCATAAAGATCGCAAAGACGATAATCTGCAGGATATTAGCTCCGGCCAAGGCCTCAGCTGGATTTGTAGGAATGGCATTAATCATCACGCCCAAAATGGTTTCATAGAGACCCTTTTGCTCACTGACTTTCGTCGCCATATCACCACTTAATTCTTGAAGACCAGCGGTCCCCAAATCAGCCCCAATTCCAGGATTAATAATATTCACCAAAATAAGACCAAAGAAAACGGCAATAACAGTCGTCGCAAAGTAATAGCCAACGGCCTTTCTCCCCATTGAGCCAAGGGCTTCGGGCGTTCCAAGATTGGTCATCGACATATAAATGGAAGAGAAAACGAGAGGAACAATCACCATCTTTAAAAGATTAATAAAGACCGTTCCAATCGGCTTAATATAATTTACGTAGTGGGCCTGGCCCGTTGAGTGAATAATTAAACCAATAATAAGTCCGCCCACCATGGCGTAACCAATTCTTTGTGCCTCTTTCTTCGATGCTTCCTGCATGAATTGCCCCTTTAACAACAGCGCTCTTTCTTTAAGTTAAAATACATTTAGAGTATTGTAACGAAATCAAGTTCTTAACGGTATGCAAAAGCCTTTTTTTCTCCCTTTCTTCTTAAAAACTCTTTTGTTCCTGACAATTGCTGTCGGAATGAACCCTGCTTTAAGCGAGGTAGAGCCTCCTAACTACAACTTTAGCCTCGATACACTTAAAGATTTTTACCCGGGTAAAACCCTCGGGGAAATTAAAACAAAGTACAAGAATGTGACGTTAGAATTTGATAAGGGTGCTTCAAAAATTTATAAGACCTATATCACTCATATCCGTTACAAATTTCCGATTTACTTTCGTATTTTTGAAGATAAAACCGTGAGCTTATTTGCACGCCTTCCTAGCTACTTTCTTCACGACGTTTTCCACCAGAGCTTAATCAATCGTTATCAAAAACAAGACGAATACAATAAAGTCGGAAACACTGCGGTTTATATCTGGAAGGACAAAGAGAACCTTAAACTCACCTACCAAGGTCAGTGCACGATAACTTGTTTTCCGATGTATCTGAGTGTCGAGATGGTAAAAGCTCCCGAAGGTTTTCCCGGAGAAACGGGAATTCTAGGAGAGCTTTCAAACTTTCAATTTAAATAATTAGTTCTCTAACTTCTTTTGCTTGGCCATAACCATGGCAGCCACTCCGACAAGAACCATGATCATACAAAGAATCTGACCCATCGTTGTGGTGCCACCAAAGTAGTAACCAAGCTGAGCATCAGGCTCTCTAAAGAACTCTACAATGTAGCGAAAGACACCATAGCCAGCCAGAAAAGTCGCCGCAAGATAACCGTAGTGCTTCACGCGAGGAAGAAGCATCCAAAGAATTCCGCTTAGAAGAATACCTTCAAGTACACCTTCATAGAGCTGAGAAGGATGACGAGCATAAGGACCTCCGGCCGGAAAGATCATGCCAAAAGCACTATCGGTTACACGGCCATAGAGCTCACCATTGATGAAATTACCCATCCGCCCAAAGAAGAGCCCGGGTGCCCCAGCGAGTGCAACATTATCCATCACCTGTGCCCAGGAAATTCCATTCTTCTTAGCAAAGATATAACCCCCAACGAGGAGTCCTGCGAGAGCGCCATGAAAACTTAAGCCCCCTTTCCAAACAGCAAAGAGTTCTCCGATATGGTTTTGATAGTAGCCCCAATTATAAATAAAGACATAAGCGAGGCGGGCACCGATAAACATACACACAAACATGATGGTAATGAGAGCGTCGATTTGCTCCTTGGCCACTTTAAAAAACCCGCGCTCAACAAGCTTCTTAAGAAGAAAGTTGGCGAGGACAAACCCTACGACATACATCATGCCGTACCAGCGAACCTGGAGGGGACCTAGTGTAAAAATATTGGGATCAAATTCGATAACGGGGGCACTCATGAGGCTTCCTTGCTTTTTCTCTTGTGTTTATCAAGATTAGTTTAAAGAAAGGAAGTGCTCATGAAAAGGACTTATAACGTTTCTTCGCGCGATTGAAAGGACTCGCGCGGATGAATAACTCCTTCAGCAGAGCGCGAAAGCGCCTGAAGAAGCTGCCTCATCGGACGACTATGCCCCTGAGGATCAAGAAAGCTCGTATGCACAGAGAGAAAACTCAGAAGCTCTTCACTCGTCATGCGGATATTTTTATTCTTAATTTTATTATCAAGCCTCAAGATACGAAATCTTAGTGGCTGAGATTTAGCGCCATCCATCGAAAGAACTTTTCTCTTTGAAAGATCCACAAAGACAACCTCTCCCTGGCTTTCTTTTTGTTTGAGAATGACCATCCCCTCTTTGACGGGCACGCCCCAAAAACCAATGACACCATGGGGAACAAGGGCCCAACTTAAAAAACGATTCACAATCGTTCGCGCAGCAAAGATACCCTCTTCTTCTTGCCCAAAGTATTCGCTGACACCACACTCCCAAGAATTGGCGGCGTAGGAGTAAACCATCAAGGCATAGTCGCGATAGCGATAAACTTTATATCCCGTCTTCGGTAAGACAGATTCTGATCCATAGCGATCGGAATGGCTGGCCGATTCAATCTGCGCCATGACCTTACTTGAAGCAGGCTTTAATTCAAGAAGACGAGCATGAGGTGTCGCTGAAAGAGTCTTTTGAACTTCATCAGCTTCACGCCCAGTAAGCTCACGAAATTTCATTTGCTCAAGTAGCTTTGTCACAGCATCCGACGCCTCAAGCTCATTTAGGCTCACGAAAATCGGGTATGACTCTTGATCATGATACTGAAACACTGCAATATTTTGATCATCCATTGAAAACCTCCACACGAGGACCATTTCCTCAATAAACCTCATCGGAATAACGCTCAAAAGCCTAACTTAACGCCTCGCAAATCGCCCATGGGGAAAAAATTATCCCTAAATCGAGAAATCTTTGCCTAACCCCCTGTTTAAAGTACCCTCAACCGTTGACATTAGGCCCAAAATGGCCTAAAAATCCTCTCTGATTAGACTAAATCTTAGGGCATCAAGCGCCCATTTACGGCTAACCGATGGGTTATTCGTGAGTGCGCCCCCACGATTTGTCACAACTTTAAGGAGTAAAAATGTACGGAGTAGTAGAAATTGGTGGACATCAGTACCGTGTTCAAGCTGGAGATGTTCTCGACGTGCAAAAACTAACAGATGAAGCTGGTCAAACTGTTGAACTCGACAAGGTTCTTTTCGTAGGTGGAGAGAAAGCTGTTGTTGGAACACCAGTTGTAAGCGGAGCTAAAGTAACTGCAAAAGTAATCAAGCATGATCGTTCAAGAAAGGTCATCGTTTTCAAGAGAAAGCCAGGTGCTTACCGTCGTAAGAATGGTCACCGTCAGCATTACACTTCTCTTCTCATCACTGAAATCAATGATGGACAAGGGAATACTGCAAAGATCGACGCTGACTCTAAGAACGCGAAGAAATTTTTATAAGAACGAACTTTTAATAAAATAATAAATATATAAAGAAAGGAAATCGTCATGGCACATAAGAAAGCTGGTGGTTCAACGAATAACGGTAGAGATTCAAATGCAAAGATGCGTGGAGTGAAGCTCTTCGGTGGACAAAGTGTAGTTCCAGGAAACATTATCGTACGTCAGTGTGGTACTAAGTTTCACGCTGGTAAGAACGTAGGCATGGGAAAAGACTTCACTCTTTTTGCTAAGGCAGAAGGTAAAGTTGAATTCTCTTGGTTCAACAAAACGACTAAAATCGTTTCTGTTATTCCTGCTTAATTCTACTAATTAAAAAAGAATAAAAATAAAGAGGGGAATCTTCATGGATTCCCCTTTTTATTATCAAACGGAAAAAATACTCAGATGAGATTTATCGACGAAGTTCAAATTATTATCAGCTCCGGAAACGGAGGAGACGGCTGCGCAGGATTCAGGCGCGAAAAGCACGTTCCCCTCGGCGGTCCCGATGGTGGTGATGGCGGTGACGGCGGTAATATCTACGTCCAAGCCGATGAAGGCCTTAACACCCTTCTTAATTTTCGCGGAAAAAAATTTTACCGAGCAGAGCACGGAGAGCAAGGCCGAGGCTCACGCTGTAACGGTAGAAATGGCGAGGACCTCGTCCTTAAAGTTCCTGTGGGAACCCTTGTAAGACTTGCTGAAAATAACCAAGTTATTGCCGACCTCACAGAGCATGGCCAAAAAATCCTTCTCGCTGAAGGTGGTCGCGGCGGACTTGGGAACTATAATTTTAAAACATCAACCAACCAAGCTCCCAATAAAGCGACGCCTGGAAAAGAAGGTGTTGAACTTGAAATTGAGCTTGAGCTAAAGCTTATCGCTGATATCGCTCTCATTGGTATGCCCAATGCTGGAAAGTCGACCCTCATTAGTGTTCTTTCAGCAGCAAAACCAAAGATTGCGGACTACCCTTTTACGACTCTTGAGCCAAATCTTGGTGTGGTAAAAATGGGCGCAGACAGCTCTCTTGTGATTGCTGATATTCCAGGTCTTATCGAAGATGCTTCTGAAGGTAAGGGCTTAGGGATTAAATTTCTTAAGCATATCGAAAGAACCAAGGCCTTCATTCATCTTGTCGATGTTTCATGGTGCCTTGAAGAGTACGAAGCTTTTGAGCAGTATGTGACCATTAGAGATGAACTTGGTAAGTACAACGAAGATATGTTGAATAAGAAAGAGCTTGTGTGTCTGACTAAGATAGATGCGATGACTGAAGAAGAGATTCAAAAGTTTGTGAGCTTCTTTGAAGAAAATTTAGATAGAAAAGTGCTTCCTATTTCCGCCGTTTCAGGACGCGGAATTGATGAGCTAAGAGGTCTTCTCACTCGCCTTCTCTAGAGAATAGAGAGTGAGTGAAAGAAGGAGAAAATTATGTCCAGAGAATTTGTAGACGCAGAGATTGATAAGATCGTTAATGACAAGGAACTTGAGTATCCCAAGAATATGGCCATGGCCGCTGCTTGGATTCTTGGGAACCTAAAAGGGATCAACCTTAAGTGCTTTGATGTTAGTCATACGAGCTCACTTTCAGACTTCTATGTTTTGGCCTCAGCGACAAATACGACTCAAGCCTCGGCGATGGCAGAAGATGTCATGAGAACCCTTAAAAGAAATGGCATGAGCATTCTTTCTAAAGAAGGAGTCAACGGTTCTGACTGGATTCTTCTTGATGCTGGTGACATTCTTGTTCACATCTTTCTTGAGTCTGCACGCGATGTGTACGGCCTTGAAGAACTGTGGACGGAAGCTAAACCTGTTGGCATTCCAAACTCATATTACTTTTCAAGCGAAGACGCCGAGTCTGCAGAGAAGCTTGACGATAAAGGCCGCGACTTCTTTTAAATCATGAAGTCGCTCCATCTCATAGTTGTTGGAAAGAACAAAGATAAGAACTATCTTGCCCTGGAAGCGGAATACCTTAAACGAATCCGTACCTTTAAACTTCATATTCACGAAGTAAAGTCCCACCAAGAAGACCTTGATCTTGAAGCTCGTGAGGTTCTTAAAAAGCTTTCCTCTCTCGATTCTCCACCCTACTACCTTCTTACTGAGCGAGGCAAGGCCTATGACTCCCTCTCTTTTTCCAAAAAGTGCCAGGTTGAGTTTGGTGATTTTGCCCTTATCATCGGTGGTGCTTCTGGACATGGAGAGGAGCTCTACAAAGGCTGTAAGGGAGAGATTAGTCTATCGCCTCTCACTCTTCCCCATAAAATGGCCCGTCTTGTTCTGATTGAACAAATCTATCGTGCCGAAACAATAATTTTGGGACACCCTTACAATAAGTAATCCTGAGGGTTTCTAAAACACTCTTTTATTTCAGCAGCAATGGCCGCCGCCTGAGCGCCATCAATAAAGCGATGATCAAAAGTCACACAAAGTGGAAGAAGAGGTCGGACAACAGGTGCGCCATTTTCTGCAACAACCTGATCTGAAACCTTCCCAACAGCGATTAACAAAGGTACTCGGGAATAAGGGACCAGAGGCGCCCAAGCTTTATCAACACCAAGGGAGCCAATATTTGTGATCATAACAGAGCCAAAAGGGTCACGCGGCAGCCCCGCCCACGTCATATTTAAATTAAGGCCGTACATCAGAAAACTTCCTAAATTGAGATACCAACGGGTGAGAAACCAAGGAATAAATTTAAAGAGATTCATATTCTTTTTGAGAACCTTATCTCTTCCTTCTCTCACCTTTTGAGCTCGCTCCCGAAGTTCCTCAGAAATTTCGATGACACTCTTATTCTCTGCTTTCTCGATAGTAATTCCTGAAAGATTGGCCTTTTCAACTCCATCCTTTCCGCCAGGAATATTAACTTGATAAAAGAGAGTTACGAATTCTCGTAAATAGAGACGACTGCCACGAATCATGCCGTTGAGCTCTGGCCTCTTTTTTAGGGCGACTGCAATTGCCTTTCCAACAAGATGAGCTGGAGTGAGACTCACCCCCTCTTCACTTTCGATCCTTTCAATCAAGGTCTGTGCTTTAGTCATTTCTATTTCAAGAAGACCATAAACACTCGGGTCAGCAGCACTTTTCCAAGTGCCAATCGCCATTTTACGAAAGGTGCTTGCCTCGCGAACTTTCTTAAGATTTAAGTTCTTCAGACTCACTCTTCAACCTTAGGAAGTGAAGGATCTCTCCTTACCGGGTTATCGAGAGAGATGAGAGTTTCTGTTGAACTAATCTCTTTAATTACTTGAAGCTTCTCTATCAAAAAGAGGTGTAGTTCACGCGTAGAAGAAGTGACGACTTTAACAAAGAGTGAATACCCACCCGTGGTGTAGTGAACTTCAGTAATCTCAGGTAGCTTTTTAAGTTTAGGAAGAACCGTCTGATAGTCCTTTGCACTTCCTAAATTAATTCCCACAAAGGCCGTGACTTCTAAACCTAGTTTTTGAAAATCGACAATCAAGCGCGAGCCTTGAATGACTCCCGCCTCTTTCATTTTGTTTGTGCGCACGTGGATAGTACCGCCAGAGACGATGAGTTCACGCGCAATTTCTTGATATGATTTTCGAGAGTCAGCGAGAAGTCTACTTAGAATCTCGCGATCAACTTTGTCGATATGATAAGTTTCACTGTCTTTCATTATGATATCCTTAAAAAGTACCCAAGTCCTTTAAAGGATATCATAAATAAAAAGAGCCTTCTTAGCGACGGTAAATTAGACCCGTGGTCTCGTAAACCTTCTTTAAAGTATCAGCAGCTCTAAGACGAGCTTTTTGAGCACCTTTCTCCATAAGGGCCTCAAGGTGATCCTTATTCTTCATAAGATCCTCATACTTTTCTTGTACGGGCTTTAAGGTATCCACAACAAGGTCAGCAAGGTCCACCTTAAGATGACCGTACATCTTCCCTTCATAGTCCTTACAGATCTCTTCAATACTTCTTTCAGAAAGTACCGAGTAGATTGTAAGGAGATTAGCAAGACCCGGCTTATTTTCAGGATCGTAATTTACAACAGTATCCGAATCAGTTTGAGCTGATTTGATTTTCTTTTGAATCTTCTTAGGTGAATCGATGATAGAAACAAAGTTCTTTTCATTGTCGTCAGACTTACTCATTTTCTTAGAAGGGTCCTGAAGCGCCATTACACGGGCTCCCGCCTTTCCAATATAGGCTTCAGGCATTTTGAGAATACCTTCGCCATAACGATTTTCAAAAAAGACAACAAGGTCTCGACACAGTTCCATGTGCTGGCGCTGATCCTCACCCACGGGAACAACATCCGCTTGATAGAGCAAAATATCTGAAGCCATGAGAGTCGGATAAGTAAAAAGTCCTGCATTAATATTTTTCGTTCGCGATGACTTATCTTTGAATTGAGTCATGCGATTGAGATTCCCCATCGGAGTCAAGCACGTCAAAATCCACGCCAGCTCGGCATGCTCATGAATGTGGGATTGAACAAAGATGGTGTTCTTTTCAGGATCAAGACCAAGGGCCAGGTACTGAGCAAAGAAACTAAAGCAGCGCTCACGCAAGGCCTTAGGGTCTTGGGCGACAGTCAGGGCATGAAGGTCAGCAATAAAGTAGTGGCAGTTGTATTCTTCCTGGAGCTTACGCCAGTTATTCATAGCTCCAATATAGTTACCTAGAGTGAGGTCACCCGTTACTGTTGAGCCTGAGAGAATTACTTTTTTATCTGCCATTTTGATTCCTTTTAGAGGAGTTTACACCTTTTTTATCAAATCGTGCCACGCCTTGCCAATAGCCTCACTTTCAAAGCGTTTGTGATGATCCCCTAAAGTCCTCCACTCCTCTTCACAAAGCCCTTCCTCTATAAGCTCCGAGCAGCGCTTCACAAGATCGTCAGTCGATTCTTGATCGGAGTAAATCAATTTATGCTGTAGAGTGTCTGGTATAAGCTCTGGATAAACCATTCTTCTAGGCAGCAAAGGAACAACGCCACAGTGAATGGCCTCAAGAACTGAGAGCCCAAGAAAGTCATGATGGGAGGTCACAAAGAGAAGTCGTCCTTCATTAAGATGCTGCCAATAATCATCACGCTTTTGATGGCCAAAGGTGACAACCTGATTTCCAAAGTCTTTATGAAATTGATCAAATACGCTGTCATACTGACCACGGGCTTCCCCCATGATTGCAGCCTGAAGATCTGATTCCTTCGTAAAGAGAGCTCTCATCACTTTAAAAAAGTCGCGAGGGTTTTTATCAAATTCCCAGCGATGATTCCAAATGATCTTCTTTGGTCGCTCCTTAAATTTTAGCCCAACACTATCACCTTTAAAGCCCGTGATAGGAATAACGTGGGCCTCTTCTTCTTTTTTCTTTAGAGAGCTCACTTCAATTTTTTCTTGGCGCGAACTCAACCATGACTGAACCTTAGAAAAGGTATCGCTCTTACAAAAAGCTGAATTAAAAACTGTGACATCACTCGCAAGAATCTGATTAAGGTGAATGAGAGGATAGAAGTGATCACGATAATTTTGAGAAAAGGCAACCCCAGGAGACTTAGGGTTTAAGGGATAGCTCATTTGATTCTCATGAAAGTAAGTCACAATCTTACAATCGCGAAGCTTCCCCCTGAGTTGAGACTTAAAAGCAGAGACATCCATCAAACTATTGGTAATAATTATACTCTTCTCATCATGACCTTTTAATTCATTACACATTTGAGCGAGGGAGAGATGGCCCGTCAAAAAACGTAAACGCCAGTGACGAGGAGAAAGAGAGACAAGATCAACAACTGCCCCCGAAAAGCTCTCCTTCAAGTACCCCATTAATGTCGCATTAAAATAGTGATGAGAACCACCATCATAAGGCTCTACTAAAATGAACTTCATCCACTTTCCCTTCTTATGAAAATTGGTTGCGGGAGCACTGAATGCGAAAGCATTCAGCGAACCATATAAAGACCGAATCCTGCCTTCTTAACGGATACCATACTATGAGAATTTCAGGGAGAACTTAAATCAAAAAGAAATTGGTTGCGGGAGCAGGATTCGAACCTACGACCTTCGGGTTATGAGCCCGACGAGCTACCAGACTGCTCCATCCCGCGTCTGATTTAAGTAAGGCTCACTTTAATATACCTTGGTGGCTTTGTCCAGTAATGTCCTCAAATTATCGAAATTAAATAGAGCGGCAAATAAAGAGTTTTGGTCAATCTTAAATATCTAAAATTATGTGAAGAATTGGCGATAAGCCATTACTAACGCTGGTAAGCATTATCGAACCAATTATTTAGAGGAACTGTCATGATTATCAAACCTGCAAACCAACAAAAGATATTCATTGAGATCGATACGACGGAGATGAGCGCATCTCAAATTCGTATGATCAAAACCCTTAATTCACTTCTTAGCCACGTGCTTGTGACTGAGTCTGAAGGTGAATACTTTGATAACTCTGCAGAAGTGATGAGAATGGCCGCTGCGCTTATTA
>Ga0208203_1001209_pt1 | contig 10465 bp, 9 predicted proteins | sample DeeseametaMP2914_FD_184167 | JGI IMG/M metagenome (GOLD analysis project Ga0208203, IMG submission 184167) | Marine microbial communities from the Deep Atlantic Ocean - MP2914 (SPAdes) | ecosystem: Environmental > Aquatic > Marine > Oceanic | place: West of Santa Cruz de la Palma, Atlantic Ocean...
GATGTGGAGGGTATCTGTCGTCCGTTTAACCAGAAGATCCAGTCACACTTGCCGCTGCGAATGGACGCCGGTTGGGTGGAAGATACCTCGTTCGATATTGATTACCACGTTCGTCATTCTGCCTTGCCGCGGCCTGGGCGAGTGCGCGAGTTGCTGGCGCTGGTGTCGCGGTTGCATGCCCAGCGTCTGGACCCTGGCCGGCCGTTGTGGGAGAGCTACCTGATTGAAGGCCTGGAGGGAAACCGGTTTGCCCTCTACACCAAGATGCACCATTCCATGGTGGATGGGGTGGCCGGGATGTACCTGATGCAGTCGCGGCTGGCCACCAGCGCGCAGGATCGCCTGCCGGTGCCCTGGTCCGGCAAGTGGGAGACCGAGCGCAAGCCACGCAAGAGTAGTGGTGCCCCTGCGGTGTCGGGCATGAGCGGGATGAAAAATACCGTTAATAATCTGCGCCGGGGCAGTGGCCAGCTGGTCGATCTGTTGCGTCAGCCCCGCGATGGCAATGTGAAGACCATCTACCGTGCGCCCAAAACCCAGTTGAACCGACGTGTCACCGGGGCACGACGGTTTGCTGCGCAATCCTGGTCGCTACCTCGCATCAAGGCGGTGGCAAAACAGCATGGCGGTACCGTCAACGACATCTTTCTTGCCATGTGCGGTGGCGCACTGCGCCGCTACCTGCTGAGTCAGGATTCCCTGCCGGATGATCCGCTGGTGGCGCAGGTGCCGGTTGCGTTGCGTAGCGCAGACCAGGCGGCGGATGGCGGCAACGCGATTACCACGGTGCAGGTCAGTCTGGGGACCCATATCGATGATCCCCAGGCGCGCCTGGATGCCATTCAGGATTCCATGAAGGGGGTCAAATCCCGTCTGGGGGACATGCAGAAGGCAGAAATTGATGTCTATACGCTGCTCACCAATGTTCCGCTATCGTTAGGGCAGGTGACCGGACTTTCCGGGCGGGTGAGCCCCATGTTCAATCTGGTGATTTCCAATGTGCCAGGCCCAAAAGAGACGCTTTACCTGAATGGCGCCGAGATGCTTGCCACCTATCCGGTCTCGCTGGTGTTGCAGGGCTATGCCCTGAACATCACGGTGGTGAGTTACAAGGATAGTCTGGAGTTCGGGGTGATCGGGTGTCGCGACACGCTGCCGCATATTCAGCGCTTTCTGGATTATTTCGAGGCCTCGCTGGCGGAGCTGGAGAGCCAGGCGTAGCCCGCGTGCAGCCAAATTGAGACAAATTGTATATTTTGTCCGTTTTGATCACGAGGCTCCTTTCAGTGTCATGGTGACTTGCCTGCGCGGTGCGTAACGTGGTGTGCATAACCCTTCGTTGATGAATGCGCGCAGGAGTGCACACCTTGGGCAAGAAGCTATCCATTTTTGATGCGGGTTTCCTGTTAATGGAAACCCGTGAAACCCCCATGCATATTGGCATGTTGCAGCTGTATGGTTTGCCGGATGATGCCCAGGCGGACTACATGGAGCAGGTGTACCGGCGCATGGTGGAGGTGGAAGGGATCTGCCGTCCGTTCAACCAGAAACTGCACTCCCGGGTGCCGGGGCGGCTCGATGCGTCCTGGATTACCGACCCCAATTTCGACATTGACTACCATGTTCGCCATTCGGCACTGCCGCGACCTGGGCGGGTGCGTGAGCTTCTGGCGCTGGTGTCGCGTCTGCACGCCCAGCGTCTGGATCCCCGCCGGCCGCTGTGGGAGACCTATCTGATCGAAGGGCTGGAAGGGAATCGCTTTGCGGTCTACAACAAGATGCACCATTCCATGATGGACGGTGCTGGCGGCATGAACTTGCTGCAGTCGCGCATGGCCACCAGTCCGGACGATCACTTCCCGCCGCCCTGGTCTTCCGAGTGGAATACCCGACTGCCGCACAAGCGCAAAAAGAAGAGGGCCGGCGCCGGCCGGGTTGGTGAAATCCCTGCGTAATCTGCAGCGCGGTACCGGGCAGTTTGTGGACCTGATGCGCCAGCCCAAAGAAAGCAATATCAAAACCATCTATCAGGCCCCCAAGACCGTTTTCAATCACCGGGTCACCGGGGCGCGACGCTTTGCCGCCCAGTCCTGGTCGCTGGAGCGCATCAAGGCCGCCGCCGAGAAGCACGATGGGACGGTCAACGATATCTTCCTGGCCATGTGTGGTGGTGCCATGCGCCGCTACCTGCTGTCACTGGACAAGCTTCCCCATGATCCGCTGGTGGCTCAGGTGCCGGTGGCGCTGCGTTCGGCAGAGGAGGCGGGTGATGGCGGCAATGCCATTACCGCGGTGCAGGTGAGCCTGGGTACCCATTTGCATGATCCGCTGGAGCGGCTGGAAGCCATCAAGGATTCCATGAACGGCGTGAAGGGCCGGCTCAAATCCATGGAAAAAGCGGAGATTGATATCTTCACCATGATCTCCAACCTGCCGTTGTCGGTGGGGCAGATGACCGGGATTTCCGGGCGTATCAATCCGCTGTTCAATCTGGTGATTTCCAATGTGCCGGGGCCGAAGCAACCCTTGTACATGGGGGATGCGAAAATGCTGGCGTCGTATCCGGTGTCGCTGGTGATGCACGGTTCTGCGCTCAACATCACCGTGTTCAGCCATTGCGATAGCCTGGAATTCGGCATCATCGCCTGCCGCGAAACCCTGCCACGGATTCAGCGCATGCTGGATTATCTGGAAGAGTCGCTGGCAGAGCTGGAAGGGAAGTAGATCAACAACGGAGGGCCAGACTTCATTCAGTCATCTGGCCCCGTGTCCGGGTTATGCTTCGCGTTTGCGGTGTCCATCGCGCATGTGGTTGACCGCTTCACCGGCCAGGGTCTTTCCTTCCAGTTGATAGGCGCGGGCGAACCCTTTTACGTAGCGACCTTCGCGTGGGATCAGGCGGAACAGCTTGAAATCCCCCAGGGTGCTCAGGTTGAGAATGCGCTCGCCCAGACGTTGGTGAAGAGTGTCTACACCGGTTTTCCATTCCGGGCTGTCTTCCTGCAGCTTTTCGGCATCCATCAAATAGTTCACCCGCTTGCGGGCAAACAGTTCTTCTGCACTGTCTTCATCTTCCACGATCAGCACAGAGGCCAGGGGATTGGCCTGCAGGTTGCGTGCGTGCACGGCAATTTCGCTGATCAACACATAGAGGCACTCGTCGCCGATGGCGAAGGGTGCATAGGACGCAAAGGGCGCGCCGTCGTCGCGGATGCTGGCCAGTTGCAAGCTGCGCCGGCTGTGGATGAAGTCGACCACTTCCTGGTTGATCTTGCGGGTAAAACGTTCACTGCTCATTGGTCGGCTCCGGTGTTGGGCAGGCTGAGGGTGTCACGAATGTTCAGGTAGGTTTTCAGTTGGTTCTCCAGCAGTTGGCCATTGCTGTCGCGGCCGAGAAATACCTTGAAGATATTGTCGCCCTGCTTGTCCTGAAAACAGAACGCATGGCTGTCACGGCCACGGTGCTGGCGGCTCTGCAAATAGATATGGTCGATGACATCCAGGCGGATATGGCCGTGGAAGCCGGGAACCGGGCCATCCAGATTGAAATACCCTTCCCCTTCCTTGCCGGCAGGGAAGGGGCCCTTGAATTCGAACACACAGCCGCCGTGCAGCACGATGGTGGTGGTGTTGTCCCAGGTGGCGAGCAGCTGCATCAAGGCTTTGGCGTCACTGCCTGGCAACGAAAGTTGTGGCTGGGTCATGAGCGTCTCCGGGCGCTATCAGAATTGATAGCGCAGTGAGGAAATGATCGCACGGCCGGGGCTGTCCAGTTCGGACCAGGCTACCCGGTAGCTGCGGTCGGTGATGTTGTTCACGGTCACATCGGCACGGATGGCTGGCCAGGCTTTCGGGGTCCAGCTGGCATACAGGTCGGTGACGGTGTAGCCGTCGTAGGTGGTGTTGCCGGTGTTGGTGGCGTAATCGGTCAGGTCCTGTTCACGGGCGTGGATCATGCGCACACCGGCGGTGAGCTGGCTATCCCAGAAGCCGTAGAACAGGTCGGCGTTCAGGGTGTCTGCCGGAATGTTGGTCAGGTCTTCACCGGTATCTTCATCTTCGCCGCGGGTCTGGCCATAGCCGAGTCGAACACCAAGCGCCTCAAGACGGTATTCCGCCTCCAGTTCGAAGCCTTCCAGGGTGGCCTTGTCCACGTTGACCCAGTAGGTGTTGCCCGGGTCCATGGCCGGCGGCGGGAAGAACACAGGCGGGGTCACGATTTGTTCGATGAAGTTGTCCACTTTGTTCTGGAAGATGGCTGCCTTGACGGTGAGGCTGTCGCCCCCGGCCAGCTCGCTCCAGTCCATGCGCACCAGCAGTTCGTTGTTGGCGGCCTGTTCCGGATCCAGATCCGGGTTGGAAACAAAGGTGTTGCAGAACCCCGGGCCCATGCAGAAATGGGTGCCGGTGCTGTACAGCTCTTCGGAGCTTGGGGCACGGAAGGCCTGATCGTGACGAAGGGTGACACGGGCCCACTCGGCCGCTTGCCAGCTCAGCGCGGCAGAAGGGGAGATGGCACTGTCGCTGCGGTCTTCGCTGAGGTTGTCGGCCTTGGTGGCGAAGTCGTCATAGCGCACGCCGAGCTCCAGATCGAGCGCGCCGGTGAGCGGGTAGGTACCCTGGGCAAAGACGCCCCAGACATCGGTGGTGGCGTCTGGCGGGGTGGGCCGGTTGCTGCCGCCTCGCTCTGCACTGAATTGTTCCTGGTAGCCGTCGACCCCCATCAACAACTCCAGTTTGCCGAGCATGGCCGTGTGGTTCAGGTTGATGCCGTACAGGTCCAGCTGGGTGCTGTCCGGGCGGCCATCACTTTCGCGGGTTTCATCCATCTCCACGCCATTCCAGTAGAACATGGCCTGGCTGTTGGTGCCGTCGCCGTTACCCAGGTGGCGGTAGTCGATGGCCGCATTACGGGTGATCTGGTCGCGCTGGATCAGGAAGTTGCTGGTGCCATTGGCGGGGGCGCTGCCATTGGAAGGCACACCGCCGGAGAAGTCTGCCTGCCGCGCGGTAAAGGCAATGTTCTGGTTGTCGGCCAGATGCCAGACCAGCTTGCCCATGCCGCCATCTTCGCGGCTGGCTGAGTTGGCCAGGTCCTGGTCGTGGGACACTTCCATGTCGTCACTCTCGCGGTTGTAGCCACTGACCAGCCAATCCACATGCTTGGTGGTGCCAGCCACGGCGGCGCTGCCGCGTTTGTCATTGTTGTTGTCGTTGTAGGTGCCTTTCAGGAAACCGCCGACGCTGGCATCGGGCTGAATCAGGTCGGTGGGGTCCACGGTGTTGAACGAGGCGACACCGCCGACCGCGCCAGAGCCCCACAGGTTGCTGGCCGGGCCACGAATGACTTCGGCGGAGCGAATCAGCTCGGGCTCGATGAAGTAACTGGGGCGGTGGCCGGATTCAAAGACCTGACGTGCGCCATCCACCAGTTGCAGTACCCGTGCGCCTTCCAGACCACGGATATTGATTCGCTGATTTTCAGAACGGGGGCCACCCACGGTGGTGACATTGGGGATGTCCTTGACGAGCTCCGGCGCCGAGCTGGCCTGACGACTCTCGATGCTTTCCGGGCTGACGGTGGCCACGGAGCGGGTGGCCTCTTTTTCGGTTTTGTTATCACGGGTCGCGGTGACGGTGACCGGCGCCAGTTCGGCCAGCACGATAGGTTCTTCTGCAGAGGTGTCAGCCAGAGCCGGGCTGGCTGCCAGTGCGATTGCCAGCGACAGGGCACGTTTGCGCAAATACATGTGGGTTTCCTCACAAGCCAAAAAGGACAGCGAATCTGCCTGGCGTGCGAGGGCTGGCTTGGCAGGAATCAGGATTGGGGCGCAAGCATATGCATTTGATTGTCGGCTGTAAACAGGAATCATTCCCATTGACGTTTGTGGCTCAGGCTGCCAGTATTTGCACCCTTGATGGGTGTGGGTATTGCTGACACCCGCAACCGTATTTCGTACCGGATGAGTCCGGGATGTTTATTCGTTGGACAGGGGAGCCGTTGTGCGAATTGTGAAAATGACCGGGAGTCTGTTGGCGGGCCTGATGCTGGCGTTGCAGGTACAGGCTGCCGAACCCATGCGATTGATCAGTGCGGATGCCGGCGCCACCAACATGATTGTGGCGCTGGGACTGGCAGATTCTCTGGTGGCAGTGGATGTGACCAGCCCGGCGTCTGGCGATCTTGCCGAATTGCCGCGCATTGGCTACCACCGCAACCTGTCTGCCGAGGGCTTGTTGAGTCTGTCACCGACCCATCTGGTGGGTACCGATCACATGGGCCCTGACACCACCCTGAGTGTACTGGAAGGGGCCGGGGTCGAGCTGATCCGGCTGCCGGCAGCCTATTCCTTGCCAGCCCTGGAAAGCAATTTGAAGACGATGGCAGAGGCGCTGGGTCGAGAGGCGCAGGCGCAGAGTCTGCTGGACCGTTTTGCCGCCCAGACTGCCGAGTTACAGACCCATTCCCTGAAGGGCAATAAGGTGGCGTTCATTCTCAGTGCGCGGGGCGGATTCCGTCTCGCTGGCGCGGGCAGTAATGCCGGGCAGGCAATGATTGACCTGCTGGGGGCGGATAACGTGGCGGATTTCGAGAACTATCGCACTGTGTCCATGGAGTCCCTGCTGGCTATGGAGCCGGATGTGATTTTGGTGGCCGGAGAGATGAGCGGAGATCCGGCCGCAGCACTGCTGGACAGCCAGCCCTTGTTGGCGCACACGCCGGCAGGCAAACGCGGGCATATTTACAGTGTGGATGGTGCCAGCCTTGTGGCGGGTTTGAGCCTGGCAGCGCTGGATGAGGCAGAACGGGTCGCCAACGCGGTGGGCAATCCGGATCCTTCCAGCCACTGAATATGGGCGAAGTATGAACCGATTGCCGGCGATTCCTGCCGCCGCCGTTCTCATCAGTTTGCTGATGGTGGGTGTGGTGTTGTCCCTGACTCAGGGGGCCGTGTCGATGCCTGCCTCTGGCAGCCTGACCGCCATCTGGGATGCGGTGTTTAGCAGCGACCGCTCCGGGTTACTCAGCCACGAGAAGGTCATTGTACTGGAGCTCCGCTTGCCACGTTTGTTGCTGGCCATGCTGGTCGGGGCGATTCTGGCTCAGTGCGGTGCGGTAATGCAGGGGTTGTTTCGTAATCCTCTGGCAGACCCTGGCATCATCGGGGTGTCCTCCGGGGCGGCGGTGGGTGCGGTGTTGGCGATCGTGGTGCTGCCGGTCGCCTGGCAGATATGGGCGGTGCCAACGGCAGCCTTTGTCGCCGGGCTGTTGACCACTTTGCTGGTGTATTCGCTGGCGCGTTCTTCGGCTGGGACCTCAGTGGTGATGCTGTTGCTGGCAGGGGTGGCGGTGGCGGCGTTCGCTGGGGCAGGGATCGGCTTTCTCAGTTATTTCACCGACGATACCCGGCTGCGGGAGCTCAGCGTCTGGCAGATGGGGTCGCTCAACGGGGCCAATCATCAACTGGTGCTGTTGGCGCTGGTGGGTTTTGTGGTGCTGGCAATCTGGTTTCAGCGCCGGGCCGGGCCACTCAATGCTTTCTTGCTGGGAGAATCCGAGGCGCGCCATCTGGGTGTCCCCGTGGAGCGCATGAAACTGGAACTGATTGTACTGGCGGCGCTGGGGGTAGGCATTGCGGTGGCGTGCAGCGGCATTATCGGCTTTGTGGGGTTGGTGGTACCGCACCTTGTGCGCTTGTCCTGCGGCCCGGATCACCGCCGCTTGTTACCGCTGTCGGCGCTGACCGGGGCCGTGCTGCTGATGCTCTCTGATCTGGCGGCGCGGACTCTGGTCAGCCCGGCAGAGTTGCCCGTGGGGTTGTTGACGGCACTGCTGGGCGCCCCGTTCTTTCTGATCCTGCTGCTGCAACAGCGCAAGCAATGGAGCCTGTCCGGTGCTTGAGATACGTGACCTGCTTGTCGAGGCCGGTGGTCGGCGTTTGCTGCAACTGGACAATCTGACCTTGCCCGCGGGGCAGTTTGTGGCATTGCTGGGGCCCAATGGCGCGGGGAAATCCTCCTTGCTCAAGGCCATTAGTGGCGAGGTAGGTTGTCGTGGCGAGTTGCTTTTTCATGGTCAATCACTTCGACACTGGAACCCCCAGGAGCGGGCCCGACATGTGGCGGTGCTGCCTCAGGCCAGCAGTCTGACGTTTCCGTTCAGTGCCCGTGAAGTGGTCGAGATGGGGCTGATGCCGTTGTCGTTGTCGCGCCAGGCCGGCGCCGATGTGGTGCGGGCCGCCATGATCGATGCGGATTGCCTGCACCTGGCTGCGCGCAGCTTTCCCGGCCTGTCCGGTGGTGAAAAACAGCGGGTGCACCTGGCTCGGGTGTTGGTACAGCTGGTGCAGGCAGAGAAGACGCCACTGCTGTTACTGGATGAACCCGTGTCTGCCCAGGATCTGGGGCAGCAACACAATATTTTGCGGCTGGCGGTGCGGCTGGCGCAGCAGCGCGGCATTACCGTACTGGCGGTGTTGCACGACCTGAATCAGGTGCTTCGCTACGGCATGCGCTGTCTGGTACTGGCAGAGGGAGAGCTGGTGGCGGATGGAGAGCCGGAAGCTGTGCTCACCCCGCACCGAATCGAAGAGGTGTGGGGGTATCGTCCCGAGCGATATACAACAGAAGAGCGTTTTGCGTTGCTCTGAAAATGCTACAGTGCGTTCCAGAATCCTCACTGGAGCGATGCGTGAACCCGCAAGACATTCCCAACGCGGTTGAATCCCTGGCCCTTCAATTGACCCGCCAGCGCCTGATGGTGGTGACGGCGGAATCCTGCACCGGCGGCGGTATCGCCCAGGCCATGACGGCCATGCCTGGCTCGTCTGCCTGGTTCGAGCGCGGCATGGTGTCCTATTCCAATGACGCCAAGCAGGACCTGCTGGGTGTGCAGGCGCAGACGCTGGCCAGCCACGGAGCGGTCAGTGAAGCGGTGGCGCTGGAGATGGCCCGCGGTGCCATCGAGCATTCCCGCGGCCATATCAGTGTGGCTGTGACCGGCGTGGCCGGGCCGGATGGCGGCACCGCTGACAAGCCCGTGGGCACGGTGTGGATCGCCTGGGGTCAGAAGCTGGGGTATGCCGAGGCCCGCTGTTTCCAGTTTGAGGGTGACCGCGATGCCGTTCGTCAGCAGACCATTCTGGAAGCCCTCAAGGGCTTGATCGCGCGCCTCCAGTAGCCACAATCAGACGGACTTTATCGTACGCATCCCTGGATCTGACAAACAGGGTTGCAAAGGACAGGAATACCTGTTCATAATACTGTCCATATTGTCAGTGCTGGCTGAAAGGTCAGTTTCGACGACACAGATACCGGCGATGCAATGACTGTCACGCCGACACAGGAGAGGGGTCACAATGAGCGATAAATCCAAGGCGTTGTCCGCCGCACTGTCCCAGATCGAACGCCAGTTCGGTAAAGGTTCTGTCATGCGTATGGGCGACCAGAAGCGTGAGCGGATTCCGGCCATTTCCACCGGCTCCCTGGGCCTGGACATCGCCCTGGGCATTGGCGGTTTGCCGAAAGGCCGTATCGTGGAAATCTACGGTCCGGAATCCTCCGGTAAAACCACCCTGACCCTGAGCGTGATCGCCGAAGCCCAGAAAAAAGGCGCGACCTGTGCCTTCGTGGATGCAGAGCACGCGCTGGACCCGGACTACGCCGAGAAGCTGGGCGTGAACGTGGACGACCTGATCGTCTCCCAGCCGGATACCGGTGAACAAGCGCTGGAAATCACCGACATGCTGGTACGTTCCGGTGCGGTAGATGTGATCATTGTTGACTCCGTGGCGGCGTTGGTGCCAAAGGCAGAAATCGAAGGTGAAATGGGCGATGCCCACGTGGGCCTGCAGGCTCGTTTGATGAGCCAGGCGCTGCGGAAAATTACCGGTAACGTGAAAAATGCCAACTGTCTGGTGGTGTTCATCAACCAGATCCGCATGAAGATCGGTGTGATGTTTGGCAACCCGGAAACCACCACCGGCGGTAATGCGCTCAAGTTCTATTCCTCTGTACGTCTGGATATCCGTCGTATCGGTGCAGTGAAACAGGGCGACGAAGTCACCGGTAACGAAACCCGGGTGAAGGTGGTGAAGAACAAGGTGTCGCCGCCGTTCCGTCAGGCCGAATTCCAGATTCTCTATGGGCAGGGCATTAACCAGCTCGGCGAGGTTCTGGATCTGGGTGTGCAGCAGGGTCTGGTGGACAAATCCGGTGCCTGGTATGCCTACAAGGGCGACAAGATTGGCCAGGGCAAGCAGAACGCCTGTGACTACTTGCGTGAAAACCCGGCCATTGCCCAGGAAATCGAGAAAGAAATCCGTGCACGGCTGCTGGCCGTACCGGGTGACGCACCGGTAGAAGCGGAAGAGGAAGCTGAACTGGGCGATGAATAAACCGCTCACGGAATCCGAGTTGCGCCAGCGGGCGGTGAGCCTGCTGGCGCGTCGGGATCACGCCCGCC